>Ga0082335_1009041_pt1 | contig 10953 bp, 8 predicted proteins | sample Subgrocontami58m_FD_72375 | JGI IMG/M metagenome (GOLD analysis project Ga0082335, IMG submission 72375) | Subsurface groundwater microbial communities from S. Glens Falls, New York, USA - GMW37 contaminated, 5.8 m (SPADES assembly) (version 2) ... | reverse complement strand
ACCGCCCCTAAGCCGCCGCGGCCGGCCGCCCGGTGTTTATCATTCATAATCGCGGCCATCTTGACCAGATTCTCTCCAGCCGGGCCAATACAGGTTATGCATGTTTCTCCGGCCACCCATTTATCGGCTATTGCTTCCCTGATCAAATCCTCGGTTTCCGAAACTGTCTTCCCCCACAAATTAAGAGCGCTTCTCAGCTCCACTACATCATCGGCAATCCAAAGATACACCGGCTTCGCGGCCTTGCCTTCCAGCACGATCATGTCATAGCCGGCAAACTTAAGTTCCGCGGGAAAATAGCCGCCCGTATTGGCAAAGCCTATCCCCCCGGTCAAAGGTGATTTCGCCGCCCAAACGCCGCGCGATCCGCACACTGTCCCGGTGCCCGTACAAGGGCCGGTGCTGAAAATCAGTTTGTTTGCCGGAGACAGAGGATCCACCAAAGGATCCACCTCATCCATCAGGATCTTCGAGGCCGTCCCCTGCCCCCCAATATACTTTCTGGCAAAATCCGGGTTTAAAGCTTCTACCCGGCAATTGCCGGAAGTTAAATCAACGCGCAATATTTTCCCTGTCCATCCGTCCATGATACACTCCCTACCCAAGACAAACTCCTTGTCCAGAATTCTCTTCGCCCGGGTGTGAATAGAGCTTATGCCAGTCGCGTTCTTTTCGTTCCATCTTTTTCCTCCTTTTCTTATCTTCTAGAAGGGCCTGCCATCTACGTCCCAGGGTTTGGGAAGATGAAGCTCTTCGGCCATTACCTTGTAACAATTATAACCCTGCATACTGTGGGCGGCGCCATAGGGATGCCAGGCCGACCCGGTGCAATAGAGTCCTTCTATCCCCGGCATCTTATGACGCGCCAGTTCAGCGACAGGTCTGAATTTGCCCGACTGTGAGGGGATATTGTCTATGACGCACCAGTTCCCCGTCGGGGCAAAGTTTCTGGCCAGATGCGCGGTATAGTAGGGGGTTACGGGCAGATAACCGCCGATGATGTCCCAACTCACATTCGGCGCGTACTCATGCATCTTCTTCACGACCGCCTCGGCATGCTCGGTCTCCTTCTGCTTCCATTCCTTTTCCGAGAGACGCCAGGCGGGAAGGACAAACTGTTCCGTGAGAACAGTGAAATTGACATCCGACGGGGCGATGAGGGAGTCGCCGGGGCTGGTCTCACTCGCCCCATGAAAGGCAAGATCGAGATTGAGCTTAGTGGGCCAGATACCAAGCCTTCGCTCGCAGCCCTCCTTTCTAAAGGTTTCATCATCCATGTCTCCCAAGGCCAGAACCATCGTCTGCCAGCAGTCGGGGTTCCACGCCTCCGCCTTGTACCTTGGTCTCTCTTTGAAGGCCCAAGAATACCACATCAGACAGATGTAGTCCCGCTCGATCGCATTTACCTTCCGCAAGAGCTCGGCAGAAAGATAGTCCTTGCCGATCAACTTGTTGCAGAGCTGGTCCGGATCAACGTCCGTAATCACCGCCTTTCTTGCCTCGATCTCGGTACCGTCCTCCAACTTGATCCCCACGGCCCGGCCGTTTTTGATGATCACGCGCTCAACAGCAGAGTTGGTATAGCCGCGTCCGCCATTCTCCAGAATTATCTTCTGGGAGGCATGGGCCTTGACATGGGTAGATCCTTTTATCCAACAGGACATAGGATAGTACATCAGGGTATTAACGATATTGGCCATAAAACCTGACCCGGCCTGATCGCCCTCAAACCCCAGAGATTGATTGATCCTGCTAAAGGCATGCCGTACATGGGGATCCTCCCAGAGCGTTTTGTTCATCTGGATCGGCGACATGAAGAACCAGGAGGGATCGAGTCCGGAATCAGGCTGCTGGATCATGCGGTCGATCGCATCGGGCTGTCCCGGATGCGGCGCGGGATTAAAGAACGCCTCCAGGAGGTATGGCTCCCACTTGGTCTTCAGATTCTTCCAGAGCTTGAGGTAGGTGTCGGCATCCTTCTGTGAAAACCGGGCAATTTCAGTGGCAGTCTTCTCCTGATCAGGATCAACATCGGGAAAAGCCGCGTACTGGACAAGGCAGGTATCGTCCTCACTAAATAAGCACCCAGCGGCAACTTCGGTGTAATCCATTTTTACCCCATAGGTCTCCCACTCGGGAAAGTCCCAAAAGGTAGGGATGTGATACTGAGCAGTCATCGCCGTCGAGCAGGTATTGCCGAGAAAACCGGGGGCCGGCTCTTCCTGACACCAACCCCCGCCTAATTCGTGCCGTTCTTCAAAGATTCCGACTTCCATTTTTGCATACTTGGTGAGATACATCGCCAGGATCAGGGCTTTATTGCCCCCTCCCACGATTACGACATCAAAACTTTTATCCGCCATTTCTTTGCCTCCTGCTACCAAACAATACGATACTTTGATTTATTTTCGAACAGGCCCTGAGGCCCGATGAGAAAGAGAAGTGCGCTAGTTACCGCCTGACACAGAGCCCAGGAACCAAAAACAACGCGCCAAGCATACCTACCGGGACTTTATGAGACCCTGTAAGTATGGAGATGATCGAGGCTGAGTTTATTATGGAAGATTTCGCAGAAAGGGGGGAGGAGGGATCCGGAAAATACCTTTTAGAAGTATTTTTAATAACTTGAAGCATCTTACCCACCATTGACCGCCGCTTAACGCGCAGGGCGCGCTTTCCTCGAACAAGGACAAATAGTTGATCTTTAGACAATTCCAAGTAACAAGCGCATTCCGCGCCACGGATTCAGGTATTATGGTTAGTGCTCCTATTGATTTTTCAAAAACATGTCAAGGATAAATCCCGGACAAAACTGACTATTTGACAGAAGGTAGCTGCCGCCGGTTAAACCGGGGCGAATAATTTAAAGCTGAAGCCCTTCTTCATAAAAAGGGCTTCAGCTTCCAACTATCTTAATTAATTTTAATTTTACGATCAGTAAATTTTTTATTCGTATCTACATCAATCTTTCCGCGGAGAAAAACCATAGGCATGGCAATGTTCAAAGCCGCAACCAAATTTCGTGACGATAAGGTTTTCTACCTGTCCGTGGCAAGAAACATACTACTTAGAATTTCAACTGGAAACCAAGCTGGAACTGATCATAGTCAGTGCCGGCCGTAGTTGTGTCATAGGTTTTCTTTTCGTAAGCGACAAAGGGCATGAATTCCTTTGCCATGTCGTAGGACAGACCAGCCACGACTTTTTTGGAAGTGTTATCATCTTTATCGGTGTTGGGATTATAGTGCTGATACCTGCCGAAGGCTCTGATCTTTTCCGCACCGGGGACCCGGACAAAACCTTCCACCAGATAGGCTTTGCGGCTGAAATCTTCCGCGGAAGTTGCGGTCGCGTCACCCCAATAATACTGCGCCATGATGGCAAACATGTCGTGCCGCAGGGATATCTGGGCGATATTGGCTTTAAAATCCGGGTACGCGTTGATATCTGCGCCCGTCCCCGCAGCCGCTACAGCATATTTGCTGTTGCTTTTACCGAAGCTGCCGCTGTAGGCAAGCTGCAATCCCTTCAGGATGGGAACATCGGGGAGGGGGCGCACATAAAAAGTGCCGGAGAAAATCTTGTTGCCGTTGGCTTCCGAGACGTTATAGCCGGGCCCGTCAAATACACCGACCATGTAACCGCCGTATTTGAACTTGCCGCTGTTGTTAATACCGAAATCGGCCGAAGCTTGAATGCCCAAATCGTCTAACAAATGTTTCCCCTGCACGCGATAGGGCCAGATGGAACCGTCATAGTCATCGGACGGCGTGTGCCCCAGGCCAAGCTCCGTTTTCGTTCCGAAGAATTTCAGAGCGGCAAAAGCATATTTCATGCGCAGTTGATAGCCCTGTCCGGCATTATAATTAAGATCGGAGGTAAGATTCATGGCCAACCAGTCGTTCACATCTTTGGTAAGGGTGAGATAGGCCCGATTCACGTTGAAATTATTCGAGGAGGCGCCGCTATCAGGGGTTACGCTCTTCCATTCGCCGTAAATTGTGGTGCCGAACTTGGAGCCCTTCAGGGCAGTCGGCAGGGCGCTGCCTTTGACGGCCGCCTTCATTCCTTCCTTCTCTTGCTGCTCCTTTTTCGCGCCGGCCTTTACTTCCTGAAGCAATTGCTCCGCTTCCTGCTGATTGATAATGTTTTTGTCTTTTAAAAGCTCGATCAACCGCGAGGTATCCGCCTCCGCCGCCCAGAGCGGGTTCAGGCTGCTCAGCATGAAGAGGCAACCGAACAAAGAAACATAAAAACCTTTTTTCCTCCTACCCATTGTGTTCTCCTTTCTTCCTTCCTTTTTAACGTTAATAAATTTCCCCAGCATGGGGCTCCAATTTGGAGGGAGTGTAGCGGAAGATTGTTGCAGCGTGATGACAATGGTATGAAAGCTTGATGAAAGGTGCGGCGTTTGTCGGCGGGCATCAATTAATGACAATTTGGTTGATTTCCAGGGAAGTCTCCTTTACATTGGGAACGTCAAAGTGAGGAAATAACGTGCAGAAGAACATCCTGATCGTCGATGATGAAAAAGATATCGTAGAGTTGGTGGCCTATAACCTGGGCCGCGAAGGTTATCGAATTACCAAGGCATATGATGGCCAGCAGGCCTGGCAATTTATCCGGGAAAACCGGCCGGACCTGCTAATTCTTGATCTGATGCTGCCGGGCATCAACGGTTTTGAGCTCTGTCGGCTGATCAGGAAACAACGGGAAACGGAAGATCTGCCGATCATCATGCTGACGGCCAAAACGGATAGTGTGGACAAGATTATGGGTCTGGAAATCGGCGCTGACGATTATCTTACCAAACCCTTTAATGTCCGGGAATTGCTTGCCAGGGTGCGGGCGGTACTCCGCCGGTGGGAAAAACCAGCCGTAACCGAGGAATTAGAACAGCTTGTCTTTCAAGACCTGATGATCGATTTCCACACTTATGAGGTGACTGTTTGTGGCATCAAGGTCGATCTGGCGCCCACCGAATTAAAACTCTTACGTTTTTTTATAACCCACCCCGGCCGCGTTTACACACGCAACCAGTTGCTGGATCATGTCTGGGGTAATGAAAGCTTTGTGGAGCCGCGCACCGTTGATGTACACGTCAGCCGGCTGCGGGCGGCGATTGAAAAAAACAAGGATGATCCCCGCTACATCCTGACAGTCCGCAGTATCGGTTATAAATTTACGGCGGCAGAACGGGTATCGCCGCTTAATGATTAATGATTTCATCATTGTTACCATTATTCATACATCTTTCATCATCCTGTCATCAAATTGTAACAATTCCTGTTTATAAGCATAGGCAACTAAATCAACAGGAGGAAATATGAAAAAAATGGTAAAAAGTGTCCTGCCTATCCTGGTTTTGCTGTTAGGAACAGTCCAGGCGGTACTTGCCGCAGACAACAGCTTGGTCATCAAAGGCTCCACCACGGTGCTGCCGATTGCTCAGGCGGCTGTAGATGCCTACATCAAGAGCCACAGGAATGTGCAAGTCTCGCTTTCCGGCGGCGGCTCCGGCGATGGCATCAAGGCCCTGATCGACGGCTCCACGGATATCGCCGATTCTTCCCGGGAAATCAAAAAAGATGAGATTGAACTGGCTAAATCAAAGGGCGTAAATCCCGTGGCCACCGTCATCGCCCATGACGCTCTCACACCGGTCATCCATCCGACCAATAACTTGAAGGGCCTGACCATCGATCAGTTAAGTCAAATCTACCAGGGCAACATTACGAATTGGAAACAGGTCGGGGGGGCTGATTGGCCCATCGTAGTCATCTCACGGGACTCCTCTTCCGGAACCTTTGAATCCTGGGCCGAGTTTGTCATGAAAAAGGTCAGGGTAACCCCCAGGGCGCAGATGCTCGCCTCCAACGGCGCCGTTTATACCGCCGTCTCAAAAAACAAATATGCCATAGCCTACCTTGGACTCGGTTATGTCCATAAAGGCGTGAAAGCCCTCTTGGTAAACGGTGTCGCCGCTTCGGTAGAGACAGCGGTAACGAAAAAGTATCCATTATCCCGGGAACTCTACATGTACACCAATGGCGATCCGAAGGGCGAAGCAGCGAAATTCCTTGCGTTCATCAAAAGCGCCGCAGGACAGGCTATTGTTGTTAAAGAAGGATTTGTGCCTCTGGCGCTCCCTCCCAGGGCGAAGCAAGGAAAGTAAGCTCAGGGGAGGGACTCCCGCGCAAGCGGTAGCCGATGGATTACCGCCTGTGCGGGAATGACAACAACGAGGAGCAACGGTATGGAAAACGCCTTTATGACCCGTAGTCGCAAAGAAAAGGTCATCGGAAAAATTTTCTTTTCCCTGGCCCTCATCTCCCTGGTCGCCCTCGTACTCATTGTTTTTTTCCTCTTCCGGGAAGGCCTGCCCATCTTTGCCAAGGTCTCGCCTTCCGGCTTCCTTTTCGGTATGGAGTGGTATCCCACCTCTGACCCAGCCTCTTTCGGCATCTGGCCCCTGATCGTCGGCTCTCTGGTGGTCACGCTGGCAGCAACGACTATCGCCGTGCCGCTGGGGATACTGGCCGCCGTTTATATTGCCGAAGTTGCTCACCCTGCCGTAAAAGAGGTATTTAAATCGCTGATCGAACTGCTGGCCGGCCTGCCTTCGGTGGTCTTTGGCTTTTTCGGCATGGTTATTATTGCCCCCTGGCTTCAGGATACCTTCGATCTGCCGACGGGCTTGAACATTGTCAATGCCTCCCTGATCCTCGCCTTGATGGCCATACCCACGATCGCCAGTCTCTCGGAGGATGCCCTCTATGCAGTCCCGCGCGAGTTCAAGGAAGCCTCCTATGCTCTCGGGGCAACAAGGTTTGAAACCATCGCCCAGGTAACCATTCCCGCCGCACTTTCCGGCATTGCCACGGCGGTCATCCTGGGCATGGCCCGCGTCACCGGTGAAACAATGGTTGTGCTCATGGTGGCCGGCGGCGCTGCCGCTTTACCCCGAAGTATCTTCGATTCGGTGCGTCCCATGCCGGCCAGCATTGCCGCCGAGATGGGCGAAGCCCCTTTCGGCAGTGACCATTATCACGCTCTCTTTGCCATCGGCATTGTCCTTTTTATCCTGACTTTGCTGTTTAGCCTGGTCGCCGATTACGTGGCCAACAAATTCAAGGAAGTCGGTTCGGGAACCCTATAAAGTGGTGGGAAGTATGGAGAGCTGGGGAAATACACCGATGCGCTGGCGGTACGGCAAGGAGCAGCTGTTTTTCGCTCTGGTCCGTTTTGCCACCCTCATCATCGCCGTTGCCCTGGGGGGCATACTCCTGCACATCGTTATCAACGGCATAGGCGCGATCAATTGGACTTTCCTCACCAAGCCCCCTACCGATGGCATGACGAAAGGGGGCATCATGCCCGCCCTCGTGGGGACGTTTTATCTGATGGTGGGGGCCATGGCTGTCGGTTTGCCGCTGGGCGTCGCCTCGGCTGTTTACCTGTCGGAATACGCCCGCCAGGACCGCAAGGTTCGGGCCATTCGCATCGGCATCCACTGCCTCGCCGGCGTGCCATCTGTGGTTTTCGGCCTCTTCGGCTTGGCGTTCTTTGTGGTCTTTTTGAAATTCGGTTCTTCCATCCTGGCCGGCTCCCTGACCCTGGGCCTGCTCATCCTGCCGACGATTATCGGCGCCGCCGAGGAAGCCTTGAAGGTGGTCCCCCAAACCTTCCGGGAGGCATCCTTAGCCCTTGGCGTCTCCAAATGGAAGACCATCCGCAAAATCGTCTTGCCGGCGGCGCTGCCGGGCATTCTGACGGGGTCCATCTTGGGAATTGGCCGGGCGGCGGGAGAAACGGCCCCGATCATGTTCACGGCGGCCGCTTTTTTTACAACCAAATTACCCCATTCGATTTTTGACGAGGTCATGGCCCTGCCCTACCATATCTACGTATTGGCGACGGCGGGCACGCACATCGAGGAAACACGCCCCCTCCAGTTCGGCACGGCGCTTGTCCTCGTGGCGCTCATTCTGGCGGTTGATTTGATTGCCATCGTCATCAGAAGTTATGCAAGGAGAAAAAAGAATTGGTAAACATCGGGACCGACGAAATCATTACGGTAAAGCAAGTGAATTTTTATTACGGCCCCTTTCAGGCCCTGACGGATATCACGATGGGGTTCGCGAAAAACCGGGTAACGGCTCTGATCGGGCCATCAGGCTGCGGCAAGTCAACCCTGCTCCGGCTTTTCAATCGGATGAATGATCTGATTGACGGCACCCGGCTGGCAGGCGAGATTATCTTTGAAGGCCGGAATATCTACGCCGATGGTATCGACCCCGTGGCGATCAGGCAGAAAATCGGCATGGTCTTTCAGAAACCCAACCCGTTCCCTAAAACAATCTATAATAACATTGCCTATGGGCCAAACCTAACGGGTCTTACGAATAGAAGCGATCTTGATGCGCTGGTTGAGCAGAGTCTGCGACAAGCAGTACTCTGGGATGAAGTAAAAGATATTCTCCATAAACCTGCCATGACCCTCTCGGGCGGGCAACAGCAGCGCCTCTGCATTGCCCGGGCCATTGCCATGAAACCCGAAGTTCTCTTGATGGACGAACCGACCTCGGCTCTCGATCCGATTTCCACAGCCAGGATAGAAGAATTGATTGAAGAATTGAAAAAAACCTATACGATCATTATCGTCACGCACAACATGCAGCAGGCGGCCAGGATCTCTGACGCCACGGGTTTTTTCTATATCGGCAAACTGATAGAATACAGCGCCACGGATAAGCTTTTTACGGCGCCGGAGATGAAACAGACGGAAGACTATATAACCGGCAGATTCGGTTGATGAAGGGGGGAAACAAATGACAAGTGACAAACCGCACACCAGCGCCTCGTATGAGCGCGAACTTCAGGATGTAAAAGATAGTTTAATCTACATGGGCGCCCTGGTGGAAAAGGCGATTGAAAAGTGCATCATGGCTTTGGTGCAAAGGGATTCCGAACTCGCCCGCAACGTGATTGCCGAGGATGAGCAGATTGACCGTTTGGACGTAGTGATCGAAGATAACTGCATCCGCCTCCTGGCCCTGCGGCAACCGGCCGCACGGGACTTGCGTTCAATTACCACGGCGATCAAGATCAACGGCCACCTGGAAAGGATCGGCGATATGGCCGTCACCATTGCTGAGAAGGTGCTGCTTTTGAACGAAACAGCGCAACTTAAACCCTACATCGATCTCCCCGCAATGGCAGCCATCACTCAGGGGATGATCAGGGAAAGCATCGAGGCCCTCGTCAATGATAATCTGGAGTTGGCCAATAAGGTGAGAAGGGATGATGAAAAGGTCGATAACTTGAACGAACAGATTTTCCGCGAACTGCTCACCTTCATGATGGAAGATCCGCGCACCATCCACCGCGCCCTGCTCATTATGCAAATTTCCAAGAGTCTGGAAAGAATATCCGATCACGCGGAAGGTATTGCCGCGATGGTGATTTACCTGGTAACAGGCAAGAGCGTCCGTCATGAGGAGCTGTTGACTGGTGAGAAGGAAGGCTAATTGATAAAAAGTCGCCTGCTGCGGAAAATTTTCCTGATTTATGCCTCTACCCTTTGCCTGGTTGTCGCACTGGACGCTTATTTTGTGGCTTCCCAGACACGCCGGGTAATAACCGCACAAATCAAGGCGGAGCTGACGACAAACGCTCGCGTTTTGCTCCTTATGCCCCTGGGGCATCTTGTCGGCAACACCACTCATCTGGCCGCAGACTTGAAAGCCAGGGTGACGATCCTTGGCGTCACGGGGAAAGTGCTGGCCGATTCGGAACAGGACGTGCGCAAAATGACCAATCATCTTTATCGCCCGGAGATTCAGGAGGCTCGTCTGCAAGGAGCGGGCAGTGCCGTCCGCTACAGTGAAACCCTGCAAAGGGAGATGATGTATGTGGCCTTACCCGTGCAAGCCGGGGGTCAGGTCGCTGGCTACTTGCGGCTGGCAAAGCCCCTGCAGGCAGTGCAAAACGCCATTAGCCATGCTCACTGGATGATTTTCCGGAGCGCCACGCTGATCCTCATCTCCTTTCTCTTGCTGACTCTTTTCATTATCCCCAAACTTATCGCCCCGCTCCTGAAGATCATCGCCTACACGGAAAAAGTGCGGCAGGGCAAGGTAAGCGGCAGTCTGTTTGTGGCATCACGCGACGAGCTCGGACAACTTGCGGCCAATGTTAACCTGCTGGTGCAGACCTACGAGGACAATATCCGGAGCGCCCGGGAAGAAAGAGAAAAACTGACATCCGTATTTGCCGGGATGGTGGAGGGGATCGTCATCCTGGATCGTGAAAACCGTATCGAATTGGTTAATCGCCGCGCCCAAGACATTTTAGGCGCCAAGTATGCGGATGTAAAGGGCAAAACGCTACTTGAGGCCTTTCGCAACGTCGCCTTGCAGGATGCTATCAATTATTGCCGGGAAACGGAACAGCCCCTCTCCCGGGAGATTTTGCTTACGGGAGAAAGTCAGCTCATTCTGGATGTGAACATTGCGCCTATAGAAAACATGCCGGGAGAAGATCGCAAAATTATCATGGTGTTGCACGATGTCACGCCCTTGCGGAAATTGGAACGGGTAAGGGCTGATTTTGTGGTCAACGTAACCCATGAAATCAAGACCCCGCTCACGGCGATTATTGGCTTCGTGCAGACGCTTCAGGAAGGCGCGATCGAGGAAAAAGCCACAGCCGCACGTTTCCTCGCGATCATCTCTGAGCACGCCCTGCGCCTGAACCGGCTGGTGGATGATCTCCTGACGCTATCAAGCATTGAACTCGGCGAGGTTAAATTGCACCCGGCAAAGATAGACCCTAAACATGCGGTGCAGCAGGCTTTAAGCGTGATCGAAGCGAAAGCGCGGGCAAAGGGGTTGGCGATCCACCAGATCTGGCCGGACAATCCCCCGCCGATCCTGGCAGATGGTGACAGCG
>Ga0082335_1009040_pt1 | contig 10953 bp, 9 predicted proteins | sample Subgrocontami58m_FD_72375 | JGI IMG/M metagenome (GOLD analysis project Ga0082335, IMG submission 72375) | Subsurface groundwater microbial communities from S. Glens Falls, New York, USA - GMW37 contaminated, 5.8 m (SPADES assembly) (version 2) ... | reverse complement strand
CCCGGAAACTCCCGCCCCCGCACCACCCGCAGCTCTGCCGAGTCTCCCCCCCCGCCGCCGCGCGCGGCGCCGCGGGCGCGGCCGGCGCGCCGGTCGCGCCGGCCTGTGTCGCGCTCCCTTCGTCCGTAGCGACACGCTGAGCTGCTCGCTGAGTCGGGACCCAGGAGACTTTCTTCGAACACCCGGTGCCGTCACCCTCCACAAGGTCGCCTGTCGTGCCGTCCGTGCGGACGCTACCCGCTGTCGGAATCGCGCAGCCTGATCTGGATTGCGGCCGTAGCGGCCAAGTCCAGGGCATCTGACGGTAGGAGGTTGTTTCGGAGGCACTCCAACAGGCGGTGGCTGAGGGCGCGCTTGCTGCCGAAGGCCTGTACCACGTCCGGCAGCAGAGATCCGTTTTCCAGGAGTTGCATGATCATGTGGGCGATCTGGAGAAGGACGTAGAAGTTCTTGGCCGCCTGCTCGTGCTCGCTGTAGGCGTGCTCCAGGTTGTAGCCATGGTTCTTCTGGATGTTGAAGCCCTGATTCTCGATTTTCCAGCGCTGTCGCCCGACGCGCTGGGCCAGCGAAGCCGCATTGTGCTGGTCGAGCGCGAAGTCCGTCAGCCACACGAACTTCTTCGCGTCGCCGTTCGCGCGCACCTCCCGGCACTCCAGGACGTTTGCCTGGTGCGGGCCGATCGGGAGACCGTTGATCCACGCGAACTCCTGCCGAGCGTCGTCGTCGTCGTCGCCGTCCCGTTGCAGTCGGTTGGCGGGTTGGAGGGCCTTGAGCCTTTCGTACTCCTCGAAGCGGGCGGGCATGGACCCTTCCTTGAAGGTGATGAAGTAGTGCCAGTCGTACTCGGCGCACCGGTCGAGCACGGGCTGCTGGGCATAGAGGCCGTCGAGCAGCAGGCAGATGGACATCTTGGGGAAGGACTTCTTGAGGCGCTCGACGAGGCGATGGAAGGCTTTGGACTCGCAGTCCTGCTTACAGTCCTGCTTGGTCCAACCCTCCGGGTTCTCGATGAACTCCGTCGCCAGGGAGATCGCCAGGCCGTCCGGGGTCACGAGCTTGGCTTCCAGGACGGGATGGTAGTACACGGTGACGTTGTCATGGGTCCGCGTCAGACAGTGTTCGCAATGGCGCTCGTGGTAGGTGAGCCAGCCGGTGCCGTCGATCGCGACCAGGAAGGCCCGGTTCACGCGGAAGCGATCCAGGAACTTCATGCGGATGAGGCGCTGAACCATGAGATGGCGAAGCTTGGACGACTCCGTGACGGGAAGCCGAGCGAGGTAGTTGGCGAGAGTATCGGGATCCTCGACGCGCTCGAGGCTCGTGCCTGCGAGGGCGTTGAGATTCTCGAGTGCCTTCGGCGAGTCGAACTGGTAGCCCAATTGGCGCCGGCTGCCGAGGCGGGCGAGAAAGAGGGCGATCCCCGTCCACAGCAGGAAGGAGGCGGGGTAGGTGATCCGGCGCTGGTCTCGCGGATCGATGAGCCCCTCAAGCCAGGGGGGAAAACCCCGGCCACAGGTGCCGGACGGTCCTGGCCAGTGCGGGTCCTACCGCGATGGGGGGTTGCGCTGCTCGCGGCGCACCCGGGCTTCCGCGCGCAGCAGGGCGACCGTCAGCTGGGAAATCTCGGACAGGATCTTCTTCACCCGGCGATGTTCTTCGACCCATCGACGAACCTCCTCAACGCGGTCCTTGGGGACATAGACCGTACGGGTCTTTCCCTCTTCCTTGAAAGTGAGGGTGTGGCTAAGGTGCTTGTCGCCGGACGCGCAGTGGCAAGAGGGCTTGCCGCATGTGTGCGAGTTCACGACGAGCGAAGCCGCGACCAAGGGACGAACGGACCCGAGCAGGACCAGCCGGGAGTCGCGCATCCTCATCAGGAGCGCCGGGGACGAAGGGAGCTTCATGGAGCCCGCGTCTCCAAAGAGGACTGGGTGAGCCGGCCGGCCTGAAGAGCGAAAGAGGCCGGGCGGACCGCGAACGAGGGGAAGCATGCGGCATCTCGCGACCGGGATCAACGGGTTCAACGCGTTCACCGTAGCAGTATACACACTTCTCAGAATCTGTCAATAGGAAATCAGTGCGAAGAATAAATAAAACATCGTTGGTTGGGGTGAGATACCGGAGTGGAGGGTGAAGTGCGCTCGAGCCGCGCAGAATGTGGGCTCGGAACCGGTCATTCAACCGGGAGTGGGGTCCGCGTCGGGTGCGACAAATCTGGGCTCGTCACGGCTGAGCAACCGCAGCACCCGTCCTGCGCGAGCGCCACGGAGAGAGGCGCCGAAAGCGGTGTGCCAACGGCGCTGCGAGCACACCGTCTCCGTTCCCCGACCTCTGTCTGATTCGAGATCAGGCGGGATTGACCCCCTCTACCCGGCGATCTGATCGTCCTCCGGCCACGCGGCGTCGGCGATGTCCTCCCAAGGCGGGTCGGGATAGTACTCGACCTGCCCTTGCGATGCGGGAGTCGCCTTTGGAGGCGGCGCCCGTGCGGGCTCCGATTCCGCATCCGCTCGTCTGCGCGACTTCGACCCGCGCGCCGGTGTGCTGCAGGCATACGAGAGCAAGTTCCGCAAGTCGCGCATCGTCCCGCTTTCCCCAACGGCCGTCGCCTGGCTGCACGCGGAGTTTGAGCGGGGGTCGATGACCCGTCCCACCCCTGCCCGCAAGCGTCGAACGGCGGCAGGTAAGCCTACTCGAGCGCAAACGACGCGCGACCCCGGGGGAAGTAAACCCATGGCCCGACCAGGGCCGTACGGCACTTCTCGGTGATGTCGTCGGCGCTCTTCGAGGCGCCGGTCCGGGCCACTTCGGCATCGATCTCCTCGACGGTGTATGCTCGAAGCAGGCGGCTCATATTTTTTCGTTGACCCTCCGTTCCCGGGCGGGATAGGATTGCGGGATCGGTGTGTCACGGGAGGTGGACATGACGTGGATCACTCCGTTTCTCGGCCCGATCGTTCTGGCCGGCCTCTTCGCCGTCCTGGTCCACGCAGACCCGGTCAACGAAGTCCCCAAGCGCATCTCAGAATTCAAGACCTACGTGAGGGAGGTCAAGCCCAAGCTTCCTCCCAAGGCCTTCGCCAATCGCGCCAAGCGGGATGAGTACGACAAAGCGCTGGCCGAGCTCAAGCAGCAGGTCGGGGACTTCAGGAAATTCGCCAAGAAGCTCAACGAAGACGCGCGTGCCGACGACGTGGTCGCCCGGTATGTGTACTCCGATGCCCATCAGGCGCTCGGGGAGGGCTACATGCTCCTCGTCGAATCGGCGTGGATCGGCTGCGACTACCAGACGGTAAAGGACGCGGCCGACCTCGCTCCGTACTGGGTGGCGAAGGACACCGACCGCACCCAGTTGCTCCACTGGAAAGCCATGGCGCAGGTTCGCCTGCTCCGCTTCGCCGATGCCGAGGGGACCTGCAAGGAGCTGGGAAGCGCCGGGGGCCAGAAGCAAGCCGCCCAGGTCCTCGCCTCGGCCAAGAACCAGACCGGCCTGGCCAAGCCGGGCAAGCCGATCTCGAGCTTCGGATTCCGCGCGGTCGCCGGCGAGAAGGTCGCGGTTCCCGAAGCCTATTCCGGCCGGGTCCTGCTGATCGACTTCTGGTCCACCGGGGACGCGCCCAGCAAGGCGGAGATGCCCGACCGCATCGCCCTCTACCACGAGTTGCACGAGAAGGGCTTCGACATCGTCGGCATCAGCCTCGATACGAACGCCAAGTCGCTCAAGGCCTACGTCGAGGCGAACAAGATGCCCTGGCCGCAGTGTTGCGACGGCCTCAATTCCGACCAGCACATCGCCAAGTACTTCGGCGTCACGAGCCTCCCCCATACCATCCTGGTCGACAAGACCGGCAGCGTGAAGTCGCTGGGCCTGCGCGGACCGGAGCTCGCCCAGGAGGTGCGCGAGCTGCTCGGGATCAAGAAGTAGTCGCGGCCGGGTCCCACCCTTTGCGTCCATCGCGGACCTCGATGCCGTAGACCCACGAGCATGAGCATGGGCACGGCCGTGCTGCCCGGGGCTGATCTTGACCGAAGCGGTCCTACGCCCGGCGCGAGCGCGAGCTTTGTCGTTGACCCTGGTCCCCGGGCGGGATAGAATCCCGGGATTCGGCACGTCACGGGAGGTGGATATATGAAGCGGGTACTTTCGTCTCTTGCCCTGACCGGCCTCTTCGCCGTCCTGGTCCATGCGGATCCGGTCAACGACATTCCCAAGCGCACCTCCGAGTTCAAGTCGTACGTGAGCAAGGTCAAGGCCAAGCTCTCGCCCAAGGCCTTCGCCAATCCCGCCAAACGGGCAGAGTTCGACAAGTCCCTCGCCGAGCTCGGGCAGCAGGTCGGGGACTTCGCGAAATTCGCCGACGAGCTCGGCGACGGCGACCTGCTCTCCCAGGCCCATGCCACCAACGCCAGGCAGTCCCTAGGGGAGGGCTACATGCTCCTCGCCGAGTCGGCGTGGAACGGCTGCGACTACCAGACGGTCCAGGAGACGGCCGACCTCGCCAAGGAAGTCGTGGCGAAGGACTCCGACCGCACCAAGCTCCTCTTCTGGAAGGCCATGGCGCAGGTCCGTCTGGTCCGCATGACCGACGCCGAAGCGACCTGCCAGGAGCTGGGCAAGTCCGGAGGCGCGAAGGCGGCCGGCCAGGTGCTCGCCTTGGCCAAGAACAAGACCGGCGATTCCAAGCCGGGTAAGCCGATCACGAGCTTCGGATTCCGCGGGGTGGCCGGCGAGAAGGTCGCCGTGCCCGAAGCCCATACCGGCCGGGTCGTGCTGATCGACTTCTGGGCCACCTGGTGCGGACCGTGCAAGGACGAGATGCCCAACGTCATCGCCCTCTACAACGAGCTGCACGAGAAGGGCTTCGACATCGTCGGGATCAGCCTCGACACGGATGTGGAATCGCTCAAGGCGTACGTCGCAGAGAACAAGATGCCCTGGCCGCAGTACTTCGACGGCCTCAAGTGGGACAACCACATCTCGAAGTACTTCGGGGTCAAGGGGATTCCCCACACCATCCTGATCGACAAGACCGGCAGCGTGAAGGCGGTCGACCTGCGCGGCCCGGACCTCGACAAGGAAGTGCGCGAGTTGCTCGGAATCAAGAAGTAGTCGAGGCAGTACCCGATGCGCGTGACCTGTGCGACGCTGGCCGCCGCGCTCTTTTTGCTCCCGGCGGCGTCCGCCCATGCTCAAGACTGCTGCGGCGGCAAGACCAACGTCGCGGGAGCCGGCTCCGCGTCCGGCGCGGCGCTGCGCGAGGTGCGGGTGTCGCTCGCGGCGTCCGCCGACGACCCCGACGGCAAGCGCACGCTCGAGAAACTGCGCGGGCTGACCGCGGCCAAAGTGGCGATGCCGGCGCGCGGCTGGGCCATCCTCACCTTCCCCACGGCGTTCGCGGATTTCCCGGGTCTGGAAAAGGCGCTCGCCGAGCTGGGGTTGTCCGCTAGTCTGCTCGACCCGGTGCGGATCGACCTGCGGCTGGCCCAGGCCGACGGCAAGGTCGATGCCGCCCCGCTGGTGGGGACCTACGCGATGTCCAGCGGCGTACTGGCCTCGGCGCCCGACGCGCACGGAATCGCGGTCTGGGCCGATCCCGCCCTGGTGGACCTCGTCGAACTGGTCTCGGCGGCGGAGGGAAGGGGTCTGCGGGTCGAAGTTTCGCATGCGCAGTTCGCGGTCAAGATCCCGGATCGCTTCTGCCCGGCGTGCGCCGGTGTTGCGGCCGACGCGCTGGCGGCCGTCTCCGGGGTGCTCGGGGTGAATGCCGACTCGACGCTCGGCTCTGCGCGGGTGCTCGCGCTGAAGGGTCGCACGAGCGCGGAGGCGCTTTCCGCCGCGCTGGCCGCGGCCGGATTCGACGGCAAGCGCGCGGAGGGTCCCGCGGCCTGCGCCGAATGCCATAACCGCAAGTAGTAGAATCGCAAGATCGTGGAAATACCGGTCGGGCGCGCGACGTTTCACGCGATCGTCCGGACTTTGCAGTGACGTGAGTGACGTGGAGGAAACATGAAGCGCATCCTATTGGCGTCGTTGGTTACGACGGTCTTTGCACTCGGCAGCCCCGCCCAGGTCTTCGGACAGGGCTGATGCGGCACGGGTGGTAACGGAGGCGGGCCCTCCGCAGCGACCGACAACATCCTGGTCAAGACCGTCAAGATCGCCCTCCACGGGCTGTCCACCGACGAGGAGGGCGCCAAGGCCGCCGGGGTCCTGCGCGGCTTGCCTTTCATCAACACCGCGGTGGTCCTCCGCGACAAGGGGCAGGCCATCGTGACCGTGCCGGGTGGCTTCAACGCCTATGACAGCCTGGAGGCCGGCCTCAAGGAGGGCGGGTTCTCGGCGACGCTTCTCGACCCGGTCCACTTGACGCTCAAGGTCGGCAAGTCGGACGGCGTGGTCGATCTCGCCTCTGTGGCCAACGGGTGCGCCTCGGTCGCGGGTGTGGCCGCCGCCCAACCCTCCGGGGACGGCGTCGCGGTGTACGCGGATCCGGCCGTCGTAGACCTGACCCAACTGGTTGCCCTCGCGGTCGGCCAGGGCCTTCAGGCCGAGGTGGTCTCCCACGAGCGGATCGAGGTCGCGGTCACCGGCGTCGACTGCAAGAAGAAGGAAGCCTTCGTCGCCAACGTCCTGGCCGCGCTCCCCGTCGTCCTCGCCGCCGGCGCGGACTCCACCAAGAGGATCGCCTGGGTCTTCACCGAGAAGGGTGCGATCACCGTCGATGCCCTGAAGAAGGCGCTCGCCGAGGGACCGTTCGACGGCTCCTGGTGCCCGATGGGCCATGAGGTCTGCGACGACAAGGCCAAGGCCGCCGCCCTCGAGCCATCGACCAAGTCCGAGCATCCCACCGAATCGGAGCCCCCGAGCGGGAACGAGCACCCGAAGGCGGAGCATCCGACCGGGAGCGAGCACCCCAAGAAGTAGTCTCAACCCGCGTACCGAACCGGCCCGGGCATCCCTTTGCGGGGGGGCCCGGGTCGGACCATTTTCACGCCGCCCGTGGCTGCCGATGCTGCGGGCCAGCACGCCTGGCGGGGTCTAATTCCCGCGACCGGCGCGCCAGGGCCGGGGATCGTCCACCCAAGGCTCTTCCTGCGGAAGGCGTTTCATGAATCCCGCCATCCCGCGAGCCCGCGAGTTATGGGCGCGGCTGCAAGCCTTTTTCAATGCCAACAAATGGTATCGGGCCTCGTTCGAGAAGTGGATGTCCGGGCAGATTTCTCCCGACCGCCGGCCCTCGCCGGAGGAGGTCCAGAATCAACATGCCCGCTACCTCCTCTACGCGCCGTTGGCCGGCGGGGCCACCGTGCTCGAGCGGTTCATCGACGGGCTGCCGCGCAAGGCTGCCGAGGATCGCGCGATTGCGGTCCGCTGGCGGGAAGCCTCGGACGGCGTGCTCGAGCTCCAGGAGGCGACCGAGGGCGGGTACCGCTGCTTCGACCTGGTGTTCTGCCGCAAGCGGATCCTGGCGTCCGAGGACCTTCGCGGGCTGCCGGCCGACCCGCGGGGGGGATTCCTGGCCGCGTTTTTCCTCCCGATCGACGGGGAGTGCTGCTTCCTGGGCGGGGTCGCGCGCTTCCTTCCGCGCGCGCCGGAGAGCCGGGTGAGCGCCATGGATGCGGCCCGCGACTACCGGCTGCAGTACGCGCAGCGGATCCTCGCCGAAAGCCCCGCGCAACGGGAAGAGTCGATGCGCATCCGGCGGGTCTTCGCCATTCGCTTCGCGGCGCGGTTCGGCGGCCCGGAGTGGGTCACCACCGGCCTGGCCTATGTCGCAGCGATGCGTCAGTTCTTCGCTGCGCTCGAAGAGGAGGGGCGAACCGGGGACCGCTCGTCTGTCGACCACGTGGCCTGGCACGAGCTCGAGCTGGAACGGCAGTTTCCCTGCGACCTGCCCGCGCACCTGGTGCGGTCGGAGAACCTCGGCGTGGTGTGCGACGAACAGGAGGAGCCCCTCATCCTCGGCGAGTACGGCCGGTTCCAGGGCGCGCTCGCGGCGGACGACCCCGAGACGGTCCCCGGCTGGCGCAAGCGGTTGCGCGCGTACCTGATGGACCCGACGGTTTCGGAACTGCCGTTCCGCCTCGCACTGGCGCGGAATCCGGAGCGTGTGCTCGACCGGATGCGCCAGGCGATGGAGCTGAGCGAGCTCACGCGCGAAGCGTTCGACACGATGTTGCGCCAGGCCAAGGCCCCGCACCTGCCCTCGCACCTGAAGCCGACCTGGGTGCCCACCCCCGACTGGTCGGGCATGCTGCCCGCGCCGGAGTAGCGGCAACGGCTCCTCGGCGCGCCTCGCTCGCCCTGCGCCAGCCTCGCCCTAGCCTCTAGCCCGGGCTAGTCCTCCGCGTCGGTGGGATAGACCGGGCCGCGGAAGATCTCCTCGCTCGGGACCTCTCGCCGGGTCTTGCGCGGCGGAGTGACGTCCTTGCGCGGTTGCTCGACGAGCTTGTATACGCAAACCTCGAGCTCCGGCTTGACGTGCGACTGGATGATCTCCTCGTAGCGCCGGAGGATGATCTCCTTCACCTTCTCGGTGATCTCCTTGAGGCTGATCCCCTCGTACGCCTTGAGCGAGGCGACCACGCGCACCGGCTTGTCGGGGAGCATCTTCTCCTTGCGCACGGTGACCGACACGTCGGCGATTTCCGGGCACATCGCGATCAGGCGCGCGAGCGTCTCCTCGAGGGCGTAGGCCGTGATCGACACGTCGCCGCTCGGGGTCTTGCAGCGAATGTGGGTGTCGTACTTGCTCGAGAACCAGCGCGCGCCGACCACCACGACGTTGACCAGAATCAGCCATGCGGAGGCGAGCACCGCCAGCCACCGCTCGGTGGCCCAGGAGGTCGCCTCGATGGTGCCGGCGGCGTTGGGGTCGAGAAATCCGATATGCAGCGTGCCCAAGGCCCACAGGAGCGCCACGATCGCGCAGCCGAGCGCGACCCCCCCGTCGACCAGCACGACGATCCAACGCAACCGTTCCATGGCTCGGCTCCTACTTCAGCAGGTTCTGCTCGACGAAGGTCGTGTCGACATTCCCCTCGACGAACTTGCGGCTCGCCAGGATTTGCAGGTGAACCGGGATCGTGGTCTTCACCCCCTCGATCCGGGTCTCGTTCAGCGCCCGCACCATGGTCACGATCGCCTCGGCCCGGGTCGGCCGGGTGACGATCAGCTTGCCCACCATCGAGTCGTAGAAGGAAGGGATCTCGTATCCGGAATAGAGGTGCGAGTCTACCCGCACGCCGGGCCCGCCCGGCGGCAGGTAGAAGGTCACCAGACCCGGGCACGGGCGGAAGCCGCGCTCCGGGTCCTCGGCGTTGATCCGGCACTCGATGGCGTGGCCGCGCCATTGCACGTCCGCCTGCTTGATTTCGAGCTTCTCCCCGGCGGCGATCCGGATCTGCTCCTGGATCAGGTCGATGCCGGTGACCTGCTCGGTGACCGGGTGCTCGACCTGAATGCGCGCATTGACCTCGAGGAAGTAGAACTTGCCCGAGGCGTCGACCAGGAACTCGCAGGTCCCGGCGTTGGTGTACTTGGCCGTGCGCGCGAGTGCGATGGCGGCCTCGCCCATCTCCTGCCGTAGCTGCGGAGTCATGATCGGGCTCGGGCTCTCCTCGATCAGCTTCTGGTGCCGCCGCTGACAGGAGCAGTCACGCTCGCCCAGATGGATGATGTTCCCGTGATGGTCGGCGAGGAGCTGGATCTCGACGTGGCGCGCCTTCTCCACCAGCTTCTCGATGAAAACGGTGGGGTCCTTGAACGCCACCTCCGCCTCGGCCTGCGCCTGAAGCACCCCCTTGATCAGGCTCACGTCGTTGTGGGCCACCCGCATGCCGCGCCCGCCGCCCCCGGCAGCCGCCTTGATCATCACCGGGTAGCCGATCTGCCGCGCGGCCTCGAGCGCGTGGCTCTCGCTCTGCACCGCCTCGCTGCCGGGCAGTACCGGGACCCCGATCTTGCGCGCTACGGCGCGTGCGTTCGCCTTGTTTCCGAGCATCCGCGAAGCCTCGGGCCGCGGACCGATGAAGCCGATCCGGCAGGATTCGCACACTTCCGCGAAGTGGGGGTTCTCCGACAGGAAGCCGTAGCCCGGGTGGATCGCTTCGACGTCGGTGATCTCGGCCGCGCTGATGATCCGCGAGATGTCGAGGTAGCTCTTGGCGGCCTGAGCGGGACCGATGCAGATCGTGTAGTCGGCCAGTCGCAGGTAGCTCGCGTTCCGGTCCGCCTCGGAAAAGACCGCGACCGTCTCGATCCCCAGTTCCTTGCAGGCGCGGATCACCCTCAGGGCGATCTCACCGCGGTTGGCCACCAAGATGCGCGAGAACATCGTTGCCCATTCCTCCTGTGCGTCGTACGGCCCGCCGGATGGGCCGCGATGTACTCCGCCGCCGCTCCCGCGGCCGGATGGCCCTCAGTACCGGCCCCTGCAGATAACTGTCCCATCTGCTCGGCGCTTTTGGTCGCTGGCTTCGTTGCTCCCCTCTTCTATCGCGCCGCCTCCGGACCGCCCGACCGGGCGCCCTCTTCTGTCGCGCTGCTTCCGGACCGCCCGCCTGGGCGGTCCTCGCAGCTTGCCTCTCGCGGCTTGATTCTCCGTGATGCCTCTTGGCATCGCGTCGTCGTCGCGCCGCGCCAGCGGCCAAAATCACGACAGAAACTATCTACGGGGACCGGCACTCAGGACCCCGGTTTGATCCGCTGGGTCCTGGTCGTCGCCCGCAGGCTGGCCACCTCGACGCGTCCGTCCGCCCCGAGGGCGAACCGGGACGCTTCCAGGGGCGCGTTCATCTCGATCTCCGCCGGACCGACCCGGACACGCCCGGGCGGCAGGAATCGCTTGAGTACCTCGACTCGCGCCGGCCCCGACGACTGCGCGAGCGCGCGCAATCGTTCCCGCCCGGCGTGGATCACGCGGCGCGCCTTCAGTTCCTCGCCCTCCCGGC
>Ga0082335_1009034_pt1 | contig 10964 bp, 15 predicted proteins | sample Subgrocontami58m_FD_72375 | JGI IMG/M metagenome (GOLD analysis project Ga0082335, IMG submission 72375) | Subsurface groundwater microbial communities from S. Glens Falls, New York, USA - GMW37 contaminated, 5.8 m (SPADES assembly) (version 2) ... | reverse complement strand
ACTACCTGACATATCAGGTAGTAGAAAGTCGCCAGTTTAAAAAATTTATAATTAAAATCATATTATATTATAACTAAACATAGTATAAAGCTCATTTTCCATAAAAGCTATTTTTTAAACTTGACAAGTATGATTTTGGCGAATTTTCACTACCTGACATAGCTAGTTTTAGTTATCAGTTTTAAGTTAGAAGTTTTTCCGGCCTTCGTAGCCGAAGCTACTTCGGCGGAGTAGACAAGTTGAGCATTTTGTTTAGATTTTTCTAGCAGTTAAGCTCTTGATATTTTAGAAATTAATCGCTAATTTGGAAAGTGGATGAAAACTATAAATATTTGGGGAATAGAAATCGTGGCCTCGCCGCGACAGATTTTTTTAAAAGAAGTTTTTGAACGTCTAAATTTTATTAGTCGGCCACTTTTGATTTTTACGCCCAATGCCGAAAATTTATTGCGCGCGCAAAAGAATTCGGCTTTAAAAAATGCCTTAAGCCACGCCGATTATAATATTCCAGACTCGGCGTCAATTTTATGGTCGGCCGAAAGAAACGGACAAGGAATCTTAAAATCCATAGGTTTGCTTTTTCGTTTGCCTTTTGGTTTTGGCGTGGATAAAAAGATTTTTGAAAAAATTTCTGGTGCCGACTTGGTTATGGATATTTTTACAGAAGCAGAAAAACGGGGGTACAAAGTGGCCTTAGTTGGTGGGGCAGAAAAAGCAGCGGAAGAAGCATCTTTTAATTTGAAAAGTATTTATCCGCAATTAAATATTGTTTATGCGGGCGTTGGTATTTTAGAAAAAGAATGGCATCTAGAAACTTTGGAACTAACTGAAAAATTAAATCAACTTGGCGCCGAAATTATTCTGTGCGCTTTTGGTTGTCCCAAGCAAGAATTATGGTGCTATTACCAACGCGATTTTTTACCACGAGCCAAGATTTTAATTGGCGTCGGTGGCACCTTGGAATTTTTAAGCGGTCAAATAAAACGCGCGCCTGTATTTTTACGAAAATTAAATTTGGAGTGGCTGTGGCGCTTGTTGCAACAACCGTGGCGACTGGGTCGTATTTTTAACGCCGTTGCTAAATTTATCTACAAGGATCTAAAAAATTGATAATTATTCATCAATAATTTACAATGTATATTGTATTAATTTATAATTTATCCAGCCTTCGTAGCCACTTCGGCGGAGTAGGCAAATTTAAAATTTATAATTCTTTAAGCTATGACTATTCGAGTTCGTTTTGCGCCTAGTCCAACTGGCAACCCCCATGTGGGCAATATTCGCTCCGCTTTATTTAATTGGCTTTTGGCTAAAAAAATGAAAGGTGTTTTTATTTTACGCATTGAAGACACTGACCAAGAACGTTTGGTCGAAGGGAGTCTGGAAGCGATTTATGAATCTTTACGCTGGTTGGGCTTAAATTGGAACGAAGGGCCTGAAGTTGGGGGCACTTATGAACCATACATTCAAAGCCAACGACTCGCCCTTTACAAACAAAAAGCGCAAGAACTAGTGGAAAAAAATTCGGCCTATTATTGTTTTTGTTCCGAGGACAGACTGGAAAAATTACGACAAGAACAAACCGCTTCAAAATTACCACCCCAATACGATGGCTTATGTAAAAATTTAAGCGCAGAAGAAATAGCAGAAAAATTACAAGCCGCCGAAGGCGAGCCTCGCCATGGGCGGGATGGTGAAAAATACGTGATTCGTCAAAACATTCCCAAAGGACGAATTTTAAATATACCAGATTGTATTCAGGGTGATGTGGAATTTAATACAAACACTTTAGACGATACTGTTTTGCTTAAAAGCGATGGCTTTCCCACTTATCACTTGGCTAATGTCGTTGATGATATTGCTATGGAAATTACCCACGTTATTCGCGCCGTTGAGTGGTTGCCATCTTTACCCAAACATATTTTGCTGTATGAAGCTTTTGGTCAGAGGCCACCGCAATTTGCGCATCTACCACTTATTTTAGGGCCAGACAAAAGCAAACTTTCTAAAAGAAATGGCGCTAAAGGTATCTTAGATCTCAAAAATGAGGGTTTTATTCCTGCCGGAGTTATCAACGCCTTGTCACTTTTAGGTTGGAGTTCGCAAAAGGGTGGCAATACCGATTCAGAAGTTATGAGTGTAACCGAGATTATTGAGAAATTTTCCTTAGAAGCTGTTCAAAAATCACCAGCTATCTTTGATGAAAAAAAATTACTATATTTTAACGCGGAACATTTACGAAAATTAAGCAATGAAGATTATTTGAAATACTGGCAAGAATTTGATTCGGATAAAAATTTAAATTTAGCGGCTGTTAAAGTAGTCAAAGATCGCGCTCAAACTTTAAAAGAAGCCAACAATATAATTCAAACTCTTTTGAATTATCAAAAACCAGATCGAGATTTAATTTCTAAAAAAGAAGGCACGATTGAAGTTTCAAAAATAATTGCTTGGTGGCGAGAGTGGCTGGAACAGCAAACAAATTGGACAGCGGAAAATTTGCGTTTAAAAAGTCTAGATTATTTAACAGAAAATAATTTGGCTAAAAGCGAGTGGCTCTGGCCCTTGCGGGTAATCATCACAGGACAAGAAAATTCACCCGAAGTTTTTAGTTGTTTAGAATTTTTAGGCCAAGATGAGTCTTTAAAAAGGCTTAAAACATTATAGATTACAGCCCTTGATAGGGTAGTAGAAAATTTCATCTAAGCAAACGCTTATATAAAATGTGGCTTTTTTGTATATTTTTACCATCTGCCTAGCAATGTGGAAATTTTTCACTACCCTATTGACAAATTTATTTGGTTGTGCTATAATATATATTGAAAAGTAGCTAACAATTCATAAATCAATATCACATACAATCTGGAGTTATCCCAATGAAAACTATAGTAGTTCTTGTATTGTTTGCATTAACCACAGTTTGCTTGGAAACAAGCGCGCAAACTCAAGTTCCCAGCCAAGATTTTGATAATCTGCTCGACTCGGCCTACTTTCGGCTAGAGAGCCAGACCGAAAAACAGCTTCATTATGAAACTCCGAACATTTATGAGATCATCACAAACTTCAGCGATGAAGTGGCGGAGATTTCTGAAAATATTACGGATAAGATATTTTTGCTTCGATTTGAACGAAGGACAAAAAATCTCTTCGAAAATTATTTAAAAACCTACAATTTTAATTTAGAAGAGATCCAAGTAAGATCCGAAGGAGCTCCGACACGGGAAGAAAGAGCTCAAATAATTCGTGGCGCCACAGAACATATGTGCGATGCCCTTGGACGAATAGTCTTTGAGTGTGAGCAAGAAATAGTAAACAACCAAAAGGAAGTAGGTGAAAAGGAAAAAAAGGTTGCGTTATTGATTGAAAAATTCCGTGAAGAGGCGGTGGTGGCCATGCGCTTGATAAACGTTTATGGCGATGCCATGGACTTAAAAAACCTCGAAGGGTTTTTGGCTCCGTTCGCCAACAATATGAGTGAAATTTTACAGCCACTAGAAAATGAGTGAGCTGTCATTGGAACGAGAAAGTCGCAGGACATCACCTGCGACTTTTTTATATTTTTCTGATATAATTTAAATACGTCAGGTAGTGAAAAGTCGCCAAAATCATACTCGTTAAATTTAAAAAATAGCTTTTATGGAAAATGAGCTTTATACTATGTTTAATTATAATATGATTTTAATTATAAATTTTTTAAACTAGCGACTTTCTACTACCTGATATGTTCAAAAAGTTCGGTTTAATAATTTTGGTTGGTTTTATTTTAATTCAATTACCCGCGCCCTTATCAGCCGCGGAGGATAATCGCACGATTGACCAAATTGACCGTGAGATTTTTATAAAAAAACAACGAATGGACGCTTTGCAAAAACAAATTACCGATTATGAATTGAAAGTTAGAACGACTCAAAAACAAGCGGCCTCTTTACAGAGTCGGATTGGTTTTTTAGAAAATAGAATCGACCAAGCAGAATTGGCTGTGACCAAAACTGAACTGGCTATCCAAGAAACGAATGAAGATATTGCCAAAACAGAAGCCGACATTGTTCAAAGGCGTAAGATGATCGGACAAAAACGAGGTGAAATCGCCCAAATGTTGCGCTTACTCCAAAGCGAACAAAATCGCAGTCTTTTGGAAATGTTTTTACAAGAAGGCGGTTTGCCAGAATATTTCGCAAAAAAGTCGCAACTGTCGGTACTCCAAGAAAGAACTCAACAAAAATTAACGCAAGTTCAAGCTTTTAAAAATCAGTTGGAGCAAGAACGGATCGAACAACAAAAAAAACGCGAGCGACTAGAAACATTGCAAGCCCAACTTTTAGACCAAAAGGATTCGCTTTCAGATGAGCAAAGTTTAAAAACCAGAATTTTGAAAGATACTAAAAATTCCGAAGCCAAGTATTTATCTTTAAAGGCACAACTTCAAGCCCAAGAGGCCGCCAATGACGCGGAAATAAAACGTTTAGCTAATGTTTTACGCGACAAGATTTTAAAAGCTGGTCTCGCTAACAAATTAGAGGGGTTGTCTGGCGGCAAACTTTCTTGGCCGGTGGACCCAGCGCGAGGCATTTCCGCTTATTTTAACGACCCGTCATATCCATTTAGAGACATTTTTGAACATCCGGCGATAGATATTCGCGTCTCTCAAGGCACGCCCATAAAAGCCGCGGCCTCTGGTTATGTGGGGCGGGCTCGCAATGGCGGTCTGGGTTATTCCTATATTATGTTGGTGCATGGTGATGATTTGGCCACGGTTTATGGTCATGTCAGCGCGATTTATGTGCGAGAAGGCGATGTTGTGGCGCGGGGGCAGGTGATTGGGCTATCTGGTGGCAAACCCGGCACGCCCGGCGCTGGACCTTTGACGACTGGCGCCCATTTACATTTTGAAACAAGACTGGGCGGCATTCCCCAAAACCCACTCAACTACTTGCCATAAATTTTAGGTAATGTACAATTAAATCAAACTCAATAAGATAATTTACAAAATAATAATTAACAGGAGGAATTATGCCATACGGTAATGGTGGACCAACTGAAATGTTTTGGGGTAGTGGAGGTAATATATATGCCCATATGGAGCATCAGCGTCATATGGATGAAATAACACGTCGAGGTCAACAAGAGCGACGTGATCAAGTCGCAAAAAGCAATTCAGTTGCGAGTTATAGTAATGTGGATTTTGCAGCATTGGCCAAGGAAAAAAAGCTTGCCGATGAAAAAAAGCAAGCTAACGATCGGGTTTCAAGGTATTTGCAAAACTTGCAGCTACAACGAATTGATTTGAGTAAAATTGAGAATGATTTAGAGGATGAGCTTGCAGAAATGCAATTTAATATCCCAAGTTTACAATTGGTAAGAAATCAATCAGCTCTTCTTAAATTTTACTATTCGTATATTATGACGTCAAAAAAGCTAAGATGGATTGGTTTGGCGTTTTTATCCTTTCGAAAACCCACTGAAAGATGGGAATCCATTTGCAAACTACTCTTTTCGTTTCCAACGGAACAAAATTTTCGCTTAGCTGACAAACCATCAGATTTGACAGATCAAATAAAAATGGCTGATAGTGCTAAATGTGTCATTTTCAGATTCGAAGAGGAACGTCATTTAGATTGTGTGGTTTATAATGGACCATTAAAGGATCAAATTGCTATTCTCGAAAAAAAGAAAAGGCATATTGATTGGTCGGTGTTTTTATGTTGTCTAACATTATTCGCCTTAGCTTCATTTATCGGTACGGTTTTTGCGTTTTCAGCATTGGCGGTTGGGTTAGTAGTGTTACTATTTCGATACGTAGCCTTCGACCAATATTTTCCAGCTTTCTACTTTTTCGAAACCTTGCATCATAAATATTTTTCTTCATAATAAACAGCGAGTCCCCAACGGCTCGCTTTTTTATTTGAAGTTGAACATCATGCCACTTTCCAGATGCTCGGCAATGTGGCAATGCGCCATCCATTCACCAGGATTAGTAATATTGAGTAGAGTCTCAACATATTGTTCGGCAGGAACGAGCACGGTGTTTTTTTAAAATTTAAAAAATGATTTGGTGTTGATCATATAGTTTAATTATGTTTAAAAAGATGAATAGTTTTTACTAAACAAATTGGAAAAAATCGAGACGGAATCTTTATAGTTTTTTGTAGCTCAAAACCATTCCGCGCAAAAGCTAAAATATTCTCTTCAGTAGAATATGGTTTAAACCCCATCCATTTTCCTATGACTCTACCCGGCAGATTATCCTTGACCGGAGAGTTAAGAAAATATCCGCCTGTTCGCGCAGAGCGAGCGAGATTTTTGACAGCCCCTTGTATCTCAACATATTCTAAAACGCCTCCCGCTACGATCAGATCAAAATCGCGCTCCTCACTGGAAATATTTTTAAGCACATCTCCAACAAAAACAGTGGCTCTTTTTTCAAGTCCATATTTTGCAAGATTTTTTTTCATCTTTTCCACCATCCTATTATTGAGATCGAACGCAACAACTTGAGATTTTGGAAATTTTTCCAAAATGGCAATTGAATAAAGACCAGTTCCGCACCCCGCGTCCAACACCTTAAAGGAATCATCCGCGCGAAACGGCAAATAAGTAGTTATATAATTGACAGCTCCTTTATAGCCATTGAGCCACAATCCAATGTCATACCAGTCAGCAATATTTGAATAGATATTTTTAGCGTTCATAATTTTGTGATAATTTTAATCGAGGAAGAGAATACCCAATAGAAGGCGGCAGGGAATCATCAGCCATATCATTCCTTTGTGTTCACCCTCACTATTATTGTTATTATGATTGTGTATTTTTTTAATTATTACTTTTAATTAAACTTGAATTATGCATCCACACGAAATAGGCAGCGAAAATCCAAGCCAAGATAAACATATATACCGCGCCAAGAATAAAGCTACCAAAACTTATCCAGGTAAAGCCGGGTAATGTTTCGAACAGTCGGTGATGAAGTTCAATGCCTTGCGCGCTACGAAGCGGCAGAAACCCACCTAGCAAACAAAGAATGTATACCGCCTCGGCACCAAGAACACATTTCCAACCGTATGATTTTAATGATAGTTGTTCCATATATTTTGGATTAATTGATTAAACGATTTCTCCGCGCTTCTCAAGTATCATATGATGAATTGTTGCAATCTGAAGCGAAATTGCGATAAGAATAAGAATTCCAGCACAGAGTAAGGCATCGACCTTTGTAACTCCGAAGACAAGATTATCCGCACCGCCGATGATTGCGGATGCAAATGTGACTACTCCCGCAAGAAACACAACAACACTGGCAAGATGCATTAATTTTGATAGTTTCATATTTTTAAATTAAAAGTTAATTATTTTTGATAAACTATTTCGCGTTATTGATAATGTTTTGAATGATTTGGTCAATTTCTTTTGGTCTTTCGCCTAAATTTGCGTGAGGAAAAAACTGCGGCAGAACAATCGGACGCAGGCCAGAAATAACCGTTTGTTCGTTTTTCGTATAGACGTTTATCTTGCACGGAAGGCAAAGACCGATCTTGATATCAATATTCAAAAACTCATTGGCAAACTTCGCGTTGCAAAATTCAACAATCTTAAACGGCTCTCTTTGGAAACCTTTCTCGGCTAGCGTTTTTTGCACATCGTGGACATACAAGACGCGCAGGCCAGCTTTTACTATTTCATCTTGTACGTTCAAAACCGCTTCATCAAAGGTTTTCGTCGTGATTATAGTGTAATCGAATTCCATATAGTGTTGAATATAACATTAAGACTACTTTCCTAGATCTTTCTTTTTTTCCGCAAACTCTTTTTGGTCAATTTCGCCTTTGGCGTATCGTTCCTTAAGAATATCAAGAGCCGATTTTGAATTGTGTGTTTCGTTATGATCTTTTTTGCCATTCATTTCCCTGACCAGCCAAACAATGAAAAAGATAAGAGCAACCGAAAACAGAATCATCATCAGTCCTCCTCCTAACCCCCAACCAAACATACTTCCCAAATAATTTCCCATCATATATTTTATTTATTTGATAAGGTATAAATTTTAATGAGTTCTTTGATGGCCTTTTTATCTTTACCCGGGCTCTGCATTTGATGTTTGACATGAGAACGAAGGTGGTTTTCCAAAAGAAAATTATCAAGACTCTTGAGCGACCTTTGAATAGAGAGCGATTGTTCCAAAAGAGTGGGACAATATTCCTCTTTCTCAATGGCTTTAATAAGACCATTGAATTGACCTTTGAGAATCTTTGCCCGATGCAGAGCGCGCTTTTTTAATTTTTGATCAACCATAGTTTAATAATAGCAAGCAACATACATATAGATTATACCCCTATACCCTATTTGTCAATAACCCCTGCTGGGGATAACCCTATTCGTACCAGAGCTCGATTTTGTCCTTGTCGCCCATGATGTAATTCTCGTATTCTGTATTTTCTTCCCCATTTATCATCATCTTCATATTCGTGCCGAATGAACGGATATCTTTATCCCAGTTTTTGAAGAACTGGCCGAGTGTGATGTCCTGCTTGCGGGCAAGACCCTGAAATTCCATGTGCACAATGCCCAAATTACTGTCATCGTGAGTGTGTATGGGCTGATGGACTGTGCCGATGCCAATGTTTGGCGGGATTTTCTGTTTTTCGCCTTTAATATTAATCGTAAGCTCCGCATGCCAGTGCAAGCCGGATCGAGAAATGATGTCGGATGCGGGAGTCTTTGGCTGTGACGCGACCAGCCAGACAAGACCACTGATGATCGCAATACTAAACGCGCTCCAGCCGACCCATTTAATTAGTTTCTTTGTTTGCCGTTGCCTTGAAACTATCTCTTTTGATTGAATTTTTTCTTGTCGCTTGAGCGCTTTCCGCTCTTTTTTAGTGAGTGGTATTTGTAGGTTCACCCCGTTAGAAATTTGTTTATTCATAATGGTAATTTAAAAGTTATATGCCCCGACTAGATTATTGAATTTCTAATGGGGTTCATATTTTTTTATTTTAATTAGTAATTCTGCAAACCGCGGAATTTTGAATTTTCTTAGCGATGAGGTAGAGAGAAACGGCAAGTAAAATCACTCCCAGAAGACCGAACTCGCCACCGGCCAGAGGCAGAAACGCTAGTATGCCGCCCGCGCCCACGAGTGAGAGTATACTCGTCAAAAGAAATGATCCGCAGGCGGCGCAGCCCATACCCAAAATACCGCTCCCTAGGCCGAAAATTCCAGTGGCGACTCCGCTCTGTTTTACGAGAGCGACCCTCCGCCTTAGGAAGTAGACAAACATGGACAGATTCACTCCAAACAAGATAGTGATGGCAACCGTATAGGAAGCAGAGAGGGGAGTAAAGTTTGTGCTAATCGAACCCAAGAGACTGATCGGCAAATCAAGCTTCTGCGAAAAAGATATGCCGGGATGACCCATCACTCGTACAATGAGTGGAATGTTGGGCAGCCAGACGGCCAACGCAAAAACCGCCGCGCTTGTGCTAAGAGCGAGAAGCGCGTACCAGGGTTTAGTGAATACTTTTTGCAGAGCTTGAATGACCATAGTTATTTTTCCTGCAGAGCCAGCTCAATCAATTGCTTCACCGAAGCATATGGTTGCGCGCCGGATAACGGATATTTTTTTCCGTTTTTAGTAACCACAATACTCCACGGCGTGCCGTTGCCGCCAGTGACTGTAGCATTTTGGGTATCCGATTGAATATGGCTTAGGTATTTACCGCTGGAAAGACAAGTGTTGAATTTATTTACATCAAGACCGACATATTGCGCGATTTTCGGAAGCTCGGCAAGATCAAGACCATCGTTTGATGGGGTTATTTGGAATAAGCGATCAATATACGCCCAAAACTTATCCGGTCCGCCCAGCTCATTGGCGCATTCCGTTGCCTCCGCTTCCTTAGTCGCTTTAGAGTGCAATTGAGTTAATGGGAATTGGCGATAAACCCAGGCCACTTTGCCGTCCTGGCCATATTCGTCCATAATCTGCTTCATGGTGTCATGGAAACGTTTACAGAATGGACACTCGGTATCTGAATACTCAACAATCTTAACTGGCGCGTCCGGATTGCCGCGAATATGGTCACTGGCAGAAATATCAGCCATCTGATCAAGCGAACTGATATCGTCTTGGGGGAGTTCTTGATTCGCGGCCGCGTTATTGCCTGCGACTGTCGGCGCGCTCGGGGTTTTACTGGATGAGAAATAGATCGCTCCGGCCATGAGCGCGCCAGCAATCACAATAGCAATCGGGACGAATAGACGGTTGGTTTTTGCCGAAGGTTGCGCCTCGGGCGACTTTATTTCGTGTTCGTTAGGGTTGTTCATATTTTTAATGATGGTTAGAAATTTAAGCGAGTAAATAATAAAAACACCAGCCGGAAACTAATCTGTGCGTAAACACGGATCAAGGCTGGCGAAAGTTTGTTAGTAAATTTTCGGGTTGAGCAGACCTCGCGCGAACGCAAGTTTGAGATGGTTAAAGAGCGCGAGATTGGGGTTGTCCCTCTCGTATAACCTAGACGACGGTAAATAATAGTCGCTAAAAGGTTCTCGCAGTCGGAATAGTCCAACGGCCAGTGTCGCTATCAGCCCCAATATAAGCAGAAATAATCCATCACGCATCTCGCGTGGCACGACTAAAAGAGTGTCTTTCCATTGCCCGAAGTGTTTGGAGATACTCGTGTTGCAACATTCCTGATTGTTTGCCGATGTCATTACAACAGGGCTCATGCCAGAATTATGCATGAAGCCGTGCTTTGTCGCGCCCGCGCAAGCAAAGCCCAAGGTGATAACACCCAAGATAACTAGGATAAGAGGTAATTTTATTCTCCTTCGCCAGAATACCTCGCGGCTTCCGGCCTTTGCAGCCGAAGTGGCTGCTTCGGCGGAGTAGGCTGCCGCGAGGATGCTCGTGCTTCGTAGCGAAGCTACTTCGCAGAGTAGCAAAGGCGAGGAGACCCCTGCCGTA
>Ga0082335_1009028_pt1 | contig 10975 bp, 8 predicted proteins | sample Subgrocontami58m_FD_72375 | JGI IMG/M metagenome (GOLD analysis project Ga0082335, IMG submission 72375) | Subsurface groundwater microbial communities from S. Glens Falls, New York, USA - GMW37 contaminated, 5.8 m (SPADES assembly) (version 2) ... | reverse complement strand
GCGGGGGCAGGCTGCATTCATGTCCAGCACGGCGCGCGGGCGGATGCGGCGGGCGGCGCGCAGGTCGCCGAATTTCAGCAGGGCGTCGCGCGCCGATACGCGCACCGGCGCGCCTCGCCGCATCAATTGCACCTTCTGCTCCTCGTCGCCGGCGGGGACGCGCAGCCGCAGCGCCTTCTGGGTGCGGTCGGCCTCGACCCGCCGCCAGACGACAGCGCCGGATTCCGGCACGCCCCCCTCTTCAGCGAGGGCCAACCACTTCAACGCGACGATGCCCTCGACCGCGGCAACCTGTTTCGCGATGTCGCCGACAAAGAGCTGCGATGCCGCGTAGCCGGAGGGCTCGCGCTCGATGAAGCCGCTGCGGGTCTCCGGGCCGTCGAACAGGGCGTCCAACGGGCGTCCCGCGCGAACCAGCGCGTCGACGTCGGCGTACGCGGGCGGCGCGGCGATGAAGCGGTCGCAACAGTCATAGACATCGGCGAGGATGTCGACGGGATCGCGGCCGCCGCCGATTTCGATTTCGGCGACCAGCTCGCAGGGAATTTCTCCCACCTCCGCCACCGTCTCCACGTCCTCGCAGATAGCGCGAAGGCGCCGGTACGCGGCGAGGACCTCCGCCACCGAGCGCCCCTGGTCCTGCTCGCGACTGTCACCGGGCCTGACATCGATGCGATAGAGTCCCGGCATCAGGCCCGCGTCCGGGCCGGCCGATATCGAAACGCCTTCCACGGAGGGCACGAGGTCCAGCAGCGCCCTTCGGTAGTCCTCCAACGTGGTCGGCCGGCAGGGGTAGATCAGCTCCGGCGGATGCAGCGACTGCCGGGCGAAATCGATCTTGCCATCCTTGCCTGCGAGGAAGTCCGCCACCGCGAAGTCGGCCCGGTAGACAAGCTCGGTCAGCGCGTAACAGAGCGCTTCGAGCATCGTGACGCCCGGATCGTGCAGGTTGTAGTCGGTCCAATGATCGCCGCTCAAGTCCTGCAGCAGCCGGATCCCCTCCTCTCGCAGCTGATCGAAGCCGCCGGACCGTGCCGGCCTCCGCTTGATCGCAGTGGGCTGTGCCATGTCAGCCCTCCGCGCTGCGCCCGACGACGCAGTTCTTCATGCGCGGATCGAACCACAGGCGCGTCAGATAGCACTGGATCCTGACGTCCTTCCCGTTCCCATACGCGCAGCGCGAACGTATCTGCAGCCGATAGTCGCCGTCCCTGCCGCTGCCGCCGTGCCAGCGCAATTCAATCTGATCGCAACGCCGGCTGTAGTACGCGCTCGTCCGGCGGATCCTCTTGCGCGAGAAGAAGCGATCGACGAACTGGCGGATCAGCCCGCCGGCCGGGTTGAACGTGTTCAACGCGACGGCGTGCAGCAGCGCGAACTTGCCCGAGTGCTCCTGCCCGACGCCGGCCATGACCTCGAAAGCCTGGCAGCCGCGCATCGGCGGCGTGATGTCGTGCCAAATGCCGTCGGCGAGCAGTGAGTCCGCGCTCTGCGTCGCGGGCGCGCCCATGCGCCCCTCGGAGCGTATGACGCCGCGCACGTCGAGCTCGGCGCCGGGGTTTCGCTGGTTGATGCCCACGCGCTGCACGACGGACGCGGTGCCCTCCTGCGCGTCGCCGCCGCTGGTCACGTCCAGCGTGAGCACCGGCATCCTTTCGCGCCGGTCCGCGTCGGCGTCGGCCCGGGACGCGCCGACGTTGAACAGGATCTGCTCGTGATGCTCGGCTTCGCCGCCGAAGCTGATGGTCGTCTTGGGCGAGTTCGGGCTGCGGTCGCGGTAGAAGCTGATGAGCGCGTCGTGGCCGGCGGGCGTGGATATCTCTACGCCGTGCTCGGCCGACTTGCGAAACCCCTCGTCGACCATGTTCAGCATCGAGTCGACGAGATCGCCGAAATGATGTTCCGACGGCAGCTTGCCGTCCCTGAAGTAGTTGCGCAGCGTCTCGCGGTTGCGGCTAGCCATCGCTGCGCCCGACGATGAAGGTGCTGCCGATGCCCATCTGACCGACGCCGGTCGCAACCGGTCTCGGTCCGCGGGCGGCAGGGGGCGCTGCGACGCGCCCCGGATGCGCCGTTTCGATGATGTGCCAGCCCGCCGGCACCGCGATGCTCCAGGGCAGGCGCGGCCGGACCTCGATCCTGGCCGAACCGGCGGCAGCCGGCTGTCCCGCGCGCGCGGTATCGTCCAGCGTGTAGTCGCCGTAATCGTCTTCGGCGATGCGCAGCAGCGACAACCCGGATACGGACTTGACGAATTCGAGCGCACGAATGTGCGTCTCGACGTCTTCGCGGCGGATCACCCAGTCGAAGCGCGCGTCGTATCCGCCTTCATGCCACGGAGACAGGTAGCACTCGAGCGCCTGGCTGATCAGTTGCAGCGACATGCCCACCTGCGCATCGCGTTCCAGCTCGACCGTGCACCGGACCTGGATGCGCTCATAGGTCGCGTTGCGCACGGCAAGCCGCGCGCAGGGCGAATTCACCGCCGCGAGGTATTCCCGGATCCGCTTAAGCTCGATGGCATTGAGGCGCGGCACCGGCGCCTGCGCGCCGCCCTTCGACGGCACCACCACGACCAGGACGTGTCCGGGCAGCACCTGAACCCGCCTGTCGCCGGTTCCCTGAGCGGCCTTGCCGCTCTCTTCCAGGCTCGGGGACACCAGATTGCGGAAGCACTTCACCTTGAACACTTCCGGAAACCGTTCGAGCACCAGGCACTCGTAGTCCCACGGCGTCGCCGCGCGATTCTTGTGCCGCAGCCGCTCGCCGATTCGCGTGTAGAGCTGCGGCGTCGATTCCGCAGCGCGCATGCCGAAGGACGCACCGACCTGTTCCACGGCGGCAAGACCGGGAATGGATTCGACCGGTTCCCGGATCGTTCCGGCGGGCAGAGCCTGCGCGGCTTCCGCGCCGTCTGTTACGCGGGTCGCGGTGATCGCGTGCGCGCGCACGCCGTAGAGGTCGGCGAAGCATTCGAAATCGACGTCCGCCGAAACGCAAAGCCAGAGCATTCCGTCGGCAAGCACGCTGTGCGTGCGATCGATGTCCGCGGGCAGGGCGATGCGGACGATTCCGGAGGTGAGGAAGCCGTAAGTCGTATCGGCCAGGACCCGCTCCGGCGCCAGTTCGCGCCATTCGTTGCCGGCGAGGTAGGACCAGGAGATCACCGCATCGCTGTGCTTGTGGGTCGCCGCCGCTTCATCGCGCAACTGAAACAGCAGCGAGATCATCGCGCCCGCTTCGCCGCCCGTGATGCCGACGAAGAGCGTTCCGTCATGGGCGTAGTGCGGCAGCAGCGTGGGCTCGCCGCTGATGGGGGCGGGGTGAATCTCGCGAACGCCGAACGGATTCAGGTGAAATATCTTCTCCGGGTTGCGGTCGCTTGCCGAGGGCACGCGGCCGAGCCGAATCGTGCTCGCAGCGCGGTAATCCAGGGTCAGTCGGTCGAGCGACGGGGTGTAGGGAGGATTCGGAAGCGGCAGAGGCATCTTGAGCCGAGCGTTCGTCGCCAGGACCCGGCTCAACAATGCCGGATACTCGCCGTGGCCGAAGCCCCAGGCGGGACTGGCCAGCTGGAACTTCAGGAAACCGTTGCGCGCATGGATGCCGTAGGGAATGGACTCGCCGGGGACGGCCGGATCGCCCGGCTGGAACTGCCCCCCCAGGGCCGCGTCATCGACCCGTACGCAGCTATGCCGTGCAAGCTTGTCGCTGCCCTCTTCGCCGGCAAACAGGCATTGCGTGCTCGACTCGTTGCCCAGGCGCTTCCATTGACCGTCGCGAAGCAGGGAGATGCTCACCGCGAATGCCTGGTTGTCGAAGGCCGAGCCGTAGCCGCGATAGTAGGATTCGAATCCCCCGTCGTCGCGCGGCAAGCCCTCCCAGGACAGATTCAGCGTCAGCGCCGTCAGATTCTTGCGCGCGATCTCGGGCGAACCGACCACCAGGTACGACGACAGTCCGGGCAGCGGGCCGAAGGGCTGGAACGGTTTCGAGGGGTCCAGCCGGCCCAGGTTGTTGTTGAGCAGCGTGTCGCGCGCTTCGCTGACTTCGACTGCGATCTCCACCTCGGACAGGAGCATCCCATCCAGCAGCGAATACCCGTAGACCCGTGCCTGCCTGCTCAATTGCAGGCGCAATACCGGGAAGCCGGTTTGCCAATCCCTGCCGTGCACCTCCGCGATGCAGCCCACCACAGGGGCCTCCTTGGGCTGCAGCGGAACGACGAGCGTCAGTCCGCGGCGCGTCGTGCCGCGAGCGGCGGCGGGGCGGACCACGTAGGCATCGGGAATCTCCAGCCACCCCCCCGGTATCGTGGCGCTCACCCTGAACAGCCGGCTGAACAGGCGGTCGTGAATGAGATTCCGGTCAGGCCGCCTGTAGACGATTTCGCCCGCCGCGTTCCTTGCGCCCAGGATCAGGCATAGCGGGTCGCCCTCGTCCGCCTGCGCCGGGCGATCGGTCGCCTCGCCCCGATCGCCTTCGCTCAGCCGTTCGTAGGCCGCCCGGATCTGCTGCAGTTCGCGCTGCCCGAGCCAGTCCCGTTCATCGAGGAGCCAGCGCCGCACGAGGGTGCCGAGGCGGACGGAGAATGTTTCCGCGTTCGGCGCGGTGGTCACGAGAAGGATCAGGAACAGGCGGAGATAGGCGCGCGGGCTGCGATCGGACCCCCACTCGAATCGCGCCGCCGCGAGCTTCGCCAGGTTCCGGGCCTCCTTTTCCGCGGGCTCGCCGCCGCGCGAGCGCAGCGCCGGATCGAGCGCGAAATAGCGCGCGAACAGCCTGGCAAGGGGCGCGTGCAGCGACTCGAGCTGCGCTGCGATCACCTTGCGCTTCGCGGGCATTTCCGCCGCAAGTTGCCGCAACTGCGCGTCCACTTCCTTGTCGGGGATGAAGCCCGGCCCGAGCCGCGCCGGGAAACAGCCTCCGAGCACCTCCAGCGCGAACGGGTAGTCGTCGCTGCGCTCCGGACGGCCGGCGATCCCTTCGATGAACGCCGCGGCCGCGCTGCCGGCAAGCTCGGCGAGCGTCTCGTCCGTGCTTGCGCTGCCGCCTTCGAGCCACTCGGGATGCAGAGCCAGCATGCTCTCGATCGGCCCCTGCAGCCAGCGCCTGAGGAAGACGCCGAGCCCCTGCATCTGCGCGGCATGCCTGCCGACCAGCGTCTGCACGTCGGCATCGGTCTCCATGCGCTCTTCGATACACAACGTGACGCGAATTTCACGGCTGCCTTCCTTGAGGAAGAGCTGCCGGCTCGCGATGGCCAGGCCGATCTGCGCAGGCTCGCCCGTTCCCCGATCGCCGCTCGAGTCGCTGCCGCCGAACAGCAGCCAGTGCGCCGTGGCGCGGGCTTGCGTGTCGGGCGGGTGGATGCGGCTCGCGATCGCCCGAGTGACGAAGCGGAAATCGTGCTCCGGCGAAATCAGCGGGTCGCGTTCCAGCCGCAGGCTGCACAGCGCGGCCACCCTGGCGTCGGACACCTGCCGTTCCTCGTCGGCGCGAAACGCGATATCCCTTCCTTGCGCGTCCTTGCCGGCGGAGAAGACCGTTCCGCGCGCGACGACCACCTCCCGCTTTGCGAGCGGATCCCGAACCAGGACGAGATGCACGCGATCGGGAATGGCTTCCGCGGGCCGGGCCCGCAGGCACTCGTCGTAGTAGAACCGGGCGTGGCGGTGCGTGAACGCGTTGACGCGCTGCTGGGCCGACTGGAACAGGCGCAGGAAAGCGATCAGCATGCCCGCCGCGGGATCATGCGCCGTGCTTCGCAGCGACAGCGGAAGTCGCGCCCGCGCAAACTCCTGCAGTCGGGCGATCGCGCTCGCGATCGAGGCCAGTTGGGAACGCAGGCGTTTGCGCTCCGGCCACTCGGGCGCCGCGGAGCGCGGCGCGCCCGCTTCATCGGCCGGCGGCGCGATCCGAACGCGGCCCGCGACGGCGTGCGCTGCGGCGCGCGGCGTCCCCTGAAGCGAACGATAAGGATGCCATACGGACGCCAATCCTTCGCGCAGATGCTTCTGCACCATGTCGGCCATGAATCGGCCGACGGCCTGCGCGGCGGGCTCGTCGATGACTTCCAGCTTTTCGAGCCAGCCGTCGAACGTGCGCGCGAGGTCCCCGATTTCGCGCACCAGGGCTTCGCCCGGCGTCGCGTCGAAGTCCTCCAGCAGCCGCGCCTGGCGGGCCGCCCGGTCGAAGCTCAGGATGCGCGCCAGCACCAAGGCCTCGTCGGCATCGAACAGCGCGCCCCAGGTGCCCGCCGGCCGATTGTCGAGGTCGTGGAACTTGAGCGCCGCGCCGAAGCCGGCGCACATCGCCACGAGGTCCTCGAACCGCAGCTCGTCCGCGCGCAGCGCGTCGGCCGCGAGCACCGCCGACAGGCGTTGACTTTGCCGGGTGCCGTCGCTCATGACCGGGTCACGCGTGCCGCTCCAGGCCGGTGCCCTGGCGGAAATAGAACGGATACACCACGTTGTTGCGCGTATTGGTGCTGCGCACCGTGTAATCGATCTTGATCCGCAACAGGCCGTCGTAGACGTCGCTCGCGTCGATGTCTATCGCGTTGAGCGAGATGCGAACCTCGAAGAAGAGAATCGCCTTCTCCACCGCGTCCCGGATTTCCGTGATCGTGCCGACGTCGACGTTGGCGAACACCATGCGCTTCAATCCGCAGCCATAGGCGGGCTGCATGACGCGCTCGCCGGGATTGGTCGAGAGCAGGATGCGCAGGCTCTCGCGGATGTCCTGCTCGTGAGCGACCATCGACGCGAGGCGCTGCGCGCCGTCGAAGCACGGCGGAAATGCCCAGCCTCTTCCGAGAAAGGTCTTGTCGGTGCTCATGTGCGGATCGCGCCTTTCGCCGGCCCCTGATGTCTTGAGTCATGAATCCGTAGACCGGCACGGTGTCGCTCCCCTCCTCTTCGAGGAGGGGTCCGCCCGAAGGGCGGGGGGTGGTGAAGTGCATCGAACACCTCGAACCACCCCGCCTCGCTTCGCGAGGCACCCCTCCTTTTCCAAGGAGGGGAATGCATCTGTGCTCCGAACTTGCAGCTCGGCACATTAGCCCCCGATCATCACGGTGGGATAGCCCATCACGATCGAGCCGCCGTGGGCCGTCGTGTCGCCGATGCGCGCCGCGGGGCGCCCGGAAATCATCACCGTCATCGAACCCTTCACGATCACGTCCGGCGGCCCCACGCAGACCGCGTTGTCGCCGACCACCGCGGCGGGCAGCGCGCCGATCAGCACGTTGGGCACGCAGGGGCCGGCCACCGGCCCGCCGACGTGCGGGATCGGCGGCAGTCCCGGCGTGGCCATGGGACAGGTGTGCATGTCCGTGATTCGTGCGGCGGGCGGCATGGTGTCTGGTGCCTTTCGCGGAATGCCCGCTAGTTGATCATCACCATGGCGCCCTTGACCGTGGTCTGGCCGGCCGCCGAGACCTCCGCGGTGGCGGTGCCCTTGGCGACGAACCCGACCTGCGCCTCGCAGTTCACGTTGAGCCCGGCGGTCTTCACGTCCGCCTTGGAGCTGATGCTGACCGTGCCGATCGCGTCGATCGTGATCGTTCCCTTGGCGGAGATCTTGATGTCCTTCGGGCTGTCCATCGTGATGCCGGAGGGATTCAGCTCCAGCTTGTTGTTGTTCTGGTCCTGGAGAAGGATCGACTTGTCCTTGTCGCTGAAGATGAGCTTGTTGTTGCCCGGGGTGGTGATGGTGATGACTTTGTCTTCCTCGTTGAATTCGATCTTCGACTTGCAGCGCGTGACGACGGCCTTGAGGTTGTTCTCGGCCGTGAGGCTGTAGGGCGGCTTGCGCTTGCTGCTGTAGACGCTGCCCAGGATGACGGGATGGGAAGGGTCGTTGTTGAGGTAGCCGAGGATCACCTCGTCGCCGATCTCGGGAATGAAGAAGGCGCCGAACCCGTCGGATCCGTAGAACTTCGTGAGCCGCGCCCAGACCCCGTCGGTGGCCGCCCGGAGCACCGGGACCGACACCTGCACCTTCTGCTCGTTCTCCGGATCTCCGTCCAGCTTCATCACCACGCCGATCTGCAGGCCCTCCACGCCCGGCAGCATCCCGGCGGCGGACGGCGCCACCACGTCCGGACGCTCGGTGAACCACGTCGGCGACACGCCGAATTCCACTTCCGTGATCCAGTTCCCGTCCACCAGCTCGTGGTGAACGGCGCCGACGAAGACGTCGCCGCTGTAGCGCGCGCCCACGCCCTTCAGCGTGATCAGCTCGCCGACCTTGGCCTTCGCGCTGCCCTGGAATTTCATGCGGCCCCGGATGCGCGCGAGGCCCGCCTTCACCTGCTGCGCCTCGGCCCACTTGCTCAGCACCGGTTTCGCCTGCGGCGCCGCGGTCTGCAGGCAGAAGGAAGCCAGGCCGACCACCTTCGCCAGCGCCGCGGCTTTCAGGTTCCCCTGCGCGTTGAGCGTGGGCGGCTTGGCCTCCGTGCCCAGCACGGCGGCCTGCGTCTTCGGGTCCCACGACACGGCCTGCGCGGCGGCCAACTGGGAGCGCGCGTCCATCTCGGCGTGGAATTCCATGAGGTCCTCGCCGTAGGTCACCGACAGCGCGGCGCTGCCCGATACGTCCGGTGCCTGAACGGCGACCGTGCCGTCGGTGACGATCACCAGCAGCCCGTTGACCTCCGCGCGGGACAGCATGAAGTCCCAGTCGGTGCAGTAGTACTGCACCAGCTCCTTGTGCTGATTGGATGTCGCGCCCACCTTCGCCGAGAGCCCGTGGTCGCCGATCAGCTTGCTGATGATGTCGCTGTCGGTCTTGTCGACGAAGTTCGCGTTCTTGCGGCCGACGGTCATGGCCACCGCCGCGTCGCGGCACTCGACCACCAGGCGCGAGTAGTTCTCTCCGGTGATCTTCACGCCGTGCTTCACCACGACGCCCTCGAACACGGTCGCTTCCTGGTCGCCGTAGCCCGCGGCGATCTTGATCTTCGCGCCGGGCGCGAAATCGGCCGCGTCGCTCGCCGGGAACTTCTGCGTGGCGACGTCGCCGTCGGCGATGACGATGCGCGCGCTCGGGACCGTGTTGACCGCGCGCTGGACGTCGACCGAAACGAGCTGCGTGGCCTCCGGTACCGCGCGGCCGTTGCTGGAGACGGTGACACGCAGTACCCCGTCCGCATGCAGGTTCGGCGACTGTGCCATCGGCTACTCCAGAGGGGGGAAGTGAAGCCTCGCGCCCGGCTCGAGGACGCTGAACCCGGCCAGCCGGTTGAACCTCGCGACCTCGACGTAATAGCCGCAGTCGCCGTAGATGCGCTCGCACAGCAGCGGCAGCGTGTCTCCCTCGACCACTTCGACGATATGGCTCAGGTCCGGCGAGGAGCGGTTCGACACCAGCTCGGTCTGCTTCTTGCTCATGAATCCGACGAACTTCAGGCTCACCTTCGCGCGCAGGGGCTCGCCGCTCGGCTTGAACAGCGTGTACTGGGTCGACATGGATTCCATGCGGCCGAAGAAGATCAGCGTGCCCCACAGCAGCCGGACGTGGCTGGGCTCGTGCTGGTCGCCCACGTACACGTACACGACCTTGCTCAGGTCCTCGAGCTGCGTGCGCACGTCCTTCACCTGCTCGCCCTCGCTCGCCCGCGGAACCGCGCCCGTGCCGTCGAGAACGAGGGAAAAGCCGATCTTGTCCGGGTTGATGGCGCTGAACTTGGCGTCCGAGCCGACCTGGCCCAGGGTCTTCCTGGTGTTGTAGCAGATGGTGTAGTCGTGGCTGAACTCGGAGGGGTTCAGCATCACCGTGAACGACGCCGACTGATCGAGCGTGACCGACCCGCCCGGGCTGATCTTGCAGCGCGTGATGCTCATGCGTTGCTTCTGGCCTGCCGCGGCTTCTGCCATCTATCGCTCGCGCATGTCGTTCAGTCTTTCCCGCAACCAGGCCCGGCACTCGGCGAGGACTTCCTCCTTCAACTGCTCCATGTCCTCGCGCGCCGGCTCCCCCGACTGCGCCTGCCCGGGAGAGGGTTCGTCCTGCCCGACGCAGGACTTGATGAGCATCTGGCGCACCTCGATCGTCATGCCCGTCACACCACGCGCGTCGAGAACGCATAGCTCAGGGTGATTCGCTCCACCGCGACTTCGTTCTTCGTCGAATTGAACGCTTCCACCTCCCAATGCACCGGGTAGGCGCTCTCGAACGACCACGCGCGCAAGGCCTGGCCGTTCTCGTCGAGCAGGAACACGTGCAGCAGCTTCGGATTCACCGTTTTCGCCAAGCCGCCCTCCAGCACGCTCTTGCACCACGCGACGAGCGGCGACTCAAGCGCGGCGATGCCGCGCTTGAGCGTCAGCTTGGGATGCTTGACCGCCTTGGGCAGGGTGAGCACGTAGCGGTTCTCGCCTCCCTCGGTCACGGTTTCCGTCTCCATCTCCGGCCCGATGCCCGTCACCTCCTGGAAGGAGGCGTCGACCGCCGATTGCGACTTGCCGAAGGAAACGCTGAACCGGAAGCCCGCCGGCGGGTAGATGTTGGCGGCGCTGGTCATGCGTTCGCCATGGTCATGCGTTCGCTATGGTCAGGCCCTCGTGCGCGATCTCGATCGACTCGACCGCGACCTCGTTGCCTTCGGCCTTGAGATCGGTGCCCGTGATCTTGGTCGGAAAAGCGTTGGCGAGCGTCCAGACCATGGTCGGCTTGCCGGCCTCGTCCAGCAGGCTGATGATGACCGGCTTGCGCTTGATCGTGTTCATCTTGATCTCGTTGAACCAGTCCCAGAACTTGTTGTCGGACTTGAACACGCCCTTCTTCATGGTGACGTTGCCGTACTTCTTGATGCCCGGCATCTTGATCACCGAGAACGCCGGGCTGTCACCGTGCCGATACTCGATCGGCGTGGACTCGACACCGAGTCCGGAGACCTCCTGGAAGGACATCACTGCCGAGTCCCATTTCACCTGGAAGTGGAATTTGGGAAGGGGCCATACTGTCTTGG
>Ga0082335_1009027_pt1 | contig 10975 bp, 8 predicted proteins | sample Subgrocontami58m_FD_72375 | JGI IMG/M metagenome (GOLD analysis project Ga0082335, IMG submission 72375) | Subsurface groundwater microbial communities from S. Glens Falls, New York, USA - GMW37 contaminated, 5.8 m (SPADES assembly) (version 2) ... | reverse complement strand
ATTGCCGACACCATCGTTAAAGTGATATCCAACCGTGGTAACGCCGAGTTCGAAGAGAAAGCCCGGCAGGATGTGCTTAAGGTGGGCTCGCGGTTCCCGGTACCGGGAATAGACGTATAAAAAAGCAAAAAGCAAAAAGCAAAGATAAAAGATAAATAAGTTCAAATTACAAAATCCAAATATCAAATAAAACCCTAAAGTTCAAAGCTCAAAGTTCAATTAGTTGATTGCTGACATCCGACAGCTTAAATCTCGGGAATAAGCCTCTACCCAACTCTTCTGGATTCCGCGTTAAGCACGGAATGGTTTCGACAATTTAAGCTATTCGAATTTGCTTCGGATTTTGTATTTCGTGCTTCGGATTTATCCTCTAATCCCTAATCCCTATTCGCTATTCTCCAACCCCAGTTATCGGTTATTCTTTTTGGTGCTATAATATTTGTCGTAACAGAATTCGTTTCCGGAGGAAGCCGAAGTTAATGGATGAGTTGAAAGTTTTTACCGGCAACGCCCATCCGGCGCTGGCCAAATCTGTTTGTGATTATATGGGAATACCTCTGGGTAAATGTGAGGTCTTTAAATTCAGCAACGATAATATATTCGTTCGTATTATGGAAAACGTCCGCTCACGGGACGTGTTTGTCATCCAACCGCTGTCTTCTCCCGTCAATGAGAACCTTGTTGAGCTTTTGATCATGCTTGATGCCCTGAAGCGGGCGTCCGCGGGGCGTATTACCGCGGTTGTGCCTTATTACGCCTACGGACGTACCGACAAAAAGGACCAGCCCCGCGTACCCATCACCGCGCGGCTGATCGCGGACCTGTTGACGACGGCCGGGGCCAACCGTCTGCTGTCGATGGACTTCCATGCGGCACAGATCCAGGGTTTTTTCAACATACCAGTCGATGAGCTGACCGCTCTCCCTTTGCTGACGGATTATTTCCGGAACAAGAACCTCAAAGACCTGGTAGTTGTCGCTACCGATATCGGTATCTCCAAACGTGCCCGGGACGCGGCCGAACGCCTGAAAGCTCCACTGGCGATTATGGAAAAGCGGCGGGTGGATAACGCCGGACATACCGAAACGTTGAATGTTATCGGTGACGTACAGGGAAAAGTGGCCCTCACGGTGGACGATGAGATCGATACCGCCGGTTCCATGGTAAATACGGTAACCGCTTTGCTGGGGCGGGGAGCTACAGAGGTGTATGCCTGCTGCACCCATCCCGTTTTTTCCGGCCCGGCGATCCAGCGGATTTCCGCATCGCCCGTCAAGGAAGTGATCGTTACCGATTCGTTGCCGCTTCCTGCGGCAAAGAAATTAGATAAGATTACAGTTTTATCGATAGCTCCCTTGCTTGGCGAAGCTATGCACCGTATTCATACCGGTCAATCGGTCGGAGCGATGTTTGCCGAACAACAAGGGTGAAACAACTATTAAGTTAAAAGTAAAAACCAAAAAATTAAGACCGAAATTTCAAATCCCAAGATACAAGATACAAATAATTTTCAAATACCAAAATCCAAATTCCAAACAGACAAGCGTTTAATATAGATTGCTTCGGTTCCCCGATATAATCGGGGAAACTCGCAATGACAAGTGGAAGAGGATAAAATCCGAAGCACGAAATACGTCCCGATTTTCATACGGGGTGCCCAGCGGGGCAAAATACGAAACACGCCCGAATAAGTTAAATCTAAAAGCTAAAAAGACAAAATCAAAACTTAAAATGGCTGGATTCCGGATCAGGTCCGGAATGACAGGATAGGTGGCAAAGAGATTGCCCAGATCCGCCCCGATAAATGCGGCGACAAGGTCTGCACCCGGAATGACAATCTAAAAAAATGATCTTTGTGACAGGGGATAGGTAAAACACATGTTTAAATGGCTTGGAAAGCTGGTTGATTCCAACGATAAAGCACTCGAGCGTCTTCAGCCGTTAGTCCATCAGATAAACGAACTGGAGGAAGGGCATCCCGCACCAGGTATTGAACGCCATAACTAAAAAGTAATAAGTAAAAACTAAACTAGTACACATATTGCGAGGGCATCGCCAGTGGCAATCCATATAACTGTCATTCTTTTTATTTGTTCCTCTCCTTTGACGGGAGAGGATTAAGGTGGGTACAAGCCTGCCCCGTACTCGATACGGTGGAGGAGCGAAGCGACGTGGCAATCCCGGTACCTCTTCCCTTCGCCGATACTTGTCTTTATTCCTGAATTTGCGGGGGGTCAAGAAGCACTAGTTGAGGTAGAGCGACCATCTCATAGGGAATTCCCCATTCTTCGAACCATATGTCATAAGTTCGGTCATGGTCGACCCAAAAATTAATATCCCGGTCAGCTGAGACGTAAATCCCGCCGGTATAATAGTCTCCGGAAATATCCACCCGGGCATAGACTGCATCCGGGTTGGGAGAATCAATCCGGATTGCGTACTGTGTACCTGCGTCGACCGGGCACCCTGAGCCCAGGTCGATTGTTACAGTCGTCCACCCATTGCCTATAGCGGTGCCGGCTACATTACCGGAAGCCAGAAAATTGCCGGTAGGCATTCCGTAGGCATCCGTTGCCGTAATCCCGACTGATAAATTATCAGTGAAGAAATTATCGATGTTAAGTAGCTTTAGCTTGATTTGCTTGGCAATGTGGGTGACCTGTGGAGTGAACGTTTGAGCGGCATGATAACCGGTTCCCGTACTGTCCTCGTTAGCCGAATACATTTGATACCGGACAAGCGGACCGCTTGAGGTAGTGAAAGTTTGGTCGGCTCCGTGGTTTGTACCTGCGCTGTCGTCGCTGGCTGCCGCTCTGTAGTGATACAAGGTATTGGGCGTAAGGCCGCTCACGTTTGCGGTGAAAGTGCCGTTACCGGATGCCAGGGATGGGACAAATGTACCGTATTTCGTAGTTAATCCGAACTCAAAGCGTAGCGTAATGTTGGCACCGGAACCAGGAGAGAGTAGATTTCCGTTGAGTATGGCGGCACCAGTTCCAACGTCGGAAGCTTCAGCGGTGTTAACCGAGGGTGGAACGGTACCCGAAGACATGCCCCATTCTTCAAACCAAATATCGTAGGAGTTGCCGTGATCGACCCAATAAGTCATTTTCCGGTCAGTGGAAAGAAAGCTGCCGCCGGTATAAGCGGTCCCGAAAGTATCCACCTGTGATTCGATAGCAAAGTTTGTAGAATCCACCCGGATAGCATATTTTGTTCCGGCGTAGACCTGGCAACCGGGATCCATGTCGATCGTTACTGTTGTCCAGTAATCTCCTACCAAGGTCGAGGGCATCGTCCCGGAAGCGAGGAAATTGCCGGTAGGAATTCCGTTAATATCCGTTGCCGTGATACCGACCGTTAACATACCGTTCAGGAAAATATTATGGTTCCAAAGCTTCAGCTTGATTTGTTTGACTGCATGGGAACTTGACGGAGTAAAAGTTTGAGCAGCGTGATAGCCAATAGCCGTACATTCCTGGACGGCATGAAACCATTCGAATCGGGCAGGCGAGCCATCGGAAGGAACGATAGCCTGGTCCGCCGCTTTTATCGGGCTGGGAGAGAACGGAACGGCTGCCGTGGCCGCCAGGAATACGGTCATCAGTAATGAAAGCTGCTTTAACCTCCAGTTTGTCTTTTCGATACAAGGCTGTCTTTTAAAGAGGAATTCAGTCATGGCGTATCTAAGATGTTTCATTTTTACCCCCCAAACACGATTTTCTCCTTGCCGGATTAGCCAATGTAATATTTTTGTTACTTTAGTTAACACCTATAATCACAACATAACTACACCTTCCGTGAAAACGTTATTTACCTAACATTTCCTCCATTAAAAATGCTCCAGACGTTTTGGGAGAAGATTATCGAAATAACACACGCCTTTTAGATATCGACGAAAATGGTGCCCGGCAGCAAGTGACATCTTAAATGTCATACTGGCCCCGTATCGCGGTACGGGGTAAACTCAGCCGTTATCCAGATGATATAAAATAAAACTGTGAACAACGCGGAAATTGCCAAGGTCTTTTATGACGTTGCCGACCTTCTCGATCTGAAAGGGGAGAATCCCTTTAAGATCCGTGCCTATCAGAAGGCGGCCCGTTCCATCGAGCATTCATCGGTTGAGCTCGAGCAGGTTGTCAAAGAAGGCAAGAACCTCAGGGAAATCCCCGGCGTGGGCGAGGCCATCGAACAGAAGATTATTGACCTCGTGAAAACCGGAAAGCTAAAACTCTTCGAAGACCTCAAAAAGGAATTCCCCAAAGGCATAACGACTTTCCTCGATATCCCCGGAGTCGGGCCGAAAACGGCTAATCTGCTCGCCAACAAACTTGGCATAAGCTCGATCGAAGAACTCGAAGCCGCTATCGTCAGCGGGCGGGTAAGCCGGCTTTACCGCATGGGCGACAAGACCGCCGAAAATATCCTGCACAACATTCAGGCCTTGCGGAACAAAGACCAGCGAATTCCCATCGGCGAAGCATTAGCCGTCGTCGACGAAATCTCGGCACAGCTAAAGGACGTCCCGGGTCTAAAAAACCTCGTTGCCGCCGGCAGCCTGCGGCGTTTCCGGGAGACCATTGGCGACATCGACCTCATGGGTACGGCCAGTGACGCCCGGGCAGTGATCCACGCGTTTACCAGATTGCCTGTGGTCAAAGAAGTGATCGCCCGCGGGCCGACCAAGGCCAGCGTGAGAGTGGCCGGCGGCCTACAGGTCGACCTGCGTATTATGGAACACGAAGCCTTCGGTTCCCTGCTGCAGTATTTCACCGGCAGCAAAGAACATAACATAATATTGCGGAAGAGAGCACTGCGACAGGGATTCAGTCTTTCCGAATACGGCATTACCGACGTTAAGACCGGAGAATTGGAAAGGTTCGCCCCCGAAGAGGCATTTTATAAACGTTTGGGTCTGCAGTACATTCCGCCGGAAATAAGGGAAGCGGGACGCGAAATTGAAAAGGCGGCAATAGGAGAAATCCCAAGGCTTATCGAGCCAGGCGATATCAAGGGTGATCTGCACGTGCATACTGATTGGAGCGACGGTCGCGACAGTCTTGAAGACGAAGCCGCGGCGGCGAAGGAACGGGGCTATGAGTACATTGCCATAACCGACCATTCGCGCGGGCTGGGAATCACAAAAGGGCTGGACGTCGAGCGTCTCGATAAACAGATTGCGGAAATAAAAGAATTGAACCGAAAGCTGAATGGGATCCGAGTACTGACGGGGATGGAGGTAGATATCCATGCGGACAGCAAACTCGATATGCCCGACGAAGCACTGGCGAAACTTGATTTTGTTATCGCCTCGATCCACTCCGGGTTCAACGAAAGCCGGGAAAAGATGATGGGGCGCATTATCAAAGCGATGGAAAATTCGAACGTCGATATGTATGCCCACCCGACGTGCCGTCTCCTGCCCGGCAGGGAGCCGGTGGCGGTGGATATGGAAGAGCTTTTCAAAGCGGCTCTCCGTACCGGTACTGTATTGGAAATAAATGCCTCTCCCGGCCGGCTTGATCTCAAGGATACACACATCTACCACGCCCGGGAATTGGGCGTAAAAATGATCATGAGTACCGACAGCCATTCCGTGGAGCACTTTGATTTTATGCGTTTCGGCATCGGGATTGCCCGGCGCGGGTGGTGCGAAGCGAAAGATGTGCTGAATACCAGAACGCTGAAGGAATTTCTAGGGAAGTTGAAGAAATAAGCTAAAGCTCAAAAGTCAGCAATTAAGACCAAAATCCCAAACATCAAGATACAATAACCAAAAAATAACCAATTCCCAATTTACAATAACCAAATTAACTAAATCCGAAATACGAAGCACGAATCACCAAATACAAAACGATTTATGTAGATTGCTTCGTTTCGGCTAGATGCCGAATCTCGCAATGACACGCGGCGGGAAACGCTTCGGGACATTGTGTTAAAATAGCCTCAATATGGTGCATGATACACAAGACCCCTCATCATCCGAGGCTGCCCAATACGAACCTGAGGCAACAAGGCATTTCAGGGAAGCCATTCTGAGCGGCAATCACTGGTATGTGGCTCTGTTGGAGTCGATACGGCTTTGGGACCTGCCCGAAGAAACCTATAACGGCCGTTCCTTCCGTTATCTGATCGCCAATGAAGCTCTAGACTGGCTGCTCGTGGCGGAAAGGTTGTGCGAAGCGTTAAAAGATTTTATTCCTGAGGTGGAATTGATGGCGTTTCTCTTTCACGGCGAGCCGCCGCTGGCACTTTCGGATGGTGAGTTCGAAGAATTGCTCGGACGGAAGAAGCACCATCAGTATCTCAACTTCTTCTACGGCGTAACCGTCGAAGAAGCGTTGCTCCTGGTTATCGAGGAGGAGGTCAGAAAGGAGAGACACGCCGCCGGCTTTACGAGGGAAAGCGATTTTGTTACTAACGAAGCGTACCGTCGTGTCTATGGTGCCACGAAGGCCATACTACTGCGAACTTTCAGGCAAGAAAAAGGTTCCCCACAGTCGGAATCGACCGGTCTGACGGAACTGAAAGAATTTACTTACTGGCTTTTCAAATTCCGCGTGAAGAATTCCGATAAAGCCAGGATCGCCAGCGACACCAGAAAGGCTTTGATCTGGCTGAACAATCAGGGCCTCGCCCTGCAGTTAAGCCGGCACAATTTCCCGGAGGAATTTATCGAGATCGTCCCTTCCGCTCACGTTTGAGCGCGGGCTTGTTCCTGCTCTAACCGGGCCAGTTTGTCTTTTATGACAGTCAGCCTTTCCTGTTCTTTATTCACGATCGCCGGAGGGGCTTTCGTCAAGAATGACCGGTTGTTCAAGTGAGATTCGAGACGGCCGATTTCCGCCCGGTTCTGTTCTATTTCTTTGGCGATGCGCTGTTTTTCCGCTTCGACGTCAACCATGCTTTCCATCGGAATGACGACTTCGCCTTCCGACAGCACCATTACCAGAGCGTTCTTAATCTCAGCCTCGCCCCTGGTTCTTTGGATTGTGACGGGTTTAGCCCGGGCTAATGACTCGATTGCTGATTTATAAGGCGTTATCGCTTCGGTAAGCTTATTGGCGTAAACGCGGGCATCCACCCATTGTGCTTGCGGAACCTTGTACTCCGCCCGTGCGTTACGAATGGAGCGGACTATCTCGATTATTGCCGCCATCACGTGCTCGGCTTCAGGATCCACCGCATCCTTATCTGCCTCAGGATAGGGGGCGATCATAATGGAGTCGCCGGTCTCCCAATTTACCGAAATAGCCCGTTTTAGGTTCTGCCACAACTCTTCCGTGACGAAGGGCATGAACGGATGAAGCAGGCGCAGCGAAGTTTCCAGCACATAAGAGAGAATGGTAAGGGGCATCAGTTCCTTTTCTTTTCCGGAACGCCAGCGTATCTTGGCAAGTTCGATATACCAGTCGCAGAATTCACCCCAGAGAAAATCGTAGATGAGCCGTTGGGCTTCTTCGAATTGAAAGTCTTCGAGAGCCGAGGAAACGCCGGATACGGTGCGGCTCAGCCGGCTGAGGATCCAGCGGTCTTCCAATGCCAATTTATCCCATTGCATTTCACCGAACGGTGGCGCGGATTCCATGTAACTGATAACAAAGCGGGTAGCGTTCCACAACTTGTTGGCGAAGTTACGCCCGGCCTCCATCTTATCTTCGCTGACCTTGCTGTCGTTGCCCGCTGAAGTACCGGTGAGCAAAGCAAAGCGCATCGCGTCTGTGCCGAATTTATCCATGAGGTCGAGGGGATTAAGCACGTTGCCCCGCGTTTTGCTCATCTTGTCGCCCTTTTCGTCTCTTATCAAGCCGTGAAGATATACAGTGCTGAAAGGGACGTTTCCCGTGTCTTCCAGCCCCATCATGATCATGCGGGCGACCCAGAAGAAAAGAATGTCGTAGGCAGTTTCCATTACGGTGGTCGGGTAATAGTAACGGAAGTCTTCCGTCTTGTCCGGCCAACCGAGGGTTGAATGCGGCCATAGAGCCGAACTGAACCAGGTGTCGAGCACGTCGGGGTCCTGTTCGATCTTACTGGAGCCGCAGTGGCGGCAGACCTTTGCGTCTTCGATGCTGACAGTAAGCTCTTCGCAGTCGCGGCAGTACCAGACCGGAATGCGGTGTCCCCACCACAACTGGCGGCTGATGCACCAATCGCGTATATTTTCCATCCAGTTGAGATAAATCTTGGTAAAACGGGAAGGGATTATCTTTATCTGCCCGTCGTTGACCGCTTTTATCGCCGGCGCGGCGAGGGGTTGCATCTTGACGAACCACTGGCGGCTGGCAATCGGTTCGACGATCGTCCGGCAGCGCTGGCAGTGCCCGATGGAATGGTTGTACGGTTCGATCTTAACCAGTACCCCTTCCTTTTCCAGGTCTTTGACGACGGCGTCGCGGGCAGCGAAGCGGTCGAGACCGGCATAAGGACCGGCATTCTCGTTCATCGAGACATTGGAATTCATGATGTTGATTACGGGCAGTTTATGCCGTTGGGCTATTTCGAAGTCGACCGGGTCGTGTCCCGGAGTTACTTTAACGGCGCCGGTGCCGAATTCAAGAGTGACTATGTCATCGGCAACAACGGGAATGGTCCTTTTCAGCAGCGGCAAGATAACTCTCTTGCCCACCATTCCCTTAAATCGTTCGTCGTTAGGATTTACCGCTACGGCGGTATCACCCAACATCGTTTCCGGGCGGGTGGTAGCCACTGTGACAAAACCATCGCCTTCGACGAAGGAATAGCGGATGTACCACAGACTACCGGAAACGTCCTGATGGTCCACTTCAAGATCGGACAACGCCGTGGCGCAGCGTGGGCACCAGTTTATGATACGTTCCCCGCGGTATATCAGGCCTTTATCGTAGAGCCGGACGAACACAGTGCGAACTGCCCTGCTGGGCTTCTCGTCAAGGGTAAATGTTTCGCGGGTCCAATCGCACGATGCTCCCAATCTCTGGTGTTGTTCGATGATCCGGTGGTGGGTCTTGTTGGCCCATTCCCACGCCCGTTTCTGGAATTCGGCCCGTCCCAGTTTATGCCGGTCGGTGCCTTCCTTTTGCAAAAGTCTTTCGACAACTACTTGCGTGGCGATACCGGCATGGTCGGCTCCGGGCAGCCACAAGCTGGGATCCCCTTTCATACGGTGCCAGCGGATCATGATATCTTCCAGGGCGGCGGTGAGGGCATGGCCCAGGTGAAGTTCACCGGTGATGTTCGGCGGCGGCATGATGATAACGAAGGGTTTCTTTTGCCGGTCTATCTTAGGCGTAAAATAGCCTTTTTGCAGCCAATATGCGTACCACTTCTTTTCGACTTCTTCAGGCTCATAAGCCTTCGGCATTTCAATTTCCATATCAGCTATCCTTCGGACTTTTTGCCTTGTCCCAAAGCGTCATCTGCTTTCCGTACCGCCTGAATGAAGGCGTTTATCTTTGCCGTGTCTTTTTGTCCGTTAGTCTCGACACCGGAAGAAACGTCGACACCCCACGGACGTACTTCTTCTATTAATCGGCCTACGTTTTCCGGGGTAAGCCCGCCGGCGATGATCACTTGAAACCGGGCGGCGACCTCTTTCGCGACCGCCCAATCAAAGGTTTCCCCGGTACCACCGTAGAAGTGCTTTTTCGATGTATCGAGAAGGCACATGAACTTCCGGTCTGCCATCGCCTGACGGCCTGCCTCTATACTCGTTATTATATCAGCACTTTGCTGCCCGGCAATATGTATCACCTTGATCACCGGCCGCTTTATTTCCCGGCAGTACTGCCAGGATTCTCCGCCGCTTAACTGCACCCAATCCAGTTGCAGGTCTTCGGCGATACGATTTACGGCATTTAGCTCAAAGTTTACAAAAACGCCGACAACTTCCGGGTACGGATTAAAACTGTGGATGGCCGAAGCCAGCGGCACAGCATCATTCAGCGAAATCTGACGGCGACTGGGAGCTAAAACCAACCCGACCAAATCGGCTCCCCCTCCGGCGGCGGCCAGAGCGTGTTCCCCGTAAGTTATTCCGCAAATCTTAATCTTCGTCATAACTTAGCGGCCTAATGCAAAAGCTCTTTTATTGTTGCGGAAATATCGGACGAATACATGAGCGTTTCGCCGATGAGGACGGCGTTGACACCCTGATTCCTTAATGATGCAACGTCACTGCGGTCTTTTATGCCGCTTTCACTCACAACGATTTTATCGTCGGGGATAAGCGGCCGCAAACGCATGGTTGTCGCCAGATCGGTCTTGAAAGTCGTCAAATCACGATTGTTTATACCGACGATCTTGCTTCCGGCTTTTAAAGCGACCGAAATTTCGGATTCGTTGTGTACCTCAACCAGCGGCTCCATGCCCAATTTACGGCTCAAGCTGATGAGTGTCTTAAGTTTATCCGGCGTCAGGATGGCGGTTATCAGAAGAATAGAATCGGCGCCATAAGCCCGCGCTTCATAAATCTGGTACGGGTCGAAAATAAAGTCTTTTCTTAACAACGGCAACCGGCTGCCCACGGCCTTGCGGATGTCTTTCAGATATTCAAGACTGCCCTGGAAAAAAGCGGTTTCGGTCAAAACGGAAATAGCCGCAGCTCCATTATCGGCATAAATCAAAGCTATTTTGACTGGGTTAACGTCTGCCCGGATAATTCCTACTGAAGGAGAGGCTTTTTTTACTTCGGCGATGAGCCGAGCACGGTGGCCTATCAGCGACGCGGCAAAATCCAGCGCATGAGGTTGGGACAACGCCATTTTCTGCAAGTCGCGTAACGGTACGCGGCGTTTGGCTCCGGCCAGCTCTTTTCTTTTAGCGGCAACGATGTCGTCGAGAGTCATTCGCGCTTTATGTTATCGGGGCGAATTCCTGGCTACAAGCAACGAGTTGCTTCAACTTGGACGCGGCTTCGCCGGTATCGATAGATCGTTTCGCTTGTTCGATACCGTCCCTTATAGACGATGCTTTGTCTCCGGCTACCAGGGCC
>Ga0082335_1009024_pt1 | contig 10978 bp, 7 predicted proteins | sample Subgrocontami58m_FD_72375 | JGI IMG/M metagenome (GOLD analysis project Ga0082335, IMG submission 72375) | Subsurface groundwater microbial communities from S. Glens Falls, New York, USA - GMW37 contaminated, 5.8 m (SPADES assembly) (version 2) ... | reverse complement strand
CGACCGGGCCCCCAGGCGCACGTACGTCAGGATATTGGCGAAGGTCCGCCGCCCCTCCTCGACGCCGTCGGCCACGACCTCGAGGTCGGGCGCCAGCAGGATCATGTCGGCCGCGGCCTGGGCCACGCCGGTGGCGCCGTCGACCGACAGGCCGATGTCGGCCACCTTCAGCGCCGGCGCATCGTTGATGCCGTCGCCCAGGAAGCCCACGATATCGCCGCGCGACTGCAGCGCCTTGATCAGCCGGGATTTCTGATCCGGTGCGAGGCGGCCGTAGGCATCGACCGTCTGGACCTGGACCGCCAGCGCATCATCGCTCAATTGGGAGATGTCGGACCCGGACAATACCGTCTCGAAATTGAGCCCGACCAGTCCGGCCAGCCGCTTGACCACGACCGGATCGTCACCCGAGAGGATCTTGACCCGGATACCGGCCGCCGCCAGCCGCGCGATGGCAGCGCCGCAGGTCGCCTTCGGGGGATCGGCGAAAGCGCAGATACCCTCGAACGTGAGGCTCACCTCGTCGGCCGCCTCCAACTCGTGCGACGTGCCGGTCCACGGCCGCGACGCGACAGCCACCGCGCGCAGCCCCTGCTCCGCCAGCGCCCGCACGCGCGCCTGGGCGGCGAGATGCTCGGCCGGACCCATCGCCGCAACACCACCTGCCGTTCGCATCGACGTGCAGAGCGGGATCAGCGCCTCCGGCGCACCCTTGGCGATCAGCAGCTTTCCCTCGGGCCCGTCGGCCAATACCGAGCCCAGCCGGCGGTTGAAATCGAACGCATGACGGGCCAGCAGGCTCCAGCCCTGCGCCGCCCCGTCCGACCCGGCGACCAGCGCCGCATCCAGCGCGCCACGATCGCCGCCAAGCTCGGCCGAAATGGCGCCGAGACGGGCCGCCCGGTCGTCGTTCGTCCCCGCGGCATCGAGGCTTTGCGCCAGGGTGATCTCCGCCGACGTGAGCGTGCCGGTCTTGTCGGTGCACAGGATCGTCATGGCGCCGAGATCGTGGATCGAGGCCAGACGCTTCACGATCACCTTGCGTGCGGCCATGCGCAACGCGCCGCGCGACAGGGTGACGGTGGTGATCATCGGCAGGAGTTCCGGCGTCAGGCCGACGGCGAGCGCCACGGAGAACATCAGCGATTCGAGCACCGGCCGGCCGAACAGGACATGCGTGGTCAACACCACCAGGACGAGGGCAATGGTGAGACGCGCGGTCAGCACGCCGAACGCGTGCAGATCGCGCTGGAACGGCGACGGCGCCTGGACCTCGGCGAGCGAGGAGGCCGCAGCACCGAAGAGGGTCGAACGGCCCGTGCCGACGACCAACGCAAGGGCTTCGCCGGTCTGGGCGATGGCACCGCGGAACAGCGCGTTGCTGGCCTCGCCGGCGTTGCGGGCCGCGACGACGCCCGGGCGTTTTTCGACCGGATAGGGCTCGCCCGTCAGGGCCGCCTCGCCGACGGTAAACGCCGTCGCCTCGAGCAGCAGCGCATCGGCGGGGACGATGTCGCCCGCGCGCACGCGCACAAGGTCACCCGGCACGACGGCATCGACCTCGACAGCGACAAAGTGGCCGTCGCGCTTGACCTCGGCCTTGAGCGCCACCGAGCGCCGCAGAACTTCGGCGGCCTTGATCGCGCGGCCTTCCTGGAAGGTATCGAGGCCGATCGAGAGCACCAGGATGGCCACGATGATGGCGCCGCCGATGTCGTCGCCCGTCGCGGCCGAGACGATCCCGGCCGCCAGCAGAATGAGCGACAGCGGTTCGAGCAGCCGCCGAAAGATGGCGGCAAGAGCACTCGGATGCCGAGGCGGTGCATCGGAATTGGGCCCGTATTCGACAAGCCGCGCCGTCGCCTCCGCGGAGGTGAGTCCACCCGGTCCGCAGCGCAGCTCCGAGCAAAGCGCTTCCTGCGGGCGAGTCCAGAACGGGGGCGCGTTGGGGGAACCGGTCATCTGCCTCACCGGCAGTATATCCCGTCTCCGCCCCTTTCCTCAGCCCTTCGAGCGTGGCCCGTCGGCAGGCCTATTCCGCTGCTTTGCGTGCCGCGGCCGGGAAGAATTGATTTTCCGGCCGCGGCAGGCCGAGATTCTCACGCAAGGTCTTGCCCTCGTACTCGGTGCGGAAGATGCCGCGGCGCTGCAGCTCGGGCACGACCTTGTTCACGAAATCGTCGAGCCCGCCCGGCAGATAGGGGAACATGACGTTGAAGCCGTCGCTGGCCTCCGTCACCAACCACTCTTCCATCTGATCGGCGATCATCTTGGGCGTGCCCATCATGGCGAGCCCGCCATAGCCGCCGAGGCGGCCAGCAAGTTGGCGCACCGTCAAATTCTCGCGCTTGGCGAGCGCCACCACGCGCTCGCGGCCGCTCTTGCTCTGGTTGGTCTCGGGGATCTCGGGCAGCGGCCCGTCAGGATCGAACTTGCGCGCATCGACGCCGGTGGCGATCGACAGGGCCGCGATGCCGCTGTCCCAGTTCACCAGGCTGTCGAGCTTCAGCCGCTTCTCCTGCGCCTCTTCGAGTGAGTCGCCGATGATGGTGAAGGCACCCGGCAGAATCTTGATGTGGTCGGGGTTGCGGCCGACCTTGGCCGCCCGTCCCTTCACGTCGGCATAGAAGGCACGGCCGGCCTCGATCGGCCCGCCGGCGGCGAACACCATCTCCGCCGTCTCGGCGGCGAGCTGGCGGCCAGCATCGGAGGCGCCGGCCTGCACCATCACCGGCCAGCCCTGAATTGGCCGCGCGATGTTCAAGGGGCCGCGCACCTTCAGGTATTTACCCTTGTGGTCCAGCACATGGAGCTTGTCGGGATCGAAGAAGAGCCCCGACTCGACGTCGCGCAGAAAGGCGTCGTCGGCCCATGAATCCCACAGGCCGGTCACGACATCGTAGAACTCGCGGGCGCGCGCATAGCGCTCGCCATGCTCCATCTGCTCGTCCATGCCGAAGTTGAGCGCGGCGTCGGGGTTCGACGTGGTCACCAGATTCCAGCCGGCGCGGCCGTCGGAAATGTGGTCGAGCGAAGCGAAGCGGCGCGCGATCGTGTAGGGCGGCTCGAAGGTGGTGGACGCGGTGGCGATCAGGCCGAGATGTTTGGTGTGCTGGGCGAGCGCGGGCAGCAGCGTCAGCGGATCGAACGACGTCACCGTCGCGGAGCGCTTCAGCGCCTCCATCGGCATGTTCAGCACGGCCAGGTGATCGGCCATGAAGAAGGCGTCGAACTTGCCGCGCTCCAGCGTCTGGGCGTACTGGATCAGCGCCTTGAGATTGAAGTTGGCGTCGGGCGTGCCGCCGGGATAGCGCCAGGCGGCGGTGTGGATGCTGACCGGGCGCATGAAGGCGCCGAGGCGGAGTTGGCGTTTGGGGCTCATGGAAGACTATGTCGCCTCTCACGGCCCGCCCGGCAAGACGGGTCGGACGAGAAGAGCTAATTCGAGGAATAGTTTCCAGGCAATCGGTGGCTAACGGAAAAACCTCATCCTTGTGTCTGAAGGATGAGGTGGTTCTCACACGATCGCCGGGTGCTTCTTGTCCGTGCCGGCCGCCCGCTCCCAGCCGCGTGCCACCTGGAACAGCGTCGCCTCGTCGAAATTGCGGCCGACGAACTGGACCGAGAGCGGCAGCCCGGCCATCGAGACTCCGGCCATCATGGCGATCGCGGGATGGCCGGTGACGTTGAACGGCGTGCGTGCCTGGCGCGGATAGGTCCGTTCGATGTCGGCCGGGATGTCGATGCGGCAGGCCGGGTCCATCGAGCTTGCGCACAGCAGCACGTCGACGTCGCGCAAGGCTTCCTCGACGGCGGCGATCATCTCCAGGCGGCGGCGCTGGGCCTGGACATAGTCGCCGGCCGCGAAGAACGCGCCCCCCATCAGGCGGCGGCGCGCGAGCTGGCCGTAGTCGCCGGTCCGGTCGCGCAGCCAGGGGCCGTGGATCGCCCAGGCTTCGCTTTGCAGGATCACGCGGTTGACGGCCGCGAACTCGCCCAGCGTCGGCAGGTGGATGTCGCGGACTTCGGCACCTTCGAGCTGGAGCGTGCGCGCGACATGTTCGAGGGCCGCCGTCACTTCCGGATCGGCCGGCATGTCGATCTCGTGGAAGTGCTGGACGAAGCCCACGCGCAGGCCGCGCATGTCGCGCTCCAGCCCCTCGGCATACCGGCCGCGGGGCACTGCCGCGCTGCCGGGATCGGCGGGATCGTGGCCGGCAAGGACGTCCAGCATCAGGGCATTGTCGGCCACGGTCCGCGTCATCGGCCCGACATGGTCGAGGGTGAAGGAGAGCGGAAAGACGCCGCGGCGCGAGACCAGGCCATAGGTCGGCTTCAGGCCGACGATGCCGCAGCAGCTCGCCGGATTGCGCACGCTGCCGCCGGTATCCGAACCCAGCGCCATGGGAAACAACCCGGCCGCCACGCCGGAGCCCGATCCCGACGATGAGCCGCCGGGATGATGATCGGTGTTCCAGGGATTGCGCGCCGGCGGCCAGGGCAGATCGTGGCTCGGCCCGCCGATGGCGAATTCATGCGTCGAAAGTTTGCCCAGGACGATGGCGCCGGCGCCGCGCAGCTTGGACACGCAGACCGCGTCCGACGCGGCGACATTGTCCTGCAGAATCTTCGAATGGCAGGTGGTGGGCAGGCCCGCGACGTCGATGATGTCTTTTATGCCGCCCGGCCCGCCGTGCAGCGGCCCACGCAGGCGACCCGCCGCGACCTCGGCCTCGGCCGCCCGGGCGGCGGCCATCGCCGCCTCGCCGTCGAGGCGGATGAAGGCATTGAGTTTCGGATCGAGCCGCTCGATGCGGGCAAGCAACGCCGACGTCAGCTCGACCGGCGAGAGTTCCTTGGCCGCGATCGCCTTGGCCGCCGCGACGGCCGTCATCCAGTGCAGATCGCTCACAGGCCGTCTCCCGCGCGCATTGGCGGCCAGGGTTCGGCGCGTGGATCCGTGGGGGCCTTGAACTTCTGGGCAATCCCGGCGGCCTGGTTCACCGCGGCGGCCACGTCCTCGGGAAATTCGGCCAGCGCCTTGTCGAGGCCGGCACGGCGCGCCAGCAATTCCACGGTGCCCTTATCGATCGTCGGCTTGTCCATCGCCTCGTCTCCCGCTCCGCTGTACGATTACTGCTGCAACGTCAGCACGACTTGCCGCCGGGAGTCCATGCGCAAACTGGGCGCAACCTTGGCGCCCCGCCGGACGTTGAATTTCGCACGGTGCTGGCCGGCGTGCGGGAGCCAGCGGTCCGGGGAGCACTGAGTGGCAGCCGACCATACGCTAGCGATCTTCGTGGCAGAGCTCATTCTGCTGCTGTTCTTCGGCCGCCTGCTGGGCGAGATCATGGCGCGCCTGGGCCAGCCCGCCATTTTCGGGCAGCTGCTGGCGGGGATCCTTCTCGGACCGTCGGTGTTCGGCGCCGTGCTGCCGGACCTGCGGCACCTGGTGTTTCCCGATACGCCGACCTTGAAGAGCATGATCGATGCCGTATCGCAGATCGGCATCCTGCTGCTGCTCCTGCTCACCGGCATGGAGACCAACCTCTCCCTCGTCAATCGCCGGCGCCGCGCCGTGGTGTCGTCGTCGCTGTTCGGCATTGCCGTGCCGTTCGCCTGCGGTGTGCTGCTTGCCTACATGCTGCCCATCGACCTGATCCCCTCGCCCGAAGCACGCCTGGTCACGGCGCTTTTCCTCGGCACGGCGCTGTCCATTTCCTCGGTCAAGATCGTGGCCATGGTGCTGATGGAAGTGGGCGCCATCCGGCGCGACCTCGGCCAGCTCATCCTGGCGACCGCGATCCTCGACGATACGGTGGCCTGGGTGATCATCGCCGTAATCGCGGGCATTGCCGCCCACGGCACGGTGAGCCTCGCCAATATCGGCACCAGCCTGGCGGGCACGGCGATCTTCCTCGCCGTCAGCCTCACCCTGGGACGCCGGCTGGTCGCCCGGCTGATCGTCTGGGTCAACGACAACATGACGATCGACGTGCCGGTGATCACCGCCATCCTGCTCGTCATGCTGGTGATGGCGCTCACCACCGACCTGATCGGCGTGCACACGGCGCTCGGCGCCTTCATCGCCGGAGTCCTGGTCGGGCAGTCGCCCATCCTCACCGCACATATCGAGGACGAGCTGCGGGGCTTCATCTTCGCCTTCTTCAGTCCCGTCTTCTTCGCCGTCGCCGGCCTCGGCATGGACCTGCGCACCCTGCTCGACCCGACGCTGCTGCTGGTGACGGGCGCGATCATCGCCGTTGCCAGCGTGGGCAAGTTCCTGGGCGCGTTGGCCGGCGGCCGGCTGGGCGGCCTCACCTTGCGCGAATCCCTGGCGATGGCCACCGGCCTCAACGCGCGAGGCTCCACCGAAGTCATCATCGCCAGCATCGGGCTCGCGATGGGAGCCCTGAACCATCAGCTCTACACCATGATCGTCGCCATGGCGGTGGTCACCACGATGGCCATGCCGCCCACGCTGCGCTGGATGATGGCGCGCGTGCCGCTCCGCGAGGAAGAAGCCAAGCGGCTGGAGAAGGAAGAGGCCGAGGAACGGGAGAGCGTTCCGAAAATGGAACGCGCCCTCGTGCTGCTCGACGACAGCGCCAACGGACGGCTGGCCGCCCGGCTCGCCGGCATTTTCGTCGCCCATCGGCAGGTCCTGACGACGGTCCTGGATCATGCGCGGCAACCGCATGACAAGGGCGAGACCTCGCCGGGCCGCACCCTTCTCGCCGGATCCGTGACCGCGGCGCTCGAGAAGATGCCGCCCGCGGCCGACGGCGCGGCGGCCGCACCGGCGCTGCTTTCCGTCGAACAGCTCGTGCAATCCAGGATGACGGCCGGCGACGATGCCGTCGGAAAGGAAGCCGGCAAAGGCTACAGCATTGCCTTCGTCGGCATCGCCGATCCCATCCTGCACGCCGCTCACCGCTTCGAGGAATCGCTGCAGCGCCTGGTCGACAGCTTCGATGGACCGGTCGCCATCGTGGTCAGCGGCGAGCGTCCATGGGGCGCCTCGGACGCGCCGCTCGACATTCTCGTGCCGACGGGCGGCACCCAGGAAGCTCGGATCGCGACGGAGATCGCCCTGGTCCTGGCCAAGGCGACCCAGGGTTCCGTGGCGGCGCTTCACGTGTTCGATCCGCAGGAGGACACCGACCTGTTGCGCGGCCGGTCGCGTCGCATGGGAATGTCGGTGCTGGTCGACGCGCATCGCCTCGGCAAACGCAGCGGTGTGGCCGTCAAGGGCCTGACGGCGACCAACGCCGAGCCCGACTCGGAGATCCGCCGCACCGTGCGCTGGGGTCGCTACGATCTGGTGGTGATGGGCACGTCGCTGCGCCACGGCGAGGCACGATTCCTCGGCTCGCGCAGTGCCGCTCTGCTGCGCGACATCCGGACCCCGGTTCTGCTGATCGCGCGCTGATCAGTCGAGCCGTTCCAGCTTGGTGATTTCCTGCGGCGGCAGTTCGCAAAGATAGAGATTGCCCTCGGCGTCGCCGGAAATGCCGTGCGCCCCGTTGATCGCCCCGCGGCAGCGCCCGACCAGCTTGCCGTCGGGCGAGAGAAGGCTGATGCGCGGCACCTGGTCGGTCACGAACACCATGTCGCGGTCGTCCACCCAGATCTGCATGGGATGGTAGAAGTCGACCCAGGCCGCGCGGAAGGCACCGTCGCGATCGAACACCTGGATGCGGTTGTTCTCGCGATCGCCCACCAGCACCTTGCCGAAGCGGTCGACCCACACGGCATGCGGCGTGGTGAAGGCGCCGTCTCCAGTGCCGGGGCCGCCCCAGGTGGCGATCAACCTGCCGTCGGCGGCAAAGCGGTGGACGCTGGAATTGCCGTAGCCGTCGGCAACGTAGATCTCGCCGTCGTCCGCCTGGGCCGCCGCCGTCGGATGGTTGAACGGCGCATCGAGCGAGGGCCAGTGGCGCTTGCCCAGGGCCTGTACGAGATGGCCGGAGAGATCGAACTTCAGCACCTGGTGGGCGTCGCGATCGGCCACCAGGATCGTGCCGTCGGGGGCGGCATTGAGATAGTGCGGTTCGGCGAGCTGGCCCTCGCCCCAGCTGCCCGCCAGCCGGCCGTCACGGTCGAACACCAGCACGGGCCGGTCGGTGCCGCGCTGGGCCACATGCACCCGGCCTTCGCCGTCGACCATCAGGTCGGACAGGAAGCCGAAGCTCTCGCCCGCCGGCAGCCGCGCCCACTTGCGATGGATCGCGTAGCGCCGGTCGCCCAGGACCACGGTGTAGCGTTCGTCGGACATCTGCCCCCTCCCCGCACCGCTTGCAAATTCAGTGCCTCGTGGGATTGTCGGATCGTTCGGCCGATCAGCACAAGGGCCGGCACAAGCGAAAGCGAGGGAATACAGCGTGGACTTTCTCGAGACGATGGCGCGCGGCGTCGGGCGCTTCCGCCGCGATGTGTTCCCACGACGCCAGGAGCAGTTCGAAAGCCTGGCGGACGCCCAGCAGCCCAAGGCGCTGTTCCTGACCTGCGCCGACTCCCGCGTCCTGCCGGCGATGATCACCCAGACCGGGCCCGGCGAACTGTTCGTCGAACGCAATCCCGGCAATCTCGCGCCGATCTACAGCGGCGCGGCCGTCGGTGTTTCCGCCAGCATCGAATATGCCGTCGCGGCGCTGAAGACGCCCCACGTGATCGTCTGCGGCCATTCCGACTGTGGCGCCGTCAAGGGCATCCTTCATCCCGAAGCCGTGGCCGACATGCCGGCGGTGGCGCGCTGGCTGCGCTATGGCGACGAGGCGCGGCGGCGTCTCGATACGCAGGTCGCGGGCGCCGACGAAGAAGAGCGCCTGCGGCGCCTCACGGAACTCAATGTCCTGGTCCAGATGGAGCATCTGACGACCCATCCTGCCGTGCAGCAGGCGCTGGCCGACGGCCATCTCGCGATCCACGGCTGGGTCTACGAGATCGAGACCGGTGAGGTCAGGGCCTACGATCGCGAGCGCGGGACCTTCGTGCCGTTTCCGGAGATCTAGCGGCCGAACTCATCGCGCCAGCTTCAGTCGATCTGCAGGGTCATCGCCTTGAGGTAGGCCGTCTCGGGCAGGCCGGGATGCACCGGATGGTCGAGCGCGGCCCCGGCGCTCCTCAGGATGCGCGCATTCTTGCCGGCATCGCGCAAGCCGCGCCGCACCTGCTCGGCAAACAGCGGTGGTTCGACCAGATGCGAGCACGAGGCCACGAACAGGAATCCGCCCGGCGCGACCAGGGGCGCCGCCAGGCGCACCATCTTGCGATAGCCCTGCACGCCCACCTTGATGTCCTTGCGGCTCTTCACGAAGGCCGGCGGATCGCAGATCACGACATCGAAATTGCGGCCGTCGGGACCGAGCTTTTCCAGGGTTTCGAAAACCTCGCCCTTGCGGAAGGTGATGACGTCGCTGACGCCGTTGAGGGCCGCGGCCTTGGTGGCCGAGTCGAGCGCGGGTTGCGAACGGTCCAGGCACATCACCGACTTGGCGCCATGCTTGGCCGCGAGCACGCCGAAGCCGCCGCTGTAGCAATAGGCGTCGAGCACGCGCGCATCCTTGGCGAAGCGCGCCATGAAGCGGCGGTTGTCGCGCTGGTCGTAGAACCAGCCGGTCTTCTGGCCGCCCGACAGATCGGCCACAAATTTTGCGTCGTTCTCGATCAGCTCGATCGGCCCATCGAGCTCGCCCTTGGCGATCGTCGTCTCGCGCTTCAGGCCTTCGAGTTCGCGCACCGGCGAATCGTTCTTGAGTACGATGACGCGTGGCGACAGTTCCGCCTCGATGGCCTCGAGCAGGACGGGCGTCAGAAGCTCCATGCCGATCGAATTCACTTGCACGACCACCGCATCGCCGAAGCGATCGATGATCACGCCTGGTAGGCCGTCGGCCTCGGCATGGATCAGGCGGTAGTAGGGAACACCGACCAGCCGATCGCGCAGCGCGATGGCATTGGCCAGCCGCCGGCCGAAGAACAGGGCATCGATGATCGCCTCGGGATTCGAGGTCAGCAGACGCGCCGCGATCAGCGAATGCGGATTGAAGGTGGCGACGCCCAGCGCCTCGCCGCCCGGCGTGCGCAAGATCACCAGCGAGCCTGGCGGCAGCGCCTTGGTCTCGAGGTCCATCAGGATCTCGTTGGAGAAGGCCCAGGGATGGCCCGACCGGACGCGACGGTCCTCGCCGGCGCGCAGCAGGACACTCGGCAGTTTCTTCGCGGCCACTCTATTCTCCCCGGGCGGCGCCATCGCGACGGGGATCGGCACCGCCCTCCCATCCGTCGCTCGACCGGCGAATGCCGGCGAGGCCACCCTCATGCACGCGGACTTGTACTTGATGGCCCAAGGCGCGCAAGCGGTCTGCCAGGTCGGCCGCCGGCGTGGCCACTTCCAGTTCGGTCGCTCCATTGCGGTTGTTCACCCTGGGTTGCGCGAGGGCTGCAGCAACCGGCAGGTCCCAATCGAGCATGCCTATCACGGCATGAAGCGTGTCGCCGATGATGCGGGACCCGCCGGCCGAGCCCACTGCCAGGACGAGGCGGCGATCGCGGTCGAGGACCAGAGTCGGCGACATCGAGGAGCGCGGCCGCTTGCCGGGCTCGACCCGGTTGGCGACCGGCTTGCCGTCCGTCTCTGGCGATGGTGAGAAATCGGTGAGTTCGTTGTTCAGCAGAAAGCCACGCACCATGATCTGGGCCCCGAACGGCGCTTCGATGGTGGTGGTGAAGGCGACGGCATTGCCCCAGCGATCGACGATGCTCATGTGGCTGGTGCCGCGCTCGACATAGCCCGGCGGCACGCCGGGGCCGATCTGGCCCATGCTGCGGTCCGGCGACATCAGCTTGCGACGCTCGGCAATATAGGCGGACGACAGCAGCCCCGCCGTCGGCACCTTCACGAATGCCGGGTCGGCGACGTAGCGGTCGCGGTCGGCGAAGGCGAGCCGGCTCGCCCCGGCGATGGGGTGGATCG
>Ga0082335_1009022_pt1 | contig 10981 bp, 10 predicted proteins | sample Subgrocontami58m_FD_72375 | JGI IMG/M metagenome (GOLD analysis project Ga0082335, IMG submission 72375) | Subsurface groundwater microbial communities from S. Glens Falls, New York, USA - GMW37 contaminated, 5.8 m (SPADES assembly) (version 2) ... | reverse complement strand
CCGGTCCACGACCGACTATCGCCGGGCACCGGCCCTACCGGAGGCCGGCGCCTCCCCCGGCATGTGGAAGCGGATCACCGTCTCCGCGGCGGCGTCCAGACCGGTCTGCGCATCGTCCCGCAGCCCCAAACGCACGGTCCCCGGGATCGAGGACCGGACCGAGAGGAGCACGCTGCGCACGTAGCGGTCTTCGACGATCTCGCCGCGAAAAAGGTGCGAGGCGGGCTCGACCTCGCCGGAGCCCTCGCGAACGACCACGCTCACCGCCTCGGCTCGAGTGATCGGGTCGACGGCGCCGGTCGCGTCCTGCACCACGACGCGCACGGGGCACGGAGCGCCGACGGGCGCATCCGCGGCCGGAACCAGGAAGGCGAAGCGGGCATCCTCGGGCGCGCCCTCCGGGGGGGTGAACAGGCGCCGGAACCGCGTGCTTTCTCCTTCCGCGCTTGAGGTAATGGCGGAAGGGCGTGCCGGCGCCCGCTTCCGCAGCCAGGCGATTCGCCCGATCAGTCCGGCAGCGGCGGTTCCGTGTCTTCCCGCCACGGCACGTTCCGACCGATGCCGTGCAGGGCCTTGAGTCCCTCGATGATCGCGGGCACGAGCGCCCGGCCGTCGGCAAAGCGGGCCGCCGGGTCCACGGCCATCATGCGGCGCACCAGCGAGATCAACTCTGCCGGCGGGCCGGTGAGGCGGGCATCGAACGCCGGCACCTCGCCGCGCACGAGTCTCATGGCGATCGCCGGAATGGGCTCCCCGGCGAACGGCGGCATCCCGGACAGCGCGTGGAACAGCGTCGCACCGAGCGAATAGACGTCGCTCTGCGGCGTGACGCGGCGGGGATCGCGGAATTGCTCTGGGGCCATGTAGTTCACCGTCCCGACGATTTCCCCCGTGGCGGTCAATCGCGCCTCTTCGGTTCCGGACATGCGCACCAGTCCGAAGTCCGTAAGGCAGGCCGAGCCGTCCTGGCGCACGAGCACGTTGGAGGGCTTGACGTCGCGGTGCACCACGCCGCACTGGTGCGTGGCGGCCAGGCCCCGGGCCACGTCCAGCGCGACCGTCAGCGCGCGCGCGGGCGCCACGGCCCCGGCGTCGTCGATCTCCTGCGGGCAGCATACGCTCACACCCGGCCCAGGGCCATGCCCCTGCGGCATTCCGCTTGGTCGGGCCTGGCCCGCCGGGTAGCATGGCCACGGCTCCTGGAGGAGGCGATTCCGTGCCTGACGAATCTACGATGGTGGAGAAGATCCGGGCGAACGCCGCCCTCGTAGTCCGCATCGCCGGCGAGAAGCTCGGCGTGCCGATCGACTACGATGAGGCCGGCGTGCGTTGGCTCGATGGGTACATCCAGGAGCAGCACGAGTCCGGCGATCCATCCGCCCGCGGAGGCCTGGTCAGCACCCTCGGATCGTACCTCGGGGAGTGCATCATCCGCACCCACGGAGGGGAATGGGCCGAGGTCGGGGGGAATTGGTGCGTGCGCTTCGACGATGGGGCTTCCGCGAACCCGTTCGCCAAGGTGGCCAAGCAGTTGGACCACGGGAGCGAAGACTCGGTGCTGGGCTTCTTCACCGTGCTGCCCATGCTCTTCCGACATCTGCGGAGTCTCGCGCAGCCCCAGCCGGACGTGCGGACTGAGCCGCCGCCTTGACGCTCCCCCTCCGTTGGGTTACTCTGCTCCCCGCTCAGAGTCCGGATGCATGGACCCGATGGTCCCACCGGCCCGCGAGACGAGCACGCCACGCCCATTCCGTAACATTGTGAGGACCGATCGCATGACCCGGCCACGCGCTTCCTTCCGCCCGCCCCTGGTCGCCCTCGGACTGCTTTCCCTGATCCTCGCGGCCGTTCCTGTCGCCGCGCAAGACCGGCCGACCAAGGCCTTCACGCTGGACAACGGCATCGAGGTGTTCCTGACCCAGGACCCCGCGGCCGATCGCAGCGGCGCCGCCCTGGCCGTCGAATCCGGTTCCGTCCAGGATGGCGATACCCCCGGTATCGCTCACTTCCTCGAGCACATGCTCTTCCTGGGGACCAAGAAGTACCCTGACCCGGGAGCGTATTCGGACTTCCTCGCCGCCCAGGACGGTCAAGCCAACGCCTACACGTCCTTCGAGCACACCAACTACCACTTCGAGGTGAAAAACGAGGCCTTCGAAGGCGCCCTCGACCGGTTCTCCCGGTTCTTCATCGATCCGCTCATCACCGATGCCCTGTCCGCACGCGAGGTCAACGCCGTGGACTCGGAGCACTCCAAGAACCTCCAGGACGAGTACTGGCGTGCCCGGCAGGTATTCCGCTCCCGCCTCAACCCGAAGCACCCCTCGAGCGGGTTCACCACCGGCGACAAGCAGACCCTGGCGGGCGTGAAGAACGAGCGCCTCTGGGCCTTCTACCGGGAGCACTATTCGGCGAACCTGATGCATCTCGCGATCGTCTCCCGTCATCCGCTGGACGTGCTCGAGCGCTGGGTGCGCGAGAAGTTCTCGCCGATCGAGAATCGGCGCCTGGCCCCCCCGACCGTCTCCGAGAAACTCTTTTCCGACACGATCGCCGGCCAGCGCGTGGAGATCCAGTCCCTCACCCAGTATGAAAAGTTGTGGATCCGGTTCGAACTCCCGCCTGAGGTGTTCGACCACGAATGCAAGCCGGTACACCTGCTGAGCGCGATCCTGGGGCACGAGGGCAAGGAAAGCCTGTTACAGCAACTGAAGCAGGAAGGGTTGGCGACCGCCCTTTCCACGTCTCCCGAACGCATCGGCGTCCAGGGGTTGCTCGACTTCACGATCTCGCTGACCCCCCGGGGACTGGCCGACGTCGACACGGTCTTGGAACGCGTTTTCGGGATGATCCATCACCTGCGCAGCCAAAAGGACCTCCCCGCGTACCTGTTCCGCGAGGAGCAGGAGATGGCGGCGATCCAGCTCCGCTTCCGCAAGCCGGATTCGGCCTTCGAGGAGGCCCGCTGGTTCGCCGGCCTGATGGTGGAACTCCCGCACGAGAACCTGCTCGAGAATCAGTTCCTGCTCCGTCGCTACGACGCCGCGCTGACGCGCAAGGTGCTCGACGCCCTGGTTCCCGAGCAGGTCGCCGTGCTGGTGATCGCCAAGGACCGGCCGGCCGACCAGACGGAGAAGTACTATGGCGCCGGGTACTCCGTCCGGCCGCTGGGGGCCGAACTGATCGAGCGGCTGTCCCGGGCCGTGCCGGCGGGCGCCATGGGACTGCCCGCGGAGAACCCGTTCCTCCCCTCCGATTTCGCCCTGGTCGACCCGACCCACGCCGCCGAGCCGGTCCGCCTGGCGCAGGACTTCGGCGAGATCTGGCTGCGCCACGACGATCGCTTCAAGCAACCGCGGGCGGCCCTCCGCCTGCGCATCGGCAATGACGAGAATCGCAAGTCGCCGCACGAATTCGTCCTCGGCCTGTTGTTCGCCGAAGCCGCCAACCTGGCGATCAACCCGCATCGCTACCCGATGACGCAAGCGGGCATGGACCTGAAAATCTCGAGCGAGCGCGAAGGGCTGATCCTGAATGCGGAGGGATTCTCGCACAAACTCCCGGACCTGGTGGTCTTCGCGGCGCCCTACCTCACCGACGTGCGCATCGACGAGAAGCAGTTCGAGATCATCCGCAGCGATCAAGTGCGGCTGCTCACGAACAAGTCCCGCCAGCCCCCCAGTCAAGCCGCCTTCGACGTGTTCCGCGAGACCCTGCGCGAAGTGCATTTCACCGACGCGCAGCAGCTCGAGGGGCTCGGCAAGGTGACCTTCGCGGAACTCGCGGACTATGCCGGGCGGGCGCGCAAGGAGATCTGGATCGAGGGGTTCGTCTACGGCAATCTGACCGAAGCGCGCGTCCAGGAGATGGCCGCGAAATTCGTGCGCGCCCTGGCGCCCGCACGCGTCCTGGCTCCCGAAGAGCGGTTCCAGCGCCGCGTGCTCCAACTCGCGCCCGGCACATCCTTCAGCGTGCGGCGCCCCATCGAATCCAACGACAGCGTCACCCTGCTGGTCTACCAGCACGATCCGTTCACCCCGGAAAGCCGGGCCGCCTTCCAGGTCCTGCGACAGGTCATGCCGAATCGCTTCTACCAGGATCTGCGCACGCTCCAGCAGACGGGCTATGTCGTGAATGCCGGCGGCATCGACCTCGAGGGCTTCCCGCTCTTCTTCTTCCTCTCGCAATCGAGCGTGGTGGACCCGCCTTCGCTGCGGGGACGGTTCGAGTCGTTCCTGCGCCACCTGGCCCCGGACCTCGCGCAGCTTCTCACTGAGGAATTCGAGGCCAGCCGCCAGTCCGCGCTATCCGAGCTGCGAAGCCGAAGGAAGGACTTCGACGAGGAACTGAATTGGAGTTTTCAGGTCGCCTTCGGCCAATACGCGGACTTCGGCCACGTGGAGCGGGAGGCCAAGGAGATTGCCGCGCTCACGCAAGAGCGCTGGCTCGAATGGACCGCGAAGTTCTTCGCCGAGGATCGCGCCCGCCGGGTCAGCATCGAATTGATCGGCAGCCCGGAGCGCCGCAGCTTCCCGGAGAAAACCGTCGCGGAGGTGCGCGCCGGCGGCGGCAGCTTCTGGAAGCGGCCGAAGCCGGATTCGAAGTGACCGGCGGTGCCTTGCGGTCGAACCCCGGCACGGATCGGGCGCGGCGGTGCGGGCCGCGCGGTCCCCGGTGCATCCCCGCCCACGGGGCGCTCCGCGCGGCGGGCCGCTCTTCAAACTCCTGCGGTTGACGGTCTACTTCACGCTCGGCGTCGTGAAGTTGTGCTTGTAGACCAGCACGACCCAGCACTCGATGATCTGTTTGTCCAGCTTCTCCGGCTCGGTGAGGTTCGGCGAATTCTCGAGCCGCACCAGGTACGAGTGGACGCGGTCCATGGCCGACCGGTAATCGAAGTACATCCCGTCGAGGAGCGTCTTGATCTTGGTCTTGTACTCCGCGCGGACCTCGGCGAGCAGCTCGTCGAACGCGGACTCGGGCGTGGCGCTCGCGTTGGCCTGCTTGAGGAGGGCGATGGTATGCTGGAGGTTCTCGGTCAGGTATTTGTCCAACTCGGCTTCGACTTTCGCGGTCAACCTGCGCGCCTCCTCGACGATCCGGACCTCGAGCTCGGCGCGGAAGCGGGCCGGCGACTCGAGAACGAACGTCTCGGCTTCGCGGACGATGTCTGGGGTCATGCGGACCAGTTCGTCGCGCAGGCGTAATTGCATCTCGGGGAGCGATTCCTCCACCTTGGCCCCGACGATCCGGGTGAGGACCGATGCGTCGAGCTTCGCGAGCTGAGTGTAGAGCCATGTCATGTAGGTCAGGACGAACACGATGAGGCAGGCGAGCACGGCGATGCCGCGGATCTCCTTCTTCTGGGCGCTGGTCAGGTCGGCCTCCAGCGACATGAGGGTGCGGACGAGGGTGTCGCGGGTTTCCAGGCTTCGCGGTTGTCGTGGTCGATCGCGTCGAACCAGCGTTTCTTCAGGCGTTCGCGGGCTTGTTCGTCGGCCAACACTGGGAATTGGGACTTGACGCGCCCCATGTGCCGCTCCTCCACGCGACGGAGGGCGGCATCCAGCTCGTCGCGACCGATCGCCTCCAGGTTGACCTTGAGCGCATCGACCTCGGTAGAGATGCTCTGCTGGACCGTCGGGAGGATCTCGCGCAGACGTTCTTCGCCCGCGGTGCGATAGTGCGGACCGACCTCCTTGACCACCGCGAGCATGGACTCGCCGATCTTCGGGCTCAGGGCTTGCATCTCGACCTTGAGATGCGGCTCGAAGTTTTCTGGGCGGCACATCGTCGCTCCCTGCCGGATGAGGGTGTAGAGCCACGCGGCGATGACCAACACGAGCGACAAGCCGAGGACCGTGCGCACGCGGCGCAGGCTCGCGAGCCGCTTCATCCCGCGGGTGTAGGTCACCTCCAGCTTCATCACGACGTCGTCGATGGGGGGTGTTCCTGCGGATTCCGACATGACGATCCTCCTCATGGGTGGAACATGAACGAACGGTCCCGGCATCGTGTCACACGGACTCGTTCGACCCGTGGGGGCTCCTTCGGACGCGCGCTGCGCCCGCGGACCCACTCTTCGTCCAGCGATAGGCCCTCGCGGCCCCGACGGACGGGCAGGGGAGGCCCCCACCCGATCACCCCGCAAGGGGGAGGGCATAATGGCGTCGCGGATTGTAGCGGCAGACCCGCGGCAGACCCTTGCTTTGGAAACAAGATTGTACGCGGGCGCGCGCCCGAGTCGCCGTCGGCATTTGCGCCGGCCGGAAACCCCTTTTCGCCGTCGCGCCCGGTGGGATATACTGCACCCTGGAGGTGGTCATGCTCTGCTACATCGATCCGGGCGCGGGCTCGCTCGTGATCCAGGTCATCGTGGCGGGGATCCTGAGCACGGGGATCTTCCTCCGGCACCATGTCGTCAGCCTGTGGAAGTGGATCTGCAGCAAATTCACCGGCGGGTCCAAGGGCGCCGTGCCGGGCGACGGCCCCAAGAGCTAGCGGCCGTCGGGCTGGAGCCCGGCACCGCGCACCAGCCGGGACGATCGACCGAAAATACTCCGCAGGGATCCCCCCCCGATCCGCGTCTCTTTCCCGGACCACAGGGTCATCGACCCGAGGTGCGCGGGACCCGGAAGCGCGAGGAGAGACGCATGAACCGCCGATCAGAGACGCCCCGTCGACCGACGGGGGGAAGCCCGACGCCGGAATTCGCCACCCGCGATGGGCAGGGACTGCGGCTGGCCTGCGTCGCCGGCGCAACGCTGCTCGGGTTCGGCGCCGTGGTGTTCCACCAGGTGCCGGCGCAGCGGGCCACGGCGCTTCCGAGCAACAACCCGTCGATCCCCTCGTCGTCGCCGCACGCGCCCGTGTCGTATCCGGGGGCGGCCCGCACCGAGGCCGATATCCGCAACTTCGCCGAACGCTTCCGCCAGCTCCAGGAGGAGCTGGACCCCGACCGGCCGAGCCCGGCCCTCGCCATGGGAAGGTCGACCAAGGACCCGTTTGCGGTGGGCACCCAACTGGTGCGGGTGCTGGTCTGCAGCGAGTCGGCTGCGCACCCGAGGTTCGAGCGCGAGTACCGCGGCGGACCCGTCGCGGCCCCCAACGTGAGCCGAGCGGCGCTGGGGAACAGTTCCGGCGCGCTCCGGCCGCCGGCGAACCCCCGGCTCAACACCGAGGACTACGCACACCTCCCCGAGAACCGGTGGACCCGCGCCGCGGACCAGTCGCTCTCCACCTTCTCCGTCGACGTGGACACCGCATCGTATTCCAACGTCCGACACTTCCTGCGGTCCGACCGGCTGCCGCCGATCGATGCGGTCCGAATCGAGGAGATGATCAATTACTTCTCGTACGATTACCCCGCGTCTTCCGCTGGGACTCCCTTCTCCGTCGCCCTCGAGGTCCACTCCGCCCCCTGGCAACCCGGGCGCCGACTCGTCCGGATCGGGCTGCGGGGCCGGGAGATCGCCTTCGAGAATCGACCGGTCGCCAACCTGGTGTTCCTCGTCGACGTCTCCGGATCGATGGCGGAGCCCAACAAGCTCCCGCTCGTCCAGCGCTCGCTCCGGCTGCTCGTCGACCGTCTCGCGGAAAACGACCGGGTGGCGATGGTCGTTTACGCCGGGTCATCCGGGGTCGTGCTGCCGTCGACCACCGGAAACTGCCGGGATGAGATTCTCGCCGCCATTGACCGGCTCCAGGCGGGCGGCTCGACCAACGGCGGAGCCGGGATCCGGCTCGCGTACCGGCTCGCCGAGGAGCACTTCGTCCGGGGCGGCGTGAACCGGGTGCTGCTGTGCACGGATGGCGACTTCAACGTCGGCCCATCGAGCGAGGGCGAGCTGGTGCGGCTGATCGAGGAGGAGCGGAAGAGCGGGGTGTTCCTGAGCGTGCTCGGGTTCGGCACCGGGAACTACGCGGACTCCCGCATGCAGGCGCTTGCCGACCAGGGGAACGGCAACGCCTACTACATCGACGGGTTGTCCGAGGCGCGCAAGGTCCTGGTGGAACAGGCGTCCGGCACCCTGATCACGATCGCCAAGGACGTGAAGCTCCAGGTCGAGTTCAATCCGGCGAAGGTCGCGGGCTACCGCCTGATCGGCTACGAGAACCGGATGCTGGAGGCCCAGGACTTCAACGACGACCGCAAGGACGCGGGCGAGATCGGCGCGGGCCACCAGGTGACCGCTCTATACGAAGTCGTTCCCGTCGGCGGCGAGGTCCCGGGCGCGACCATGGACTCGCTCGAGTATCGGCCGCGGGAAGCCGCGCCCCGATCGCCGTCGGACGAGCTGTTGACCGTCAAGCTGCGCTGGAAGGCGCCCGACGGGGACTCCAGCGCGCGGCGCGATTTCCCCCTCGTCGATCCCGGCGTGGACCGCGAGGAGCCCTCGGAGGACTTCCACTTCGCGGCCTCGGTCGCGATGTTCGGCATGCTGCTGCGCGACTCGGAGCACCGGGGACGGTCGAGCTACGCGCTGGCGATCGAATTGGCGAAGGCGGGACTGGCCGACGACACCGCGGGACATCGTCGGGAATTCGTCGAGCTGGCGGAGCGGGCGAGACGGCTCGCAGGCCGCGAGTGAACGCGCTGGGCGGTGAGGACCGCGCGCCTGCGCGAGTCCTCGCGCCCTGCCGCAGGCAATCGCAGGCTCGCTGCGGCGCGCGCGAGCGACTCGGCGTCGGCCGCGCCCGCCCGTCCGGCCCGGAGAATCTTCGAGGGGCCGAACTCGCGTCCCCGCCCCCGCCATGAGCGCGCGGCGATCGCGATCCTCACGAGCCGCGCCGGGAGGCGAGCACCGGGCAGCTCGGCGGGGGAGCGCCGGACCCGCTCGCTTGTGCTTGGCAACCGCCGCCCCCGTTGGCTATTCTGGAATTCGCACCGCATCCTGTGCACTGGGCCGTGCCGGCGAAGCAGAGACGGTCTGGGGATCGGAGGGAAGCATGGGCTGGCTTGGCGATCTATGGATGCGCGCACGCCGGCCGCGTGTCGCGCCCGGCGAGATTCCCGCCGCGCTCGAGAGGGTCCGCACCCATCTGGATGCGGGCGAGATGGAGGACGGTTTCGCCCTGCTCCAAGGCGTGCTCGCCGCCGGCCCGCAGGGCGACGACCTCGTCGAAGCGCACGCTCTTGCAGGCGAACTCCGCGCCGACGCCGGCGCCTGGCGGGAGGCTCACGAGGAATTCGCCAAGGCACTCGCCCTCGCGCCCGAAGACGGGCTGATCTTGGGAGCGGACGGCGAGGCTCTCTTCAACCTCTGGGAATTCGAATCCGCGAAAGCCTCGCTCGCGCGCGCCGTGGAGCTCGAGCCGGACGACGCAACCAGCCACCGAACGCTCGCTCTGGCCCTTGATCGGCTGGGAGACCCGAAGGGGGCGGGGAAGCACTTCCGCAAGGCGGTCAAGCTCGACGAGGTGTCCTTTCCCTTGCCGGTCCGGGTGACACGGGCCGAGTTCGACGCGCTCGCGCGCGCCGCGATCGGGTCGCTCCCCGACTGGGTGCTCCAGCGGCTGAACCAGAAGATCAGCTTCGTGGCGCAAGACTACCCATCGCTTGCGCTGCTCGGCGGCCGCGCCGAAGAGGCCGACCCGCAGACCCTCGGGCTCTTCTGGGGCGAAGACCTCTCGCGCGCGCCCGGGAGCCGCGACCAGGCTGACTTCGTGCCGAACCAGATCCTCCTCTTCCAGCGCAACCTCGAGCAACTCGTCGGTACGCGCGAGGCGCTCGAGGAGGAGGTGTACACCACCGTCTTCCACGAGGTCGGCCACTACCTCGGGTACGACGAGGAGGAGCTGGACCGGATCGGGCTCGCCTGATGGGCCGGGCGACGGTGCGCCGCCCGGCAACCGCGTTCGATTCGGTTGCGGCAGCAGTCGCGCAAAGGCTCCTTCAAGGCCACTTTCACGCTCGGCAAGTTTTCAAGAGAGGCGCCCAGTGTCTTGGCGACAGAGAACCCGGCGGGCACCCTCGCGACAAACCATCCAAGCCAGAGGCCGGGCTTCAGCGCCCACTCTCCCAGCCAGACGACCCCGGCACCGCCCATCATTTGGTGATCGCCACTTCGGTCGGTCCGGCGGCGAAATAGCCGCCGCGCGGCGCCCGTCACGCCCACATCTCGGCAATCGACATCACGTGCTCCGCGCTCGGGATCACCCCTGAATCGTCGACCTCATCTCATCATTCTCGTTGTCGTGCTCGTCGACGCCGGCCACTCACGCCCGACTCTCCGTGGTCGAGCTCGAGGAGCGTCCCGTGCCCGTGCGCTCCGCGCTTCCGGGAACGATCCGCGGCTCGCACCGACAGTCGAAGCCCTGGTCGCTCGGCCCGAGCCATCTCGCCAATGGCCGACTCCGCATGCGAACTCCTTGCGCAGCCCGAGCGGCGTCCGTTATGGTGATCCGGTCGCCCATCCGCAAGGAGCGAGCGATGTCCCGATTCCCCCGCCTGCTTCCGCTGCCCGCGGTCCTCGCGATCCTGCTGGCCGCGGGTACCCCCGCCCCCGCCCAGGAGCCGCCGATGAAGTCCCGCGAGCTGCCGCGCCGCGCCCGCATCGAAGGCGTCGAGCGCATGGAAGGTCCCGACCCGACCCTGCCCGCCCTCGCGCGCGCGATCCGCATCGCGGTCGACCCCGGCCTCAGCGATGCCGACCTGTTCGGGATCACCGGCGCGGCGTTTCTCGCCATCGCCCTCGCGGTCCTGCTCAGCCGGGTCGGCGGAGCCGATGCCCTCCCCGCCCTCGAGCGCGCCGCGTCGGCCCACCCGGAAGTCGCCCGGCTCGGCCAGGCAGTCGCGGAGATGAAGAAGCGGCTGGGGAAGTGACGGCCGCGCTCACTCCCGCCGCGGCCGCGCCCGCTCGTCGTCGATCGGCACCGGCGGGGTCCCGAAGATGACGAACTCGAGCGGCTCGTCTCCGCTCGCCTCGAGCTCGTGCGGCACACCCGCGGGAATCGACACCACCGCGCCGGGCCGGAGGGC
>Ga0082335_1009016_pt1 | contig 10986 bp, 8 predicted proteins | sample Subgrocontami58m_FD_72375 | JGI IMG/M metagenome (GOLD analysis project Ga0082335, IMG submission 72375) | Subsurface groundwater microbial communities from S. Glens Falls, New York, USA - GMW37 contaminated, 5.8 m (SPADES assembly) (version 2) ... | reverse complement strand
GTCGACGCTGATGATACCGGTAGTCGGGGTGTTCAGCGGCATGCTGGTGCTCTCCGAGCGGCCGCACTGGCAGGACTACGCGGCGCTCGGGCTAGTGCTACTGGCGCTCGCCCCGGTGATGCTGCCGCCGGGTTCGATCGGCGCGCTGTTCAAGAGGAGTTAAGTCGCAGGCAGGTTGCGCCGGCGTGGAATGCGCTGCGCATCCCAATGCGCCAGCGCCCAGCGCCAGAACTCGGTGAGCGGCGCGCGGCAAAGTTGCGCCGGCGGCGCCTGGCCGAGAAACTCCATGGCTTGCGCCAGCGCGGGCACCGGATCGCGCTCATCCACCGGCGCCGCCCGCGTTTGCTTGGACAGTTTTTCTCCGGCGGCATTCACCGCCGCCGGCAGGTGCAGGTAACGCGGGATGCGCAAGCCGAGCAGTCGCTGCAGGTAAATCTGCCGCGGCGTCGAATCGAGCAGATCGGCGCCGCGCACCACGTCGGTGATCCCCTGTTCGGCGTCATCGACCACCGCCGCCAACTGGTAGGCATAGAGCCCATCGGCGCGCAGCAGCACGAAGTCGCCGACTTCGGCGGCGAGATCCTGGCGTATCTTTCCTTGCACCGCGTCCTCGAATTCGATCACAGTGTCGCCAACGCGAACACGGGTAGCGCGAGGCGTTTTTCCCGGCGCGAGGCCATCGCGGCAGGTGCCGGGGTAGATGAGCGCACCATCCGGGCCCAGCGCCGAGTCTGCGATTTCGCGTCGAGTGCAGGCACAGGGATAGACCATGTCCTGCGCATCCAGGCGCGTCAACGCGGCGCGATAGGCTGCGCTGCGTTTGCTCTGGTACATGATTTCGCCGTCCCAGCTTATGCCGCAGGCTTCGAGCGTGCGCAGTATCGCGTCGGCCGCGCCCGGCTGCTCGCGCGGCGGATCGAGGTCTTCCATGCGCACCAGCCATGCGCCGCCGCGGCTTTTCGCCTCCAGGTAGCCGCCCACTGCGGCGACCAGCGAGCCGAAGTGCAGCGGCCCGGTGGGCGAAGGGGCGAAGCGGCCGCGGTATTGGTTCATGTGGTGATTGTAGGCAAAAAGCCATCGGGAAAATCGGCTGTTTGAACCTTTGTAAGGAAAGGTGTCATAGTAAGGACTCCTTCCTGTGCCTGACCGGAGCGAACCATGCTCGCGAAGATGAGCAGCAAGAACCAGCTCACCTTGCCGAAGAGCGTGACCAGCGCCGTCGGTCCGATCAATTCCAGAACGCGCTGGCCAAAGCTTGAAGCGTTGTCGTTAATTCGCTGCGCAAATTCCAATTAGAATAGGACGCCATGGCAACCAGAACCGCAAAGAAAGACAACGGCGCCAACCTCGGCTTCGAAGCCAAGCTCTGGCAGATGGCCGACGGTCTGCGCAACAACATGGATGCGGCCGAGTACAAGCACGTCGTCCTCGGCCTGATTTTCCTCAAGTACATTTCCGACGCGTTCGAGGCCAAGCACGCGGAGCTCGAGGCGCAGCGCAAGAAAGGCGCCGATCCCGAAGACCCCGACGAGTACCGCGCCGTGAGCATTTTCTGGGTGCCGCCGGAAGCGCGCTGGCAGTATCTGAAATCGATGGCGCCGCAGCCGACCATCGGTCAGTTGGTCGATGACGCGATGGCCGCGATCGAGCGCGACAACGCCTCGCTCAAGGGCGTGCTGCCCAAGGACTACGCCCGCCCCGGTCTCGACAAGCAGCGGCTCGGGCAGATCATCAACCTGGTGAGCGACATCGCCTTTGCTACGACGCCCGTACCGGGCGGGGGCAGCGCCACCGATCGCGCCAAGGACACCCTGGGTCGAGTGTACGAATACTTCCTCGCGCGCTTTGCCAGCGCCGAAGGCAAGAGCGGCGGCCAGTTCTACACGCCCTCGCGCGTGGTGCGCGTGCTGGTCGAGATGCTCGCGCCCTACAAGGGCCGTGTGTACGACCCCTGCTGCGGTTCGGGCGGCATGTTCGTCAGCAGCGAGAAGTTCATCGAGGCCCACAGCGGTAAGCTCGGCGACATCTCCATCTACGGTCAGGAGTCCAACTACACCACCTGGCGCCTGGCCAAGATGAACCTCGCCATCCGCGGCATCGACGCGCAGATTGCCCATGGTGATACCTTCCACAATCACAAGCACCCCGACCTCAAGGCCGACTACGTGTTGGCCAACCCGCCGTTCAACGATAGCGACTGGCGCGGCGAGTTGCTCAAGAACGACAAGCGCTGGATCTACGGCGTTCCGCCCGCGGGCAACGCCAACTACGCCTGGGTGCAGCACTTCATCCACCACCTCGCGCCCACCGGGCAAGCGGGCTTCGTGCTCGCCAATGGCTCGATGTCTTCCAACCAGTCGGGCGAAGGCGAGATCCGCAAGGCCATCATCGAGGACGACCTGGTGGACTGCATGGTCGCGCTGCCTGGCCAACTTTTCTACTCGACGCAGATCCCGGTGTGCCTGTGGTTCCTCGCACGCAATAGGAAGAACGGGCGCTTCCGCGATCGGCGCGGTGAGACGCTGTTCATCGACGCACGCAAGCTGGGCTCGATGGTGGATCGGACGCACCGCGAACTGACCGACGACGACCTTGCGAAGATCGCCGGCATCTACCACGCTTGGCGCGGGGACAAGGGGGCAGGGAAGTACGCGGACGTGCCCGGCTTTTGCAAGGCCGCGAAACTCGATGACATCCGCAAGCACGGCCACGCGCTCACGCCCGGGCGTTATGTCGGCGCGGAGGCAGCCGAGGACGATGGTGAGCCGTTCGATGAAAAGATGAAACGACTCGCCGCGACGCTACGGGAGCAGCAGTACGAGGCCGAAAGACTAGATGCTGCCATTGCCACCCATCTAAAGGAGCTTGGGTATGGCGCGTGAGTGGCGCGAGCTACGCTTGGGCGATCTAGTTTCACAGGGAGCTCTGTCAATATCCGACGGATACCGTGTGAGGAACGTAGAGCTCGGCCCAGAAGGCATCCCGTTTGTCCGCGGTGGAGACATTGGCGACGGATGGATCAACACCACCACGATTGATCACATCCGACCTGAGTTTGCGGATCGCGTGCGCGCAAAACTGGCTCGTGCTGGTGATGTGGCGTTCATTACGAAGGGTACAGTAGGTCGCGCCGGGCGCCTACGACCAGGGCAGCCCGCGGTGGTGTTCGCCCCACAAGTGGCATATTGGCGAGTATTGAAGTCAAACGTACTTAACTCGGGTTTTCTCTTTTATCTAATTCAGAGCTACGCATTTCAGTCAGCACTGGATGGCGTGAAGACTCATGGCTCGATGGTTGCCGATTACGTCAGCATCTCGCTCCAGCACGATTTTGCATTCAGATTTCCGGATATCAGATCGCAGCGCGACATCGCTCGCATCCTCGGAACGCTGGACGAGAAGATCGAGCTGAACCGGCAGATGAATATGACACTCGAGGCGATGGCTCGTTCGCTCTTCAAGTCCTGGTTCGTGGACTTCGACCCTGTCCGCGCCAAGGCCGAAAGCCGTCATGCCGGCCTGCCCAAGCCCGTCGCCGGTCTGTTCCCCGACTCCTTCGAGGATTCGGAGTTGGGGGAGATTCCGAAGGGGTGGAAGGTTGCAACGATTGGTTCAATTTCCAGCCGAGTAATGGATAAGGTAGCAGACCCCGCCGACTGGCAGGAAACTCCTTTGATCGACCTTAGTCGCATGCCGCAGAGATCGATTGCCTTGAGTGACTGGGGGAAGGGCGCAGAACTTACAACGTCCGTTACCCGCTTCAACGCTAAGGACACGCTGTTCGGTGCCATTCGACCTTATTTCCATAAGGTAGGGTTTGCGCCGCTGAATGGTGTGACGAACGTCTCGGTGTTTGTGGTACGCCCTAAACAATCGACTGACTGGCCATTCCTCACGATGCTCTGCTCGATGACCAAGACCGTTGATTACGCCGCGCGCGTCGCGAAAGGTACGAAGATGCCAGTTGTAAACTGGCCTGACTTCCAGAATTGTGCATCGGCCATGCCGCCGACGGTTATCCGTTCTGCTTTTGCTCGCATTGTAGCGCCGCTACTTGATCGTATTGCGATCAACATCCACGCAGCGCAGGCACTGGCGGCTACACGCGATGCGCTGCTGCCCAAACTTATCTCCGGCAAGCTGCGGGTGAAGAGCGCTGAACGGCTACTGGAGACCATTTGATGGATCACCTTAGCCAACTTGGCAATAGTATTGCGGTTCCTATCGAGGCCGATGAGAACAGGTTCACCGGCCGCGAGTGCCCGCAGCCGGACTGTGAAGGGTATTTCAAGATTGAGTTTGGCACGGGCCTTAAGGGCGAAGGGCTCCCCTGTCACTGCCCTTACTGTGGTCACACCACTGAGCACGAACACTTCTGGACTAAAGAGCAGCTCGAATACGCTAAGTCAATCGCCCTGCGTAAGATCACTGATGCGTTTCACAAGGATCTTAAGGAGTTGGAGTTCGACCACAAGCCGAAAGGCGCCTTTGGCATAGGCATCTCGATGAAGCTCACGCCGGGTCGGCCGATACCGATTCACCACTACAGAGAGAAGCAACTAGAAACCGAGGTTGTCTGCGTCAACTGCACGCTGCGCTACTCGGTTTACGGAGTCTTCGCCTTCTGCCCGGACTGCGGCCGGCACAACTCACTCCAGATTCTCGACAAGAACCTCGATGTGGTCGAAAAAATGTTGGACTTGGCAGCGGGGATGGAGAACGATCTGGTCGAGAGACTTATCGCAAACGCGCTGGAAGATTGCGTTTCGGTCTTCGACGGATTCGGACGCGAGCTGTGTCGAGTCCATGCTGAGAGCGCGGTCAACCCAGCAAAACTGGAACGGACAAGCTTCCAGAATCTGGAAGGAGCGAAGTCGAATATCCTCGATATCTTCGGCGCCGACCTGTCCGCCCAAGTGACGGCCGACGAATGGCGGTCGGCGGTTCGGGCATTCCAAAAACGCCATCTCGTCGCGCACAAGATGGGAATCATAGACCAAGATTATATAACGAAGACCGGCGACACCCAAGCAATCGTCAGGCGGAAGGTTGGTATCGAAGCGGACGAGGTGAGAGGGCTCGTGCGGGTGATCAGAAAGCTAGCCATCCGTCTGTCCGGCGAACTGGGAAGAATCGCGTTATGAACATGCCAGAACGGTAAGTCATGGATACGCTGCGCGTAGACATCTGCTACCGGCCGCTACGAATTGGCTGGGCCATCCGCGCTGGTGATTTCGACGCGTTTCGAAAAACAGTGCGGTACTCCTGCGCATTGTGGGGTGGACGATTCAACCCCATCCTAATTGTTGACCGTGAGGAGGAGGCGAGTCGACTAATCGACCTGTTTAGGGTGGACGTCGTTCTCCCAATCGGCGCGAGTGACGATGTGAGGAACTTTCAACAAAAGCAGTACCCATACCTCATAAATCCATTCTTCCACGATTCCATCTTCATGAAAGGGAGCGAGCATAGCCATCCTTATGCACAAGTGCTCGACGTACTCAATGCGCTGGCACATCTCCGGGATAAACCCGAGTGGAAGACTATCAAGGATAAAGGGGTGCGTCTATTTACGTGGCAGCCGAATGATCCACTAGCCGACGTGTTCTTGACCCAGTTGGGTGGATACCCAAGTACGGATGAAGTCGGAACTGACTACGGTGCGATGCTGCTAGAGGCATCGGAAGGCGCGAATTCCGCGCTAGATCCAACCCTCCCAATAACGCTCGACGTGATTGAGCACCCCGGCATTGCCTATCTCGCGCGACACGGCTTGATACGTCACCACAGCCCTCGTTCCGGGAGGGATAGCCCCGGCTTTTTCGTAGGGAGTGCTGGAAACCTCGATGACTTGGTGTGTCACTGGAACTTGCGGGCTTGCGACATTCCGCTGTGGTTCGTTGATTCCCAACATCTTGGACGGTACGAGAATCTCATTCCTGCTTGGGAAAAAGCGATGCGGGAAATGGTTGCAAACTATCGTCACGAGTTGGATCGCCAAGTGGCGGTCTGGACGCTCCAGGAAGATATTGAGGCGGCGTGCAAACCGTTCGGTGATGCGAAGTTGCTCCGCTGCCACGTATCGGACGCAATCTGGAACCGGCTCAACGTTCGCCCGCCGACCATGCACTTTGGCCAGTCGTCAGTTCTCGGCGTAATGGGGAGCGAGGTCGGTAAACCGAAGGCCACTTTCGCGCTACCTGAAAAGCCGTTCTGCGGCGACACCTGGTTTCATCAGCAGCATTTAATTGTATCCGTGTCCCTGATAGGTGGTCTTTATGGCGACGAACAGCACACTTTCCACGCGCCGTATTTGCCCGAGCTGAATGAATTCTACGCTCGCACAATGCATTTCCAATACAACAGGCTGCGTGTTGAACCTGACCGCATTGGCCTCGTGATCAATGCGGCGGATAACGACAGCTTCTTGTACGCGCTTCCGATTGGCGCCCTGATGGAGCGTGTTTTCAGAATGTCAGGCTATGACGCCAAGCTAAGTTCTGCTGGATTGATCACCCGGCAACTTATTGCCCGACTCGGGGGTGTCCAAGGGGCAAGGGTCTTCAAAGTGCCAGGCGTGCGGCGCCTGCTCCGCACGCACGGCCCAGCCGCGTCGTTTACCAAGAGGGTAGCCCTTCAAATCATCGGGTCTACGGATCCAAACCGGCACGACGCGAAGTTTAGTGATCACGAGGATCTTCATATTGAGCCGCGCCCGCCCGGGAAGACACTCACGCCGGGTGCCGTGTTCGGGTATCTCGTTGAAAAGGGTCTCTTTCGGATTGGCGTGGAACTCACTTGCCCTGGTTGTCGAATGAATACCTGGACACCGCTGGACGCGTTGAAACAACAGGTGGTATGTGACCTGTGCGGGCATGAGCACGACGCCACCCGCCAACTCACAGAATGCAATGAGTGGTACTACCGCCGATCTGGCATCCTCGGAGCAGAAAAAAACGCTCAAGGCGCGGTGCCGGTATCCTTGACGCTGCAGCAACTGGATACGAGTTTCCATAGTGGGTTGCACGGCAACATGTATTCGGCATCTTTGGAACTGACGCCCAGAACAGGCGTAGACGGTGCCGCATGTGAAATCGATTTCGCTTGGATTATTCCGAGGGCCTACCCGCGAAAGACGGTGATAATTCTTGGGGAATGCAAGGATCAGGGGCCGATCACCGCAGCAGAGATTACAAAGCTGAAACGTGTAGCGGATGCGCTACCGCGAAAGCACTTCAAGACGTTCGTTGCCTTATCGCAGCTCGCTCCGTTTTCAGACGAAGAAATAAAGGACGCGTGTTCGCTCAACGATGAACACCGGCGCCGGTTGATATTGCTGACGGCGCGCGAACTCGAACCCTACTTTGTCTACGAGCGGACGAAGGCCGAAATGGGTGTAGAGAGTTACGGGGGCACGCCTGAGGATATGGCAGATACAACCGCAAAGATTTACTACAAGCAGCGCGATAACCTGCAGTAAGTCCGCAGTCGAGGAAGCCGTAACGGCTTCCCTGGACCGCCTCAACTGGCGAGTCTTGCGCAAAGGCGAGGCCGTGCACCACGGCTTCGACATCGCGACCGGGGAAACAAGTGCGGACCCGGCCTCCTGCGATCCACGCCACCGTCATTTCTTCGGATACCAGAGACCGATTGAGCCTGGCATCGTCGGTTTGCGCTTCAGTTCAGCGGCGGAAGGCCGATAAACTTTCGCAATGTACGGCGGCTCGTGCTCGTCCAGGAACGCATCAATCTTGGCCAGACTCGTGACGAAGTTATGCCCCAAGTCGGGCAATGGAACCTTGCCACTCACGATCAGCAAGGCGACGCCGTGACGTATCACGGCCGCCAGTTCGTTGGGCGTATAGCGAATGCGCAGATTGTGACTGATGGCGATGCGCCCGTTTTGTCCGCAGTGTTCAAGCCACTGCTCGTCGGTGCCATCTGCCGGAAAGAGATCGCTGTGCCGCTCGACGGTGAGGCCGGCGGACGCGAGGATATCGGGAAAGCGTTTGCCTAGGTCGCGGTCGGTGAAATAGACGCGGCTCAAGCAGCGCGCTCGTAGAGGATCGCCTCCTCGATTTCCGACGGGCTGAGGTTGTAATCGTCGGCGAGGTCGGCAGGTGTCTCGCCTGCGTCGATGCGCTCCACGATGATGCCGGTGGACACGCCGGCGCGCAACACCACCGGGCGCCCGAACGCAATTTTCGGGTCAATGGCGATGGGCCGTCGCTCTGCTTCGCCCGAGACGAAGGGATACAGGCGGACGGGGAACTGCCATTCGTCCCACTCCACGCGCTTGAGATGCTCTTCGAAGATCTTGCGCATTGCCAACTGCCCAGACGCCGACAAGTCGATCAGCTCGCCGTATTTCTCCACAAGCAGCTTGCCGGCATTGGTCCGCAGATCCTTGCGCAACAATAGCCGGTCGATCTGTTCCGATCGCTCAGCATAGGTCAGGGCTTGACGCACAGCCTTGATTGAAACACCGTGCTCGGTCCGCAGCGAGCGCAGCACGTGCGCCTCGATCAGATTCCAGAATGCCAGAAGCAAAGGCTGCTTCTTGGGCGGGTGGATCAGCGGCCGGGAGTGCCCAACGCCGTCCGCCTTCGGATATGGGCGCCCAACCACCCACGAGCGCAGGGTCGCGGCCGGTAGCTTGAGGTAGCGCGAGGCCTCAGCCAACCCATAGGCCGGCTGATTCCTTAAATCGAAGTTTTGGTTGCGCTCGTTGGCGTTCATCTGCTTGTCAAATTCGTTGGTTGCGGCTGCTATTGTGAACCGGTTCAGACGGGGCAGCTACCCCGCTCGTCTGTGCGACGAATGATGCGAGCTAGCGCCGTCGCAGTCAAGGGCCATTCCCGGCTACGTAGTGACCAACCCACAAGCAAATTACTTACCTATGTGCCTGGGAAATTTATTTAAAAGCGCGCCGCTCATGGCTGGGCGAAATGACGTAAAGTAGCTTCAAATCATGCGCTTGCTTATTTAAGGCTTTCCCCGGCAAGGTTGCCGATCCCAATTTCGCGTCAATTCGACTCCCAGTGGATCTGGCGTACGGAGACGGAAAATTTAGGCCAACATGAGTTCCTTCACCGAATCCGTCGTCGAAGACGCAGCGCTCGCTTGGCTGGAAGCACTCGGCTATGCCGTCCTCCACGGTCCCGACATTGCAGTGGGCATGCTCGGTGCCGAGCGCAGCGACTCGAACTACCGCGACGTGGTGCTGGAAGGGCGCTTGCGCCAGGCGCTGGTGCGCCTCAATCCCGACCTGCCCGCCGAGGCGCTTGAAGACGCCTTTCGCAAGCTTACGCGCACCGATGCGCCGTGGCTCTTGGAACGCAACCGTGCAGTGCACCGGATGCTGGTCGATGGCGTGACAGTGGAATATCGGCGCAAGGATGGCTCCATTGCCGGTGCGCAGGCGCGGGTGCTCGATTTCGCCGCACCGGACAACAACGACTGGCTCGCCGTCAATCAGTTTACGGTGGCCGATGGACAGCATACGCGCCGGCCGGATGTGGTGCTGTTCGTCAACGGCTTGCCGCTCGCGGTGATCGAGCTGAAGAACCCGGCCGACGAGAACGCTACCATCTGGAGCGCGTATCAACAGCTCCAGACTTATCAGGCGCAGATTCCTTCGCTCTTCGCCACCAATGCCGCGTTGATCGTTTCCGACGGCGTGCAGGCGCGCATCGGCGCGCTCGCCGCGGGTCGCGAATGGTTCAAGCCCTGGCGCACGATCACGGGGCGCGGCGACGCGGCGACTAGCCTGGCCGAGTTGCAGGTCGTGCTGGGAGGCGTGTTCGAGCGGCGCCGCTTCCTCGACCTCCTGCGCTACTTCATCGTGTTCGAGGACCAGGGCGGCGGCAAGCTGGCGAAGAAAATGGCGGGCTACCACCAGTTCCACGCGGTGAACGTGGCAGTGGAGGAAACGCTGCGCGCCGCAAAGGTCGCTGCCCAGCCTTTGGGACGTTACGCGGCCGGTCACCAGCCCGGCGGCGAGGAGGGCGATCGGCGCGTGGGCGTGGTGTGGCACACGCAGGGCTCGGGCAAGAGCCTGACGATGGCCTTCTACGCCGGCCGCGTGATCCTGCACCCGGAGATGCAGAACCCCACCATCGTCGTGCTTACGGACCGCAACGACCTCGACGACCAGCTCTTCGGCACTTTCGCGCGCTGCAAGGAACTGTTGCGCCAGCCGCCGGCGCAGGCGGCGGATCGCGCGGACCTGCGCGAGAAGTTGAAGGTGGCCTCCGGCGGCGTGGTCTTCAGCACAATCCAGAAATTCTTCCCGGAGGAGAAGGGCGACCGCCACCCGGTGCTGTCCGACCGGCGCAACATCGTCGTCATCGCCGACGAGGCGCACCGCAGCCAGTACGATTTCATCGACGGCTTCGCCCGCCACATGCGCGACGCGCTGCCGAACGCGTCGTTCATTGGCTTCACCGGCACGCCGATCGAGCAGACCGACGCCAATACGCGCGCTGTGTTCGGCGACTACATCAGCGTCTACGACATCCAGCGGGCGGTGATCGATGGGGCTACGGTCCCCATTTATTACGAGAGCCGGCTGGCCAAGCTGGAACTGAAGGCATCCGAACGCCCGAAGATCGACCCCGAGTTCGAGGAGGCGACCGAGGGCGAGGAGGTCGAGCGCAAGGAGAAACTCAAGAGCCGTTGGGCGCAGCTAGAGGCCGTGGTCGGGACAGAAAAACGCATCAAGCTTGTCGCGCGCGACCTGGTGGAGCACTTCGAGAACCGGCTCGCGACGATGGACGGCAAGGCGATGGTCGTCTGCATGAGCCGGCGCATCTGCGTCGAGCTTTACCGCGAGATCGCTGCGCTGCGGCCGGCGTGGGCGGCCAATGGGGACGACGACGAGCACGGTACCCTCAAGGTGGTAATGACCGGATCGGCGTCGGACCCGCTGGAATGGCAGCCGCACATACGCAACAAGCCGCGGCGCGAGGTACTGGCGCAGCGGTT
>Ga0082335_1009015_pt1 | contig 10987 bp, 6 predicted proteins | sample Subgrocontami58m_FD_72375 | JGI IMG/M metagenome (GOLD analysis project Ga0082335, IMG submission 72375) | Subsurface groundwater microbial communities from S. Glens Falls, New York, USA - GMW37 contaminated, 5.8 m (SPADES assembly) (version 2) ... | reverse complement strand
CGCGCCGCGTCCTCGCAAGCCACGAATACGATTGCTATATACGACTCGGCTGGGGTGATGCGGAATGCCATTAGTTTGGGGGCGTCAAATGTGACCGGAAGTAACAATACGAATCTTGGTGTGGGTGCGGGATCATCCATTACTTCCGGAAGCTACAATACCGCTGTCGGATATCTTGCTTTGAATAAGAATACGAGCGGAGGGGTAAACAGTGCTTTTGGAGACAAGGCGTTACGAAGTAACAACGGGGATTACAACAGCGCGTTTGGCGGGGGAGCCATGCTGTTGCATTTGACTGGCGACTCAAACAGCGCCTTCGGAGCCAATGCTCTTTACAATGACACCACTGGTGGCTCTAACAGCGCCTTTGGCGACTATGCGCTTAATGCTCTCACATGGGGAAGCAGTAACACGGCGCTTGGCCAGGCGGCTGGATCTACGCTGACTAGCGGAAGCTACAATACATTCTTGGGTTCAAATGCGACTATGGGCGGGCAGGCCACAAGTTCTATCGCAATTGGCTACGGGGCGGCGGTGACAACGAGTAACCAATTAGTAGTTGGGAGCAATGACACGAACGGATCAATCACCGATGCTTACTTCGGACAGGGAGTCACCAAGGCATCTCCTGCTGGCATTACCATACAAGCCACCGGAGGATCGGGAAGCAACAACGCCGGAGCGAACTTCACTATCGCTGGAGGCAAGGGAACTGGCAGCGCGTCCGGCGGCTCTGTCATTTTCAGTACAGCTCCGCCGACCGGCTCCGGCACAACCCTTCAGTCCCTTGTTGAACGGATGCGAATCGCAAATCTCGGCAACGTCGGAATCGGAACCGCAACCCCAGCCACTACCTTCTCGGTTGCAGGAAATACCTACCTTGACTCCAACATCATCACCTTCGCTTCATCATCAGCCGCTTCACTCACGCTTGCGTTTCAGAAATCGGCTACCTCAACTATTCCTTCTGCGGTGAATGCGTTTTCATTCGCCACTTCTCCAACCGCATCATCAATATTCTCGATTGACGGATTGAATTCAAGAATCGGAATCGGAACCTCGACTCCGACTTCACTCCTATCAATCACCGGTACCACCACGCTTGCTCTCGCAAATACGACTGGCCTTCAGGATATCGGTCTTCTGAATATCCAGCAAAATTCAATAGGAACTCCAGCTCTTATATATGGCCGCCGCGCGTCTGATGTCTATACCGGTACAAGCGCAAATCTTGCAACATCAACATATTTCCTGCGTTACGATGATACCCGAGGGTTCGGAGTAAATTCCGCTACATCCTCGGTTCTTTTCGGTGTTGATGCAAGAGGCGCGCTTACGATAAATCATGGGACTTCTTCTGCAGTGGTGGTATCCACGCTTGATACCGGAGTAACGCCTAGTTCAATATTTGTTGCTGGAAAATATGCATATATTCTTGACGCAGGCAATAACGACGTAGATATAGTTGACATTTCTAACCCCGGCGCGCCAGCAGTGGTAGGGACGGTGAGTATTACCAATGTCGCTGGAAGTGAAGATATATTTGTATCAGGCGCCTACCTCTATATTGTTGATAACACCACCGCGCGTCTTCAGATTGCAGATGTATCTAATCCTGCTTCTCCACGGCTAGTGGGTTCTATTTCGATTACCGGCTCTAACAGCGAGGATATATTTGTTTCTGGTAAATATGCATATGTCGGATCCGATGATCTTAATATTGTTGATATCTCTAACCCGGGTGCTCCCAATTTAGTAGCGAATTACAATTCAGGCGGTAGTGGTAGTCATGCTATATATGCTCAAGGAAATTATGTCTACCATTTCACGAATGGCGATGACGCTCTTGATATTATTGACGTTTCAAATCCCACAACGCCGCGCGTCGCGGGGAGCTACAGCGTCGCAAATAATCCAACAGGCGGTGGTGTGTTTGTTTCCGGCCGCTATGCCTACGTTACCGGGAATACGCTCTCAAGCAACGATCTCCTTGAGATTATAGATATTTCAAATCCACGGTCTCCTACGCGGGTGGGGCTTTACGACTTTGGAACCGGTGGCATCGGGAATGTGTTTGTTTCAGGTAAATATGCGTATGTGCGGATGAGCCCATATATATATGTTCTCGATGTTTCGAAACCTACCGCGCCGGTACTCGTGAATACGTTATCATTCACGACTCCGGTTGATCTCTTTGTTTCGGGGAAATATATGTATGTGCTTGACGACGGCGCAACAAACGAATTGCAAATCGTTGATCTTGGCGGTGCGGAGGTTAACTCGCTTTTGGCGCATTCTTTGGAATCAGGTTCGTTTTTGGCGCGTGAAAGCGCGTTTATAGGAAATCAACTCCAAGTCGGAGGAGGTCTTACGGTTGGCGTCGGGGGAATTTACTCATCAGGCCCTCTTTCACTTTCGCCCAATGCGACCACAACCTCCGTCGGCTCTGACGCCGCATTCCTTACCCTCACTCACGCAACCGGTACCTTTGCCGGAACAGGCATTCTTCTTGATTTCGCCACCTCGACATATAATCCATCATTACCAGGCACATTTACAGGGAATTTCGTGAATTTCCGCACCGGAGGCACCTCCCGCCTCGTAGTCAACGCCGCCGGAAACCTCGGGATTGGGACATCATCTCCCGGCTTTGGTCTCACGGTATCAAGCTCTACATATATAACAGGAGGGTTGGGAGTAGGCAGGGGAACGACAACATCAGGCGTCATTGAAACCACGGGAGTCATCAATGTGGGAGGAACAGGAACATCCACTTTTGCCAATGGGATTAACCTCACAACAGGTTGCGTTACTCTAGCCAGCGGCTCCTGTCTCGGCGGAAGCGGCTCTGGAACCGTTAATTCCGGCACAACGAACCGCCTCGCATACTACACAGGCGCCACCACGCTTGACTCCGCAAACTTCCTGACTGTTGATGCCACAAACCTCCGCCTCGGAATCGCAACCTCCACCCCTGCGACAACCTTCTCTGTTGCAGGCAACACCTATCTTGATTCAAATGTGATCACCTTTGCTTCGTCATCTGCCGCGAGCTTAACTCTCTCATTCCAAAAATCAGCCACCTCGACGATCAAAGATAGCGCTGTCTATTCCTGGACTATTGCAACCTCAACCACCGCTGTTCCCATTCTTTCCATCAATACCAACGGGACGCTCGCGACCTCAACTTTTGTCGGCGGGTTAGTAATCAAAAACCAATCGGGCGGAACAGACGCTTTCATTTATAACCAGGGCTCGAATTTAACCCAGATAGAAAACTTGGAGGCAGGAGTGATGGAATTTGCCCCGGATTCGGGCGAGGTTACGTGGATTGATATGCCGGCAACCACTGATGGCATCGCACTTTCATACACAGGAAGAATACAAGGAAGCGCGGCCTTGACGGTGTACGCCACCACAACCGGAGGCGGAGTATTGTGGAGTGAGCCAAGAGTCGGCATTGGCACGACGACACCCACAGGAACATTCTCGATTGAACAGCAGGCGTCGAGCACATACGTTCTCTTTGTTGGCGATACCGGGACATCATCGCCGCATCTGGTAGTGAGCGGAAGGGGATTTGTGGGCATCGGAACCTCAAGCCCATCATCACGATTATCAATCGAAGGAACTTGCATTGATACCGGCGCCGGTTGCGCCGCCGACTACGCCGAGCTCTACCCCTCTTCGGAAAATGTTGATCCAGGCGACATTGTTGCCGTTGATCCGTCCGAGGCAGGATCGGTGAAAAAAGCAATCGCGAGCAGTACGGTCATCGGCATTGTTTCAACCAAACCCGCTATCAGCATTGAAGACAACGCCTTGCAATTTATGTCCGGTGTTGCCTATCGTAACAATCCGCGTAAACCCGCCATTGCGCTCGCCGGCCGCGTTCCGGTCAAGGTCTCAACCGAAAACGGTGCGATTAAAATCGGCGACCGCATCACAATTTCTTCTCTTGCGGGCGTTGGCATGAAGATGACAGGGACCCCGACGGTACCGTCGGGGCAGGGCGTCGGAGTCGGTGTCGCGCTTGAAAACTTTGATGGTTCTGACTCAACTACAACTATTCTGATGTCTGACGACCGGGTGGTAAAAACAGGGAAAGTATCGGTATTCGTGAATCTCTCTTCTGCGCCGCTTGATTCAGGACTTTCTCTGCTTGCCTCCGCTAGTTCTTCGACCGCTTCGGGGCCGACAAACGCGTGGTCTGTTGATCAATCAACCGGCAAGGTGAATGTCAATTTCTTCGGCGACGTCAATATGCAGGGGAATCAAATTCTTGATGTGTCGCGGATCGCGGGAATGTTCGGCAACTGGTCAATTTCGGAAGACGGGACGATTATCGCAAAGAAAATCATTACCGACGAATTGGCAACAAAACGGCTTTCGGTTGACGAGTCGGCGGTATTCGGATCTCAAGCAAATCCCATTGGCATCACTATTTATGACGAAGATACGAAAGAACCCTTTTGCATCAAGATGAAGGCGGGCGCAATGGTTTCCGTCCCTGGCTTCTGTCCAATATCAGAAAGTCCGACTCCTCCGACGTCCCCCGACGGAACCGTCGGGGGAGTCCCCGATGCTTCGATCGGGACAGGCGGGACTCCGACCTCGCCGACGGCGAGCGTCGGAGCTGAACCAACTCCTGCGGTAAGCAGTACCGAAACCCCGCCCCCGGCAACATAATTATTGAAAACCTTTGACCCATTTATCCCTCTGACCCATTTGTCCCTTTAACCCCCTTCGCCCCATTTATCCCCTTTATCCCTTTCTCCACCACACATGATACGAAATATAAAAAACACGATAATGAAGTTCAATAACTTCCTTGATATTTTTCATTGCCTCTTCAAGGTTTTTCCCCTGTGTATAGCAACCCTGAAGCGAAGGAACATACGCGAAAAAACGTCCCGCCTCGTCTTTTTCTATGATAGTAGAAAATTAGTTAAATTATTTGGTAAATATGAAAAACCAAGTTTAGGCCTCGTCGGCTATTGGTCTTTTGACGTCGGCAAGGGCGGCGCAAAGGCGGTTGATATGTCCGGGCGGGGTGAAACCAAAAACCGCGATTTTTCGCGGCATCCAGCTAATCAATAAAAATGAATTATTTACGCTTGAGAAATTTTAATAAGTCCTCTCTGCGAAATCCCGCTTCACGGAGTATTGCAAAAAGCGTTCCTCTAGGAAGGTCTTTCGGATGGCGCGGAACTACGGCGCGCCTTTTTGCTGCCGGATTCAGGAAAACAAAATGGCTTCCCGTGGCATGGTCTTCGGTGAATCCGTTTGCGCGAAGGAACGCGATGACGGTTCGAGGCGTGATGCTAGGAAGTCGAGGCATAGGCGAGATCGAGCGTCGCAAAGAAGGTCTCGGAGTCGGTTGGAATCGGCTCGTGATGCTTTTTCAAGCTTTCAATGTATGCCTTGATAGCATCAGCCGCCATTGTTTTTGCTTCGCGGAGTGTGCGTCCGTATGTAACGCATCCAGCGAGAGACGGAACAATGACCGTATATCCTCCCTCTGGTTCCGGCCGGAGAATGATATGATAGTGAGAAAGTTTTGTTTTCATAGCATTTGTATTGTAACACCTCGTTTCTGCCAGGTCAAAAGCCCCATAATCGTTGGAAATTGGAGATTAAACCATTAGGCCCGGATCCACGAAGCGTATAGTAAAACAAAAGAGACCCTTTTTCAAGAATCCCTTTTGTAGACACGCAACTTTAGCCTATAGTTTAGTAGACCATGTTACCTTAACCCCATTATAGCAAATAGATAAGCCATGTCAATATCCTTATCCACAACAAAATATCAGCGTTTCACCCATTAAGCTTGTTCGTCCTTTTCATCCCTTTACCCCCCCATTTAACCCCTTTCACCCCCTTTAACCCTATCTATCCAATTAACCCTCCTTTTTTCCCATTACACATGATTTTGGTTCATAAGCCCATGAAAAAGATACTAACAATTTTATGTCTCTCCATTGCCCTCTTCGCATTATGGGTAGGAGGTGTGAACGCCGCCATCATCTCTAAACCCGCCACAAATCTCGGCCTGGTCGGCTATTGGTCTATGGATGAAGGTAGTGGTTCTTATGCTGGTGATGCAAGCGGCAACAAAAATACTGGCACCCTCACCAACGGCCCCACATGGGTGGATGGCAAAAGAGGCAAGGCGCTGAATTTTGATGGGAGTAATGATTATGTGAATGCGGGAAATGGAGCCAGTTTAAATATTACTACTAAATCAATGACAGTTAGTTTATGGATTTACATGAATGACTTATCGAGTCCACAAAATATACTTAATAAGGGAATTAATTCAAACGATATAGACAATAATTATAATATATTTATATATAGTAGTACTTTGAGATTCCGCTTAGAAAATTCAACAACCTATAGCCAGATTGCGTTAAATACAAATATTTTTTCAACAAACAAATGGTATTACATTACTTTCGTATCCAATGAAACTGGTTTGTATTTTTATAAAAATGGTGTCTTGGATACTAGTTCTTTATCTGTTCCGGTGACTCCTAAAGCAAATTCCGAATCATTATATATAGGGGGTGGATTTGGGGATGCTGGAACTGGTCAAGATTTTAACGGCTCCATCGACGAAGTCCGCATCTATAACCGCGCGCTGTCGGCGGCAGAAATTCAGGCGCTCTACAAATCCGGCGCGGCGAAATTAAAAGTCCCTACGAATACCGGCCTCGTGGGCTATTGGTCAATGAACGAAGGCACCGGCTCTTTTACCGGCGACTCAAGCGGAAATAAAAACACGGGCACATTAACAGGCGGCCCCACATGGGTGGACGGAAAAAGAGGAAAGGCGCTGAGTTTTGACGGGAGTAATGATTATGTGAATCTGGGAGTTTCTCCTCAACTTACACCAAATAATATTACGATTTCTGCGTGGGTGAAAGCGGATACATTTCAGAGCCTGTGGCATGGCATTGTATCAAATATGACGTCTTGGGGCACTGGTTTCAGTTTACAAATCGGGACAACTCAAAAAATTGCAGCGATGGTAAGTGGCACCTATTTAACCACCAATTGGACCCCAAAAATCGACACGTGGTATCACATTGTGGCGACTCACGATAGCACGACCAATGAGAATGTTTTATATGTGAATGGTAATAGAGAAAACTCTTCGACGTATCCTGTCTCTTATGAAGCAAATGCAAAGACGTATATCGGAGTATTTTATACTTCTCCGAATCTATTTTTCGACGGCCTAATCGACGAAGTCCGCATCTACAACCGCGCGCTGTCTGCGGCGGAGGTTCAAGCCCTCTACAAATCCGGCGCCGCGAAATTCGCGCCTCCCTCAAACACCGGACTTGTGGGGTATTGGAGTTTTGATGACGGCGCGGGAATTTCCGCAACCGATTTTTCGGGGAAGAATAATGCCGGAGTTTTCCCGGGCGGCACGTCAAATCCAACGTGGGTGGACGGGAAACGGGGGAAGGCATTAAGTTTTGATGGGAGTGATGATTATGTGGATGTTTCTATGCCTCTTGGTGCAACGTTCACAATTTCAGCGTGGGTATACCGAACAAAAGGGGGCGCTTGGCAAGCAATAGTTGCTCAATCGAATTCGCGAGGATTCTTTATAGATAATACTGCTAACAAACTTAATAATTATCCGTCGGGTCCTGCTAATACGGTTTTGGCGGCAAATACTTGGTATCATGCCGTTCTCGTTCAAGATGGTACTAATAGTATTTATTATCTTAATGGGTCAAATGACGGTACAATAGTTGCTTCACCATCAATGACTGTAGAATACATTGGGAGTGACAACAGCAATGAAGCATTGGGCGGCCTCATCGACGAAGTCCGAATTTATAATAGAGCACTCTCGGCCTCGGAAGTTCAGGCGCTATACAATTCGAGATGATTAACCCTATTTGTCCCATTCGACCCATTTCTCCCATTACATATATGATACGAAACACCAGAACCACGATGCGTGCAATCTTTCTCGGAACGGCGATAATCGCCGTCTGGGGGATTTTGGGATTGAATGACGCAGAGGCCGGCACCATCCTCCAGCGTCCTTTGTATTTCGGATTGAATCAGGGGCTTGTCGGATATTGGTCGTTTGACGCGCCGGATATGGCGGGAGTCGCGGCTTACGACCGCTCGGGCAACAACAACAACGGCACCCTCACCAACGGCCCAGTTAAGACAATCGGTAAAATAGGGCAAGGGATGAGTTTTGATGGAGTGAATGATTGGATTGATGGCATAACACAACCAGCAATTCAAACCAGCCCTAATAGATTTACAATTGTTGGAATACTTAATCCAGGTAATCAGACAAGTCGCTTTATAACTCCTAATTCTGCCGGAATAGATCACTACATACAATATGATCCGACTAATCAAAGACTTGATGTTGGAATTACTGAATTCGCAGATATAAATAATAGATTGCGATCTTCAACTTCCGGATCAATGCCTATTGATACTTGGACGCATTGGGCAGTGTCGATTAATGATAAAAATATAAGAATTTATATTAATGGTGTACTGAATTCTGAATTCAACGAATCTATTGATATAGCAGATTGGACGGGAAATTGGAGAATCGGCCAAAGAGGAAATAGCACGCTTTGGTATAAGGGGAAACTTGACGAAGTCCGCGTCTACAACCGCGCGCTTTCTCCCGACGAAATCCGTCGGCTCTACAACATGGGCGCGACCACGAAATTCAATGTATCGAAAAAGCAGGATCCGAGTTTGAATCAAGGCCTTGTCGGACTTTGGACCTTCGATGCGCCGGATATGGCAGGAGTTACTGCGTATGATAAATCCGGAAATAACAATAACGGAACACTCACGAACGGCGTGAAGAAAGCCATCGGCAAAATCGGCCAAGCCCTCAATTTTGATGGGAGTGATGATTATGTTACCTTCAACGCAAATATTCCAACTGAAAATAGCACTTTCACCGCCTCGATGTGGGTAAACCCAATATCTGGATCTGGAGTTTTCACTAAACATAACGCATCTGGTGCTAGTGGAGTAGGAAACCAAGGTTTCTTCCTAAATTACAATCTAGCGGGCGGCAGGTTTTACTTTTATCAATACAATTCTAGTGGTACCTATACATCACTAGGTTCAACAGTTGGTAGTGCGTTAGCCAATCAATGGGTCCACTATACTATGGTGAGAGATGTTTCTGGCGGCAATGCCACTATTACAATCTACATTAACGGTGTAAGAAACGCATCAGGCACAGTCAACAATATTGCAGATATGGCCAGTCAAGTTTTGACATTAGGAAAATACTCTTATACTTCTGCCGCTTACTTCAACGGCCTCATTGACGAAGTCCGCGTCTACAACCGCGCGCTTTCTCCGGACGAAATCAAACGCCTCTACAACATGGGCGCAACAACAAAATTCAACGTTTCAAAAAAGCAGGACCCGAGTTTGAATCAAGGCCTTGTCGGGCTTTGGACATTTGATGCGCCAGATATGGCAGGAGTTACGGCATACGATAAATCCGGAAATAACAATAACGGAACACTCACGAACGGCGTGAAGAAAGCCATCGGCAAAATCGGCCAGGCGCTGAATTTTGATGGGGTGAATGATTATGTGAGTGTCGCTGATGATAGTAGTCTACGGATGGGAACAAATAGTTTTGCAATAGTAACCTGGGTTAATCCTGCAAGCGGCGGGAGTGCGGAGTATTTCGTTCTAAGAAAATCAACGGCAGGACAGTATTCTTTTTCTATTTATCCCATAGCAACTACTCGTAGAATCTATACCTATATTAGCGATGGAACAAATAGTTCTAATGGTACCACAGGCAATTCTGCTTTGCCCTTCGACCAATGGACACATGTTGTTGTAATGTTTAATCGTGACGAAGGGAAAGTTAAAGTGTACCTTAATGGAAAAAACGACGGGGAGCGGGACATTTCTAATGTAACGGGAGCTGTCGATCCTACCAGCTCCCTCAATATAGGCTACTATAACGGCGGTACTTATGAATTTAGGGGCCTCATTGACGACGTCCGCGTCTACAACAGAGCTTTAACGCCGGATGAGATTAAACGTTTGTATAATATGGGACGGTAAGGAACCACTTGGAAACCCCGTTTCCAAGTGATGAAATTAAGAGATTGTATAATATGGGAAGGTAGAAAATATATGGAAAAAGATTTCAACGGATGGAATGAAAAAAAGAAAATATTGCATGTTCGTAAGAGTGTGCCGTTTTACCACGAGCGGGAGATTTGGTGGTGTTCTTTGGGTGCCAATATAGGTTCGGAGCAAGATGGAACTGGTAGAAATTTCGATAGGCCGATTGTGATAGTACGCGGTTTCAATAAAAATGTATTTTTTGCTGTAGCGCTTACCGGGAAAAGGAAAACTGGCAAATATTATTTTTTTGTTGGGACAGTGGAAGACAAGGAGGCAAGCGCGGTTCTTTCACAAGTACGCTTGATGGATACAAAACGGCTAGTGCGAAAAATAGGCGTTCTGGATGAAAAGGTTTTTGATAATTTAAAAATCGCCTTGAGCAAGGCGTTATTTGGCGATAAATAGTTTGCCCCGCTGAAGCGGGGCGAGGCCGAAGCCATTTGTACGTCCATTATACAGGTATCTCACATATTATGTCAAGAGCTAAAGAAACACATAGAAATTCACTGAAAATTGAAAATTGTCCCTCGGTCCTGAGCTCGGGGTCGAAGGATAAATTGTCCGCCCGTGGCGGATCCGCCTTTGGCGGAAAAATTCTACTTTTCTGCACAATATTTTTGGTGTTTGCTTTAGTAGGCAGAAAAGTAGATGCCGCCACTATCTCAAAACCCATGCAATCCCTCGGTCTCGTCGGCTATTGGTCCTTCGACGTCGGCAAGGGCGGCGCAAAGGCAGTTGATATGTCCGGGCGCGGAAACAACGGCACGCTCACGAATATGAACACCACCGCCGCCTGGGTCGGCGGCAAAATCGGGAA
>Ga0082335_1009014_pt1 | contig 10988 bp, 12 predicted proteins | sample Subgrocontami58m_FD_72375 | JGI IMG/M metagenome (GOLD analysis project Ga0082335, IMG submission 72375) | Subsurface groundwater microbial communities from S. Glens Falls, New York, USA - GMW37 contaminated, 5.8 m (SPADES assembly) (version 2) ... | reverse complement strand
AAAGAGATGAATGGCTTTCTAGTCGCCCGTGAACAACGGCTAAGCGATTGAAGGGGTGTCAGTTTTCGGCGCGGCGGCAGGTTTTGGATTGCAAGGTTTGGCGGCCAGAGGGTCTGGAACCTTGCGATTTCGCTTTGGGATTCCCTCGGCCGGCAAGCTGTGATTCGATTGCCGCACCGGAGGGAAGGATGCGGCCGAAGAAGCACGAGACGACCGGAGAAGGCGATCTGTTCCGGGCCAGGCTCGACCAGATCATCAACATGAAGCATGAGCTGGTGCAGCTCGCTGGCAAGATCGACTGGGCGTGGCTCGACGAAGAGATCGCGCCGCTCTACAGCGACAAGGGGCGTCCCGGGATCGCGAGTCGCTTCGCGATCGGCCTGCTGCTGCTCAAGCATATGTTCGGACTATCCGACGAAGGCGTCTGTGAGCGCTGGGTCTACGATCCGTACTTCCAGCACTTCACCGGGCTCGGCGTCAAGGTCTCGATCGTCACCACCAATGCCTGCTCACCGGGCGGCCAGTTCGTGCCGCACGCCGCCGCCCTGCCGGGCAATCCCTACGACGGCCGCACCTTGCGCGCCGCCATCGAGGACACCCAGCACCTCACCGGTCGCGAGATCGAACGGGCCTACGTCGACAAGGGATATCGCGGGCACGATACGCCCAAGCCGCGCAGCGTCTTCATCTCCGGCCAGAAGCGCGGCGTCTTCGGCGCCATCAAACGAGAGCTACGGCGGCGATCCGCCGTCGAGCCCCTCATCGGCCACATGAAAGAGCAAGGCCACCTCGGGCGCTGCTACCTCAAGGGCCATGCGGGCGACGCCGCAAACGCCACCCTCACCGCCGCCGGATACAACTTCCGCCGCATCCTCGCCTGGTTCAGCATGCTTTTGCGCCTAATCCTGGCTGTCTTGATGATCGCCAATACAGGGCAACCAACCCCCAATCCGGCTCCTTAACGGCCGACTAAGTTAAGCTGGTTGCGCTCCCCCGATTCGAATCTGCCCGGCCGCAGCTCATCGAGATGCCGACAATAAGATGGTGCGGACGGCGGGACTCGAACCCGCATTCCCTTTCGAGAAGCAGATTTTCGTACCACTTCGGCTTTCGCCGCCGCCTCGTCGGCGTTCGTGGTCTGGACTATCCCTTCGCCAAGGCCTTTCGACCGTAGGCGCCACCCGTCTAGTCTCTACACCTTCCCCGGAGGGGCTTGGCTCGGGATTGGCTTAGGTCGAACCCTTAGCTTTCCCCGACTTTGAGCGGTTCTGCTCCACGGGTTTCCCCGCGGGCACTCCAATTGAAGTCTGCTGCGTCTACCGATTTCGCCACGTCCGCAGTTCGCTCTGATTCCCCCTCGTCATGCTACGGCGCATCCCACCATCCGAGCGCGAAGGCGCGGTGCGCCTCTGAAGCTCCTGACTCCTAGTTGGCCCCTAGCGATCGCGCTCGAATGGACCGATATCCGTCATTCGCGACTTAACTCCATTGTTCGCATGTTTTTAAGTCCCGTATGTCTACCAGTTCCATCAAGCGGGCGTGATGCGACCTTAATGGGAGCGCGTGCTAATGGAAAGCCATGCGTCGTCTGTCGCTCTGCCTGCTGCTGAGCTTTCTCGCGGCGTGCGCCGCGCCGCCGCCAACATCGTCCACCGATCCGCAGGCGGCGTTGCTGGCCGGCCTGCGTCAGGGCGGCTATCTCCTTTACCTGCGCCATGCCGAGACCGCCGTGGCACCCGAACCCGCGGTGCGCGATCTCGACGACTGCGGCTGGCAGCGCAATCTCGGCGAGCGCGGCCGCGAGCAGGCCACGACGCTGGGGGCAATGCTGCACCGGCAGGGCGTTGCCGTGAGCGCAGTCGAGAGCAGCGGCTTTTGCCGCACGCGTCAGACCGCCGAACTGGTCTTCGGCCGTGCGCCGACAGTCAGCGTCGATCTTTTCTATCACGTGAGCCAGACGCCGGCGAAGATCGCGGCCGAGACGGCCCGCTTGAAAGCGCGGCTCGGCCGGTGGCCCGCCGCCGGCAATGTCGCCCTGGTCGGCCATGCGCCGACGTTCCGGGATGCCACGGGAATCGAACTGGCCGAAGGGCAGGGCGCGATCATCAAGCCTGCCGGCGACGGCACGTTCAGCATCGTCGGCCGCCTCGATGCGGCCGGGATCTCAGTCGGCCGGGGCTTCTGACGAAAAGCCCGCGAGCATACCCCCCTCGACGAAGGCCCGCAGCAGACCGGCGGCGCGGGCCGGGGCCTGATCGTCGCCCGTGAAGGGCGCCACGGCCTCGCAAAGCTCGGGGAACGCCCGCCCGGCGACCAGCGCATCGAGCATCAGGGCCTCGTCTGCGTCGAGCGAACGGAAGTTCGAGACCCGCTCTGGCCGCCAGATCGCCCAGGTAACAGGTGCTTCGGCGCGCGCGCTCTCGAGATTGCCCGGCTCGACCGCGTCGCGACGTTGCCAGGCCTGCGCCACCTCGTACTGGAAAGCGCAGCGGCGGAGCGACGGCAGGGCGGTGAAGGAGAGGGTCTCCCAGGCCTCGGGCGGCACGGCCATCAGCGCGCCGGCGGCGATCGGTGTCACGTCGGGCGAGTCGAAGGCCTCGCCCAGCGCCCATTCGAAGCGCACCATCTCGACAGCCGCCGGGGCGTCGCTGTAGGGCGCCGTGCTGGCCATGAAATCCGCCAGCCCCTTGCCGAACCAGCGCACCGAGCGATGGCGCGAGGGATGGGCGGCGATGTAGGCGCGCGCCACGTGATCGAAATCGGCGGGGCCGGCCATTGCCATCAGGCCGGGATAATCGGTCGTCAGCACCTCGATCAGGCGCAGCGCGTAGCCGTCGCGATAGACGTCGAGCAGGGTGACCCGGTCGGCCTTCTGCGTGTCGCGCACCGCGGCCTGGAAGGCGTCGCTGCCGTGGAACAGGTAATCCTGGAAGGCGCGTTGCAGGTCGCCCAGGGAGCCTGCATTGGCGGTCATCCTTCGGCTCCGCTCAGGACAAAAACGGCAACTTCGCGGCCGACATCCGCGGCGATGCTGCGCGCGACATCCAGCTCGGCCAGCAGCTCCTCGTAGGGCGGTATGTCGGCGTCGCGCTCGATCATGGTCGGCACGCCGGGAAAGAGCCGCACTGCCTCGGCGTAGAGTGCCCAGACGTCGGGCACGATCGGATGATCGTGGGTATCGATGATGTGGCTGCCCTTGTGGGTGTGACCGGCGAGATGGAACTGCCGCACGCGCGCGCGCGGCATGGCGCGCAGGAAGGCGAGTGCATCGAATTCGTGGTTGAAGGCACTGACGTAGACATTGTTGACGTCGAGCAGGATGTCGCAATCGGCGCGCCGGCCGAGTTCGGCGATGAATTCCCATTCGCTGAGCTCGGAGGCGGCATAGGTGACGTAGCTCGACACGTTCTCGAGCACGAGGCGGCGGCCGAGCCTGTCCTGAACGCGCTTCACCCGCTCGGCGACATGGTCCAGCGCCTCCTCGGTGTAGGGCAGCGGCAGCAGGTCGTGCATGTTGAGGCCGCGCAGGCCGGTGAAGCAGAGATGGTCGGAGATCCACATCGGCTGGATACGATCCGCCAGCGCCTTCAAGTCGTCGAGATAGCGCTCGTCCAGGGGATCGATCGAGCCGATCGAGAGCGACACGCCATGCAGGGCCATCGGATAGTCGCGGCGGATGCGGTCGAGCCAGTGCATCGGGCTGCCGCCCGGCACCATGTAGTTTTCCGACAGCGCCTCGAACCAGCTCACCCGGCTGGGGCTGGCGGCGATCTCCTCGTAGTGCTCGGGCCGGAGCCCCAGCCCGAAGTCGACGGCAGCGGAGCACATGAGCTTGATTTTACTCCATGAAAGGGACGGGCGTCCGCGGTTTCCCGGGACGCCCGCAACGCTGCGTACCTAAAATTACTTGGACTTGAGCGCCGTGCACTCGAACGTGCTGCCGGCGTTGACGAAGCCCTGGCTCTTGCAGGCGTTGGCGCCGGGGCATGGAACGGCGGCGGAGGCGGCCGGGGCGAACGCGCCGACGGCGAACACGGCTGCGGCGAAGACGGTGCGCTTGTTCATGGTGAAGCCTCCCAATGACGAACTCGCATCCGGGCAAAGGCCGGTGCAGCAGGACGATCCTGCTCGTTGGATACGGCGGCGAACGTGCGGCCGATCAGGACGATCCCGTCACGGTTTGGTGAGGAGCAAAAAGTCGGGGCGCTGCGGAAGACCGCGGCGCCCCGGGCTCGTCGGGGGATCGACGAGGTTAGATGACCTTGCCGCCCTTGGAAGTGCAGCTGACGGCGTCCGTGGTCTCGGTCCAGCCCTGGCCCTTGCAGGCGTTCATGCCCTTGCAGGCCGACGAGGCGGTCTTGCAGGCGCTCGTCCCCTTGCAGGAATTGACGCCGCTGCACTTCACGCCGTCGGCGTGGGCAGCGGAGGCGAAGGTGCCGGCGGCGAAGATCGCGGCGGCCGTGGCGATGAGGGTCTTCCTGGTCATGTGTCACTCCCTTGATGAAATCATGCGCGGAGGGCGCGGGGGCGTCTCCACATCGCAACCATGACTCCGCACGGGCTCACCGGGAAGTCAGGCCTTGGCGATGCCGCGTGATCGCACGTTCACTTGGCCGTGAAGCGGGTGGGCGAGAGCGCTGCCTCGGCGACGCCGAGAGCGGCGATATCGGCGGGCAGTCCCTTGCCCAGCGCCAGGCTCGTGGCCAGCCGCCCGGCGGCCGCGGCGGTCTGGATACCGTAGCCGCCCTGGCCCGCCAGCCAGAAGAAGCCCTCGACCTTGGGATCGTAGCCCGCGACCAGGCTCTTGTCGGCGACGAAGCTCCTGAGGCCCGCCCACTTGTTCTTGATGCGGCGGATGGTGAGTGTGCTCGCCGTCTCGATGCGGTCGACGGCGGTGGCGACGTCGATCTCCTCGGGCTGGGCGTCGCAGGGCGGCGAGGGTGTCTCGTCGGCGAGCGAGCCCAGGAACTGGCCGACCTCGGGCTTGAAGTAGAAGCTCTCGTCGAAGTCGATGACCATCGGCAATGGCGCGGGATCGACGCCGGGCGGCGCGTCGAAGGTGAAGGCCGTGCGCCGCTTCGGCACCAGCCCGATCGGCGTGCAGCCTGCCAATGCGCCCAGCACGTCGGCCCAGGCACCCGAGGCGTTCACGATGTTGGCGGCGCCCACGCTCTCGCCGTTGCGCAGGCGGATCGTCCATCGCCCGTCCTTGCGATCGAGTGCCGCGACTTCGGCGTTGAGGCGCAGCACGCCACCGGCGGCGCGTGCACCCTTCAGAAAGCCGGCGTGGATGGCGGCCACGTCCATGTCGTCGGCCTCAGGCTCGAAGACCGCTCCGCCGCCTGCAGACTCGGGCTTCAGCAGCGGCTGCAACAGCAGCACCTCGGCCGGATCGAGCCAGCGCACGCTGGGCACCAACTGGGCATACTCGGCGGCGGCCGCCTTGACCGCGGCTTCCTGCTCGGCGCGGCCCGCGACGATCGCCCCGCGCGGCGTCAGCAGGGGATTGTCGGCGAAACCGGCCGGTGGCTGGCGGTAGAAACGGCCCGACGCCACCGTGATGGCCCGGATCTGGGCATTTCCGTAGGTCTCGGAATGCAGCGCCGCCGACCGGCCGGTCGTGTGGTAGGCGGGCACGTGCTCGCGCTCAAGGATGACCACCCGGGCGTGGGGCGCAAGGTGGTAGGCGGCGGAAACCCCGGCAATGCCGGCGCCGATGATGGCGAAATCGAAATCCTGCATGGGCGGCACATTGCAAGGTCGATGCCACGCCTGCAATAGTCACCTCCGATCATTGTGAAGAAGCCATGAACATCGCCCATCTGCTGCTGGGTTCGTCCCAGGAATTCCGCGATCTGCCGGCATTGGCGCGCGGGGACTCGCTCCATCTCAGCTATCGCGCCCTGTGGCGTAAGGTCTCGGTCATGAGCACGCATCTGCGCGCCCGCTTCGGCCTGCAGCCGGGCGACCGCGTTGCCTTCGCCATGACCAATTGCGTCGAATCGATCGAGGTTATGTACGCGATCTGGCATGCCGGGCTCTGCGCCGTGCCGATGAACGCCAAGCTGCATGCCAAGGAGTTCGCCTTCATCCTGGAGAATTCCGGCGCCAAACTCTGCTTCGTGACGCCCGATCTCGCCGCCACCATCGCCGAGGCCGCGCGCGAGGCGCCCGATCTGAAAGAGATCGTCGACACGACGACACGGGCCTATGGTTTCATGGAAGTGGGCGACCCGAGCGCCATCGCCGACTGCGACCCCACCGACCTCGCCTGGCTCTTCTACACCTCGGGCACGACCGGCCGGCCCAAGGGCGCCATGCTGACGCATCGCAATCTGCTGGCGATGACGCTCAACTACTATGCCGACGTCGACCGGCCGGTTCCCGGAGGTTCGATCGTGCATGCCGCCCCGATCAGTCACGGCTCCGGCCTGTGGAACTTCCCGATGCTGGCGCGCGGCGTCGTCCAGGTCTTTCCCGAGAGCGGCCATTACGAGGTGCCGGAGACGGTCGAGCTGATGAACCGCTGGCCCGACTGCAGCATCTTTCTCGCGCCGACCATGGTGAAGCGGCTGGTCGAGCACGGCAGTGTCTCGGAGCTGAAGCCCGGGGCGCTGCGCCTCATCACCTACGGCGGCGCGCCGATGTATGTGAGCGACCTCAAGCGCGCCATGGAGACGCTGGGCAATGTGCTGACCCAGCTCTACGGCCAGGGCGAGAGCCCGATGACGATCACCCATCTCAGCCGCGAGTTCCATGCCCAGAAGGATCACCCGCGCTGGGAGGCGAGGCTCGCCTCGGCCGGACTCGCCGACACCTGCATGGAGGTGCGCGTCGTCGACGAGGAGGGGCGCCAGGTGCCCACGGGGGAAGTCGGCGAGATCATCTGCAAGGGCGACCCGGTGATGGCGGGCTACTGGAACAACCCCGAGGCCACGGCGCGCTCGCTACGCGACGGCTGGCTGTGGACCGGCGATGTCGGCGCGTTCGACGAGGAGGGTTTCCTGACGCTGAAGGACCGCTCCAAGGACATGATCATCTCGGGCGGCTCCAACATCTATCCGCGCGAGATCGAGGACGTGCTGAACCTGCATCCCGGCGTCGCCGAATGTTCGGTGGTCGGCCGCCCGCATCCGGAATGGGGCGAGGACGTCGTGGCCTTCGTGGTGACGCGGCCGGGTGCCAGTGTCGCGCCGGCCGACCTCGACCGCCTCTGCCTCGACAACATCGCGCGCTTCAAGCGACCGAAGGACTACAAGTTCGTCGACGCGCTGCCCAAGAACAACTACGGCAAGATTCTCAAGACGGAACTGCGTTCCAAGCTCTAAGGTCACAATAGAAAAACCAGGAGGAACCCATGGGCAGCATGATCGATTTCAAGCGTCCCGACGGCAGCACTTGTAAAGGCTATGTCGCGGAAGCCGGCAAGGGCAAGCCCGGTATCGTCGTGATCCAGGAATGGTGGGGGCTGAACGACCAGATCAAGGGCGTTGCCGACCGCTTTGCCGCCGCCGGCTACAACGCGCTGGCGCCCGACCTCTACAAGGGCCGCGTGACGCAGAAGCCGGATGAGGCCAACCACATGATGAGCGGCCTCGATTTCGTCGGCGCCTCCGACCAGGACATCGCCGGCGCCGTGAAGCATCTCGCTGCAATGGGCGGCAAGGTGGGCGTCATGGGCTTCTGCATGGGCGGCGCGCTCACGATCGCTGCCTGCGCGCGCGTCTCCGGGATCGCCTGTGGCGTGCCGTACTATGGCGTGCCGCCGGGACAGCTCGCCGATCCGGCCAAGATCAGGATTCCCATACAAGGTCACTTCGCCAACACCGACGACTGGTGCACGCCGCAGGTGGTCAACGACTTCGAGAAAGCGATGACGTCAGGCGGCAACAAGCCCGAGGTTTATCGCTACGACGCCGCCCACGCCTTCGCCAACGAGAAGAGCCCGGCCTTCAACGCCGCCGCGGCCAAGCAGGCGTGGGACCGCATGATGGTGTTCCTGGGCAAGCACCTCTGACCAGCCGCCCGTTCCTCGGCCTGGCGATCGTCGGTCTGGGCGCCTCGCTCGCGCCGCTCGACATCGCCGTCAACGTGGCGCTGCCCGCGATCACCAGCCACTTCAGGCTGGCGCTGGGCGACGTGCAGTGGCTGGTGATCTGCTACGTGCTGGTCTACGGCTCGCTGATGCTGGTGTGCGGCAAGCTGGGCGACCTGTTCGGGCATCGCCTGATCTTCCGCGCCGGCCTCGCGATTTCCGCCGTGGGCTGCGCCGCCTGCGCCGCGGCGCCCGATTGGCCGCTGTTCCTGTGGGCACGGTCGGCCCAGGGCGTCGGCACGGCGTTGGCGCTGTCCTGCACGCCGGCACTCGCGACCTCGTTGTTTCCCGAAAAGGAGCGCACCAAGGCGCTGGCGGGCTATGCGAGTTCCATGGCCTTGGCCGCCGCGGTCGGGCCTCTGCTCGGCGGCGCGCTGATCGAAGTCTGGGGCTGGCAGGCGGTCTATTGGGTCCGTGTGCCCATTGCCCTTGTCACGCTCGCCCTGTCGGGCCTGCTGCCGTCGCCCCCCTTGCGGTCATCCGGGCCGGATTCGCGACCGTTCGACGCTGCAGGCGCGCTGCTGCTGGCCACCTGCATGAGCACGCTGCTGCTCTCGCTGGTGCTGTCGCAGCGCAAGGAAGTGCCGGGCCTGTGGGCACTCGCACTGTTCGTCATGGCGCTCGTCGTACTCGTGGCCTACGTGCGGCGCGCCAATCGCGTGCCCGAGCCGATCATCCGGCCGGCGCTGTTCGCCGATGCGCGCTTCGTGGTCCCCAACGTGCTGAACGTGCTGGCCAACCTTGCGGGTTTCTCGATCCTGCTGCTCACGCCCTACTATCTGGTCAACGTTCTCAAGCTGACGGCCCTGATGACCGGCATCGTGCTGGCCATGGCCTACGCCGGCAGCCTCACGGGCGCGCCGCTCTCAGCCCTCCTGGTGCGCCGCATCGGCCAGCGGCCCACGGTCTTTGCGGGCGTCGCCTGCGTGGGCCTCGGCCTCTTGCCGCTGGGCGTCACTGGCCTGCAGACGCCGGTGGTGCTCGTGGCACTGCTGCTGGTCTTGGAAGGTGTGGGCCAGGGCCTGCTCACGGTGGCCTACACCGACATCGTGACCGCCACGCTGCCGCCGCGCGACCGTGGCGTCGCCGGCAGCCTCTCGCTTCTCACGCGCACGCTGGGCATTGTCGGCGGCGCCTCGGTGCTGACGGCGCTGCAGGCGCGCGGCGCCGAGGGCATCTGGGGCATGGCGGGCTTCCTCGCCGGTTATCGCTTCGCCTTCCTCATGGCCGGCGGCGGCCTGCTGGTGGCGCTGCTACTCTCTTGCCTGTGGCCGAGCGCCTGGTCTAACCGGGCCGGCGCGCCACCAGCCCGGTAATCGGGCAATCGCGCAGGAAGTCGCTCCAGTCCTGCCCGGCCGACTGCGCCGCCTGGGGCTCTACAAAACGGAAGTCCGCAAGGCCGGCTTCGGCGAAGATCCGTTCATAGGTCTCGGGCGCCAGCCAGAAATTGTCGAAGCTGAAAGTCTTCCCGTCCGATGTGGGAAAGGTGTAGCGAATGCGCGATCCCTCGCGGCGAGGCAGCTCGAGAACGCGCGAAAAGCCGTGGGCGGTGTAGTCGCCGTAGCGTGAGAGCGGCGTGCGCGGATTGTCGTTGATGCCGATCAGCCGGCCGCCCGGCTTCAGGTTGGACCGGACGGTGCGAGCAAAGGCCAGCAGTTCCCCGGCGGTATGCGCGTAGTTGAACAGGTAGCAGGCCACGACCAGGTCGAAGGCGCCGACCGTGCCGAGTCCGGCGGCGTCGCCCACCCGATACAAGATCCCCAGCGACTCCTGGCGCTCGGTCGAGCGTGCCCGTTCCACCATGGCGCCCGACAGGTCGACACCCAGCACCGATGCCGCGCCGCGGCGGGCGAAGGCGCGCGAGTAGGTGCCTTCGCCGCAGGGCAGGTCGAGGACGGACAATCCACGGACGTCACCCGCCAGGTCGAACAGCGTCGGCGCCTCGACGACGATGCGGAACGGCAGCTGCTTGGAGTCGGCGTACTCGGCGGCGATGTCGTCGTACTCGGCGTGACGGGGAGCGTGATCGGCCATGGTTTCGTGATACTTTCGAGATGCGGCACAAGCAAGTGAGGGAGATCGGCAGCGTGCTTACGACCCGCCTGGTGAAGACGGCCATGATCGCCTCGACGGCACTGTTCGCGCTTCTGGTGACCTTCAACAACCTCGCCGACTACAACTCGAACGATCAGTTCGTGCGCCACGTGCTCAGTATGGACACGACGTTCCCCGGCAACGCGTTGATGGGCCGCGCGATCACCGCGCCGGCTTTGTGGGTCGCGGGCTATTGGGCGATCATCTTCACCGAGGCTGTGATCGGGATCACGCTGGCCTTCGCCGCCGTCCAGCTCGCGATCAACCTGCGGGCGGGCGCGGCCAGGTTCAATGCCGCCAAGAAATACGCCATCGCAGGCGTCGGGCTCGGGTTTCTGCTCTGGTTCACCGGCTTCATGGTCGTGGGCGGCGAGTGGTTCGCGATGTGGCAGTCCAAGACCTGGAACGGCCAGGAGGCGGCGTTCCGCTTCTACATGACTCTGCTTGCGGTGGTCATCTTCCTCAACCAGCCTGATGGAGAGCTCGACGCATGATCTCGAAGCGAAGGTTGATGGTGGGCGCAGGCGCCCTCGTCTGCGTGGCCGGCGCCCGGCCGGCCCGCGCCGCCCTGCCGCCGATCTCGATGGCGCGCCACGAGCAGGCGATGCGCCAGGCGATCGAGGAGGCCCGGCGCAATCCGGTCTATCCGTTCGGCGCCGTAATCGTGCGCGCCGACACCGGCGAGGTGGTGGCGCGCGGCGTCAACAATTCCCGGGAGAACCCCACCCTGCATGGCGAGATCGCCTGCGTGAACGACTATGTTCGCCTCAACGGTAACAAGGGCTGGAGCGACAAGGTC
>Ga0082335_1009012_pt1 | contig 10991 bp, 12 predicted proteins | sample Subgrocontami58m_FD_72375 | JGI IMG/M metagenome (GOLD analysis project Ga0082335, IMG submission 72375) | Subsurface groundwater microbial communities from S. Glens Falls, New York, USA - GMW37 contaminated, 5.8 m (SPADES assembly) (version 2) ... | reverse complement strand
TCTTCTCCCGGAAAAAAGACCCCCCCCCATAAAGGCCCTCTACGTCATCGGAGACAGCCAGGCCTTTGGCGGGCGCCCCGAGCTGGAGGTAGCTCGGGCCGCCATAGCCGGGGGGGCCAGGGTCATCCAACTGAGGGACAAGGTGAGGGAGAAGGGGAGACTCCTGCCGGTAGCCTCAGGCCTCCGCGTCCTCTGCCGCCAGGCCGGCGTGGTCTTCATCATCAACGACCACGTAGACCTGGCTCTGGCGTCTGGAGCCGACGGTGTCCATGTGGGGCAGAAGGACCTCCCCGTGTCCGTGGTCCGGCGACAGCTCCCTATTGATGCGCTGGTGGGATGCTCCACCAACAATCCAGAGGAGGCGAGACGGGCCCAGGAGGAAGGGGCCGACTATGTGGGCGTGGGAGCGCTCTTTCCCACGGCCAGCAAGGCCGATATCCGCCCGGCCAGCCTTCAGGTCCTGGCGGCCGTGCGGCAGGCCGTCCCTCTGCCCATCGTCGCCATCGGAGGCATCAACCGTGATAATGCCGCGGCTGCCGTGGCCGCCGGCGCCGACGCGGTGGCCGTGATCAGCGCGGTATGCTCGGCCGAGGACCCGGAGGCCGCGGCCCGGGCTCTTACTAAGGTCCTGGAGGTAGGTAATGCCTGATTTAGATGAGATTTCCGGCAGGGTCCATTCCAAGCTTTCCCGCTGGTATGAGGCCAGGGAGAAGGCCTATAACCATTCCCGTGAGATCATCCGGCGCTCGGCCAACACCATCCGGGCCGCCCACCGCCGGGAGTTCGATCTTGCCCAGAGCCTTTTGGACGAGGCGTGCCGCTTGCTGGAAGAGGCGCACGATGCCACGCGCCAGGTAGGGGTGGGATCCCTGGCCTTCGTCGGAGATGCCGAGAAGGAGTACGTGGAAGCCACAGCTACCCTGGCTCTCGTCCAGGGGAAGCCCTTTCCGGACCCCGATGAGCTGGGTGTCAGCTACACCGCCTATCTCAAGGGGCTGGGGGAAACGGTCGGTGAACTGCGGCGCCATCTGCTGGACCGGCTGCGGGCTGGGGAAATCGCGGAGTGCGAAAGATTGCTGGACCTGATGAGCGACATCTACGATGTCCTGGTGACCATGGACTTCCCCGATAGCCTCACCGAAGGCCTGCGCCGGACGACCGATGCGGCCCGGGGCATCCTGGAGAAGACCCGGGGCGACCTGACCATGTCCCTCCGCCAGCAGGCCCTGGAGAAGAAGCTCGCGCAACTGGAGCAGAGACTGGGCGGTTAGCGGGTCAAGGGTCAGGGGTTGAGGGTCCAGGCCACTCATCCCTGACCCTTGATCCTTAGACAACCCGCAGGAGAGCGCCCCAGATGATCCAGAAGGCGATTAGCTCCAGGATGATAAAGGCTATGAGCCACATGGAGGGCTCCCGGCGGCGGGCGTAGATGGCGCCGGCGAAGGCCGCCAGGCCTCTCCAGAAATGGTAGGTTAGTGGATGCACGACCTGTTACTCCGCGCTAAAGAATATGTTCGCCACCATTATCCAGAGGTAGCGGATGATGAGCCAACCGCTGCCCAGCCTGCCCCGGGGATCACTGTTTTCACCTTCCGAAAGGCCTTTTCGACCCCTGACGGGGCTAAGCTCTCTCAGGTGGTGCGGGTTACACTCGCCGAGGACGGCACCGTTTTGAAGGCCGTTTCCTCCAAGTAGGCGGGGCGGGCGATGGATTCTCGCCACCAACGTGTGCATAGCCAAGTCGCATGGGTCGACATGATGTCGACTCCTACGGTTCGCCCAAAGAACCATCAACGAGACGGAGCCGCGGTGGTCACGGAGGGCGGCAGCGCTGGCGGCGCCGGCGACGGCTGGAAGGCCCCGGTTTGGCCGTTGATTGTGCCGGAAGCGACTCGGCCATCAGGCAGCGTGCAGAACGTCTGCCACGTGAGAGTGTCATGCTGCCCCACCAGCGTGAGCGCTCGCGGTGCGCAATCGGGCCAGTGCGAGGTCATCGGCCCCAAGGCGTCGGCAGGGCCGACCCCTAGCGCCTGGAGTTCCAGGCCTGGTCGCACATCGCCGACAAGCATGGAGACGTCGGGCCGCGAGACCTGCCAGTTATCTGACCGCCCTGAGGGGGACGGAAAGGATGCCTGGATCTCGAACGTCGCTTGGGCATCGGTGAAGTGGAAGAAGACCTTTCCACGGGCGGGGTTCACGTCCACCTGCCTGAGGATGGGTTCGGAGGTCGTCTCAAGAGCGAGGTGGTTCGCTTTTTCTCCCAGCCTGGCCAAGGCGTCGGCGCCAACCAACTTGGGGGCAACCCACCGAACGTTATCGTCCACAAGAGCCGGGCGCATGACCAGGAAGGAAACACCGGCAAAGACGATCCCAAGGGCAATGGCAACGACGAACACGACGGGCACTTCGAGAAGCACCTTCAATTGAGGACTCCCATCGTAGCAGCCAGCCTTACCCCAGCGTCAAGAACCGCTTTCCCTGCTCCGCCAGGGCATCCAGAGTCTTCCTGGTCTCCTTTACGTTCTTGCCAACTACCCTCTCCACCTTGCAGCCGGCGGCCCTAACTTTACGCTCTTCCTGGGGACTTATCCCCGTTCCTCCGCCGACGATGGTCACGTACTCCGCCTGCATGGCCTCTTCCAGGCTGTAGCCGCAGGTGGGATGGAAGCGGCGCACGTACTTCTCGGGCCAGGCCTGGCTGCCCTCCTCGGATGGTAGCAGCAGGTAATGATGGATGGCCTTGGGGAAGGTCGATTTCAAGCCCTTATCCGGCTTGTTCCAGCTAGAATAACGGGGATGGCGTGGCAGGTCCTTCAGCGATTTAACAGTGGCGGCCATTGGGTCGTCCATAACCGCTCCCAGGGGCAGGGCCAGATCGAATAGACAGTCTGGGAGGTCCCCCTCCATCATCATTTGGACGGCCTCGCCGTTCCGCTGGGCCGCCGCCTTGCCCTCGAGCGCGGAGAAAGAGGCGTCCTCCCGTTCGCTGGGGGCCGTCCCGGCCCCGCCTCCCAGGGATATCAGGGGCAGGGAGTAGCCGATCTGCTCTCTGATCACCTCTTCGTACCATTGGAACAAGTAGAACCCTATATGGTCCTCGCTGCCCGGCGGAGTATGGTAAGGGAGGCAGTCCTTCCACCGGGCCCGGCCTCCCTGACCCCAGCTTAAGGGACGGTTATAGGCGTAGTTGTAAATCCCGACGCCCAGCCGGTCGAGGAAGGGAATCTTGCCCCGCTCCTTTATCTCTTGGAGGGCTCCCGTCAGAAAGGCTGTATCCCAGTAGTCACCACCGGGCTCCAGGGGGCTGAGCAGCGGGAAGAGGCCAAGCTCGGAGGCCCTCTCTACACAGGGAAGGAACATATCCATGAACCGGCGTACCAACTGGGGCTTTCGCCAGTCTGCCAGGCTCCAGTGAGAGACGCAGTTAGGGCGATCGTAGAAGGAGATGTAATGGACTCCGCAGTCCCTGTATCGGGCCAGGAGATTCCGCAGGAGATTGGTCTCGATAGGTGCGACGGGGTTGACTATCACCTGCACCACGGTCTCGATGTCCCGGCTGGCAAGGTCCATCAGGAGGGCCGCCGGGACGCTTTGAGGGTGCCTGCACGGAAGGACTGCCCAGCTTGCTCCGGTGGACCTGAGTATGGAGAGCCAGTGGTCGGTCCCCAGGTGCTGATACTGGTCCTCCGGGAGGCGGAAGCCTATGCCCGTGTCTCCCCTGGGCCGGGGGTACTTGCTTACGTTCAAGGCCGGAGGGACGCCTCTATGGTGCCGCCGCCCAGGACTTCCTCCCCCTCGTAGAATACCACCGCCTGCCCCGGGGTTACGGCCCGCTGCGGCTGGGCGAAGTCTACCCGGTAACCACCTTCCGCGGGTGATAAGGTGGCCGGTACTGCCGGGCTGCGATAGCGGACCTGCGCCTCCACCGGCATGGTCCCCTGGGGCGCCTGCCCTGACACGAATGTGACATCACCCGCCAGCAACGCAGGGGACTCCAGTTCCTCTTCCGTCCCGACGATCACCGCGTTCCGGGGTTCGTCCAGTCCAATGACGAAGTAAGGCCGGCCCAGGGCCAGGCCCAGGCCCCGTCTCTGCCCGACGGTATAAAAAGGCAAGCCCCGGTGGGTCCCCAGCCGGCGACCCTCCCGGTCCAGTACCGGCCCGGAAGAGGAGGGAACCCGGCCGGCCAGGAAGTCCCGGTAATCCCCTTCGGTAATGAAGCATACGTCCTGGCTCTCGGGCTTTTGGGCAACGGGCAGGCCCCATTTCTGGGCCAGCCGCCGCACCTCCGTCTTGCTGTAGTTACCGACGGGGAAGAGGAGATAGCGAAGCTCTTCCTGCCCCAGGGTATAAAGAACGTAGGACTGGTCCTTGCCGGGGTCGAGGCCTCGCAACAGCCGGCGCCGGCCATCCCGGAGTTCTATCCTGGCGTAATGGCCCGTTGCCAGGTAGTCTGCTCCCAACGCGCGCGCCCGCCCCAAAAGGGATCTGAACTTGACGAAGCGGTTACAGGCCAGGCACGGATTGGGGGTCCGCCCCACCTGATACTCCTGGCAGAAGTAATCTATCACGTTCCGCTGGAATTCCCTGGTCATATTAAGCGGATAGAAGGGTATTCCCAGGATCTGGCATACCCGCCGCGCGTCCTCGATGGAGTCCAGCGAGCAACAGGTCCTGGAGAAGGCAAGGCCACCCTCCCCGTCCCAGAGGCGCATGGTTACCCCGATGACGTCATACCCTGCCTCTACCAGCAGGGCCGCCGCTACGGAGGAGTCCACCCCCCCGCTCATGGCCACTACGACTGTCTTTCGCTCCATGTTCTTCCATACGGAGTTTAACATGGCGTAAGGGGCGATTCAACCGATCCCCCACCGGTAGTGGCACGGCTACCCCTTGTAGTGGCACGGCACGCCTTGCCAGTCCGCGTGTTGGATATCCCTCGCCCCTGTATGACGAAAATGGACTGGCGTTCGTAGCGGCAAGGGCATGCCTTGCCAGTCCGTCGGCCGACCGTCTGCCCCATGAAAGAGTTCTTCAACAACCCCGCCTTGTGCCCCCATATCCCCCTTAACCTTGCGCGGAATCGTGACGTTCGACTGCCGAACGCGGGCGGCTTGTGGCTCTGCCGATGCTATCCTATAATTGGCCTGGTATGCAAGACATAAGCTCCATCCTTCTTGACCTCTTCATCATCTTTGCCTCTGCCAAGATAGCCGCAGAGCTGTTCGAGCGGCTGAGACAGTCGGCTGTAATTGGCGAGCTCCTGGTGGGCATTCTGATCGGCCCCTACGCCCTGGGCCTTATCGGCTCACCCAGCGCCGCGCTGGTCCAGCTTTTCCAGGGGACCGAGACCGCCAGGCTAGCCTTGGACATGGTCCACACAACACTGGCAGAGCTGGGAGTGATCTTCCTTCTTTTCCTCACCGGCCTGGAGACCAGGGCCAGCGATATTTTCCGGGTGGGTGGAAGAGCCGCGGCTGTGGCCCTACTTGGGGTGGCCTTCCCCTTTGTCATGGGGTTCCTGCTGATCTCGCTGATAGGCCGGCCGGCCGTGGAAGCGGTCTTCGTAGCGACAGCCATGGTAGCCACCAGCGTGGGCATCACTGCCAGGGTCTTGCGGGACCTGGGGGTGCTTGCCAGCAGGGAGGCGCGCATCATCCTGGGGGCCGCGGTCATTGATGATATCCTGGGCATCATGGTCCTCACCGTGGCCCAGGGCCTGGGCGGCTCGGGCGCCCTGTCCCTGTGGGGACTGGTTGTACTGGTGGTGCAGATCTTGGCCTTCACTCTCTTCCTGCTCCTGGTCGGCACCCGGCTGATCCGCCGCTACAGCGCCCATTTTGAATATCTCAGAATGCCCAACTCCACCTTTGTCGTGGCTGTGGCGCTCTGTCTCGGGCTGGCAGCGCTGGCCGGATACATTGGCCTGGCAGCCATCATAGGGGCCTTTCTGGCCGGCATGGTCCTAGCCGAAGCCAAAGAGAGACACCGCATAGAGCGCCATGCCATGGGGGTCTACGAATTCCTCGTGCCCTTCTTCTTCGTCATCACTGGCAGCATGGTAGACTGGAGGCTCTTCTTGCAGCCTGAGGTGCTGGCGCTGGCTGGTGGCGTAATCGTCCTGGCTATCCTGGGAAAACTCGCTGGGGGCAGCCTGGGCGGGCTGGGCCTGGCTCCTCGCACTGCGCTCATTCTGGGGGTGGGCATGGTACCCAGGGGCGAGGTTGGATTCATCGTGGCCAGTTTGGGCGCCTCCATCGGTGCCATCCCCTCGGACATGTTTTCGGTGGTCATAATCATGAGCATCGTGACTACCCTGGTTGTTCCGCCGGTGCTCAAGCTACTCTTTGCGGGGCACCCGGATACCGGTAAAACGACGCAGGGCGCCGAGTCAGACCAGGACGACTCGTAAGCCGCGCAAAGGGGTGGGAGACGCCTCACTGAGGCGTCTATACACGCCTGCGCAGTGCCTACGCGTGGTCGAGGGCGCCGGGTCGGATCAGGACGACTCGTCAGCCGAGGCAGAAGGGTCTTAGGGGCTCCCGGCGGGGTGTCTCTTCGGGCCGGTACACGTTCGGTCGGGCATTCGGAAACCATCAAAATATCACGGCTATACGTGGCGAAACCGTCCACGACCAAGGAGTAAGAGCAAACGTATGGAAAATCTACCCCTGACAATCGCTCTTTCCTTCATATTCCTGGCGGTGCTGGTGGGACCCTTCTTAAACAAGAAGGTAGAGGGGAACCTGGAGGCTTTTCTCTTCCTCATGGGCGTAATCAGCGCCACCGTGTCAGCGGTATGGAGCTTTGCGCTTCTGGAGGAGGGATTCAAGGCGCCCATCAGCATTACCCTGGCGGTGCTGGCCGCCGGGCTCTTTTTTCACTTCTTACGAAAGCAGATTGATTCCGGGATGAACGCCTTACTGAGCAGGGTGCCTCTGGCCGCGGTTATCCTGGTGGTTGTGACCGCACTGGGGATATTCTCCTCCGTCATCTCGGCCATCATCGCCGCGCTGATCCTGGTCGAATTCGTCAGCGTGCTAAAGCTGCACCGGCAGGCGGAGGTCAATCTCACCATCATTGCTTGCTTTGCCATTGGACTGGGGGCCACGCTGACGCCGCTAGGGGAGCCCCTGGCCACCATTGCTGTCTCGAAGTTGAGCGGAGAGCCGTACAACGCGACCTTTTTCTACCTGCTGGAGCTTCTTGGGTCTTACATAATCCCGGCGGTGGTCTTCATGGGCATCGTGGGGATGTTCCTGGTCCGGAGGATTCCCAGCGATACTGAAACCTCGCTGGAGGCGGCCGAGGAGAAAGAGGGGATTCCGGATGTCTTTATCCGGGCGGCAAAGGTCTACCTTTTTGTCATGGCCCTGATCTTCTTGGGCGCGGGCTTCAAGCCACTGGTCGATACCTATTTCTCTCGGATACCCTACCTGGCCCTCTTCTGGGCGAACATGGTCTCGGCCATCCTTGACAACGCTACCCTCACGGCGGCCGAGATCGGCCCCTCCCTGAGCCTGGTGCAGATCAAGGCCGCCCTTCTGGGACTCCTGATCTCTGGCGGCATGCTTATACCGGGCAACATCCCCAACATCATCTCTGCCAACAAGCTGAAGATAACCAGCACCGAATGGGCTCGCCTGGGCGTGCCCCTGGGCCTGGCCATCATGGCTGTGACCTGGGTGCTGATGATATTGGGGGTGGTGTAGGTTCCGTGCTAGATTAGTGCCAGCCTCCTTGTTGTGACCGTTACCGGAGGCCATTTCGGGTGCCTGATTCCCCACGTCGGTTAGCCCTGGGCCGCGGTTACGAAAGACTGTGCTGGTTTTCGGCTGTTATGATGAGGCATTGACCTGGGCCATCAGACACTTCAAGGAAAGAGCCCGCTTACGCAGAGCGATTTAGGAGCGGGCGGGAGGTGAGGAATGCAGATGGATAAGAAGGACTTAGCTGACAGGATATTCGATTTTCATGACGCTTTTACCGAATACTCATTGCGGAATCCAGACGTGCTCGATAGAATCCCCGACAGGGCTATCCTGGTTTTCCTGGATGCCGAAGACTCTGCTTTCAACGAGAAGAACAAGAAACTCTGCAGAGAGAGCCGTCGGCTGCAGGAGAAGGCTGGCGAGATAGCTGGCCCTCTTGTATACATCACCATGACACGGGCCAGGGAAGGCAAGGCCGCGACGGTAATCAGCGTTAAGACTGAAGACGAGATATGAGGCGTTCAACAGTCCCCCCTTCGCTTGACAAGCGACCTGTTTGCGCTATTGTGAACTTACTGGTCTCTGTGTAAGAAGCTCAATGCTGGGTGGAAAGGTCTGCCGAATGAATTCGGCGTTAGGCTGCGGTAACGCCGAATTCATTCGGCAGACCCGGGGCTTCCGGCCACCGATCCACCGAGGCCGTCTCTACCATGATCAACTCCGTTATGTGGAACCGGAACATCCCCACGACTTGATTGCCATGGAGGGACCAGCCTACTGATACGTGGCTTGTACGAACCGGCGAGGCCGGGGCGCTATTGGGATTTCTCCAGGAGACGGGGGAGCTCAGCGGCTGTAATGATGCGGACGCTCTGGTACTCCTTGAGGACCAGCAAGTCGCGGTCTTCCGTCACCAGGTATTCGGCACGGGCCGCGTGGGCCGTTGCCAGGAACTTGTTATCCTTAGGGCCGCGAAAGACCGCAGGGATGTGGGGGGTCTCCACGCTTTCGGCCTGGGCGAGAAGGTCGATGATCTTGCTGCGGTCGAGGCCGGGGAGGGTCTGAAATTTTCTGGTGAGTTCGGAACGCTGGAGGACCTCCAGAATCTCCATGAGGATTGGTTGGGACAGGGTGAGACGATAGTGAGAGGCGCAGGGGAAGACCAGGCGGCCCCAGGTGCCCCGGGGATTAATCAGGCTGCGGACAAAGATGACGGTATCAAAGACGACGACGGCCATGCTTTTCTCGAACGGCGCTGACCGCCTGGTCGATGGCGGCGTTGATCTCCTGCTCGGATAGAGCGGCGGCTTCTTGGCGGACGGGCGCAAACACGTCGTAGAGCTCCTTAAACCACGGCGAACCACCTATCTTCTGGGTCAACTCAACCGGCCGTATCCGCAGCTCTCCCTCAGCCAGGGTCAACTGCAACAGGGATTCCTCCCCGATGCCTAGCTTCTTGCGGAATTCGGCTGGGATGGTGATCTGGCCGCTTCTGAGTTGGCGAACGATTCTAGTCATAGGCTCTTTTTCTCTCATCCCTACCACCTCCTGGGAGCAATGATGTAATTTACATAAACAGGCTTAGTGTATTATAGTGAACTGCAGGTAACTTGTCAATGTAGCTGTCGTTCAGGCAATCGGTATGAACCGGACTGAAAGTGCATCTTGCCGGATGCCGGCGTGCAGCGACTACTATGGGGGTGGCTAGGCGGCGACGCCTCGTTGGAGTACAATGAACCACAAGTGAAACACGAATCGAACTACAATCGAACTACAATCGAAGGAAGAACAATCGAACGGCAATCGAAGCACGGGTGCAATATGACAGGAGGTGGCCATGGCATACCAAGCGGTGGGAAGATCACTGCCCAGGGTGGATGCCCTGGAAAAGGCCACCGGGTCGGCCACGTATGCTGGCGACATACGGCTGCCCCGGATGCTCCACGGCAAGGTGCTCCTGAGCCATCTGCCCCATGCCCGCATCATTAACATAGACGTTAGCAGGGCTCTAAGACTCCCGGGCGTCCGGGGTGCGGTCACGGGGAATGATACTCCCGGCGTAAGGCTCGGCGTGATGCTCAGGGACCAGCCGGTTATCGCCACCGGCAAGGTCCGCTTCCAGGGGGAGTATGTGGCAGCCGTGGCCGCCACCGAACCCGACATTGCCGAAGAGGCCTTGGGCCTGGTCCGGGTTGAATATGAGGAGTTGCCTGCCGTGTTCGACCCCATCGAGGCCATGCAGCCGGGTGCGCCCATCATCCACGAGGACCTCTTGAGCTATTCCATGGACTTCAAGACGGCCCGCTACGGCAACGTCTGCACGCATCTGAAAGTGCACCATGGAGATATAGGTCAGGGGTGGGCCGAGGCCGAGGTGGTCCTGGAAGAGCGGTTCTCCACGCCGGCCGTGCATCACGGCTATATCGAGCCGCACGTTGCGCTGGCGTCCGTCGAGCCCTCCGGCAAGCTTACTGTCTGGACCACCTCCAAGGGGCCTTACCGCACGCGCCAGGACCTATCCCAGGCCCTGAAGCTGCCCATGTCCCAGGTCCGAGCGATCACGCCCTATCTGGGCGGCGATTTCGGAGGGAAGGGGCCTCTGGCCCTGGAGCCGCTAGCGGCTCTCCTGTCCCGCCAGACCGGACATCCGGTCAGGATGGAGATGAGTCGGAGGCAGGAGTTTGCCTGCGTCCATCCCCGCCATCCGTGTCTGGGCGAGATGAAGCTGGGAGCTAAGAGGGATGGAACCCTCGTGGCTCTGGAGGGAAGGGCGATATGGGATTCCGGGGCCTACGCCGACACAGGCCCGAGGGTTACGGGGAAGACGGCCGGCCTCCAGGGAATATACCGCGTGCCCCACGTATGGCTGGAGGGGTACTGCGTTTATACCAATAAGAGTGCCTTTGGGAACTGCCGGGCCCCCGGGTCGCCGCAGACCTTCTTTGCCATGGAGTCCATGATGGACACCATGGCCGAGCGATTGGGCATTGACCCACTGGAGCTGAGGCTCAAGAATGCTTTCGTGGATGGAGACATTTCCCCTACAGGCCAGAAGCTTCACGGCCTCTCCATCCGCCAGACGCTGCAACAGGCGGCGGAGGCATCCCGTTGGCGGGAGCGCTCCAAGAAGGACGGAATTGGCTGGGGCATGGCCTGCGGCGAATGGCACAGCGGCGCCGGTCCTTCGAGCGCTGCCATAAAGGTCAACGAGGACGGCACTGCCATGCTCTTGACCGGGGCAGTGGAACATGGGTCGGGGGCCCACACGATCTTGACCCA
>Ga0082335_1009011_pt1 | contig 10991 bp, 10 predicted proteins | sample Subgrocontami58m_FD_72375 | JGI IMG/M metagenome (GOLD analysis project Ga0082335, IMG submission 72375) | Subsurface groundwater microbial communities from S. Glens Falls, New York, USA - GMW37 contaminated, 5.8 m (SPADES assembly) (version 2) ... | reverse complement strand
GCCTCCCCAGCGCGTCTGACGGCCATACTCCTCATCCCAGAAGAGGGGATTATCATCCCCCAGTCCCTGGCAGTAGTGGAAGAGGGCGTCGGCGTAGCATTCCCGCCAGTCGGGCCGCTGCACGGGGACCTCGACGCCGATGCGAGCCTTCGCCCGCTCGATATCCTCCTCGGTGATGGTGCGCTCGTCCTCGCGCTCGCGCGCTGCCTCGTAGCGCCGCCGGGTCTCTTCCGAAATAGCCTGCACCATGGGGCCCCTCCTCGATTGGCTTCCGCGATTGGACAGATGCGCGGGCCCACATGATAATCGCTGGCGGCGAGACTGGCCACGAGAGCCGCAGGAAGAGGAGCGCACACGAGCAGCATGGAACGCGCCATCGGAGGGATCTTGCTGGACGTCGACGAGGCCGAGGGTGTAGCCCGCATCAGCCTGAACCGGCCTCAGAGACGGAACGCCCTGAGCCACGACATGTACCAGGGCATCCTGACCGCCGTGGAGGAGGTCCGCGAGAACGCCAGGGTGAAGTGTGTGATGACCATGGCCGCCGGCGGCGTCGCCTTCTGCGCCGGCGGGGACCTCTTCGAGATGCGCGAGCGCCGGCGGCACCCGGAACGTTACGAGGACCGGCCGGCCTTGAGCACCACCGTGCTACACGAAGCGCTACGCTCTCTGCCCCAGACGACGATGGCGGTCGTCGAGGGCTACTGCGTGGGCGGGGGCATGACCCTGCTCGCCGCCCACGACCTGGCCATTGCCGCGACGACCGCCGAGTTTGGGCTCCCCGAGGTCCTCCGGGGCACCCAGTCGGCCAACGCCATCCCCGTCCTGGGCAAGCACCTGCCCCTCAAGGTACTCCTCTTTCTCGCCCTCACCGGGCACACCATGGACGCCTACGAGGCGCTACGGGCCGGTCTGGTCTCCAAGGTCGTGCCCCGGGACGAGATCCACGACTACGCGGCCTCGCTGGCCCGCCAGATCGCCTCCCACCACCTGGGAGCGCTCCAGCTCGGGAAGAGGATCGCCTACGAGACCCGCGACATGACCTGCCAGGAGGGATGGGCGCACGGCAGCCGCCTTGCCGCCGGCATGGGCGGCCTGCCCGACCCCGTCGCCGACGTCGAGGGGTATCTGCGCCGCCAGAAGCGGCCCAAGGCCTGACATGTTGCCGCTCGAGCGGTACCGGATGCTGGATCTCTCCCGGCTCCTGCCGGGGCCCTTCTGCTCCCACGTCCTGGCGGACATGGGCATGGAGGTGATCAAGGTCGAGGAGCCGGAGCTGCGGGGTGGCATGGGCCGGGATATCATGTCCCCTCGCAGCCCAGATCCCGCTCAGGAGAAGGAGTATGCCGCCTACAACTCGCTGGCCCGCAACAAGAAGAGTATTGTCCTCAACCTGAAGGCCACCGAGGCGCGCGAGGTCTTCTTCCGGTTGGCCGGCACGGCCGATGTCCTGCTGGAAGCCTTCCGGCCGGGGACTGCGCGCCGGCTTGGCATCGACTACGCGACCCTCGCCGCGCTGAATCCCCGTCTCGTCTATTGCAGCCTCTCGGGCTTCGGCCAGACCGGCCCCTATTCGCAGCTCCCCGCCCACGACATCAACTACATCTCCCTGGCGGGGGCCCTGGGCCTGAGCCGCGATGGCACAGGCCGTCCTGTGCGGCCTGGCTTCGCCCTCGCCGACGTGGGGGGTGGTCTCCACGCCACCATCGCCATCCTCGTCGCGCTGCTGGCCCGCGAGGCCACGGGACGAGGTCAGGCCATCGACATCAGCCTGACCGACAGTGTCCTCTCCTTCCTCATCGGCCACACGGCCGCCCTCTTCTCCGCCGGCCGGAAGCCCGCCGCGCCAGGCCAGACGTTGGGCACCCTCCAGGCGCAAGATGGCAAGTACCTGAGCACGGGCAACGCCGAGACCTACTTCTGGGAGCGGTTCTGTCGAGCCATCGGGAAGGAAGAGCTGATCCCGCTACATCGGGCCGAGGGCGCAACGATGGAACGCGTCGTGGCCCAGGTGCAGGAGGGGATGGCGACGAAACCCCGCGACGAGTGGGTCCGCCTGCTGCGCGAGGCCGACACGTGCGCGGCCCCGGTGTACGACCTCGACGAGGTGTTCGAGGACCCCCAGATCAAGGCCCGCGACATGGTGGTCGAGTTGGCGCACCCGGAGTGGGGCGCCGTGCGGCAGGTCGGTATTCCCTTCAAGCTCTCCGATACGCCGGGCGCGGTGCGCACCTTCGCCCCCCTCGCCGGGGAGCACACCGTCGAGATCCTGGAGTCCCTGGGCTACGGCGCGCAAGAGATGGCGCGGCTCGAGCGGGCGGGCGCCGTCCGAGCCTGGCGCGAGCCCTGAGCGCTGGCGTAGTGAAGAGGTCGTTCGCCGAGGAGGCTGAGAAGGCATGAGCCGCATCACAGATCGCGTCGCTGTCATCACCGGCGCCACGCGCGGAGTGGGACGGGCGACGGCCCGCTGCTTCGCTCAGGCAGGATGCCGGCTGGTCCTGGGGGCGCGGGGCGAGGAGCCCTTGCAGGCGCTGGCCGATGAGCTCGGGCCCGCGAATGGCAACATCGTCACGGTGCCGACCGACGTGACGCATCAGGACGAGTGCCAGCGCCTCGTGCAAACGGCCCTGGCTCGCTTCGGCACAGTGGACATCGTGGTCGCCAACGCCGGCATCGGCTGGGTCGCGCCGCTGCACGAGCAAACCGACGAGTGGTGGCACCGCGTGGTCGACGTCAACCTGCACGGCGTCTACTACACGGTGAAGGCCGCCATCCCCCACATGATCGAACGCCAGGCGGGCCACCTCATCATCATCTCCTCCGTCAACGCCATCCGTCCCAACATCAACTGGGGGGCCTACGTCCCCACCAAGTATGCCACCCGCGGCCTGGCCGAGATGCTCCAGCTCGAGCTGAAACCCAATCGCATCAAGGTGTCGCAGATCCATCTGGGGGGAGTGCGGACCACCTTTCGCTCCGGCTTCGACGAGCGATGGGCCGCGCCCAATCCCCAGGCCCAGGCCGACCCGGATCGCGTGCTCACGCCCGAGGACTGCGCCGACGCCGTGCTCTGGTGCGCCGAGAGCGCGACCTCACCCAGCGCCGTTCCCGTGGAGATCTTCCTTCAATCGTGGGCCACCATCCGGTAGAGAGACAGACGTCCAAGCCAGCCTGGTGCCCGGGACCGCGAGGACGAAGATGACATTGCCGCTCGAAGGCTTCCGCTTGTTGGACCTGAGCCGCCTGGTGCCCGGGCCGGCCGCCACCTGGCTCCTGGCTGACCTGGGCATGGATGTGCTCAAAGTGGAGGAGCCGGAGGTAGCACGCGGTGGACGGGCCCGGGATTCCTTCTCACCGACGGTGGACGATCCGGAGCTCGAAGCCCGCGCCATGGCCTGGAACCACATCGGCCGCAACAAGCGGAGCATCGCCATCAACCTCCGCGCTCCGGAGGGACAGGAGATCCTGCACCGGCTCGCGGCCACGGCCGACGTCTTCTTCGGCAGCTACCGCCCGGCCGTGTACGCCCGTCTGGGGGCAGGCTACGAGACCCTGAAGAAGCTGAACCCCCGTCTCGTCTACTGCACCCTGACCGGCTACGGCAAGGACAGCGCCTATGCCGGCTGGCCCGGCCAGGAGAGAAACGCCCAGGGCATGTCGGGGGTGAGCGCCCTGAGCAGCGGCTCCAACGGCGAGCCGGCCGATTTCCTTTTCCTGCCGGTGGACAACTATGCTGCGGCCCTCGTGGCCGTGGCGATCCAGGCAGCCTTGCTGTCTCGAGAGCGCACGGGGCAGGGCCAGTACATCGACTTCGCCATCACGGAGGCCGGAGTCGCCCTCATCAACCAGACCGCCTGGCGCTATCTGCGCCACGGCGAGGTGCCCCGACGCGGGCTACCCAGCCTGGGCAACCTGCGCTGCGCCGACGGCAAGTATCTCAGCAGCGCCGCCAACGCCGAGACCCACTTCTGGAACCGCTTCTGCGACGCCATCGGCCGGCCCCAGTACCACGACCTGTTCCCCCTGCCCCATGACCAGCGGGTGGGTGAAGCCATGGACCCCAGGATCGAGGCGGCCATCGCCGACGTTCGGGCCGTGATGCTGACGCGGACACGGGACGAGTGGCTCCAGGTCCTCCCGCCGGACATCTCGGTGGTGCCGCTGCTGGAGCTCGACGAGGCCCTCGAGGGCGGCTACGCCCGGGACCGGGGCCTCGTGTGGGAGCTGGACCACCCCCTGGAAGGGCGGGTCCGGCAGGTCGGGTCGCCCTTCCGCCTCTCGGAGACGCCGCCCGTCTTCCGGAACTTCGCCCCGCTCCTGGGCGAGCACACCCGCCCGGTACTGGAGGAGCTGGGGTACAGCGCCGAGCAGATCGAGCGGCTGATCCGGAGCGGCGTCGTCCGGGCCGCCCGCTAGCGCCTCCTTGCGGGAATAGGCGTTACCATACCAAGCCTGAGCACTGGATTCCGGCTTAAGCCGGAATGACGTAGGCCTGGCGACGCTGCTCGTTGCCACGGCGGAGATGCAACCTGTCGTTCCGGCGGAAGCCGGAACCCAGACCCCGCGTTCCCGCGGATCCAGACTCGGGAATCATTGGCGCGGCCCGGTCGGCGTGGCGGATTCCCCGTCTTTCGTGGAAGGCGCTGGAGCACCCGTTTGAACAGAAACTGCCCCATCTGGGGATCTTGTCCGTGCGTTTTCCTATGTCGAGGACAGGGTCCGGTCAAGCTCAATACCCGCGGAAAGCCTCGTTGTTGATTGGAGGTCAAGAACGACCGATCCCCCTTATCCGTCACCTCTATGGCAACCTAACGGTTCCGGCGGAGCTCACCGCCGCGCGGCGCAGCCGCCATCCGGTGCAGCGACTGCCCGCATCATGTCAAGCCGCAAACGGAATGATTTCCAGTTCGACCGAAGCATTGACCCTTGAGAGCAATGCTTCGACCTTCGCAAACACGCTGTCTGCGATCAGGTACTCGGTGCAAGCCTCGCACTGCTCGACCGGGAGGTCCTTGACGATGACGATTGTCTGGTCGCTCACCTTGAACGGAAGATCGGTGACCAACGCACGCAAGGTACTGCCACACACTCGGCATTTCATGTCTGCCCCTTCCTTGACTTGAGATCCGGCGCCCATTCGTCAGGATTCGGCCGGTACGCGGTAACGATCCGCACGTTGTCCCCATCCACGTCGACCGCGAAGAGCACATGGAATGCGCCTCGCTCCGACTTGGCCCAGACGAGGTAGCTCGGAAGATACTTGTCCTCGGGGTACGACTCAATGATCTCGTAGCTCTCCGTTGCCTCGAACACCTCGTCGCGCGAAATGTAGCGCCCGGCCAGTCGCATGTTCACATGATACGTCCAGTGGACCTTCCGCTCCCGCACGCACCGCCGAATGAAGTCCAGCGCGTCCATGGGACGTCTCCGGCCGGCCGTCATTCCGTCACGGTATCGTTGGTCGTCCTTGTTCTCGGATGGGACCAGGGGCGGCGACCGAGACGCCCGGCGCGCCACCTTCAGCCCCCCTGCTGCTGAAGGCGACTATGGTGTACACGCACGTACCGCATCGCCGGCCAAGGCGCTGCGACGCAGCCGGCGCCGGCGTGCGCGGGGAGTTGAAGAAGAGGCTGCTCATGGTCAGCTTTTCGCCGAGAGCGTCATCTCACATGGTGACCGGGGTGAGACGGACGACACGGGCTCGCCTACTTGCTGCTGCCAAGTGCCTGCTCCGCAGTGTCTCTCTCACTTTGCTAGGCAGGGCCCCACCTGAACCCACGAGTAGCTTTCGTGGATAGACCGTGAGTTGATTGAGCGCGATCCGTGTCGAGAAGAGCGTCGCCGGACTCGGCCAGCCTGACGCGGCGCGCCGAAGCTCTTCGTGCGTTAACCCAAAGAGCGTCTCGAACTCCCAGTCTGGAAAGAAGGGCCCGTTCGCAGCAACGAGGAGGCGCCGGCGAACAGTCGCGACCTCGGATTCAGTGAGTTCTTCGGCCACGGCTGGCTCTATGCTGCCGCCTAACGGCATGCACAACCTGCGGTTGTTAGCCCGCACGCTCGAGCCTCCACTGGCCTGCTTCCACATCAACGAGCATTAATGCCGCTAGCGGGTAAGTCTTCTTCTCTCGGAAGGAGAACCGCTCGGAAGAGCATGGCACTCTAAGTACTCCTCCCACCAAGTCAGTGCGGTCGTCCAGAATTGTCAACGACGCATGACAAGAGAGGTAATCGTCAACGATCTCGGATGGCGGCAACGAAATGGTCTCTTTAAGCCTGGCAGATACGTAGTGCTTGAGCAAGCACCTCAAGTGATCCACCAGGTGAGTATAGCGACGGGATTCCACATACAGGAAGCAATCATCATGACTGCTCAGGTAAACGTCAGCGTGGGCAAGTGATTCGAGAATGCTTTCCTCCTTCCCCCACTGTACGTCCGTGGCCTTCAGGACAGAGTCGAGCGCTGTGTCCTGGTCGATATCAGCACCAACATCGAGAAGTGACATGTTGTAGTGTGAAAAGTTCACGAGCAGTGTCGGCAGTTCGGTGATTCCGATAAGGATGATGTCCTTGTCGAGCACATCTGGAGTCAAACCTTGCCGTCTGGCGATCTCCTCGAGTGAGATGGGTTCTCCACCATCGCGGTCGTACCAGTTGTGATCCACCCCGAAGACGCAGACGCGACCTTTAGTGTTCCCCGGCAGAATCTCCGCAGCTTCCGCGACGCTTTGTGCGTGCAGATACCCTCGCCACACCCCATGCTCAACCGCTCTGAGATCGAACCCCAGCGGGAACAGCCCGGCGTAGCCGGACAACCGATTCGCTTGAAACGCATGCTGTCTCATGTCCGGCTTCTTACGCACACACACCCACCACCGCGCCCGCAGGGCGTCTCCGATTCATCTGGCTTCCCCTGGAGTCGGCTTCCTCACCGAGTCCATGAAAGCACGATCGCTGGCCCCGAAGTCGCGATAGTTCGCCTTCGCCTGCGAGAGGCTCCGGTCACCGTTGGGACCGCCGCGCACCACGTCTGCATCCGCGTCGTCCTGGCCATCATCCTCCCACCAGCACACCTGACACATCTCAAAACTGCCGCGCTCACGGAGAGTGAGACAGCCACAGCACGGACATGCAACCTTCATGAGATCCTCGCCATGAGCTGGTCCACAGCGAACAGGAGCGCACCAAACAAGTTGGTCAGGAAGCCAAGAATCCCATCGGTCGTCGAAGTCACTTCTGGCCTCCTCCCCCCAAGACGGTAAGATCCGCGTGGTCCCGAGCCCTCTCACGCCAGCAGGTCCCGGTACTTCGCCCGCAGCTTCTGCCGCAGTTCCTGGCTCACGTCCACACGGCCGGGAAGGTGCCCTTGAGCTTCCGGTCGTAGGGGATGCAGGCGTCGACCAGGATGCGGTTGTTGAAGTTCCCCGGCAGCACCATGGGGTCCCGGCCCGAGGACCAAGCCGGAGCGATCTAATCGAACTTGGGCATTGGGCCGCGAATGGCACTCCACACCGCCAGAATCGCGACTTCACCTTGGTCGGCATCGTAGACGTGGTATCGAGTCCTGGGCAGCAGTAGCCGACGCAAGCCCGGCACGCCTGCTTCGGGATAGGATCGTCCGATCTCCGGAACGGTGGCGAGCAGGTCGACTGCCCCAAATAGCTCCCGGTAGAACAGATCTGCGGATGCCTGACGATTCTCGCGCCACCAAGCAGCCGCTGCGCGTGCCTGAGCATCCGCCTCCGGTGTCGACCAGACGCGAACGCTCAATCAGACGCCAGGTCCTCGAGTAGCTCCTCCACCGGGCGCAGCCGTCCGGCCCGTGCGCTTCGCCAGGACTTGGCTAGCGCCTCATGCAACGCTGCGCGCTCCTCCGGACCCAGCCCGTCAGCGCTGTCTGCCATGGCAAGCTCAAGCACCGTGCCTTCAGGCAAGCGCGTCGGCTCGTCGAGGACCAGACGACCGTTCTTGACCCCAGCTCGAAGAGTCTCCATCCCGCCGATTCTACTCCTCTTCTACGCTCCTCAGCGCCCTCCGCACGTCGTCCTACGCCAGCAGGTCCCGGTACTTTCCCCGTAGCTTCTGGCGCAGCTCCTGGCTCACGTCCACCACCGCCGGGAAGGTGCCCTTGAGCTTCTGGTCGTAGGGGATGCACGCGTCGATCAGGATGCGGTTGTTGAAGTTCCCGGGCAGGACCATGGGGTCGCGGCCCGAGGACCAAGCCCGCTGCATGATGTCGACGTCGATGACGGGGTCGAAGCGCGTGGAGATGGCCCACAGCACCTGGTTCATGTCCGAGGGATCGATGTCCTCGTCCACCACCACGTTCCACTTGCCGTTGTAGGCCCCGGCCTGGCAGGCGACAGCGGCATGGAGCACCTGCCGCGAGTGGCCGGGGTACCGCTGCTGAATGCTGACCACGACGAACCGCACCCCCGCGGCCCCCTCGTGGCACCAGACACCGCGGATCTCGGGGATGCCTGAGGCGCGCAGGGCCTGCCAGATGCCCGCCGCCGCGGCCACCCCTTTCAGCAACACCGTCTCGTCCACGGGCTTGTGCTGGGGAGCGCAGGTGAGAATGGGATCGTTGCGGTGCATGACCGACTTCACCCGCACGCAGGGCCGCGGCACCGACCCGCTGCAATAGTACCCCGTCCATTCCCCGAAGGGCCCCTCCGGCAGGACATCACCCGGCACCATGTCCCCTTCGATGACGATCTCCGCCGTGGCGGGCACGGGGAAGCCGGTGTACACGCCCCGCACCACCTCGATGGGCTCGCCGCGGATGCCCCCCGCGTAGTCGTACTCGGAGACGCCGCCCGGCAGGGGGCTGGAGCCGAGGAAGTAGAGGAGGGGGTCCTGGCCGCAGACGATGGCCACCTTCATCGTCTGGCCCCGCTCGAAGTAGGTGTCGCGGTGGATGCGGCCGTGCTTGCCCTCGGTGATCTGGCAGCCCACGGTCTTGGCGTCGTACACCGTGGAGCGGTAGGTCCCCAGGTTGTACCAGCCCTCGTCGGGGTCCTGGGTGATCACACAGCAGGCGGTGCCGATGTAGCGGGCTGTGTCCAGCTCGTGGTGGCGGGGGACCGGGAACTCCAGCACGTCGACGTCATCGCCCGTGTGGACGTTCTCCATGACCGGGCCGGTGGGCACCTCGACGGCCGGGAGCGGCTGCAAGTTGCTCATCTTCTCCCAGTAAGCGCGCACGAAGTCGGCCTTGCTCTGGTACTCCGTGGGCAGTCCCAGGGTTACGGCCAGCCGCTTGATGGTGCTGAGCTCCCCGTAGAGGGTGCGATAGGTCGCGGGGTAGCCGGGTATGTCCTCGAAGAGAAGGGCGGGCACGTGCCCCGGCTTCGCCTCGTGCATCAGGTGAGTCAGGGGCCCCATCTCCGCATCCCAGTGGGCACCCTTCACGCGCTGCAGCTCTCCCAGGGCCTCCACCTCCCGCAACCAGTCGCGCAGGTCGTTGATGACCGCCGTCTTCTCCCGAACCGCCATGGACTTCCTCCTCCCCGAACTAGGACTCTCGTTGCTCTCGCAGTGGCGCCAGGGCCTGGTGCACCCGCTCCTGGAGCAAAGGCAGGGCGGTAATGCTGATGCCCGTGGCATCGAGAATGGCATTGGCGATGGCCGCTGCTGTGGGGGCTAGGCCTGTCTCACCCACCCCCTTGGCCCCAAAGGGCCCTTCCGCGTGGGGCGCCTCGACCAGGATGGGCACCATCTCCTGGGGCATGTCCAGGCTGGTCGGCACGTGGTACTCCGAGAAGATGCCGTTCTGGACCTTGCCCGCCTCCATCTCCAGGCGCTCCGTGAGGGACGAGCCGAACCCCATGGCCAGGGCACCCTCGATCTGCTGCACACAGTGCAGGGGATTGATGGCCTTGCCCACGTCATGGGCCGCCGTCACCTTCAGGATCTCGACGGCTCCTGACTCGGTGTCGACCTCCAGCTCCACCCCCTGGGTGGCGTACATATAGAAGGCGACGGCGCGCGGGCTCTGGCCCGTCTCGGGGTCCAGCGGTTTGGCGTCGCGCACCCCGTAGGTCGCCCGCCCCACGACGCTGGCCGCGGCACCATAATAGCGACCGATGAGCCGGGCATAGGCCAGGGGCTCCTTGCCGGGCACGACCACCTGGCCGCCCTCGAAACGCACCAGATCCTGGGGCGCCTCGAAGACCTCCGAGGCCATCTCCACGAGCTGCTGGAGGATGTCCTCCGCAGCCAAGCGGACGGCATTGCCCATGTAGAAGGTGGTGCGGCTGGAGCTGGAGGAGCGGTCGAAAGGGGTGAAATCGGTGTCGGGGTTCGCCACGCGCACGCGCCCCAGGGGCACCTGGAGCACCTCGGCGACGATCTGGGCCAGGATCGTGTTGGCTCCCTGTCCCAGCTCGATGCTGGACTTGAGGATCTCGACGGCCCCGTCCTCGTGCATTTTGACGACGGCCGAGGAGGTGGAAGGTGCCCTGGCGTGTTTGAAGATGGTGGCGAGGCCGCGACCCCGCCGCCGCGTGGGACTGGAAGGGGGGCCCTTGGGGGCCGACCAGTTGAGGGCAGCTGCGGCCTTGTGGATGGTCTCCTTGAGCCCCATACCCGTGCGCAGTATTTCGCCGGTGGCCGTCTCGTCGCCCAGGTCGAAGGCATTGCGCAGCCGCAGCTCCAGAGGGTCGATCCCCAGGTCGCGGGCCATGAGGTCCATCTGGGACTCGTAGGCCCAGATCACCTGTGGCGCGGCGTAGCCCCGCAGGGCGCCCGAGATCGGGTTGTTCGTGTACACGCAATAGGCGTCGGCCTTCACGTTGGGGATGCGGTAGGGCCCGGCCCCCTGGAAGCCCCCGTTGCGACACACGTTGGGTGTGCAGTCGGCATACCCGCCAGCGTCCCAGTAGCTCTCGACCTCTCGCGCCTGGAGGAGCCCTTCCCGCGAAACCCCCGTCTTGATACGGATGGTGGTGGCGGGACGAACCACCGCACTGCCGAACTCCTCCTCGCGGGTG
>Ga0082335_1009004_pt1 | contig 10998 bp, 11 predicted proteins | sample Subgrocontami58m_FD_72375 | JGI IMG/M metagenome (GOLD analysis project Ga0082335, IMG submission 72375) | Subsurface groundwater microbial communities from S. Glens Falls, New York, USA - GMW37 contaminated, 5.8 m (SPADES assembly) (version 2) ... | reverse complement strand
TTTAAAAGAGGAAATAAATATGGCAGTTAAGAGTATTAAAGCCGTGAAGTATTTAATCTTTTTCATCAGTTAATTTTTGTTTTCTATTTCGTCAAACTTATCAAGCAGTTTTTCAATTTCTCCAGTTGACCTTTTTATGTCGGAGAGCTCATGGTCTCCCATAAAATTTTCAATTGATTTTTTAATATTGTTTATGTGATTTTTTATGATTAAAGAATGAAATAAAAAAGTATCTTTCTTTAAATCCTGGTTTTTGTTTTTTAAAATTTCGTTTTTAATATGCTCCTTACCCATATATAGGGCAAACGGCGTAAGAAAAACTAATGCAAATATTGGCAAGAGTGTGTTAATGCTTTGTTGCTGCGGCAAAAATATTATAAAGAAAATTACGCTGGCAATCGTGGTAACTATTGAAATAACAGGCTCAAGTATGAGGGCTAATGAGAATAACAAAAAGTAAATTAAAAAGAAAAATGGAGAAGTTGAGCCGCCTGTCGTGTTTATAATTATTAAAATTACAAGTGTAAAAATTATTGATTCAAGAAGTCGTGATCCTCTCGAAAACTTTTTACCGGCAAATAAAATTATAAAAAGAAAGGCTATTATTTGAAGATCGTACTGAACTAAAGGAGTTTTTGGGAAAATAAATGCAAAAGCTATAACAGCAACCATTATTAACGAGTGAACAATCTCAATAGTCATATATTAAATATACAATAAACACATAACGTGAAACGTGTAATTAGCGAAGATATAAATTATTTTTGATTTTGGACTTCGCGGAGTCAAACAACGATTTGACGGATGCGAAGCGGCTCCAACTAAGAAAAAAATAAACATCGAGCTAATTTAATTAGATATTGTTAACAAGACCCGTCAAATGCGTTAACTTTCTAAACTTTACAACCCTACAATGCTCTAAACTCCTAATATTGTGGATTATAATCCATTGACAATAATCATATTCTTTTTATTATTTATCCAATGTCCGAAGACCTTTTAAAAACAATTAAGGGATTTAAAAAATATAAAACCGAATCTATACTTATAATTTCTTCAATAATAGTAACTCTAATCTCGCTGTTTATTTTTCTTACCTCATCTTCAAAAGATACTAATGAAATATATATTGATGAAAAAACTGACAATTCTAAGGCTAAAGAAAAAGAGGACTTTAAAGATGAAATAATCATTGATGTTTCTGGAGCTGTAATCAAACCTGGAGTTTATAGCCTTAAAAATGGATCGCGAATTAACGATGCTATAGATCGTGCAAGCGGATTGTCATATGATGCCGATTCATATTATTTTTATAGAAATTTTAATTTAGCCGCTCTTATTTATGATCAAGAAAAAATATATGTTCCTTATTTATGGGAAATCACATCTGGAATATTTGTAGAAAATCCAAGAATATTAAATTATCTTTCAACAATACCGATAATTAAGGACGCGGTTATAGATAAGAGTCAAGAAAGGACAAATATAAATACGGCAAGTATTGACGAATTAGATGAACTTCCCGGGATTGGAGCAGTAACAGCACAAAAGATTATTCAAAATCGACCTTATTCTAATATAGAAGATCTCCAATCCAAAAAAATTGTCAGCAAGACGGTTTTTGAAAATATTAAAGACCAAATTACTGCAAATTAATGATAACTCCATCTGATTTTACACAAGTAATCAATTTATATCTTCCAGAACCTCATGCGTCTTTATTAAATGGAATTCTATTTGGCGTATCTTTAAAAACAACTCAAGCTTTTTTTGAACAGTTAAAGATTGTTGGATTGCTTCACATTGTAGTTTTATCAGGTATTAATATTACTTTATTAGCGTCAATAATCGCTTCATTCACAGGGTTTCTAAATAAAAAGGCTTCTTCATTCATAACTATTATTTCAATTGTGCTTTTTGTCATGTTTGTTGGTCCAAAACCGCCAATTGTCAGGGCTGCTGTAATGGGAAGTCTTGCTATATTTGCAATAATATTTGGAAGACAAAAAAGCGCCCTTTATCTTTTGTTTTTATCAGGCTTTTTTGTTCTTATTTTTAAACCCGAATGGATTACAAGTATATCGTTTCAACTATCGTATGGAGCTACGCTTGGAATAATTTTATTTGGAACGGCAAAATTAAAAGGAAAAAGCTTTGAAGATAAAATAAAATACGACATAGCTAAGGAGTTAAAGCCTTCTCTTGCCGCTCAGATTTTTACTGCTCCTCTTATTTTTTATTATTTCAAACAAGTTTCGTTAATATCTCCTCTTTCAAATTTACTAGTGGCGCCTGTGATATCTCCTCTTATGATATTTGGCTTTGCAACTGCTATTCTTGGAAAAATAAATTTCTATCTTGGTTATATTCCAAGCATTATCTGCTATGGAATTTTAAGCTACATAATTTTTATTATCGAATTTTTATCAAAATTACCCTATGTTTTTATAAATTTCAACTAACGGTTTTCGTATACGATCGTGATCAAAAACGTTAGTGGTCAAATTATGAAAAAAATAAAATTAACTGATATTTTGCTTTTAAGCGTAGCCGGATTTTTTGATCTTTTTCAAGAAATGAAAGACCCTGGTGGAATATATTCAAATTATTATCAAAATTTCTATGGGTTTGTGCCTAACAGATGGAAAAAAGGCAATTATTCCTCTTTAGTATCCAGAATGATACAAGATAAAAAAATTAGGAAAATTAAGAAAAATAATAAATTAAGATATGAAATCACTACTAAGGGGATAACTCATCTGCAAAATAAATATTTCGTACTTAGTTATCAGAAGAAACGATGGGATAAAAAATGGAGAGTAATGATATTTGATATAGAAGAAACTAATAGAAAAATCAGAGATTCTTTAAGATATAAAATAAAACAACTGGGATTTGGATATTTACAAAAATCAGTTTGGGTATCTCCTTATAACACCTTTTCTTATTTAAAACAATTTATTAAAGATAATAACCTCGATTCTCAGATTATTCTTATAGAGTCTCAAAAATTGAGTATCAAAAATGAAGAATTAGCAAGAATTATTTGGCCGATAGATAAAATTAAACTTTCTTATATAGAAATCTATCAAAAACTTGTTTTGATTAATAAGAAAATAGATGATAATACAATAAGTTCGAGTTCCAAAGTAAATTTTGGCAGGATTTATAAAAATCTTATCTCTACTATTTTAAGAGACCCACATCTTCCTAAAGAATTCCTCCCAAAAGATTGGCCCTATAACAAAACAATAAATCTTGCTAAAAAAATAAAAAATATTTTATAAATAAATTGTGCTTTTGGGCCACGATCGTGGTATTAAATCGTAATGTAATAAAAATATGGAGGAGAGTTTAACATCCAAGAGAAGTCTTGTTGTGACAATCATAATTGCTGTTTTTTTTGTTGCAATATCTATTGCAAAAAATAGTTTTGATGAGCAAACAAAAGTTGTTTTTTGTGATGTTGGACAAGGCGATGCAACATATATTCGAATAAATAACAAAACAGATGTATTAATAGACGCTGGGCCTGATAGAAAAGTATTGCAGTGTCTTGGAAAATACATGCCCTTTTTTGATAAGACAATTGAGCTTGCGATATTATCTCATCCTCAAAAAGATCATTTTGGTGGTTTTTTGCATATTTTAGATAGATACCAAATAAATCTACTTATATTAAATCCATCCAATAATAACACCTTGTCCTATCAATCCCTATTAAAAAAATTAGCCATCAAAAAAGTAAAATCAAAAAACCTTTATTCTGAAAATATTATTAGGTTTGCGGGCGCTACAGTTGAATTTTATTGGCCTACAAAAAAGTATTTTATAAATAACAACGCCTATGTTAATTTAAACAAGCTTTCATATGTATTTACTTTTAAAACGAAAAACAATTCAATATTATTTACAGGAGATATTGATAAAGAAATTTCAAATAAAATAAGTAGTTATTTAGATAAAGTTGATATTTTAAAAGTACCACATCACGGATCTAAAAACGGTGCAACAAAAAAATTAATCGAAAAAATAAAACCAAAAATTTCAATCATCAGCGCGGGTAAAAATAATTCGTACGGACACCCGCATAAAGAAATTTTAGACCTTCTTGACAGTGTAAAATCAATAATTAAACGAACGGACATAAACGGGGATATAGTATTCAAACTCTAAACCCTAAACTCTAATCTCTAAACAAACTCAAATGTTTTAAATACAAATGCTTAAAATAAGAATTTGAAATTAGAATTTTGTATTTTGAAATTGTTTAGGATTTAGAAATTAGAGATTAGAGATTTCTAGCTTTAGCTAGACAATAATATTCCTCGGATTTCTTTGAAGATGTTGAAAGCTTCAAGTCCTATCCAATTTTCCCCTATTAAAGCAGTCGGCAGTCCTGGATCATTTTTTAGAATTGCTACATATTCAAATACTACATTTTTTAACTTAATTTCTTTAGGTTGATCTTGTGATAAAATCAGGTGCCATTTTTTAAAAAGCTCTCTATATTTTTTTTCTAAAGATTCTTTTTGCCAAACTTTTTCAATTAAAACCTTTTTATCGCCAAAAACATGGTCTGACTCAAACGCCTGTACATAGCTCTCCTCTTCTTTTCCGCCAACCAAGTCTTTCAAATCGTTGATTATAGGGTGAGGAGTTAACCAAAAAGATCTATGCCAAGGGCCCAAACCCCATCCAGAAACATGCCTTCTTAATTTATCTCTTAACTCTCTTTTTTTCTCTGGTATTTCGTAAGATAATATCCTTAATTTTCCGTCCCAATTATCTTTCAAATATCTAAAAAATGGAAATGTCAAAACAAGTTCTTTAAAGCCTTTATCTGTGAGTTTATAACTTGAGGATTGACTATCACCTAAATCTGATTTTTCAATTATTTCGTCCCTTACTAATGAAGATAATGTTGATTTTGTTTTTTGATTTAAACTTATTTCAAAAACTTTTTGAATTTTTTCTGAAAATAAGACGGGGTTAAAAGATAAATCTGAAAGTAAAAAAATAGCAGTTATAATTTTCGTCCGCCTTTCTTTAATCCCCATTAAGGAAAGAATACTACAGACGATATTTTATTGTCAAGGGGTAAACCAGAATAAATACGGTTTACACTTGATTTAATTAATTCTTTATAGTTAAATGATAATTAACTTACATATTTTATGAGGAAAGTTATTTTATTGATTTTTACATTATCTCAATTTGCAGTTTTGTTTTTAAGATATCCGCAAGTAATAAATACTGCAAGCCTTACAAGTGCTTCTGCAACGCTAAGTAATTCCAGATTATCTTATAGAGCAGGAGTTGCAACAGGATTATCGGGTGCATCTACAGTAGATATTGATACAACCGGATTTTCAGATAGTAATACAAATCATTTATTTCCAAAAGACGTCTTATGTTTTGCTGATTCAAACTTTGCTGGGTGTTCACAACAAACTACTTATACGGTACATAATGCTGTTGACTCTGATACTTTACAATTATTTTCACCATTGTCTGCTGCACTTGGCGCAAATGATTTAGCAATTGCATCTCAATCAGGATCGCTAACTTTAGCTTTTACAACAACAGCAGTGGTTCCAACAGCCGGGGATATTCTAGTTACAATACCTATGGCAAACAGCGCAAGTGGAAATGATGGATTTCCTGATTCGTCAAGCGCTGTATCTACTGGAGGATTTGATTTAAACGCTATAGCTGCTGGAGATATATCAACGACCGGATGTACAGATGCAAGCTGGGTCACAACAGAGACTATTGCTGTCGGAAGCGGTAGTACAGACCATACAATACGAGTTGACAGACAAACCGGTTCTTGCGCGGCGAGTTCTGCTATTACAATTACGATTGACTCTGCGCCAGGAATTGTTAACCCTCCACCAATAACTTCAGGACACACTCAAGGAACTGCAGATATTTATACAATTAATATTAAAACTCGAGACGGATCTGATAATACTTTGGATGAAATTGACATAGATATTGCTCCTGTAGAGGCTGTTTTAGTTTCTGCAACAGTTGATGAAACACTTGCTTTTACAGTTGCAGCTGTAGCGTCTGCAGCGTCAACATGCGGACAAACGACAGACGTCACAACTACAGCATACTCTGTACCTTGGGGTACGCTATCAACAGCAGATTCATTTTCAGAAGGATCACAACAACTAACAGTTTCAACAAACGCAGATGGTGGTTATAGCGTAACTATTGAAGAAAATGACCAAATGGGTAAGAACGGCGTTACTTGTACAGGAGCCTCTGCCGGAGAATCTGTAAACTGTATAGAAGATACGACGTGCAATGGCGCTGCTTGTACTGAGTCAACGTCGGCTGAATGGACTACTGCGACAAATAATGGACTTGGTTTTTCTTTGGCAAATCAAAGTGGTTCAGACGCTTCGTTTTTATATAATGAATCATCAAGGACGTTTTCATCAAGGCAAATAGCCGATCAAGAAGTTCCTGAAACAAAAAGGGCTATTATGACAAGCACTTCTCAAGTATCTGGAAGCAGTGCATATGTATGTTATAGAATATCAATTTCAGGTACGCAGCCTGCTGGATATTACTACAATAAAGTTAAATATACAGCGACGGCAATATTTTAAAACAAGTATTCAGTATGAAGTATTCAGTATTCAGTATTAAAAAACAAACAATTTTTCTTATTTTTGTCCTGTATACAGTATACAGTATACTGAATACTCCGCTTGTGCAAGCACAAGCGGCTATTCCTCTAATTGTCTCTCCTGCAAGGCAAGAAATACTTCTTGATCCGGGTGAGCAAACTTCTGTTAATGTGAAGTTTTTGAATCAAGGCGAGATCCCAATATCTGGATTTATTCAAATTGCTGATTTTTTAGTTGATAATACAGATGGTATTCCAAAAATTCTAAATGATTCATCGCAAGCGTCGCCAAAATATTCTGCGTCAACATGGATCGCTTCTTCTGTTGATAGGATAACAATCGCTGCAAAAGATAACGTTCAATTACAATTTGCTATACAAGTTCCGCAAAATGCACGCCCGGGTGGTAGATATGTTGCTATTTATTTTGAACCTGAAGGATTAATCCCGCCAAGTAAAGGTGCGAACCAAGAAGCAGGATCTGGAACATCAACAAGACTTGCGTCTCTACTTTATATAAGAATATCTGGAGAAGTTACTGAAAAAGCAATTGCCTCAAGATTTTTTGCAAAGCCATTTAGCGAATTCGGGCCTATAAGCGTTGAAACAGATGTTTTAAATAGAGGAGATTATCATATAAGACCAAAAGGAGTGCTTGTATTAATTAATCCATTTGGGGGAGTTGTATCCCAGCAAAAAATAAAGGAAGAAAATATTTTCCCAGATACTGTAAGGACATTTAAATCAGAAATTGGAGAAAAGTGGATGCTTGGAAGATACAAATTGGCTTTAACTGCGGCTTACGGAGATAAAGGACAATCAATCACAAGATCTCTTTACATCTGGGTCGTCCCTTGGAGAATTATATTGATATTGATCTTAGGTATAATTTTGTCAACAGTAATTATAAAAAATATAAAAAAACAATCAAAAAGTAAAGATGAACGATTAGTGAAAGAATTGGAATATGAAAAGCAAGAAATTGAAAAATTAAAAAATCAACTCAATAAAAGAGGAGACTGAAAGATAAGCTCAGAGAAAACTCTAAGCCCTAATCTCTAAACTCTAAACAAATTCTAATAATAAAATTCAAAATTTAAAACTAAAATCCACCTATTGTCATTCCCGCGCAGGCGGGAATCCAGACTCTGGATCCCCGTTTTCACGGGGATGACGTTGGGTTTGTTTTGTCATCCTGGAGTGAACGAAGTGAGCGATAGGATCTTAAATAAGATTCTATCAGGAGCAAAGCTCCTTCCAGAATGACAAGGGGACGGTCTGAAATGACATTGTTCTTTTACTTTTTACTTGGTTTCTAACTCGTTAACACGTTAACTCGTTAATTTATTAATAAATAATTTGTATATTAAGATACTTGATACTGCATACTGAATACTGCATACTATTGCTATGTCTTTGAAAAAAATTCTAAATTTAAAATTTTCTATAGGTATAGTTTTTATTCTTTTTTTTGTCCGTTCGTTTACAAACGGCTTTGAAATATTTGCTCAAAATGATACGTCTGTCTCAGCATATATCGGCAACGGAACATTTTCTGTATTTGGATATGCTCCATCAGGCTCACAAGTAGTATTAAGCGGCATTGGAATATATGATGAAATCAGAGCCTCAAAAAATGGCTATTTTGAATTCAAGGATCAATTCCTGCCAATAAATCCAGCTTACGAACCATGTTTGACTGCAAAAGATAAATTAGGTAGAATCACAAGCCCTGTATGTATTCCACCTATTCCTACAGACTATGAAGTCAATATAGGCCCAGTGCTTCTTCCTCCAACTATTTCTTTAAATCAACTAGATTATTTTGTTGGTGACGAAATTACACTTAGCGGGCAATCTGTACCTAATACTGAAATTAGATTATTAATGTTTGTTGATAAAAAAATATCAATTATCCCTCAAGCTCATGCTTATTCTATTCCAGAGATAAAAGCGCAAACAGACGTTAAAGGTAATTATTCAATAACGCTTCCCGCGTCCAGAAAAGAAAATTACCGAGTCTTTTCAAAATTTAAAAAAGATCAGGATTTCTCTCCAAGCAGTAATACTCTACGAGTAAAAGTTTTGCCTTATTGGATGTTTATATTGGTATTTTTTAAATACTTATTTTCAGTGTCCAAACAAAGAATAGTAGAAATTATAATAATATCTCAAATAATAGCTATTGGTATATTTATTACACGTTGGCATCTCAGGCCGCATAAAATAATGGCAAAGAATAGAAATCATAAATCTAAAATTGCAAATAACAGATAAATTCTAAATCCTAATCTCTAAACTCTAAACAATCTCGAATTTCAAAGCTCAAAACTCAATATTTTGAATTTAGAATTTAATTATTTTGGATTTGTTTAGGATTTAGAAATTAGAGATTAGAGTTTTCTTTTAATAAAAGGATAGGTGGGCTTTTTGAATAAGAGATTTGTTATTAACTATAAATTCAAGATAAAATTCTCCTGCTGCTTCAGATGATATATCAAAAACAGCTTTTCCAAACGAGTCTGTTGTTCCCTGCTCTACAAAAACATTTAGCTTCGAATTCGGAGTAAACAATATTGCGGTATTTGCTACTCCTAAGCCCTGATTGTTTAATAAAAAAACGGTCGTCCTTATTTTCTCTTGATTGTTTGCTTTTGCTTTAAGTGGGGATACAAAAACATATGAGTTTTCCTGTGAAAAACCTTGATCGGAAACGCTTGCTCTACTAGTAAAATTTTTAACCTCATAAAACCAAAATAAGAGACTAAATAGTATAAGAACTATAAAAAGAATGCTTAAATAGACTATGGTTTTCTTCATAATAATTAGTATACATCATAATAATCTCTAAATCCTAATCTCTAAACTCTAAACAATCTCAAATTTCAAAAGTTTTAAAGTTTTAAATTTAAATAGCTTGATACCGAATTTTTTTACTTAGTGGGAGCCCTCCGCTTAAGTTATGCCTTTAGTTGTCCCAAACCACGTCAGACGTGGTAAGGTAAGTCGCGTTTGACGCGAGCGTAAAAGAAATTGGTATCTTCGCTATTTATCTTACTTTACCTAATTCCCTTCTTTTGGGTTTTGAATTTAATATTTTGATATTGCTTAGAGATTAGAGTTTAGAGTTTAGAGTTTAATAAATTGAGGCATATGTGAAGTCTGAATACAAAAAATATTGGATTAGCAATGCAATATGAAGTTTGATAATCTGATGTAAACTATATCAATATACTTCACGTTCATATTTACTTCCGCATAATTTAAAATTATTAAATCTAATTAAATTTTTAGACTATTTAATCTGTTTTGTCTCAATTTTACTTTATTTTGGTTACTACTATAAGTTATATGATATTATTTGATATATATAGGACGGTAAATATGCTGTGCGGTAATAATATGCAATATAATTAAATAAAACTATAAGTAACTTCAAATCCGCATTACCAAGTACATCATAATATATGCAAAATACCTCTTGACAAATGATTTTGATTGGATCTATGATGTATATATACAATGCAACAGTATAATTTTTATAATCTTGAAGCCTCATTCATAGAATTCCTTAATTCGGGAAACCGAAATCTATCGAAAGTTACTATTAAAAACTATATTTCTGATCTTAGACATTTTTTTGGTTGGTTTATATTTAGATTAAAAGCAAGCCAGGAATACTCAGAATTTGTAGATAAATTGGATATTCCTTCACTCATTACTAAATGTTTAAATACACTGATCGTCGCGCAGTATAAAGCTTATTTGGTAGCAAATAGTGTTCCACTACAGACATCAAACCGAAGGCTTTCAACACTTCGAAAATTATCTGGCTTTTTTATATCTCAGCGTTGGATCAATGAAAATCCAACAGCAAATTTACGAAATATTACAAATATTATTAAAAAAAATGATAATAAATACTATATTCAAGATGAATCAACCCAGTTAGTTTTAAATGAGTATAAAAAGGCTCTACAAAGCCAAAATCTTAAACCAGAGGAGGTTGAATCAAGCCTAAATGATATTAATGAATTTCTTAATTTTATATGATAAGCATGAGTCTTCAAAAACTACAAAGTTATTTTAGAAAGCTTCAGCAAGACGGTATTTCTCCCAAAATAATGAAGCAAAAATTGAATTCTGTGGATAACTTTGTCATTTGGGCTAATAAAAAGGGTTTATTGCATGAAACCGAATATAAGCAGTTGCATGATGGGATTGCTGAAATTAGAAAGAAACTTAGCTCAATTTTCTATCATATAGCCCCAGATACCTGGTGGAATAGACTAAAAAAAGAAGTTAGAAAATACACCTTGTCATCCTCGCGCCCCAACGTCATCCCCGACCTG
>Ga0082335_1009003_pt1 | contig 10998 bp, 8 predicted proteins | sample Subgrocontami58m_FD_72375 | JGI IMG/M metagenome (GOLD analysis project Ga0082335, IMG submission 72375) | Subsurface groundwater microbial communities from S. Glens Falls, New York, USA - GMW37 contaminated, 5.8 m (SPADES assembly) (version 2) ... | reverse complement strand
CTGGATCGTCTCGAGCGATCCCGACGAGCATGTCGAGAAGATCGGCGCCTACGTCGCTCTCGGCTTCCGCCACCTCGTGTTCCACGCGCCCGGCCCCGACCAGGAGCGATTCCTGCGGCTCTACGGCGAGCAGGTATTGCCGCGTCTGCGCAAGCGCTTCGGATGAGCCGCACCGCCGCTTTGGAGATCCTGGCCGTGCCCGGGATCCCCATGATCGAGGCGGGCGACGACCTGGCGGCCCTCATTGTCGAAGGCTTCGCGCGCGCCAGCCTCGAGCCGCGCGAGAACGACGTGATCGTGATCGCCCAGAAGATCGTCTCCAAGGCCGAAGGCCGCAGCGTCGATCTCGCCACCGTCATCCCCTCCGCGCGCGCCATCGAACTCGCCAGGGAAGTCCAGAAGGATCCGCGGCTGGTCGAACTGATCCTGTCGGAATCCGTGCGGGTGGTGCGATCCAGGCCCAACGTCCTGATCGTTGAACACCGGCTGGGCTTCGTCATGGCCAATGCCGGCGTCGATCAATCCAACGTCGCCCCGCCGGATGGCCCGCAGCGTGCGCTGATGCTGCCGGTCGATCCCGACGGCAGCGCCGCCCTGTTGCGCGAGCGCCTCTCCGCGCTCTGCGGCGTGCCGCCGGCCGTCGTCATCACCGACAGCTTCGGTCGCGCCTGGCGGCGCGGCACGGCGGGCGTGGCGATCGGCGTATCAGGCCTTCCGGCGCTGCTCGACCTGCGCGGCAACCCCGACCTGTTCGGCCGCGCCTTGCAGGTGAGCATCAGCGGCTTTGCCGACGAGATCGCCGCCGCTGCATCGCTGGTGATGGGACAGGGCAACGAGGCGCAACCCGTCGTGCTGATCCGCGGCCTCACCTGGAACGTGCCCGCCAATCCCGCCTCCGAACTCGTCCGGCCCGCCGCCGAGGACATGTTCCGGTGAGCCATGTTCTGGTGGGCGGTGGGCTGGTGGTGGCCCTGTCGGGCGGCGTCGGCGGCGCCAAGCTGGCGCTCGGCCTCAGCCGGGTCCTACCGGCGGAGGAACTGCTGGTCGTGGCCAACACCGGCGACGATTTCGAGCATCTCGGCCTCACCATTTGCCCCGACATCGACACGCTCAGCTACGTGCTGGCCGGCCTCGACAATCCGGCCACCGGCTGGGGCCGCCGCGATGAGACCTGGTCGTTCATGGAGACGATCGCGACCCTGGGCGGCGCCGACTGGTTCCGCCTGGGCGACCGCGATCTGGCACTTCATGTCGAGCGCACGCGGCGGCTCGGCGCCGGCCAGAGCCTGTCGCAGATCACGGCCGACATCTGCCACCGGCTGGGCATCGGCCCGCGCGTGCTGCCGATGAGCGACGATCGCGTGCGTACGCGGGTGCGCGGCGAGGGCGGCTGGATCGACTTCCAGGATTATTTCGTCCGCCAGCAGTGCCGTCCGGCCGTCCACGAACTCGCCTTCACCGGTGCCGCCGATGCCCGACCCCAGCCCGACGTCATGGCCGCACTCGCGTCCGGCAATGTCCGCGCCGTGGTCATCTGCCCGTCCAATCCCTTCATCAGCATTGAGCCGATCCTGGCCGTTCCCGGCCTGCGGGCGGCGATCGAAGGCTGCGGTGCCCCCGTGGTGGCGGTGTCGCCGATCGTCGATGGCCGCGCGGTCAAGGGACCGACGGCCAAGATGATGCAGGAGCTTGGCCTGCCCGTGAGTTCCGCTGCGGTGGCCAAGCGCTACGGCGGCCTGCTCGACGGCTATGTCGTCGACGCCGCCGATTCAGAGAGCATCGGGGCCGAGTTGCTCATCGCGCCCACTTTGATGACGACCCTCGAGGATCGCGAGACATTGGCGCGCGCGGTCCTGGGCTTCGCCGATCGCCTCGGGTGAGCGCGCTCGCCGACATCTGGGCGGTCGTGCCCGTCAAGGAGCTCGACGGCGCCAAGCAGCGGCTTGCCGGCCTGCTCTCGCCCGCCCAGCGCCGCGCGCTGATCGAGGTCATGGTGGGCGAAGTCCTCGACTCCGTGGCTGGCGCGCGCCGCCTCGCAGGAATCCTGGTCGTTACCCTCGACCCGTCGACGGCGGCGCTGGCCACGCGTCTCGGCGCGCGCGTGACGACCGACGGTGCGCGCGACGGCCATACCGGCAGCGTCGTCGCGGGCCGCACCCTCCTCGCCCGCGAAGGCCGTGGCGGCATGATCACGCTGCCCGGCGACATCCCCGCCACCACTTCGGCCGAGATCGACGCCGTGCTGGCCGCCCACCTTGCTGCACCCGCCTTCACCATCTCCCCGGCGCACGACGACCTCGGCTCCAACGCCGTGGTCTGCTCGCCGCCCGATGCGGTGCCGCTGCGCTTCGGAGAAAACAGCTACTTCCCGCACCTCGACGCGGCGCGGCGCGCCGGAATCGAGCCGACGGTGATCCGCCAGCCCGGCATCGCCATGGACATCGACCATCCGGCCGACCTCGCCGCCTTCCTGCGCCTGCCGCAGTCGGCCGGTACCCGCACCCGCGCCTTCCTGGAAGACGCCGGCATCCCCCGCCTGCTCGCGGACCGCGGCTTCGACTAGGACCTGCCGCAGAAGTGGACCATTTTGTGCCACGACTGAACGGGGTTTGTTTGTTCGGGATCGGTGTCCCGATTTCGCGCCCAAGTCGTTGTTCCAAATCCACAATCGCGCCGGCGCGTGCCACGGATTCTCGTTCGGCCGCTTTCGAAATGCGTGTGCCGATCCCGCAGCCTCGTACGGAGCATTGTGGACCATGTGCCGCCCACGAAAAAACGCCCGGCGGAAGGGTCCACCGGGCGTTTGATCCCTGGGCCTGCGGCACACCCAGAGTAGCAAAAAATATAGCCTGAATCGGCTGAACCTGCAAATTTTAGTGGCATGCATTTTGCTGCTAGTATTGCAAGCGTTATCGGGGATGAATCAGGGGGATCGACCATGTTGCACCGTATGTTGACCGGGCTGACGCTGGCGGCCGTGCTCGCCTCTGCCGCCGTCGCACAGGACCTGCCGAAGAGCCAATTCAAGGTCATCGGCCTCAACAGCCCGACGCCCGTATCGATCTACGACGAGCTGCCGTTCTGGCGGAAGACGATCCCGGAGGCGTCGAAGGGCGCCATCACCGTCGACGTGACGCCGCTCGACCAGATGGGCATTGACGACAAGACCATGCTGCGGCTCTTGAAGCTCGGCGTCATGGACTTCGCCGCCATGGATATCTCCAAGATGGCCGGCGACGACCCGCGCTTCGAGGCCTGCGATCTCGCGGGGCTCACGCTCACGCCCGACAAGGCACGCGCGGCATGTGACGCCTATCGCGCCGTGATCGACCGGCAACTGCAGAAGAACTGGAACGCCAAGCTGCTGGCCTTCGGCGGCAATACGCCCCAGGTCTTCTGGTGTCGCGACGTGCTCGCCGGCCTGGAAGGCCTCAAGGGCAAGAAGATCCGCGTGTTCAACAACACGATGCGCGACTTCCTGAGCGGTGTCGGCGGAACGGCGGTCAGCATGGCGTTCGCAGAAGTCGTGCCGGCGCTCAACAATGGCGTGGTCGATTGCGGCGTCACGGGCAGCCTGTCGGGCAACACCGCCGGCTGGGCCGAGGTGACCAAGTCGATCTATCCGATGTCGCTGGGCTGGAGCATCAACGTGCTGGCGGTCAATCTCAACACCTGGAAGCGCATCGATCCCAAGACGCAGGCTTTCCTGACCGAGCAGTTCAAGGCCTACGAAGACAAGATGTGGGCCACGATCAAGACGACGACCGGCGAGGCCGACAACTGCAACACCGGCAAGCAGCCCTGCACCATGGGCAAACTCGCCAAGACCACCATCGTCCCGGTGAAGCCCGAGGAGATGGAGGCGCACAAGAAGCTGGTCGAAGGCGCAGTGCTGGCGGGCTGGGCCAAGCGCTGCGGCGCCGAATGCACCAAGGAATGGAACGAGACGGTCGGCAAGGCGCTCGGCCTGAAGGCGCCTACGCCGTAACCAGAAGCGCCGTTCCATGATCGGCGTTCGTCGCTTCGCCCAGTGGGGCCTGTGGTTCGGCGGCGCGCTCGTCCTGCTCGCCGCCGTGCTGATCGGCATCGACGTGCTCATGCGCAAGTTCCTGGCGCGCTCGATCGGCGGCGCCGACGAGCTTGCCGGCTATGCCCTCGCGATCGGAACGGCATGGGGCCTGGGCGCGACGCTGCTCGACCGCGCCCACATCCGCATCGATTCGCTCTATGTCTTGTTCCCCCAGAAGCTGCGCCTGGTCCTCGATGCCGTGGCGATCCTCCTGCTGGTCGGCTTCTTTGCACTCACGACCTGGCACGGGCTGGGCGTGGTCTCGCAGTCCTGGACGTCGGGCTCGCGCAGCCAGTCGGCGCTGGAGACGCCCACCATCCTCCCGCAGGCGCTGTGGATCGTGGGGCTCGCGGCCTTCGTCGTGGTCGGGGTGCTGCTGCTGCGCCAGGCGCTCCGGACGGCCCTGTCGGGTGATCTGCGGGCAACGGCGAAATTGATCAGCACACGTTCCGCCGAGGAAGAAGTAGAAGACGAGATCCGCGATTTGAAGGACCGCCAGGTGCGCGAGGGAAAGAACTGACGTGCTGGGCATTACCCTTCTCATCCTGATCGGTCTTCTGGCGCTCGCGATCCCGGTCGCCGCCGGCCTCGGCATCCTCGGCCTGTCGCTCTCCGGTATCTATTCGAAGCTGCCGCTGTCGCTGGCGATGGGCGAAATCGCCTGGGGCACCTCGAACAACTTCCTGCTCGTGGCCATCCCGTTCTTCGTGCTGTTGGGCGAGATACTGCTGCGCTCCGGCATGGCCGAGCGCATGTACAACGCCCTGGTGCTGTGGGTGCCCTGGCTTCCCGGCGGCCTGATGCATTCCAACATCGCGGCCTGCGCGATGTTCGCGGCGACCTCGGGATCGAGCGTGGCGACGGCGGCGACGATCGGCACCGTTGCCCTGGGCGAGGTCGAGAAGCGCGGCTATTCCGAGCGGCTATTCCTCGGCACCATCGCGGCCGGCGGCACGCTCGGCATCTTGATTCCGCCCTCGATCAACATGATCGTCTACGGCGTGCTCACCGAGACCTCCATTCCCAAGCTCTATCTCGCGGGCTTCATCCCCGGTCTCGTCCTGGCGAGCCTGTTCAGCCTGACGGTGCTCATTATCTGCCTGATCTGGCCGGCGCTGGGCGGCAAGCCGACAACGACGAGCTGGCAGCAGCGCATCGCGGCCCTGCCCGACCTGCTGCCGCCGCTGATCATCTTCCTGGCCGTTATCGGCTCGATCTACGCCGGCTGGGCGACCGCGACCGAGTCGGCGGCGCTGGGTGTCCTGGCCGCCATCGGCATCGCCGCCTGGAACCGCCGGCTGACGCTGCGCACGCTGCTCAACGCGTTCGAAGGCACGATGCGCACCACCGCCATGATCATGGCGATCCTGCTCGCGGCCTACTTCCTCAATTTCGTCATCACCTCGATCGGCCTCACCGGACAGGTGAACAACTTCATCACCAGCCTGGGCCTGTCGAAGATCCAGCTTCTCGTCGTCGTGGTGATCTTCTACTTCATCCTCGGCATGTTCATGGAAACCCTGTCGATGATGGTGGCGACGGTGCCGATCATCGCGCCGATCATGATCAAGGCGGGCTACGATCCGATCTGGTTCGGCATCATGATCATCATCCTGATGGAACTGGCGATGATCACCCCGCCGGTGGGCATCAACCTCTATGTCGTGCAGGGCCTGCGCAAGCGCGGCCGGATCGACGACGTCATCATCGGCACCTCGCCGTTCGTGGTCACCATGATGCTGATGCTGCTCATCCTGTCGATCTGGCCGCAGATTGCGCTCTGGCTGCCGCAAATGGCGGCGAACTAGCTTTTTGACCCCTCCGGCCGGAGAGGTCAGAAACGCCGACCTACAACGTAATCACGATATTCCCCGCACCATCGAGTTCGGCGTGGGCGCCGGGTGGGACGACGCAGGTGGTGTCGTATTCCTCGACGATCAGCGGACCCGTGCGGCCCGTCGCAAGATCGATCCGGCTCAATACAGGTGTTTCCATCCAGCCATGGGCGTCGCCGAACCAGGCCTTGCGCGACGCCTGGGCGACGGGCTCGACACGGCTCGATTTGACGTTCTTGGGCACGCCGCCGCCTTCACGCAGGCCCGAGCCGACAAGCTGGATCGCCACCAGCTCGACCGGTTCGTCGGCACCGGCACGATGGCCATAGGTGCGCTCGTGCTCCTGGCCGAAGGCCTCCTCGAGATGGGCAACCATGCGGGCGTCGATCGGGCCGTCCGGCACAGGCACGGTGAGCTCATAGCTCTGGCCCTTGTAGTGCAGCGCCGCGGACCGTTTGAGCCGAGCACTAGCGCCGCTAAAACCTTCGACGGCGAGCTGCTCGCTCGCCTGCCGCGCCATGGCATCCCAGGCCGCGCCGATCTCGCCGAGATCCGCCTGCCGCAGCAGCCGGCGGAAGGTGCGGGCATAGTGGTGCTCGACATCGGCATAGAGCAGCCCGAACGAAGAGAAGAGGCCGGCCGACGGCGGCACGACGATGCGGGCGATACCGAGGGCCGCCGCCATGCCGGCGGCGAACAGCGGGCCGTTGCCGCCAAAGGCGAACAGTGCGAACTCGCGCGGATCGCGACCGCGCTCCGTCGACACCGCCTTGATGGCGCGGATCATGTTGGAGGCGGCGATCAGATGCGCGCCGTAAGCCGCCCGCTCGACCGGCATGCCGAGTGGCTTGGCGATCTTTTCCACGAACGCCGCGCGGGCCTTGTCGGCATTGAGTTTCAGCGCGCCGCCCACGAGATGGCCGGGATTGATGTAGCCCAGCAGCACGTTGGCGTCGGTGATGGTGGGCACTTCGCCGCCCATGTCGTAGCAGACCGGGCCGGGCGAGGCGCCGGCGCTCTCGGGACCCGCCTGCAGCGCACCGCCGGGATCGATCCAGACGTGGCTGCCGCCGCCGGCGCCGACTTCGGCGAGGTCGATCGCGGGGACTTTCAGCGTATAGCCCGCACCCGTGAGCAGCCGCGAGCCGATCATGATGCCGGCGCCCACCGCATATTCCTGGGCGCGGGCGATCTCTCCGCCCTCGACCATCGAGGCCTTGGCGGTCGTGCCGCCCATGTCGAAGGTGATGATCTTCTCGAGCGACTTGGCGCGCGCCAGCGCCTGGGCGCCGACCACGCCGCCGGCCGGTCCCGATTCGATGATGTTCATCGGCCGCTCAGCCGCAGCCTTGTCGGTCGTGAGGCCGCCGTTCGACTGCATCAGCAGCAACCGTGCCGGAATGCCGGCGCCATCGAGCCCCTGGCGTAGCGCGCGCAGATAGGTGGCGACGATCGGCATCACATAGGCGTTGATGACCGTGGTCGAAGTGCGCTCGTATTCCTTGATCTCGGGCAGGACCTCGAACGAGACGCTGAGCGGCAGGTGCGGCGCCTTGGCCGCCACGATGTCACGCAGCATCGCCTCGTGCACCGGATTGGCGAAGGAATTGAGCAGGCAGATGGCGATCGCCTCGACCTTCTCGGCCAGCAGCGCCTCGACCGCGCGCTCGGCATCGGCCGGATCGAGCGGCCGGTCGACATGGCCGCGATGGTCGATGCGCTCGTCGACAACCTTGCGCAGGTAACGCTCGACCAGCGGCGGCGGCTTGGTCCAGGTGAGGTCGTAGAGCTTGGGCATGCGCAGCGTGCGGATTTCCAGCACGTCGCGAAAGCCCTTGGTGGTGATCAGCCCGACGCGCGCGCCCTTGTGCTCGAGAATGGCGTTGGAAGCGACCGTGGTGCCGTGGCGGATTTCCTCGATGGTGCTGCCGACGAGTCCGGTCTCGCTGAAAACCTCGCTCAGACCGTCGACGATGGCCTGGGCGTAGTTGCCGACGCTCGACGAGATCTTCTTGGTGTGGATGGTGCCGTCGGATCCGAGCAGCACGATGTCGGTGAAGGTGCCGCCGATGTCAACACCGACGCGATAGGTGACGGTCATGGCGCGCTATTCCGCGGCGCGCGCGAGAAGGACCGGATCGTGCCGTTGGACTTTCGGAACCTCGGTCCAGCCCCTGGCCTTCGCGATCTCGGCGCGACGGCGGGCCGTTGCGACCGCATCGACCTTCCACGCATCGAGGTCGATCACGACGCCATAGTCGGCCAGCGCCTTCGCAGGCGACAGCAGTTCGTTCCGGACGTCGCGCATCACGGCAACAGGGTCCCGCTCCAGCGGATCGCCCCAGCCGCCGGCGCCGGCCAGCACGTGGCGGAAGATGTCGCCTTGCTTGACCGTCATGGTGAGCTTGGACGGCAACAGGCGGTTCTCGGTGTCGGGGTTCAGGTAGTTTTCGGAGGGGCCGCCGGGGCTGCCGCCATAGAGGCCGAACGGCCGGTGGTCGCGCCGGTCCGAGCGGACCTGCAGCATGCCTTCGGCTTCGAGGAACTTGTAGTCGCGCAGGAATGGCACGCCGCCGCGGAACTTTCCGGCACCGGCCTTGTCGGCCACGAACTCGTAGGCGAGCAGCTGGATCGGCTGCTCTGCCTCGGTGACCTCGATCGAGTGCGACGCCATGTTGGCGAACATGTGGGAGTTGCCGTCGAGCCCGTCGGCGAAGGGCCGTGCGCCCCAGGCGCCGCAGGTGAAGTCGACATAGACGAAGGGCTTGCGGTTGGCATCGTAGCCGCCGATCGAGATGCCGGTGTTGCCACCGTCGCCTGCGGCCTTCACCCGGTCGGGCAGCATCATGGCGAGCGCGCCGAACATGCAGTCGACCATGCGGAAGCCGGTGAGACCACGGGCGGCGCAGGCCGCCGGCAGCACGCCGTTGCCCACCGTGCCGGGCGGGCAGATCACTTCGATGGCGCGAAAGACACCTTCGTTGTTGGGAATGCCCGGCGGCAGCACCGAGCGCACGCCCGTATAGGAGGCGGCCTTGGTGAAGGAGAGCGTGTTGTTGATGGCGCCCTTGACCTGCGGATTGGTGCCCGTCCAGTCGACCACCATGTGGCCGTCCTTCTTGGTGATGGTGACGAACAGCCGGATCGGCTGGCCGTAATCGACGCCGTCGTCGTCGATCCAATCCTCGAAGCTCCATTCGCCGTCAGGCAGCTCGGCCAGCGCCGCGCGCGTCAGGCGCTCGGCATAGTCGATGACTTCCTTGAGATAGGCCTTCGTCTGCTGCGGCCCGTACTTGGCGACGATCTCGGCGAACTGCTTTTCGCCGATATGACAGGCCGCGAGCTGGGCGCGCAGGTCGCCGAACAACTGGACCGGCAGGCGGACGTTCTTCTCGATGAACGTCATGATGGTCTTGTTGATCTTGCCCGCCTCGTAGAGCTTCATCGGCGCGATGCGCAGGCCCTCGGCATAGATCTCGGTCGAGTCGGAGGCATTCGAGCCCGCCCCCCGCCCGCCCTTGGTCTTCTTCGACGCCCCCGCCGACGTCCTGCTCACCCGGTACAGCGAGCCGCGCCCCCGCCATCCGCTGGCGCCGGGCAACGTCCGCATTCGCGGAGAAATCCTGTTGGAGCGCGCGTTCGATCTCGATCGGGCGCGTGTGCTCGCCCTCGAGCTTGTTCGTGTAGAAGGAGTTCATGGCCCGCAGAAGTGCTCGCAGGTCGCCCTGGGCTGCTCCGGTGGAGGTGAGCGCGGTGGCCGCTCGCGTCAAGTCGCTTGCGCGCTCCAGCAGCGGCCCCAGGAACCGGTCCTCCGGCAGCAACGGCTCGAACTGGTGAGGCGAGTCGTAATGCGGGATGGTGCGCGAGATCATTTGCGAGATTGTATGCAGTTTTACTACAGAGGAAAAATTGCAAGAATCGGCGTGAATTATTGCGAGATCGTTTGCGGATCTGCCGCGCAGCCAGAGGCGTGGCGGCGGCAGGAAAGGGCAGGTGGCGGGGAGACTCTGGACGAGTCACGAACAAGCAGGCCCCGCAGCATTGCTGCCGCGGGGCCTGTTCAGGCGGGTGTGGGTGGTGGGCCCTGAGTGACTCGAACACTCGACCTACGGATTAAGAGTCCGCTGCTCTACCAACTGAGCTAAGAGCCCACTGAAAACGAGACGAAAGAGATTCTGTGGTGGAGAGGAGGAGGATCGAACTCCCGACCTTCGCATTGCGAACGCGACGCTCTCCCAGCTGAGCTACCCCCCCACAGAGCGCGTAGTTTAGCAAAAAGTCGGGGCGCCCTTGCGGGAGGCGCCAAATTCCTCCGCGCGCCCGGCGGTTTCCCGCGGTCGCGGTGCATCGGGAGTCGCGCTGATCGGGCGCTTCGCAGCCGCACCCAGGCGTCGCAACGCGTGCCCTCAGGCCGCGTGGCGCAGCGGCTCGCCGAACATGCGCTCGAGCTCCTGGCGGACCTGCCAGGCGCGGGTGGTGGTGTCCATGGCGACGTCGCTCCAGCTGAGGCTCTGGCCTTGCTTGACCGGCCGCACCACCTTCACGTCGTGCGCCAGCCCCAGCGGCAGCCCGCCCATGCGCAGCGAGGTCGCCGCGGGCAGGAGCTTGCCCCACACGGTGTAGCCGCCCTCGCCATCCAGCCGGTCGCCGGGCACCAGGTCGCGCTTGGCGGTGGCCACCACGTCGGCGTTCCAGCAGGTGGCCACGCCGGTGGCTTCGCCGCGCAAGGCCACGCTGGCCACCGACATGCCCACCTCCAGACCGATCAGGTGCCAGCGCTTGTACAGCGTGAAGTAGCGCCCGCTCGGGTCGGTGTGCGCGTTGTATTCCTCGAAGCAGTTGCGGATGTACTCGGTCTCGCCCTCGACGGTGACCCACACGCCCATGCGGATGTCGTACGGGATCTGGCGGCCGTTGGCCTCCAGCGACGAGATCACTTCGACCATGCCCTTGCGTTCCAGGACACCGCCTTCGCTCTTCGGCCGCGTGACGAACGGAATGTCCTCGACGCTGGCGGGCGGATACAGCAGGCCGTTGCCGGGCACGGTGAGGCCGGTGGCGTTCGCCACGGCCGTGCTTTCGATCGAGGGCTTG
>Ga0082335_1009002_pt1 | contig 10998 bp, 8 predicted proteins | sample Subgrocontami58m_FD_72375 | JGI IMG/M metagenome (GOLD analysis project Ga0082335, IMG submission 72375) | Subsurface groundwater microbial communities from S. Glens Falls, New York, USA - GMW37 contaminated, 5.8 m (SPADES assembly) (version 2) ... | reverse complement strand
TGTCCATCAGCTCCCTTTCAGAGCGCACATTATAGAATATCAGCAAGAGCATCAGCTTCAGTATGATCGGCGGGGGGATGGAAACATTGCCGTTGTTGCCATAGCAGTCTTTAACTTTTGCATAAGCAAAGTCGAAGTCTATAACTTCATCTACTTTTCTCAATGGATGGTTTTGCCTTACTCGGTTTTCGATGTCGATGCCGACATAGAAGAGGCTGGTTTGGGGTCGGGGCTGCTTTCCCATCATGGTCGTTGACTCCAAATATCATTATTAATGTTGCAGCCTTATAGCATTTTTGCTAACTTTACGCCATGATTATTTGGGCAACAGCCCGTCAAGACCTGACACCTGGGGTGTTTAAGTGGTAAATGAGGCGCAGCCCCTCCAGCGTCAGCATCTTTTCCACCGCATCAATGGAGGTTGTCTGCGGTGCGATGACCGTTGCCAAACCGCCGGTTGCCACTACGAGGGGATCGCTTCCGGCCTCTATCTTCATTCTACCCACGATGCCATCCACGAGCCCCGCGTAGCCATACATGATGCCCGCCTGCATGCTGCTGACCGTATCCTTGGCAATGATGTTTTTCGGCTTGGTTAGCTCCACTCGGGGCAGCTTTGCCGTGCGCTGGAAAAGCGCCTCCGTGGAAATCATGATCCCCGGGGAAATGCACCCGCCCAGATATTCGCCCTGGGCGGAAATATAATCAAAGGTCGTGGCCGTCCCGAAATCGACGATGATCAGGGAGCGCTTATATTTATGGTAACAAGCCACGGCGTTCACGATCCTGTCGGCGCCCACTTCTTTGGGATTGTCGTAAAAAATGGGCATACCCGTCTTTATCCCGGGACCCACGATCATCGGCGTGACATTAAAATACCTCTGGCAAAGGGGTTCCAAAATATTGAGCATGGGCGGTACAACGCAGGAAATAATGATATCTTGAACGGCACGGGAGCTGATGCGGCTGGCATTATAGAGATTATAGATCAGAATTCCGTACTCATCGACTGTATGGTCGGCTTTGGTGCGAATCCGCCAATCATGCACCAGTGCGTCGCCATCATAAACACCCAAGACCGTATCCGTATTTCCCACATCGATAACCAGCAGCATTGTCTATTCCTTTATGATCATGGTATCACCGGCAATAACGCGCCTCTCTACACCACTGTCGGCTACGATGAGGAGCGCACCTGACTCATCCATCCCTTTCACCCGACCCCGATAAATCTCGTTTCCACAGGTCACCTCGACACACTTGCCTAGGGCCCGGGCATAACCCAGCCACAATTCCCTGATGGGAGACATCCCCTCCCGGAGAAAAAGCTTGTAGAGCCCTTCGATCTTGCCGAAAAGTTTGACCGCTATCTCGAGGCGGGAAAAATCCTTCCCCGCCGCCAAGCTCATGGAAGTGGCTACCTTTGCCAGCTGCGGCGCCAAATCGTCCCTTCTCATATTGACATTTATGCCGATCCCCAATACGACGAACTGGACCTCTTTGCCTAGTGTTTTCATCTCCGTAAGGATGCCGGCTACCTTGCATCCCTGGAGCAGCACATCATTCGGCCACTTGAGCTGTACCGGCGGGTCGCTAAAGGTGGAAAGCACCTCGGCCACCGCCACCCCGGCCATGATGGTCAGGGGAGAGGAAAAAACGGCGTCCATCCTGGGCCTCAAAATTAGCGACGCATAGATGTTAACTCCGGCGGGTGACAGCCATTCCCTCTTCATCCGTCCTTTGCCCCTGCTCTGGGCATCGGCCACTACCACCGTTCCTTCCGGTGCCCCCGCCTCGGCCAGATGGAAGGCCCGAGTATTGGTGGATTCCGTGGTCGGGAAAAAATAAAGGGGTGCGCCGATCTTTTTTCCCGCCAGGGCGGCTTTCAGGGTTTGCTCATTGAAATCCATACAGCCCGATATTACTCGTCGCGGCACTTCACCAGCAGGGAAATGTCCGCCGCAATCACGGAATGGGTAAGCGCCCCTGATGATATGTATTGCACCCCCGTGGCGGCAATGTCCCCGATATTGGCGAGCGTAACATTACCGGAAGCCTCCAAAGAAGCCCGGCCTGCGACAATACTTACGGCCGCCTTCATCTCCTCGATGCTCATGTTGTCCAGCATGATCACGTCGGCGCCGGCTGCAAGCGCTTGTTCCACTTCGGGAAGGGTCTCCGCCTCCACTTCGACCTTGACCGTAAGGGGCATACGGCGACGTACCCGTAAGACCGCCGCGGCAATGCCGCCTGCCGCGGCAATATGGTTCTCCTTGATCAAAACGCCATCAAAAAGGCCGCCGCGATGGCTGTATCCACCGCCCGTCCGGACGGCATAGGTATCCAGGACACGCAAACCGGGCGCAGTTTTCCGGGTATGAACGACCTTCGCTCCAGTCCCTTCCACGACCGCGACGAACCGGCGCGTCAGCGTGGCTATCCCGCACATTCTCTGCAAAAGATTGAGCGCCACCCGTTCGGCGCTCAGGATGCTCATCAGGCGCCCCTGTACGACAGCCAAGACTTCCCCGCTCTTGACGGCGGCGCCGTCTTCCACATGAGCGGTAAAACGGATATCCCGATCGAGAAAGCGGAAGGTTTCCCTGAATACGTCCAGGCCCGCCACCACCATTTCCGCTTTGGCAACCGCCTGCGCAGCCCCCATCTCCGCACCCGTGAGCAGACCCGATGTCGTGATATCCCCGGAACCGATATCCTCGGCAAGGGCCATCGCAATCACATCCCGCACTCTTTGCTTTGCAGCCAGCAGGTTCTCTTTCACGTTTGTTTCCTTTTAAACAGTCGCCGCCAGCGCCTGAAATTTCTTCAAGGCAGCCTCCAAGGCAACATGCTTGCTTTTCAATTCGCCGAACTTTGCCTCTTCTTTCTGGATGACGGCCTCGGCTGCCTTCGCCATGAAATCGCGGTTGGCAAGTTTCTTCGCCACGCCGGTCAGATCTTTAGCGACTTTGGCTATCTCTTTTTCCAATCTGGCCTTTTCTTCCTCAATATCCACCAGCCCTTCCAAGAGAACGTAAACCATCATCCCCACCGCCACACCTGTGGCGGCGCCTTTTGGTTCTTCCCCGCCGGCCAGGATCGTCAAGTCCTCGAGGTTGGCTAAATTACGGATATAATCCTCACCGCTTACAATCACCTCACGCCGCTCGGCGGCGGTTGCATGAATAATCACCTTAAGTTTTTTTGAAGGAGGGATACCCATTTCCCCACGTATGTTCCGAATGGCGGTAATCACTTCCATGATGCTCCCCATCCGCTGCTCCGCCTCCCCGTCATGAAGCGCTTCAACGGGCACGGGAAAATTGCTGACCATAATGGACTGAGCAGGATCGATCAGATGCTGCCAGATTTCTTCGCTCATGAAGGGCATGAAGGGATGGAGAAGTTTAAGGGAGGTCTTAAGAACGAAAAGGAGCGTATGCTGGGCTGCCCGGCGCGAACCGGCCAGGCTTTTTCCGTACAGAACGGGTTTCGCCAATTCCACATACCAATCGCATAGTTCACGCCACACAAATTGATAAACCGCCCCGGCCGCTTCGTTAAAGCGATATTCCTCGAGTCCTTTGCTCACTTCCCCGACGGCTGCTTGCAGGCGCGATTTTATCCAGCGGTCCGCCAGCGACAGACCCTCCGGTCCGGCGTCCCCGGCATCGTAATCCCCAATATTCATCTCGATGAACTTGGCCATGTTCCAGATCTTGTTGACGAAAAACTTATAGCCTTCAATCCTTTCCTCCGACATGCGCACATCGCGCCCCTGGGCGGTAAACGCGGCCAGGGTAAAACGGAAGGCGTCGGCGCCGAACTTCTCAATCATGACGATGGGATCGATGCTGTTGCCCTTAGATTTGCTCATTTTCTCACCCTTCTCATCGCGTACCAGGGCGTGTAGATATACGTCGCGGAAGGGGACATCCTTCATGATGTAAAGTCCCATCATCATCATCCGGGCTACCCAGAAGAAAAGTATATCGAAACCTGTAATGAGGAGCGAGGTGGGATAGAAAGTTTTCAGGGCCGCCGTCTTCTCCGGCCAGCCAAGTGTGGAAAAAGGCCAAAGCGCCGAACTGAACCAGGTATCGAGGACGTCTTCGTCTTGCTTGAGCGAGGCGGAGCCGCACTGCGGGCATTCCTTCGGCTCCGTAACGGAAACGATGATCCGGCCGCACTCACAATACCAAACGGGGATACGATGTCCCCACCAGATCTGCCTGGAGATGCACCAGTCGCGGATGTTATTCATCCACTCAAAATAGGTGCTCTCCCAGGTCGAGGGAATGATCCTGGTTTTCCCCTTCGTTACCGCGCTCATAGCGGCCTTCGCCAGCGGTTTTACCTTAACGAACCACTGGCGGGAAACGGTGGGCTCGATATCCGTCCCGCACCGGTAGCAATGGCCGATGTTATGGCTGTAGGGCTCCCGTCCGGCCAGATATCCGCCCTTCTCCAGGTCGGCTAGGATATTCTTCCGCGCCTCGTAACGGTCCTGCCCTTGATAAACGCCGCCTGCGGCATTGATCACTGCATCTCCGTTCATGATCCTGACAATGGGCAGCTTATGCCTTTCGGCCATATTGAAATCGTTGGGATCGCAGGCCGGCGTAATCTTTACGGCGCCGGTACCGAATTCCATAGCAACATATTCATCGGCAATAATGGGTATTTCCCTGTTAACCAAAGGCAGCAATACCGTCTTGCCGATCTTATCCCAGTGTCTGTCATCATGGGGATTAACGGCAACGGCGGTATCGCCGAGCATGGTCTCCGGACGCGTCGTCGCCACGATAACCTCGCCTCCGCCCTGGGTAAGGGGGTAACGGATCAGCCAGAGGAACGAAGGAGACTCCGCATATTCCACTTCCAGGTCGGAAATCGCCGTATGGCAGCGGGGGCACCAGTTCACGATGTAGTCGCCTTGGTAGATGAGCCCGTCATTGTATAAGCGCACGAAGGCCTCACGCACCGCCCGGGACAAGCCTTCATCCATGGTGAAGCGTTCCCGGGACCAGTCGCAGGAACAACCGAGCCTTTTCAACTGGTTGATGATTGTTCCCCCCGATTTCTCCTTCCATTCCCAAACCCTGGCAATGAATTTCTCCCGCCCCAGATCATGACGCGAGATGCGCTGGGCGGCAAGCTGCTGCTCCACCACGTTCTGCGTGGCGATACCGGCATGATCCATCCCCGGCATCCAAAGCGCGTTGTAGCCCTGCATCCGCCGGTAGCGGACCATGATGTCCTGGAGCACATTGTTCAGGGCATGCCCCATGTGCAGTATCCCCGTGACATTGGGGGGCGGAATAACGATGCAGAAGGATTTTTGGGGACTTGCATCCTTTGCCCGGAAATAGTCATGGGCAAGCCAATTCTCATAAATACCCTGTTCGGCCTGCTGAAATTCAAATGATTTACTCAATAACTTCATGGTATTAAAAAATCTCCACGTTAAAACGAAGCCCTAAAATTTCAATTCTTCCTTGAATTTTCTGATCACCAAAAGGGCCTCCACACCGGAAACAGGACGCAAGGGTGCGAACTCTCCCGAGGTAAAATTCTTCGCTTCCATCATACCCCGAGAAGTCAGCGTCAGGGCTGCGTTAAAATAAGGCAGATCGGAGCGCAAATCGGGAAAAGGCGAAACCTGGCCAATGAACTTGGTTGCCAGGGCGTTGTCGCCCGTTACCTTGATGAGGATATCCTCGACCATCATGGCATAGGCCGCGCGATTGACCGGCTCATTGGGATGGAAGGAACCGTCGGGATAGGTCTCGAGGCCGCGCACCCCGATCCCCAGGATGCCCTCGACGTCCGCCCGCAGGGGATGATCGGCAACGTCTCCGGGCAGCATGGCTTTGGCCGGCTTGTTACCAGACTTCTCGGGATCCTTGAAGGAAGTATCAAAGGTTTTCAGGGTGCGCTTCTTATAAAGGGTGTCAATCTTCAACTCTTCCATGAACAGCGCCGCGGCGTCCGCCCGGCCGATAACCTCCAGAAGGGCGATCTTTTTGCCCGTGATCGTCCCAGGCATGGCCCTTTGGATCTTCTGCACCAGGTTCCACTCCCCATTCGCTTCCTTCACATAATCCTTGTTGATGTCCAGGACCTGCTTAAACATGCGCCCGGCATCGTCGAAGGCCAGGGCCGTCTTATAAGCGAGCCCCATATAATAATAGGCGGCAGCATGCCGGGGATCGAGCTTGACGGCACCGTCAAGCTCCGCCCGAGCCCCCTCCAACCAGTCGCTTTCGGCTTTGCCCATGGTAAGAAGGCGGATACGGCCCACATGCACGAATAACTTATCTTCTTTGGTCTTCGCTTCTTTCCAGGCTTCCTTCATCGCCGCGGCGGCGCCCGGGTGATCACCCTGATAGGCCTTCACGAGGGCAAGTCCGGCGTGGGCCTGGGAATGACGGGGCGCCAACTGCAGGGCCAGTTCAAACTCCCGCTGCGCCTGACCATAATTATTTTCGCCCAGAAGCCGCATCCCCGAATAGACGTGATGTTCGGGGGTATCCATCTCGCCGCCCGGCTTCCGCAATTTCGGTTCACAGGCCAGGACAAGCAGGGATAAACTAATCAAAACGATGAACAGCAGGGATTTTCTAATCGATGATGATAAATGATTCATACCGTTCTCCTTTCTACCGAACATAAGCCGCAAAACGTAGGTTGGATCGGGCAAGCGTAATCCACCGTTGCCATTCTGTGCGCCACAGCTCACACCTAACGCACCCTACAATGAATGCCGTTCAAACTATCTTCATACCCCTTCTAAGTCAAGATATTTCGGCCAGGAACCCCTGCACCAGCGCTGTTATCGCCGGAATTTCCTCAATATTAAACCAATTTATTTCCCGATCCGCCTTGAACCAAGTCTCCTGACGCTTGGCGTATTGGCGCGTATCGCGCTTCATGGAGGCCACAGCCTCTTCCAGGCCGTACTTTCCGCGCAGATAACCGGCCATGTGGCGGTAGCCCAGGGATTGCATGGGTTTAAGACCTTCGTGATACCCTTGCGCCAGGAGCCATTCCACCTCCTGAAGAAAGCCCTGGTCCATCATATCCTCCACACGCCTACCGATGCGTGCGTAAAGCTGTTCCCTTTCCATCGTGAGTCCGATCTTGAGATGGCGATAGGATTTGTCTCCGAAACCGTGTTGCTGCTGCTTTTCCACAATCGATTGCCCGCTTAGCTCCCAAACCTCAAGTGCCCTGACGATGCGGCTTGTGTCCCGGGGGACGATCCGCGCCGCCGCCCGGGGGTCTTTCTCTTTCAGCATGCCGTAAAGATGCGCGATGCCGAAGTGCGCTAACAGTTCCCGATAGTGGGCCCGCAGTCCCTGATCCGCTCCGGGACCGGAAAAGAGACCGCCCAGGAGGGCCTTTATATAAAGACCTGTTCCTCCCGCCACCAGAAAAAGCTTATCCTTTCCCTCCGCCTCCCCGAGAACCTGCCCCGCCAATTCGATATATGAGGAGGCATTGAAAGGCTGATCAGGAGTGACGACGTCGATCAAGTGATGGAGAACGGCGGCCCGTTCCTCCTTGCCCGGCTTGGCCGTGCCGATATCCATGTACCGGTAAACCTGCAGGGAATCGGCGCTAATGATCTCCCCGCCCATGCTGCGGGCCAGCTGCAAGGCCAACTGCGTCTTGCCGACACCTGTAGGACCGACGATAACGAGAAGCCGTGGCTCGGGAAAAGCATCGGACAAGGTAGAAAGCTCCTTAACCAAGAACGGATCTATCTCCTCTTGAACATCCGCTCCAAATCCCCGGTGGTATAGATAAGATAAACGGGACGTCCGTGGGGACAGGAGGCGGCGTTAGGTATGGCATCAAGATCTTTACATAGAGCGGCCACTTCTTGAGGCGTAAGTTTTCTGTGAGCCTTCACGGCGCCCCGGCAGGCCAAAAAAGCGTATATTTTCTCCTTTTTTGCCTCCAGAGAAGCGTCTTCGCGGTCCATGAATTCAGCCAGAAAATCCTGGAGCAAGCCTTGCGGTTCCACGTCGGCAAAAAGCTGGGGCTGCGCTTTTATCACGACCGTGTCCTTTCCGAAGGGTTCGATCTCAAAACCGCAATCCCGCAGGAGAGGGAGGCAATCGATCAGAAAGGCATAATCCCGCGGCGGCAGACTGATAATCTCCGGGATAAGCAAGCGTTGCGAGGGACCGGGGTAGGAGGGTCTTCCCGCTTCTTTCTTCAATCTCTCGAAGAGCAACCGTTCGTGGGCGGCATGTTGATCCATGATAATCATCCGGTCCGGCGCGGCAAAGATTAAATAGCTGTTCATCACCTGACCGACGTAGTTAAGGTCGCTGAACATCAGGGGCGGCGGCATTTCTTCGCGGCCCGCCTCCGAAAAAAGGTGGTAACTGCCCCCTCTGCCGGCGGCTTTTTCCGGACCACCCTGCACCGCAGGCATTTCCATCCCGCGGTTCGCGGAGGTCAGGGTGTAGCGTTTGAAGGCCTCTTCCACCCGGGCATGATAGGGGGAAATAGAAGAAGTACGCGGTGGAGGAGACAGGGGCGCGTCAACTGCACCCAACACCGGGGCCGGCAGGCCGCCTAGGGCACCCGCCAGAGATTCGACAATAAGTTCATAGACCGCCTTCGGCTCCCGGAAACGGACCTCCATCTTGGCAGGGTGGACATTCACATCCACATCTTGGGGCGAGAGTTCAATCAGGAGCACGACAGCGGGATACCTTTTGGCCGCCATCACGTTCCGGTAGGCCGTCATCACCGCGTGGTTGATCAGGTGGTCGCGGATAAACCGTTTATTCACAAAGGGATAGATGTGCCGGGCATTGGCGCGCGTCAACGCCGGACGCGAGGCGAATCCCCGGAGGCTCAACCCCGCCCCTTTTCCGAAAAGGGGCAGCATCGCGTCGAGGAAGTCGCTCCCCAGGACCAAAACCAGCCGCTCGCGCGCTTCTTTGGCCGCAGGAATGTTCAACAGCTCACGGCCATTGGCCAGGACCTTGAGCCGCAGCCCCGGATGGGAAAGGGCAAGCCGCGCCACCACGTCCAGGCAATGCCCCTGTTCCGTCGCCTCCGTCTTGAGAAACTTGCGCCGCACGGGCACGGGCCCGAAGATGTTGGTCACGGAAACCGCCGTCCCTGTGGGACAGCCAGTCTCCGTGATTTCCTTGATGTCGCCCGCCTCGGCGGTTATCTTAACCCCCGCCAGCGCCCCCGGTTTTTTCGTCACCATCTCCACGCGGGCGATGGAAGCGATGCTGGGCAAGGCTTCACCCCGGAAGCCGAAGGACTGCACCTTGTAGATATCGTCGAATTGATAAATTTTGCTCGTCGCAAAACGGGAAAAGGCCAGGGCAGCATCGGCAGGATCGATGCCGCTCCCGTTATCGATCACCCGGATCGCTTCGCAGCCGCCCCGCTTCAGTTCCACCACAATATCGTCGGCGCCGGCGTCCAGGGCATTTTCCAGCAGCTCCTTGAGGATGGAAGCCGGCCTCTCGATGACCTCTCCGGCGGCAATCTTGTTGGTTAAATCATCGGGTAAAACAACAATCCGTCCGGACAAGTTTCTTATCTCCCCTCGCTTGGCGTCAGTCCAGAACTATCATCACGCGACATTTTTTCATGAAGCTCAAGTTTTCGGAAACGGACCGTAACTTCTCGGCATCGGCATTGCTGATCCTGAGGTCGGCCTTGCTCCCGCCTTCGACGCTCAAAGCCTTCATGGTGATGGGGTTATTGGTGACCCGCTGGTTGCTTTGCGCGGCGCCCAAATCTCTCGCATAGCCGCTCATTCCCTGTTGAACGGCAAAGTTGCGGTCCACCATCGCCGACCCGTACACTTCGGCGCCATTTTCATCGACAATCTTGGGCGCCATCGCCGGCCGCGCGCCCTGTCCGCGGGCGTCGATGACCAGGCCTGTATAAACTTCTCCACCGGCCTCCTGCGCGGGAACTGCCTTAACCTTGGGCGGCGGCACGTTTGAGGGTTTGTTAATTTCCGCCTCGATTTTCTTTTCTTTCTTCGTGATCGCCCCGATCGCCTGCACGGCCTTGGCAAGCGGCATTCTCACTCGCACAGCGCAGGATAAATCGCTAAAGTACTCTTCCGAATTCGGAACTGTTTGCACGCCTTTCAAGGTGCCCTGCGACTTGACATTTACGATATCGCTTTCCGTCATCATATCCTTGACTGTGGTTTCGGAATTTATCTGCACGCTCGTCGTCGTTTCCAGGATAGCACGATAGGCGAGGACTTCCGCAGCGCGCAGACAGGCCAACCGGGCTTGACCGGGATTATCCTTGAATCTTAAATTTGCAGCCGCCAGCCCGATCGCTTCGATGTATCCTTTCTCATAATCGATGATGCCGTTTTGACCGATATCGATAAGCTCCGAACCTCCCTTGTCTTTGCCCCATCGCTCCATCATCTTGTTTTTCCATTGTTCCTGGGTGACCTTCCCATCGCCTTCGGCACAGAAACCCGCGGCATTCCAGAGAAACAGCAACCCTAAAACGAATCCCGCTACTATCACAAATCTCGACCGCATACGAACCTCCTTCTCTTTTAAATAGGACATCAAATATTCTGCCATTTTGTTATCTTTTCAATACCGCACAGGTATGTCATGCCGGACTCCCGTATCAAGTACGGGGCAGGCTCTGACCGGCATCAAGTATAGTTCAATAGATACCGGCTTTTTCCTTTAGGCCTTTAAGCCTTTAGGCCTTTTGGGTCCTGCGGGTCCAGTGGGTCCGTCAAGCGGGGACTGAAAAAAACGCCGGACGATTAGTGATAATGAACTACCCCGCCGCAAGCAGCGGGGTATCGAGGCTCCCGCTAAAAGAGGGTAAGTTGCGTTGTCTTGTGTAATACTTTATATGTCTTTTCAAGGCCTTGTTCTCTTACATATTTTGATATTGTACTTTCATCACCAAATTTGCTTACGGTATTGATAAAATATCCATCGGACCAAAATTCTCCGCCCC
>Ga0082335_1009000_pt1 | contig 11001 bp, 8 predicted proteins | sample Subgrocontami58m_FD_72375 | JGI IMG/M metagenome (GOLD analysis project Ga0082335, IMG submission 72375) | Subsurface groundwater microbial communities from S. Glens Falls, New York, USA - GMW37 contaminated, 5.8 m (SPADES assembly) (version 2) ... | reverse complement strand
AGATAATGGCCGGGGATTATCACTATCTCAGTGATTACCTTAAGGTCATGGAAAAGATCACCCCAGAAGACGTCATCCGGGTGGCCCGGAAATACCTGGTGAAAGAGAATCGCACGGTGGCTACCCTTGTTAATAGCAATCCTGATGATAAGGGGAATAGGGCTCTTCCTCATAATTAACGGTGCTTAATTTACTGCCCCGTCAAAAGTTGTCATTCCCGCGCAGGCGTGAATCCAGCGAGCCGTACCCCGGTGCGGTGGAAAGAATAGAGAGAACATGAGTATGTGCGATAGAAAAGCCGAAAACACCCCCCGGAATAATCAACCTGAGCGCAGGGCTGCCTCAGGCAGCAAGGGCTGGTTATGTTTCAGGAAGTTGATGCTGCTCCTGGTTCTGCTGCTGATCCTGGTGTTGCCCGCTCCCGCGGTGACCAAAAACCTTACCTGCGGCCGTCTGCCCATGCTCATGGAAAGGTTTCTGGCCAACCACTACGCGATGAAGAATATGACCGGGGAAATCATGACTCACGCCGTCGAGCAGATGATCAGAAGTCTCGACCCCTCTAAAATATTGCTCTACGAATCCGATTTGGAAAAGCTAAAACCCGATCTGCAAAAGGTGTTTATAAGCATGCAATCGGGTGACTGTACCTCACTGCAACTGGTTTACGACATGATTGTCTTGCGGGCACGGGAAAATGAAGCCATTGTCAAAAAAATTCTAGGGCCGGACTATCGACTCGACGAGACGGTGGAGTTGAACATAAACGTGGACAAGCGCCCTTATGTGAAGACGGCGGCGGAAAAGCGCGAACTCCTGAGCAAGGTCGTACAATTCCAGATCGAAAACGCCCTTCTGGCGGGCGTGGACTTGACAGAGGCCAAAAAGCAGCAGATCCACCGCTACGAGCTGCAAACGATGCGGGTGGTCGAGCGTAATCCCGAAAAGCTTATTACGGGCATTGCCGAGGCCTTCGCCCTGGCTCTGGACCCACACACGAGCTACCTGTCCCCCGAAAACTACGAGAACCTTATGATTCAAATGCAGCTTTCCCTGGAGGGGATCGGGGCCGTTCTCAGCAGCGACAACGGCTTTACCGTCATTGAAGAGTTGATTGCCGGGGGAGGCGCCGAGCGCACCGGTCTGCTAAAACCGAAGGACAAGATCATCGCTGTAGCCCAGGCGGGTGAAAAGCCCGTTGACGTCATCGACATGGATCTGCAAGATATTATCAAGATGATCCGCGGCAAGAAAGGCACCCAGGTAACCCTGACCATTCTGCGGCAGGCGGAACAAACGCAGCGCTTCGACGCCGTTATTACGCGCGACAAGATCGACATAAAGGAGCAGGAAGCTAAGCTCTCCTACGAGACACGGAGAGTGGACGGCAAACAATACAATTTCGGGGTGATTGATCTGCCTTCCTTCTACGGCGACGAGAAGGGAAATAAGTCCTCCTATGAAGACGTAAAAAACCTTCTCGCGCAGGCCAGGCAACAGCATGTCGATGGGATCGTGCTGGACCTGTCGCGCAACGGGGGGGGGCTGCTCACGGAAGCGGTGCGTCTTGCCGGCCTTTTTCTTGGCAAGGGCGAAATAGTGGCGACTAAAGACAGCGGCGGACAGGTGACGATTCTCGCCAATGGTTCAACGGGAACGGAAAGCGACATGCGCCGCGTGATGACGTTCCCCGCAGAAGACCCACGCGCGCTCTACACGGGTCCCCTCGTTGTGCTGACAAGCCGCCTGAGCGCATCGGCCAGCGAGATCCTGGCGGGCGCTTTCAAAGACTACCATCGCGCCGTAATTGTCGGGGCGGACCACACCTTCGGCAAGGGATCCGTGCAGGTGCTGACGCCTCTGCCAGGTGATCTGGGCGCCATGAAAGTCACCACGGCCCTTTACTTCCTGCCCGGTGGAAAATCTACGCAGAAGACGGGCGTAGAAGCGGATGTGGAGCTGCCTATCTGGTTCAGTCTCGAAGACATTGGTGAAAAGGCGATGTATTACCCGCTTCCAGCCCAATCTATCACGCCCTTCCTCGGTGCTCCGGAAAACGCCCTGCCGCGCTGGAAACCTCTGGAGAAGCCCCTGCTCGCAGAGCTGGCAACAAGATCCAAGGCCCGGGTCGCCCAAAACACGAAGTTTGCCGAGATCATTAAGAGCAACAAAGAGGCCGCCGGCAAGAAGGGCATTATCCGGCTTGTAGATTTGCGAAAGGAAATGAAGAAGGAAAGCGGCGACAAGAAGAAGGAAACGCCCACAGAGCTTAAGAAGAAAGCCCGGGACCAGTATGCTCCCTTCGTGAACGAAGGCGTCAACGTTCTACTCGACATGGTGACCATGAAACCGGCGCCTTCCTCTTAAATTCCTGCCTTAAATGCTTATCAACCCATCGCTTAGAGAAGAAAATTTTCATTAAGAAGAGGGGACCATGCTACTTATCTATCCACCGGTGGCAAAACCGTCCGAACCACCGGCCGGTATCGCCAAACTGGCCGGGACGCTGACCCGGCATGGGGTCGCTTGCCGACTGTTGGATGCCAATATCGAAGGGTTGCTGTATATGCTGCAGCAAGCGCCGACGGCCTCCGATACCTGGAGCCGGCGGGCAATCCGTCATCGCGACGATAATCTGGCAGCGTTGAAAAACATGGAAATTTACCGTTCCCCCGAGCGCCACGCACGGGCGGTGCGTGATCTGCAGCGAGCTTTGGCCATCGCCGCACCGGGTCAGAGAGTCACGTTAGGCCTTGCCGACTATCATGATCGGCGTCTTTCTCCCCTCCGGAGTGCCGATCTGCTTGAGGCCGCCCGCCACCCGGAGCAAAATATTTTCTATCCCTATTTCCAAAAGCGGCTGCCAGAGGTCATGGAAGATGTGAAAACGCCTATCATCGGCATTTCCCTGAATTATTTGAACCAGGCCCTCTGTGCCTTTGCCCTCGTCGGTTATATCAGGCAAACGTTTCCCCGCTGCCGGGTGATCATGGGCGGCGGGCTGGTAACTTCCTGGATGCAAAGACCGGGCTGGCAAAACCCCTTCAGTAGCCTGGTCGATCATCTGGTCGCCGGGCCGGGAGAGCAGCCGCTGCTCGACCTGCTCGGCATCGGAGGCGCTAAAACAGCTCACGTCGCGCCGATCTACAGGGCGCTGCCGCTTGCCGACTACATGGCGCCCGGCTTCATTCTTCCTTACAGCGCCTCAAGCGGCTGTTATTGGAGTAAGTGCGCCTTTTGTCCCGAACGGGCGGAAGACAATCCCTATCATCCCCTGCCCGTTGAGCAGGTACTTGCCGATCTGCACGAGCTTACGGCAACAACGAAGCCCGTTCTTATTCACCTCTTGGACAACGCGATCAGCCCACGCCTCCTGGGGGCTTTGGTGGAAAATCCTCCCGGCGCACCCTGGTACGGATTCGCCCGCATTAGCCGGGAATTGACGGATGGCGATTTCTGCCAAGCCCTGAAACGGTCAGGGTGCGCGATGTTGAAGTTGGGGCTGGAATCGGGTGACCAGGGGGTTCTCGATGCCATGGGAAAGGGCGTAGATCTGGCGACGGCAGCCCTGGCGCTGAAAAATCTCAAAAAAGCCGGCATTGCCGTTTATCTCTATCTGCTTTTTGGCACGCCAACCGAGACAGAGGAGGCGGCACAGCGAACCCTCGCCTTCATTGTCCAACACCGCGAGGCGATCAATTTCCTGAATCCGGCCATCTTCAATATGCCCATCTGTGGCCCTGAAATTGCTGAATACGAAACAAAACGCTTCTATGACGGCGATCTTTCCCTATATACGGGGTTTATGCACCCCCATGGTTGGGATCGAAAAAGAATACGGCACTTTCTGGATCACGAATTCAGGCAACACCCTGCCGTCGCTTCCCTGCTGAAAAATGATCCCCCCCTTTTCACCTCCAACCATGCGGCCTTCAGGTATATATAATGACAATAACTGCGCAAGGTCCCTTCAAAGGCTGCCGCTATATTTTCCCTTTGTATTCCCTGAAGCCCTCCAACAACTGTCGGAATGAAGTCGGCCATAAAAGGCCGGGTCTGGCGCAACTTGATCGTGTCCCGGTTTTCGGCGTCGCCTTTGTCCCGGACGGTCAGCGCGTTGATTGCCTTTTTGAAGGTCTCAATGTCTAATCCAATGTAGTAATATGCGCTCATGGAAACCTCCTTCTGGTGAATTTCCGGGCGAGACCATCTCGCCCCAGCTGCTTGTTTGCTCAAGCATACTGCACCACCTGGAGGTTTCCTTCAATCTTTCTTACTTGTGCATTCTGACACTTCCCATATTAAATGAGTAAATTATTCTGGGAAGTGTCCCTACTTTCCTATTTGTTGACAAGACTCTTCCATTGATTTATTGCTGAGAATCCGATTCGATGTTATTGCTGTCTCGCCGCCGGGAAAATGAGCTTGGCCTAGCCCCATCAACGGAATAACAAGAGGAAAACCATTTTAAAGACTGACAATTTTAAAATTGCAACCCTGTCAATAATTTTGGCGATCATGATCCTCACGGTCTATTGGCCGGTACGGCATCATGAATTTCTGAGTTTTGATGATCAGGTTTACGTAACCGACAATGCCCGAGTCCGGCAGGGGTTGACATGGGACAATGTCCAATGGGCCTTCGGCAGTTTGGATGCCGGTTTCTGGCACCCGCTGACGTGGTTGTCATTGATGCTGGATGCTTCCCTATACCGGTTGCAGGCAGGAGCTTTTCATTGGACCAATGTCTTGCTCCATATCGGCAGCACGTTATTGCTTTTTTTAGCATGGCGGCGCATGACCGGCTTCATTTGGCAAAGCAGCTTGGTGGCGATGCTATTTGCCATTCATCCGTTGAATGTGGAGCCGGTGGCGTGGATTGCGTCCCGCAAGGATGTTCTTTCCGGCTTCTTTTGGATGCTGACGCTATGGACTTATGCGCGTTATGCAGAGGCGCCCGGCTTGGGTCGATACCTAGCGGTATGGCTGTCTTTTATGCTGGGGCTGATGGCAAAACCAATGTTGGCAACCTTGCCGGTTGTCATGTTACTCTTGGATTACTGGCCTCTGGCACGCCACAAAGTTGAGCGCAAGCAAAAAAAATGGCTTTGGTTGATCCTGGAAAAAATACCCCTTACGGTTTGCGCACTGGCCATCATTATTGTAACCTTCATTGCGGAACATCGTTTTGGCGCCGTTGCGGACATGGGAACCATTGCTTTTCCTGCCCGCATTTCCAATGCTCTCGTTTCTTATCTGATTTACATTGAAAAGACTATCTTACCGATGAAGCTGGCGGCCTATTATCCGCACCCAGGCGCACGGCAACTATTGACCAGCATCGGTGCAGCCTTACTTATCATTGCGCTAACTTCAACTGTTATCCGCAACAGGGAGCGATACCCATATTTATTGGTTGGCTGGCTCTGGTATCTTATAACCCTGGTTCCTGTAATTGGGTTTATCCAATTGGGCACCTTGGCGCGGGCCGATCGTTATGCTTATATTCCGGCACTGGGTCTTTTTATCGCCGTTGTCTGGGGTGGCGCTGAGTATTGGGAACGAATGAAACACGGGCAATCTCTCGTGCTTTGCCTGGCAATGGCGATGCTGCTATCCCTTGCCGTCACTTCCCGGCAGCAGGTTGCCCTCTGGCAAAACGGCTTGATTCTTTTTCAACATGCCATAAATGTAACGGAAAATAATTATAAGGCTTACCACGGGCTAGGCATGGCTTATCATCAGTTGGGGGATGACGAGCAGGCGATCAAAAATCTCCGTTATTCTCTCTCGCTAAAACCGGACAATCGCGCCCACATCGACCTGGGAACTGTGTATATGAGCAAGCGGAGATTTAAAGATGCGGAAAGGGAATTTGGCGAGGGGTTGAAGCTGAATCCACATAATGCCAAGGCGCACAACAATCTCGGCGCCGCCCTGGCTTCCCAAGGAAAATATCACGAAGCCATCCCGCAGTTTGAGGAGGCCCTGCGTCTTGACCCCAGCTATGAAAATGCCGGCAGAAACCTGAAGAACGCGGCTGATACTATCGCCGCTACTGCCGGCGACAACGGCCAATAAATGCAATCACCATTGATGGACAATTAAGTTTAAGGGGTTTTTAACCGCTGTTGTTCCGCAATCCGGAGATTATTCATCGCTTCGCGATAATCGGGATAAATTTTTATCGCCTCCCGGAAGTGCATTATCGCCTTATCCAGGTTCCCCATCCGGGCATAGGCGATAGCAGCGTTATTGTGAGCTTCCGCAAAATTGGGGTTCAGAGCGAGCACCCTCCCATATACCGGCAACGCCTCGGCATATTGCCCCTGCCCTGCCAGAGCGACGCCCTTATTGAAGAGGGCCTCGATGTAATCCGGTCTGAGACTCAAAGCCTTCTCAAAGCAGGGAATGGCTTCCTGCTGACGCCCCTGCCGGGAAAGGGCAGCCCCCAGGTTATTGTAGGCGAGATAATTGTTGCCGGTCGCGCTAATTGCCTGGCGAAAGAGCGACTCCGCATTCCGCCAATGCCGCACCTGTTGCACGGAAGCCGCCGATAAAGCGATCACAACAGCGATTCCGATCAGACAGAATGGTAAGCGCAGTGTTTTTCTTTTTTCGGCAAGCGCGCCGAGGCCCCAAACTACACCGATAAAGACACCGATCAGGGGTAAATAGGTATAACGGTCTGCAAAGGCATGACTCCCGATCTGAATGAGACCAATGACGGGCAAGAGGCTGATCAGATACCATAACCAGCCGACCATAAAATATGGCTGTGATTTAATTCGTTGGAGCGAAAAGATGGTGATCGCGCCCAATCCCAGCAAGGAAATGCTGACCAACCAAAGGGGCCAGCTTCCCGGATGGGGATAATGGACGGAAAGATTTACGGGCCATACCATTTTGTAAAGATAGAATCCGTAAGCGACGATCGCATTGGACAGACGACTAAGAAAAGGAAATTCCGCCAGCGACTTCAACGCCCCCACCTGCTGCTCCGTAAGCACTGTGACCACCCCCACGGCCGCGCCCATGAGCAGCATGGGGATTTTTTCCCCGATCAGGAGCTTCCAGTTCCCGGCAGATAGACGCTTTAACGGCCAGCGGTCAAATAATAACATCATGAAAGGGAGAGTTACCACCATCGGTTTAGACATCAGACCCAGGAGAAATGACGCAAGGACCAGGCCATAGCGCAGGCGCCCCGGCTTTTCCACATACCGGGCATAAAGCAGCAGGGAGAGCATCCAGAAAACGGCGGCAAGGACGTCCTTGCGCTCTGCAATCCAGGCAACGGATTCCACATGGAGGGGGTGCAGAGCAAACAAAGCAGCCACGAAACCGCTTCTGACCAGGGAGCCGGTCATCCTTTGCAACCCTGCAAAGAGGAGCAGCGTCGCTACGATATGAAGCAGGAGATTGGTAAGATGGTACCCTCCGGGATTCGGCCCCCAGAGCTCGTGGTCAAGCATCAGGCTGATCCAGGTCAGAGGATGCCAGAACCCGGCATCGGTGGCGCTGAAGGCCCACCGGAGGGAATCGCTTGCTAGCCCGGCAAGTACCTGCGTTTTTTCGGTTACATAGACATGGTCGTCAAAAAATACGAAATCAAAGAAAGGCAATTGCCCATACACTATGAGCACGGACAGAACCAGGCTCAGGCAAAATGTTTTATAACTTACGCTAATTACGCTGGCTTTGCTCATGGCGAGTTGGTCGAACCATGAACAAAAAGCTTACTATTGCGATTTCCCCTGCGAGAGGCGATAGCCATCATCCCGTGTATTTCCTGGTCATCAGAAGCAATCGCCAACGCTTTTTTCCCCTCTGCAATGACAAAAGCAAATTTTTTCATTGCCAGGAAGATCTTCATCAAGGCTTTTCTTACATTCAAATTGTTCGGGTCATGGGGCAATATTTCTCTTAGTTCCTTTACAGCTTCATCATTTCTCCCCGCTTCATTCAACACCAGGGCCAGGCCATATTTTGCCAGCAGGTTGCCGCTATTTATCCTTAAAGACAGGCGGTATGATTCGATAGCCTGGCTCACTCTCCCCGTTTGCCTATAGGCGTCTCCCAAAGACCTCGGGGTTTCATCGCTGTGAAAGGACAACTCTTGAGCTTTTGTTAAATATTCGATGGCCTTTTCATAATTTCCCCTGGCATACAGACCGATGCCGAGGTTATGGTACAGAATCCCGGATGTGGGCTTAACTTTTATAGCTTCCTCAATATAAGGGATTCCTTTATCAATATCACCATTGTTAATATAATAATGCCCCAGATTATTAAGAGCGATATAATTCCTCTGGGTAACCTTCAGGTCTCGTTCGAACAACGTGATGCTGTTGCGCCAATACCCGACCTGCACCCAGGCGAGGAACGCCAGCCCGATGACGGATGCCAATCCTATCGTCCCTAATAACGGCCTTTTATATTTCCATTGCGCCGTCAGGTCAATAACCCCCCAGACGATCATAATAAAGAGACCGATAAGGGGTACATAGGTATATCGATCTGCCAGGGCCTGGGGACCAACCTGGATGAGACCGATCACGGGCAGCAGGACGCCCAGATACCAAAACCAGCCCACAAAAAGATACGGCACTCTTTGATAGGCATATAATATTACGCATGTTATCAAGGTAAGAAGGGTTATCGCACCGATGATCTGCCCCAGCGGTATTGTTACCGGGTGCGGGTAAAGAAAAGCGAGGCGGGTGGGCCAAAACATCATCGCGATATATTTTACGTAGGACACGATGGCGTTGGCACAACGCTCCATGATGCCCAGCCCTTGCAGGTTGGTCAGGGCGTCGGCCTTTTTTTCCGTCATGACAACTAAAATTGAAGCGCCGAAGGAAAGGGCAATGAGAGGCAGTTTTTCCTGCAAAAGCTTAAAAAAGCTTTGCCTGACGAAGGGATGATTGATCGCTAGGATGCTCTCCGCATTTTTTTGTCGGGGTGTTGCCATACGCTGTAAAGGCCAAAAATCCATGAGCAGCATGACAAAGGGAAAGGTTACGATCATGGGCTTGGACATAAGGCCGAGCATAAAAAAAATGATCACGAGGGAATATCTTTGCCAATTGGGCGACCGGGCGTATTTTACATATGCCAAAAGAGAGGCAAAGCCAAACACGGTGCAGAGAAGATCCTTGCGTTGTGATACCCAGGCCACGGATTCAACGTGCAGGGGGTGAACGGCAAAAAGGAGAGCGACAAAAGCGCTCCGCAGCGGCGCCCCCGTTGCCGCCCCCAGCAAGGCAAACAAAAGAAGGGTATTAATGAGATGAAGAATAACGTTTGTCCAATGAAACCCGCCGGCATTAAAATTAAAAAGTTCCCTGTCCAGCATAAGGGAAAGCCAGGTGAGGGGATGCCAGAAACCGGCCTCGGTGGCAGACATCGCCCACTTCACTCCCGGCCAGGTCAGCCCCGACATGACATGTGCCTTCTCGGTCACATAGGCCCCGTCGTCGTAGTAAACAAATTTGAATTCTTGCACCTGCCAGTAAATGATGATTATGGCTAAACTGAGCCCCATGCCGATGGCAATATCGCGTTTAGTCCATAACCCTTGCCACATGTTCCCTCCCGAACCGCCTGATTGATAAAAAAAAGGGGCGAGTCTCTATAGCTCACCCCTTTTCGCAGTCTTAAACAAGTTAACTACGGTGTAATAGTGCCCATACTATCAACACCATATGTCCTGCCGCCGGCGGTGTTTACCGCCGTTATCGCCAACGTGCCCTGCCCTGTGCCATTCATAGTTGTCGTTACACCCGATGTTGACTTGAATCCATAACCTCCAATAATAGCCATACTAGCCGCTGCCGACGGTGAGTCGGAAAAGAAAGCCTGGGACGCAGTGTAGGCATTCTTCACATCGGCCTTGGCCTGCGTCTCATAGCCTCTGGTCCTGTAGGCCGTGAACTGCGGAATGGCGATCGCCGCCAGGATACCGATGATGGCGATAACAATCATCAGTTCGATCAAAGTAAAACCCTTCTCGCCGCTTTTTTTGTGAAACTTGCTGCTCATAAAATTACCTCCTGTTTTTTTGTGGTTATTGTGTCGATCTTATCTAATCCTATCCAGCCCCTCAACCCTTTTTTCGCCCGTGACATCGCCCCCTTTCACTATTTTCTACTTTGCAGCATTATCTTTCCCAAGTTTAAAGGAACCCTTCTTTTCTAAAAGGGGATTGACATTCGCGTCATTTGGAAGCAACTACTATGCCACAGAGAGAACCAGTTATCTGCTTTTTGCGCTCAACACCCGATATATCCTTTAATATTAACACCGTGCTGTCCAACTAAAAGCCGTACTTTTACCCGCCCTCCCCAACTCTCCCCCCTTCCCGTGGTATTTCCCCCGTCGGCCCGTGTTTTTCACAGGCATTTTATCCAGGCAGGACGATAAGTCTCTGAGCGGCATTGTCGTATTGACGTCCGCGGAAAAATTGTATACACAGACATCAAGGCAGTTTTCTGGCACTACTAGTGCGGGCATTTATAATTTGATTACTTTTGCCCTTTACGGGGTTAGGAGGAATGGTGTACGAAATCACGATCAATCGATCTTTTGCCGCCGCTCACAGCCTGAAGGACATCGGCGGCAAGTGCGAAGGGTTGCATGGGCACAATTTTACGGTAGAAATATCGCTTGCCGCCCCGATTTTGAGCAAGGAAGGGCTTTTGCTGGACTTTCGTATTTTGAAAGAATGGACGGACGAGATACTGGAGGACCTGGATCATAAACATCTCAACGAACATCCCTATTTTAAAAATGTTAATCCCTCGGCAGAAAATATCGCCCGGTTCCTCCACGACCGGCTGAGCGAAAAGGCAGGCGGAAAAAATCTTCAGGTATCATGTGTAACCGTCTGGGAATCGGAAAATGCCAGGGCTTCCTATCGCGGCGATCCGTCATGATCGACATTCAGAGCCAGCGGGACGAACGGAATATTGATATAAAGAAGGTGGGCGTAAAGGG
>Ga0082335_1008997_pt1 | contig 11005 bp, 12 predicted proteins | sample Subgrocontami58m_FD_72375 | JGI IMG/M metagenome (GOLD analysis project Ga0082335, IMG submission 72375) | Subsurface groundwater microbial communities from S. Glens Falls, New York, USA - GMW37 contaminated, 5.8 m (SPADES assembly) (version 2) ... | reverse complement strand
CACTACCGCTTACATCGCGGTTTATCAAAAATGAATAAACAAAATTATTTTAAGTGGTACTTTTTTCTAAAACCAAAATAATTTATAACAATTACAGCAACACAAAATGACTATTATACCCGCAATGACAAATACCAAAAATACCTTTTTGGAGTGAACTCATAGTTGTAAGCATAGCAAATTCATCTTCCTTATTAACACCGTGTTCACTCCAATAATCTGTAAGTTTGTTGCGTGTTTCTTGCCCTAACATTCTTTGTTGAATCCACTTTTCGCTTCTGCCTTGTTTCTGCCAATATTCACGGGAGCGGTTTAATGCTTTTTCAGGATTATTCATTTCCTCCATTCTTTCGTAACCAACTTTAGCAAGCCAGAGTTTAATCGGTTCTGCTTTTTTACTTGGTACAGATTGAACGAGACGGAGGATAGTTTCTACATCAGCTACATCAGTTAAATATTTTTTCCCATCGGCAGCTAATAATTTCAGTTGGTGACAATTTGACACCGACTCATTTCCTTCTTTTTTTAACCTTTCTTTAAGTTTGTTCCAGTATTTTCTCGCGACTTGATAATCTTTTTGATCAGTTAAAGCGGCAACAATATCAACAACAGAAAAATACCAGATTTCTTTTCCCTCATCATAATGACGGCGGATTCTAAAAGTTTCGAAAACTGCTAATGATTCATTCTTATTTTCGCTCATAAAATTTCCCTTAGAATTTATTTCTCATATTTTATCATAAACACAATTGCAACCCCTTGTTGAATATCAAAAACATTTTCATCAGGAGAATTCGGCAAATGAAGTTCTAAATTATAACTGCCCGGCTGTAAGATTATTAAGCTATCGGGAGTTACTTTGCCGGTTTTACTACTCTCAAAAAATATTTCAGCGCCATTAGGGTTAGAACTTATAAACAAAGTCCCGGTTTTTGAATCTTCGGGAAAATCTACAATACCTTCCCGGCAGCTAATGATTAAGATAAGAACAAAAGGTAAAATGTATATTATTTTTTTCATCTCTCCGCCTATTATTCTTGCGGAAAATATCCAATAGAGAAATGAAATCTACAATCCAATTATTTATTCACTATTAAAGAAACTATTTATTACCATAGCTTTTCAATTCCTAATTCAATAAGCTTTTCCTCCATTTCAATTCGCTCACGGTTTTTAGAGAGCTTATCGTTAATCTTATTTAACCAGCAGAACTCTTCCGTCGGTTTAAGAGACACATGTTTTACTTACTTAAGTCACCTTACGCAGTCCACATGAAAAAACTTAGCCACTAAGGCACAAAGACACAAAATCTTCACAAAGTTTATGTTTTTCTTGGTGAAACCTTTGTGCCTTAGAGTCTTCGTGGCGAATCTTTCCTTTCTGCGTAACATGAGTTACTTAATTGTTCAAATAATGGATTATGACCAAATGAATCTTTTTTGCAACTTAACGTATTATTTAAATAATTATTGAGTTCACTCCAAAAAGGTGTTTTTGGTATTTGCCATTGCGAGCGGAGCGAAGCAATCTCCAGAATTTTGCTCAAAATCAATAGATTGCTTCGTCTCCGGCTACCGCCGGATCCTCGCAATGCAGAAATAACCTTTTTAGAGCAGACTCATTATTTTAAACGGGACATTAGTTCTTTAGCGAATCATCTTACCGAACTATATCCACCGAGAATTCCGTTTTTCGATAGAACGATCTGCCAGAGTTGATTGTGTCTTGCTCTGAATGAACCGGCAGAAGAGAGCAAAAAATATTTCCACATTCTATAGAAGCGTTCATCGTACTTGTTTTTAATTTTATTCCAACTGTTCTTAAAATTATCATACCACGCTATTAATGTTTTATCGTAATCTGCGCCAAAGTTATGCCAATCCTCCATCACAAATAAACCTTCTATTGCTCTACCGAGTTGCGCTATTGAAGGAAGCATTCCGTTTGGGAAAATGTATTTATGTGTCCATGCATCTATATATTTAGTCGAACGGATCTCCCCAATTGTGTGAAGCAGGAACAATCCATTATCATTCAAACATTTATTAGCACCTTCAAAAAATGTTCTGTAATTCTTATAACCGACGTGTTCAATCATTCCAACACTAACTATTCTGTCAAACTTTTCACTTACTGCCCGGTAATCCATCAGCCGAAACTCAACCGGAAGACCTTTGCATAACTTTATGCCGAGTTCTACTTGTTCTTTTGAGACTGTAATTCCAACAACATTAACATTGTATTTTTCTGCAGCGTATTTCCCAAACGCTCCCCAGCCGCATCCAATATCAAGTAATTTCATTCCAGACTTAAGATTTAATTTTCTACAGATTAAATCGAGTTTATTTTCTTGTGCATCATCCAATGAATTTGCATCTTTCCAATAAGCACAACTGTAGTTCATTCTTTTATCGAGCATCAGTTGAAATAGATCATTTCCTAAATCATAATGCTTCTCACCGACTTCAAAAGCTTTGCGGCGAGATTGCATATTTATCAAATAAAACCCGGCAAGTTGGAATGTGATTTTGTAGTTCCTACGCAATTTTTCTTGAAGATCTGCCCTTACTAATTTGAAAATTAATGTGTCAATATTTTCCCCGTCCCACCATCCATCCATAAAAGATTCACCCATACCAAGTTCGACTTCGGTAATCGCCCGCTTATAAAATCTTTCGTCTTTAACTTGAATATCCCAAGGATTACTGCCGTTAATTTTCACTCCGGCGAGGTTTAATACCTCTTCAGTCATCTTTCGATATCGTAAGCTCATAATTTTCTCCTTTATAAAAAGTTAAAAATTATTTCAATGTTGTCATTCGGTAATGAGTAATCATAATTTTCTTTTATCCTTCAGTTATAGCAGTTTGTGTGGAATGTAATCCCACCAATAATAGGGCGGGTGAACTTTACTTGATCGGGCAGTTTGATTTGGTCTCTATTTGTTTTCCTTTTCAAAAGCATTTATGAACAACCCTTGTTCTAAAGGCAAATTAAAATAAAACTGTAAGAATTCAAAGAGTTTTCAGGTGTAAGCGTTTACGTAGCTGCCAAAAACAACAATGCAGCACTAAAAAGCCAACGCCATTAATTATTTATAAATTTGTTTTGTTTAGGGGGTGAGATAATAAACTGATAATTTTCACTCCCTTTCTTTGTCACAATAATTCAAGCAACAAAAAGAATATTAGTATTTCTATCTCACCCCCTAAATTACATTCAAAAAGAAATTTACTTTTACTACACAACCCAATAATCAGAAAAATACCATACTGAAAAACGTGTTGAGCGGTTTGTTATAAAGCGTTTAATTATTCTCGTATTAATCTTTCATGCAATAATTTTTGCATATCTCTTCGACCATCTAAGACACAATGGACAAAAACTACTTTCTCAATAATTTGATAAATAATACGATAAGGTTTATAGTTTAGTTCTATAAAATTATCTATTCCAAGTAGACTTAATTCTGGAGGGACATGGCCACGATTTGGATATTCTTGAAGGGATAAACATTTCTCATATAATTTTGAGTATAATTTTTCGGCTTTTCTTTCTGAGTCATTGAAAAATATATATTGATAAATTTCAAATAAATCTTCTTCAGCAGAAGAGACAATATTAACTTTGAACTTCACGCTGTCCCTGTTTAAAATCTTCTATACGATTTCGAACATTGTCAAACGATTTTTCTAAAGTTTTGTAATTACCTTTTTTAATTTCTCTACCACTCATTGCAAGAATTTTTAGTAGAGCAATGCTCTCTTGTGTTCTTTCATATACTTTAACATCTTGAAGAATAACTTTTGCTTCACCATTAAGTGTAATAACTAATGTTTTCTGATTTTCTGTAACATCCCGGACAACTTCAGAAGCATGGGTTTTTAAATAACTTATTGGTTTTACTGCTTCACTAAATTTCATTTTGTTCCCTTTCATTTTACGACTACAATATAGCCCTTTAAGTAGTCTGAATCAATCTAAACATCGAATCAGTTCTTAAGCTTTATAACATTGATTATAGACTTCACTACCACGGCTTCAGCAAACCCAGCGTTTCAAGCTTTTCTTCAAACTCAATTCTTTCACGGTTTTTTGAGAGCTTATCGTTGATCTTATTTAACCAGCCGAACTCTTCCGCCAGTTTAAGTGCCGCTTGTTTATTTCCTGTTACTAATTGTTTAAGGATTTGCAGTTCAAGAGAAGAAAAACTTATTGAGTTCTTTCTGTAATCCTTAAATGCCTCCCAAGCTATTGGACACCATCTTGAAACAATTTCATTACCAATAACATTTGCATAGCTGCGGATCTCGAATTGTGCATGATTATCCATCCGAAGAGCAAGAAAATTTAAGAGATTGTGCAGATCAATTTTCCAATAAGCTTCCGTATAAGTTGAAAGCGGCAGATCTTTACGTGCTTGTTCTCTTGCAACACCAAGCTTAAGCCGTTCTTGATATATCTCCCGTGCAAATTGCTGAAGTTCTTCTTCACGTTCGGTTAGTTTGCTGCCGATTGCGTTATCAAAAAATCCCGCGCTTCCCTGCTTGTTATCTTTTGCCTGAATTCTCCACTCACCGGCATCAGTTTTTTGCGATGCATCAATAGCAATCGAATAACGGGTTGAGTATTCATTAACATTTGCAGTTCTATGACGGATCCATTGCCGCCATGCATCCATCGGAACACGAACATGTAATTTTATTTCACTCATTTCGAAAGGAGTAGTGTGAAAGTTTCTTAACAGATATCGAATTAGTCCGCGGTCTTCGGAATTTTTTTTTGTTCCTTTCCCGTAAGAAACCCGAGCAGCTTGTACAATCGCTTCATCACCGCCCATATAATCTACAACACGGACAAATCCATCATCAAGAACGGGAAATTTTTTTCCAAGAATTTCTTCTAACGCATCTATTTTTATTTTTTCAAAAGTTTCAGATTGATTTTCCATTATACTTCCAAAATAAGATTTGAATAATGATTATGAATTTTTCTTTGCAAATAGCTGAATAATTTCTTTGCTGATCTTTCTGCTCGCTATATCAATACCTTTATCTATCTTCTCTATTGATTCTTCAATCGTATCAAAATATTCCGAAATTTCTATCACTTTAAGATTATCAACTTTCGGCAGATCGCCTTCACTGGCTCCGCATAGAAAAATAATCGGAACATTCTTTTGTGCGAACTCATTAACGACTATAAAAGCTCCCTTGTTCAAAAATGTTTGCGAGTCTAATTTCCCCTCACCGGTTATAACAAGATCTACTTTATAATTAGAAGCATCAACTTTTAAATCTTCTTTTATGAATTGATCGGCATATTTTTCTTGAGCATTAAAAAACATTTTCATTGCAGCAGCTAAACCGCCGCCGGCACCATTCATATTTGATTGTGAATCATCATCTATCTCGAGTTCATCAAGGATGTGAGAAAATCCTTTTTCCATTTCTTTTGATTCTTCATCAGTTGCACCTTTCTGTTCGGAAAAGAGTAAACTGGCTCCGTCTATTCCTAGTAATGGATTTTCAACATCTAAAATTATTTCTATTTTGTATGGCAGAGTTACTTCGGGGACAACAATTTTCTCCACCTTAGAAAAATTCCTGGGTAGTACTTCCAGCATATTATCTTTTGAATCATATAATTCTAGACCAAATGTTTCCATCATTCCCATGCCAAGATCATTAGTCCCGGTTCCGCCAATTCCTATAATTACTTTTTCAACATCCATAATTCCGTCAATTACAAACTCATATATCTGAAGTAACAAATCACCCATCCCTTTTGATGAAAGTGACATTGGTCTTCTAAATTCTTCCGGAATTAATTTCATACCTAAAACTTCAGCCGATTCTATATATATGGTTTTGGTTTCTTGATAATATCCGACCGGGCAGAAAAATTTGTCTCCATTAAAAGGATTAGAGATTTCAAAATGAAGAAATTCCACGCCAAAATTTCTCTGACATACTTGCAGAAAACCGTCACCGCCGTCAGATATTGGCTTTAGTAAAAAATCAATTTTTGATTTTATTTCTTCCGGTAATAATTTGAACAATGATCCTTTAATGTACTCGGTAATCTCAACCGAGTCTGCACATTCCTTAAAACTGTTTGGGGCAATCAAGATATTAAATTTTTTTACGTCCATAATTTTTATTTGTCTTTTTTTAGAATTTCGTTAAAGGAATTAATAAGTTTTTTTTTCGTTACCAACAAATCTTGAGAAATGATTTTTACTTCGCCTATAGCCGGCATAAAATTAATATCGCCGCTCCATCTTGGTACAACATGAAAGTGAAGATGCGAATCAATACCGGCGCCGGCGGCTTTACCAAGATTTGCACCGAAGTTCATCCCTTGTGGTTTAATAGCTTTTTCCAAAGCTTTCATTGAAAGACGAACCGTACTCATCATTTCATTCATTTCATCCTGGCTCAAATTATGAATATCACTAATGTGTTTATTTGGAATTACCATTAAGTGTCCGCTGTTGTAAGGATACAAATTCAACATCACATAACACAATTTGTTTTTATAAACAATAAGTGATCCCTTACTATCAATTGGAAGTTTTAGTGCTTCACAAAAAACACAATCATCAGAATCTTTTTTTGTCTTGAAAGATTCGATGTAATTTGAACGCCAAGGCGACCAGAGTTTATCCATAAATAAAAAAAGCGGAAGTTGATGTTACTTCCGCCCGCAATTTAATCAGAATAAATTTATTCTGCTTCTTCTTCTTTATGTTTTTGATATTCTTCGATTACTTTAGCTTCCGTATCCTTCGGAACCTCTTCATAATGAGAGAAACTCATCGAAAACATTCCGCGTCCTGAAGTTAAGCTGCGTAGTTGAGTAGAGTATTTGTGAAGTTCTGCCAGCGGTACTTTGGCTTTGATTATTTGAAATGAATTATCCGAATCCATGTTTTGAATCTTACCGCGTCTGCCTGAAATATCGCCCATAACATCGCCCATATACTTGTCAGGAATCTTAACATTGATATCATAGATCGGTTCAAGAAGCATTGGTTTAGATTCCATAAATCCTTTTCTAAAAGCCATTGATGCGGCAATCTTAAATGAAACTTCGTCAGAGTCAACAGCATGGTAAGTTCCATCGAACAAAGAAACTTTAACATCAACTACTTTACTTCCTGTAAGAATTCCTTTCGTCATAATCTCTTTCAATCCTTTTTCAACCGCTGGAATAAAACGACCCGGAACAACACCGCCAACGATGTCATCAACAAATTCATATCCGCTCCCGCGCGGCATCGGTTCTAATTTTAAGTGAACATGCCCGTACTGTCCGCGTCCACCGGATTGTTTCTTGTGTTTGTATTCGGAGTCTTCACATTTTCCTTTAATTGTTTCGCGGTAAGGAATGCGCGGCTCAACTAATTCAACTTCAACACCATACCGGTCTTTCAATAATTTGATACCAAGATTAAGCTGAAGTTCACCTTGTCCCGAAACTACTGTTTGTGAAATTTCCGGATCAAATCTTGTTCTAAGTGTCGGTTCTTCTTCATGTGCGGTATGTAAAGCAGCAGAAATTTTATCTTCATCACCTTTTGCTTTTGGCTTAACAGCAAAGCGTATTACAGGTTCAGGATATTGAATTTCCGGCAGAATGATTGTAAAATTTTTTGAACAAAGAGTATCTCCGGTATGACTGTCTTTCAATTTTACAACAGCGCCGATATCGCCGGCGTTTAATTTTGTAATATCTTTTCTGTTATGTCCGTTCAATACATAAATTTGTCCAAGGCGTTCGAATTTATCTCTATGAGTATTTTGAAGATCCATTCCGGGTGAAAGTGAACCTGAGTAAACTTTAAATATTGAAAGTTCTCCAACATGCTGTTCCGATAAAGATTTGAAAATAAGCAGAGCTGGTTCGCCTTTTACATTGCAAGCTACTTTAACTTTTTTACCGCCATCTTTCATTAATGCTTCAATTGGTTCTCTTTCATTTGGTGCCGGAAAATATTTTACGGCAAAATCAAGTAATGTGTTTTGTCCGACTCCTTTAGTTGCAGCGAACGCAAAAGCCGGAATCAATCCGCCGCTTAGAATCGCAGCTTTCAATCCTTTCTGAATTTCTTCATCGCCAAGTGTCCCTTCTTCAAAAAATTTATTCATCAATTCTTCGCTTGCCTCAGCGATCTTTTCAACAAGAACTTCTCTAAGTTTATCTGCGTGTGCTTTTAAGTCAGCAGGAATATCTTCTTCAGTAAATTTTTTAGAACCTGCATCGGCATACGTGATCATTTTCATTTTTACCAGATCAATAACTGAATTGGAATTCAAACCTTCTTTTACCGGGAATGAAACAACAGTTATATCATGGCTCAAACGAGTTTTAGCTTGCGCAATTGTTTCAAAAAATTTTGAATGTTCATTATCAACTTTATTAATAACAACTGCCGCCGGTAGTTTATACTTTCTTACATATTCCCATGTCTGTTCTGTACCTACTTCAATTCCCTCAAAACTTTTTATGACTGAAACAGCCAAATCTGCTACATGCAGAGAAGAAATAACCTGTCCGATAAAATCCGGGAAACCCGGTGTATCAAGGATATTTATTTTTGTGCTATTCCATTCCAGATGAAGAGGTGATGCTGCAATTGAAATCCGCTTCTCGATTTCGTTTGCATTAAAATCGGAAGTAGTGTTGCCTTCTTCTACTTTACCAATACGATTAATTTCTCCGCAAGTGAATAAAAGAATTTCCGAGATCGTAGTTTTTCCACTTCCGCCGTGACCAATAAACGCTATATTTCTAATAGCATCTGCGTTATACTCTTTCAAGATTGATTCTCCTTACGTTTGAACAAGAAAAATTACCTATGTTTAATCGCCTGCCAAAAAGCAATAAAGCCCTTGGTTAAAGCTTTTACATTCCTGATGAGTTCTGAGACTGGATTCTCTGCATCAGTATATCTTTTTAGAGAAGTGAGACCGGAAATCCTTTCACGCACTTTTTTAATTGAGCTGTCAATTTCATCCCAGTAATTTTCAACTTCCGAAACTACACGATTTGCTCTTCGTGTAACATTTTCAAGATTTTCAAGAACAGGAGTTGTTTTTTCTACCAGCTCGCGAACATCTTTGCGTACAGCTTCTACCTGATCAACTAATTTCTTCAAATAAAAAATAAGAAAGATACATAAAGCAGAAGCCGATAGGATTAATATGATGAGAAGAATATCTATTACATTCATAAATTTTTATGATTCCTTCTCAGTTTTATAAGCATCCATTCCAGCTTTAATTGCTGTTTTCAACCGTTCACTTTCTTTTTCAATTTTTTCTTTACCGGCATGTGCATAATTACCGGCTTTATCTTTTGCATCGCTTAATATCTTTTCAGCTTCTCCTAAAAGTGTATCTACTTTTTCTTTTGTATCAGATACCAATTTTTCGGATTTTTTTTTACCCTCATTTATGAGTTGCGATGCTTTGTCTTTAGCATTTGCAAGATAGCTCTCCGCATCATCCATAAAATCCTGCGATTTATTCTTGATATCTTCGCGTAATTCTTTACCGGACTTCGGAGCGAAAAGAAGAGCGATGATTGAACCTACAGCAGCGCCAGTCAAAAATCCAATTAAAAGCCCTTTACCAATTCCATTTTCTTCGTTTGTCATCTTAATCCTCCATTGGTTTTATTTGAAGTAGTGCCAAAATAAGAACAGCGCATTCTAAAATCAAGGATAGAAAGGTCTGTAGGAAAATTTGATGTGAACGGATGTTAATGTGAAATAATCGGACTTTTATTAGCCATCTCGAAAAGACGTGAAAGGTGAGAAGTGAAACATGAGACGCTAGAAACCATAGCCCAATTTTTAAGAACACTGGGCTATGGAATATCCAATAATTGAGATCAGCAAATTCACAGGTTCGCTTTAGAATATCCGTTCCCTACTTCTGCATTTTGTTGTATTCCTCAATAGCAAGTTTTTCAAGTGAGGTTTTCATTTCCTTAGGCAAAATAACAGATTCATAATACTTTCCGTCTTTTCCTTTTTCATCCGGAGAAGAGATGAACAAACCGTTCGCACCGTTAATAAGGCGAAATCCTTTAATAATAATTTCGTCCGGTGTTTGAATGTCAAAGAAAGCAGCCATCTTTCCGCCTGCTTTATTTTCCAACGTGTTCATACGGGTAATTTTCATAACTGACTCCTTGTAATAAATTAGTTTTAAAAAATGATTTAAGAGACAATCCCTTTTCTTATTACAGTAATTATTTAACGGACGTAATTGTGAATTACTCCGGTTAAACGGGATTGACAGGAGAATCAACAGCATTATGATCGCTCCTTTTTAATTACTGTTTTTTTCATAGATAATATGTTCAGCATTGTAATCAAAGAATAAATCCGTTTAGCTTTCATAAGAGCTAAACATATACTACCATACTACGAGACTTAGCAAATTCCGTTTTTATTTTTTTTGCAGAAACCGCGGGCTGGGTAAAAAATTTTATCTGCTTCTGTCAATAATGAAATCATTATTAATAGAACAGAAAAAAATCCCGAAAACTGTAGTTAAGGATTTTGAAAGTTGAAGATGAAAGAGGGTAACCATAATTAATCCCCGCCACACGGTTTCCGGTAAACTCCAACCGAGTTTCCACCGCATTAATTAATAAGCTATTATTTATTTAGAAGAACTTCTATTTGTAAATTAATATTTTAATCGCAAATATCAAATAAAATTTTTGAAATAGAGACGAAGCGAGGGGTTGTCATTATAAAAAGAGGCTGTCTCAAAAGATCGTTTGTCATCACGAGCGAAGTGAAGTGATCTCATATTTTTATAAAAACAAAAGATTGCTTCGTCTCCGGCTAATGCCGGATCCTCGCAATGTCTATTAAGAAAAAAGTCAAGAGAAAACAGTACTCCCATAGCAAAAAACTGCGTTTTTTACTTCTCTGCTTTTGGGCTCGCTTTCGTTCAGCATAAATTGTTTGTCTTATTTTTGT
>Ga0082335_1008995_pt1 | contig 11009 bp, 7 predicted proteins | sample Subgrocontami58m_FD_72375 | JGI IMG/M metagenome (GOLD analysis project Ga0082335, IMG submission 72375) | Subsurface groundwater microbial communities from S. Glens Falls, New York, USA - GMW37 contaminated, 5.8 m (SPADES assembly) (version 2) ... | reverse complement strand
TCTTCCTCCTCCTCGGCCACCGCTTCCGCGAGCTCGGCGACCGGCTCGTTTTTCGCGTTCGGATCGATAAGTCCGTCGACCAGTTCGTCGACGCGCATCTCGTCGCGCGACACCTTGGCGGCGAGGGCGAGGATTTCGGCGATGGTGGTGGGGCAGGCGGAAATCGCCTGGATCATGTGCTTCAGGCCGTCTTCGATGCGCTTGGCGATCTCGATCTCGCCCTCGCGCGTCAGCAACTCGACCGAGCCCATCTCGCGCATGTACATGCGCACCGGGTCGGTGGTGCGGCCGAACTCGGGATCGACCGTGGACAACGCGGCCTCGGCTTCCTCTTCGGCGTCTTCGTCGGGCACGACCGCCGGCGCGTTTTCGGAAATCAGCAGCGTTTCCGCATCCGGCGCCACGTCATAGACCTGGATGCCCATGTCACTGAAGGTGGTGATGATCGATTCGATCTGCTCCGCGTCCACCAGGTCGTCGGGCAGATGGTCGTTGATTTCGGAGTAGGTTAGGAAACCGCGCTCCTTGCCCAGTTTGATCAGGTTCTTCAGCCGCGTGCGCCGCGCCTCAACGTCCTCCGGTTTTTGCTCGCCTCTGCGCAGATCCTGCTTTTGCTTCGCCGTGAGCTTCGCCGCCTGTTGTTTGGCGATTTGCCGGGCGATTTGCTTCGCCGACTGCGTGGGCTTCGGCGCTGCAGTTTCCTGCTGGGCAGCCTTACCCTTGAGCGGCAGCTTCGCCTGCGCCTTGTCCTTGTCGGGCACCTGCGCTTTTCCGGCTTGATGCTTGGCCTCATGCTTGGGTTCGGGTTTGACCTGGCTCTTGGCCACAGGCCGCGTCTTGGTGGGAGGCTTTGTATGAGTCGCAGGCTTGGCTTTTTGGACCAGAGGCCTCGTCTTGGCCAGAGGCTTCGCATGGGTCGGCTTGGCTTTCTTGGCCAGAGACCTCGTCCTAGCCACAGGCTTCATCGCGACCGGGGGCTTTTTCTTCGGCTGCGAGGCTCTTTTGTGCAGGGCTTTTGGCTTGGCGCCCTTGGCTTTCGCCGCTGCGGCGGAATTCTTGGCTTTGTTCTGCTTGGCCTTGGCCTGATGTGCTGCCATGAGCTTGTCCTAAGTCAGTGAAGTATTGGAAAAAAACCGAATATTATACCACAGAGCGATTTCCGCTCGGGCGCTGATCCAGCGCCGCCTTGCGTTTGGTCAGCTCATTCATTCGTTCCGCGTCGGCGCGGCTAAACGCCCCAATTCTGGCTTTAGCTTGTAACTCATTGAGTTGCTGGTCGATATGGTCGCGTTCCAGCTTGGGCAGGGAATCGCGGAACTCGGCTTCGGCCTGCTCGGGGGACAAATTGAGCACCATCAACTCGGAACGCAACTGGTTGAACAGGGTTTCGAACTCGGTGCCACGGAAATGATCGATCACCAGGGCGTCGAAATTGCTGCTCTGCTCCGATTGGACCAGCGAATACTCGGCCAAGGCAACAAGCCCTCTCGATTCGACATCCTCACCGCAGAAGCGTTCAAGCGGTAGCTCGCGCGCCAACCCGGACTTGATCAACATGCGCTTGAGCAGCCAGCGTTGTACGCTTTGCGGGGCCGTGCGCGGGAGTTTAGGCAGCTCGGGTTTTTCCCAGGCGCTGGCAAAAGCTTTGGTACGCCGCAGTTCCCATTGCTGCTCAACCTCGGTTTGCGTCATGCCGGCCAAGTCCGCGACCTGCTTCAAGAGTTGCAATTGCAGCGCGGGTGCGGAAGTGATGTTCATGACTAGCGGTTTGGCTTCATGGAGCAAGCGCGAACGGCCTTCCGCGGTGTTTGTGTCCACGCGTGCGCGCAGTTGCGTGAGCAGATAGGCAGACAGCGGCTCGGCGCGTCCGACCAGATCCTCGAACGCCTGCTTGCCCTCGGCGCGCACATAGCTGTCCGGGTCCTCGCCTTCGGGCAGGAACAGGAAACGAATCGCTTTTTGATCGAGCGTCGCCGGCAGGCTCACTTCCAGGGCATGCCAGGCCGCCTTCCTGCCGGCCGCATCGCCGTCGAAACTGAACACGATTTCATCGGCCTGGCGCAGCAGCTTGTGCACGTGGACGGGCGTGGTCGCCGTGCCCAGCGTCGCGACCGCATACTCCACGCCGTGCTGCGCCAGCGCCACCACGTCCATGTAGCCTTCGACCACCAGCACGCGGCCGGCATCGCGTATCGCTTGGCGCGCCTGCGGCAGCCCGTAGAGCTCGCGTCCCTTCTCGAACAGCGGCGTCTCCGGCGAATTGAGGTATTTCGGCTCCCCCGCGCCGATGACGCGCCCGCCGAAACCGATGACGAAGCCGCGCTGGTTGACGATGGGGAACATAACGCGGTCGCGGAAGCGGTCGTAGCGCTTGCCCGCGTCGCTCTCGATCACCAATCCCGCGTCCTTGAGGCTTTTGTCGTCGTATTTCGGAAACGCGGCCTGCAGGTTCTGCCAGCCCTCGGGCGCGTAGCCGATGCCGAAGCGCGCCGCGACCTGCCCCGACAATCCCCGGCGCTTGAGGTACTCGATCGCGTGCGGCGAGGTTTTCAATTGCTCGCGGTAGTACTGGCTGGCGCGCTGCATGATGTCGTACAGGTCGGGGCCGTCTTCCTCCTTCTTCTTGCCGAAGCGCGGCTCGAAATCGGGCATGGTTATGCCCGCGCCCGCCGCGAGCTCCTTGATCGCCTCGATATAGCCCAGGCCGGAATACTCCATGAGAAAGCCGATGGCGTCGCCGTGCGCACCGCAGCCGAAGCAATGATAGAACTGCTTCGACGGGCTGACGGTGAACGAGGGCGATTTCTCGTTATGAAAGGGACAGCAGGCGCTGTAATTGGCGCCCGCTTTTTTCAGCGGGAGATGGCGCTGGATGAGGTCGACAATGTCGACGCGATTGAGCAAATCGCGTTTGAAGGAATCAGGAATCACGCGCGGCTGGGGACTGAGATCGAGGGCCTGGAGAAATTTTCCCCGGCATCCGCGCCAAGGGAACATCTATTCTTTATAGGCCAATTCGGCCGAAACGCAAGTCAAAAAACGCTGTGCCCCTCCCGCGGAAGGCCCCGCTAACTGCTGAGTTTGGCCTTGACCAGGGAGGACACCCGGGCCATGTCGGCGCGGCCGGCAAGCTTGGGTTTGAGCACCGCCATGACCTTGCCCATGTCCTGCATCCCCTTGGCGCCCGCCGCTACGACTGCGGCGGCCACTTCGCCGGCGATTTCCGCTTCCGCAAGCTGCTGCGGCATGTAGCCCGAGAGCACTCCGATTTCGAATTTTTCCACATCGGCCAGGTCTTGCCGCTTGCCCGCTTCGTACTGCGTCACCGAATCGCGGCGCTGCTTCAGCATCTTCTCGATGATGCCGAGGATATCGGCATCGGACAACTCGATGCGCTCATCCACCTCGCGCTGCTTCATCGCCGCCAGGAGCAGGCGGATCGCCGACAGGCGCGGCGCATCCTTGGCGCGCATCGCGGCTTTCATGTCTTCGGTTATTTTTGCCTTGAGCGACATCTGGACGGCGGCGCTGCGTGATGGGTCAGGCGGGAACCGGCTTGCCCGTCACCGATCGCCCCTCACCCATCGCGAATTAGAACAGCTTTGGCGGGAGTTGTTGGCTGCGGATGCGCTTGTAATGGCGCTTGACGGCGGCGGCAAGCTTGCGCTTGCGTTCGGCGGTGGGCTTTTCGTAGAACTCGCGCGCGCGCAGTTCCGTCAGCAGACCGGTCTTCTCGATCGTGCGTTTGAAACGGCGCAGCGCCACTTCGAACGGCTCGTTTTCCTTGACTCGTACGGTAGGCATCAATACTCCGGTTTTTCTTTGGGCGGAAAACCATGAATTATATCAGCACTTTCGCGGGCCGGACAAGGGCTGTTTCAGTGTTATTTCAGGCCGGGCTATTGCTCGTGGCGGTGCCTTACTTTGCAAGAGCAGGCCGCTTGGACCGGCTTGGGCCCTGCGCCCGCTGCACAAAGTCGCGTATTATATCGAGCGGTATCTGCCCTTCCCGTTAGGGATAACCCTGAGCCTGTTCAACCCCGCCCCATGCTGATCCTGGGCATAGAAACCTCCTGCGACGAAACCGGCATCGCGCTGTTTGACAGCGAGCGCGGCCTGCTTGCGCACGCCTTGCATTCACAGATCGCGATGCACGAGGAATACGGCGGCGTGGTGCCCGAACTCGCTTCGCGCGACCACATCCGGCGCGTGCTGCCACTGGTCCGCCGGGTGATGCATCAGGCCGGAGCCGCGCTCGCCGACATCGATGCCGTTGCCTACACCCAGGGGCCGGGACTGGCCGGCGCGCTGCTGGTCGGCAGCAGCGTCGCCAATGCGCTTGCCTTTACGCTCGGTATTCCGGCGCTGGGCATACACCATCTCGAAGGCCATCTGCTTTCGCCCCTGCTCGCCGGCAATCCACCGCGCTTTCCCTTCGTCGCGCTGTTGGTCTCGGGCGGGCATACACAGCTGATGCGCGTTGCCGCCGTGGGCGACTACGAACTGCTGGGTGAAACTTTAGACGACGCCGCGGGCGAAGCGTTCGACAAGACGGCGCACTTGCTCGTTCTGGGCTATCCGGGCGGGCCGGCGCTCGCGCAACTGGCCGGGGAGGGCAAGGCGGACAAATACAAGCTGCCGCGGCCCATGCTCGAGCAAATGCACAAGACGGGCAATCTGGATTTTTCTTTCAGCGGCCTGAAGACCGCGGTGCTGCTGCTGGTGCGCAAACAGGCGCTCGATGCCGCGGCGAGGGCCGATGTCGCGGCGTCGTTCCAGGAAGCGATCGTCGACGTGCTCGTGGCCAAATCGCTGTACGCGCTGGAGCAGACCGGCCTAAACCAGCTCGTGGTCGCCGGCGGCGTCGGCGCCAACCGCCGCCTGCGCCAGCGGCTCGACCGCGAGGCCGCAGAGCGGGGCTATACCGTCTTCTATCCGGAATTCGAGTTCTGCACCGACAACGGCGCGATGATCGCCCTGGCGGGAGCGCTGCGTTTGGGCACCGGGATTGGTGCAAATGCACCGGAAGCGCTACGCATGCAGGGTTCGGTATCTCCAACTCCGGATTCGGCAGCGCGCACTTACGCCTTCACCGTCAAACCGCGCTGGGACCTGTCGACATCGGTCTAGTCAGTCCGATTCATGTTGTTCTCCTTCACGCACTGGTTGAGTCGGTCGCGCCCGGCGGCAGGAACAGTTGCAGCAAATCGTTCAGAAACCGCTGCCCGCGTTTCGTCGGCTCAATGCGAATGTGGTCGCGCGTTATCAGGCCACGCTCGACCGCTTCCTGCAAGGGCCGCTCCACGGCGGAGATCGGCAGGCCGGTGCGCTCGGCGAACAGCGCCACCTCGAAGCCCTCGGCCAGGCGCAGCGCGTTCATCATGAATTCGAAGCCCAGATCCTGGCGCGAAACCGCGTGCTCTTCCTGCACCGGCACACCGGCCGCCGCCCGCTGCAGGTATGCGCGCGGCTGTTTGTGGCGCATCTGGCGCAGGATGCGATCGGGAAACGACAGCTTGGAATGCGCGCCGGCGCCTATGCCCAGATAATCGCCGAAACGCCAGTAATTGAGGTTGTGCCTGCACTCCCGGCCCGGCCGGGCGAAGGCCGAGGTCTCGTAATTGGCGTAACCGCCGCCGGCGAGCCGCTCTTCGATCAGGTCCTGCATGTCGGCGGCAAGTTCGTCCTCCGGCAGCGGCGGCGGATTGCGGTGAAACAGGGTGTTGGGTTCCAGCGTGAGATGATAAGCCGAAAGGTGCGTAGTGCCGAAGCCCGCCGCGGTGGCGATATCCTGTTCGGCCTGCGCTAGCGTCTGCTGCGGCAGGGCGTACATCAGGTCAAGGTTGATATTGTCGAAATGCGCCTGTGCCATGCCGATCGCGCGGCGCGCCTCTTCGCCGTCGTGGATGCGGCCCAGCGCCTGCAACATCGCGGGATCGAAGCTCTGGATGCCGATCGACAGGCGGTTGATGCCGCAGGCGCGGTAGTCGCGGAACTTGGCCGACTCGAACGTGCCCGGATTGGCCTCCAAGGTGATTTCCGCGTCGGCGGCGAGGTTCAGCCGCGCGCGGAATGCCGCCAGCAGTTCCTCGATCGCGCGGGCGGAGAACAGGCTGGGCGTGCCGCCGCCGAAAAATATCGAGTACACGCGCCGGCCCCAGATCTGCGGCAGCGCGAGCTCGAGGTCGGCGATCAGCGCCTGCACGTAGTCCTGTTCCGGCGCCGCGCCCTGACTTTTACCCCGGACCTCGTGCGAATTGAAGTCGCAGTAGGGGCATTTCCGCACGCACCAGGGAATGTGCACGTAAAGCGATAGCGGCGGCAGCGCCTTCAGGTGTACGCCACCCGGAGGCGAAGCGACGCTTATGCTCTCGGCGGGCATGGGTTAAGGAAAGCTGCGTAGTTTTTCGACCAGCTGGCGCAGCGCCTGGCCGCGATGCGACAGCCGGTTCTTCTGCTCGGAATCGAGTTCGGCCGCGGTCTTGCCGAGGTCGGGCAGAAAGAAATGCGGATCGTAGCCGAAGCCGTTGCCGCCGCGAGCCTGCTCGCTGATCTCGCCCCACCAGTAGCCTTCTCCGATCAGCGGCTGCGGATCGGCCGCGTGGCGCACCAGCACCATGGCGCAGTAGTAGTAGGCGCGGCGGTCGCTGCAGGCGGCGAGCGCTGCGACCAGCTTGGCGTTGTTGCGCGTGTCGCGCTCATCGCGGCCGGCCGCGTCGCCGGCATAGCGCGCCGAGTGCACGCCGGGCTCGCCGCCGAGCGCGACCACGCACACCCCTGAATCGTCCGCCAGCGCCGGCAAGCCCGAGCGCTCGGCCGCATGGCGCGCTTTCGCCAGCGCGTTCTCGATGAAGCTGAGGTGGGGTTCCTCCGCGTCCGCAATGCCCAGTGCGGCCCGGGTCAGCACCTCGCAACCCAGCGGGCCGAGCATCGCCTGGATTTCGCGCAGCTTGCCGGCGTTGCTGCTGGCGAGGACGAGTTTTTTCATTAAGGGATTCTACCCCGGCCGCGTCGGATTGCTGCGGCTGCGCCGCCGAGCAGCGTACTCAACGCCTCATGCTCCGCCTCGCGAACGCCGAGCGCACTTCGTCAGCAGTTGCGAATGGGCCGCGCTCCGCAGGTATCGCTGCGCCGGCTGCGGCAGTCGGGGCGCGCGGAAAGCGACGCCCTCAACACGCTTCAGTCTATTGCCGGTGCCGGGCGATGCCCTGCATCACCAGCCCCTTGGCTTCAAGCCTGGCAAAATCCATGAACGCCCGGGCCGTCGCCGAAAGCTGTTTGCCCACCGGGTAGGCAAAATGCCAGTGGTTTTCCAGCGGAAAGCCGTCGACGTCCAGGCAAATCAGCCGTGAAGGTTCGGGCTCCAGTCCGAACGTGAAGCGCGACATGATAGCCACGCCCAGGCCGGCGAGGATGGCTTCCTTGATCGCCGCGTCGTCGCTCAGCTCCATGCTGACCTTCGGTGTAAGACCGCGCTGCTCGAACAGTTTCGTCGCGAGCAGGCGTGTCCCGGACCCGGGTTCGCGCATCAGAAAGGGCTCCGCGGCGATACGCTCGAAGCTGATGCGCTGCGTGCCGGCGAGCGGGTGGTCGTCGCGCGCGAACACCACCAGCGGATTGGGCAGGAGCGCCTGGGTCACGACGTCTTCCCTCTCTAGCGGCGAGGCGAAGACGTACAGATCATCCTCGTTGTTCGCGAGCCGGTCGATCAGCGTTTTGCGGTTGTGAATCGCGAGCGACGCTTCCACTCCCGGGTAGCGCCCGATGAAGGCGCCGAGCATGCGCGGGGCGAAGTACTTGCCGGTCGTGCAAACGGCCAGCCGCAGATGCCCGCTCTCCATGGCGCGCAGGCCGTTGAGTGTTTCCTCGAGCGTCGATAGCGCGCGAAACACGTCATGGCAGCCCGCGTAAAGGCGCTGCCCCGCGTCCGTGAGGTACACGCGCCGGCCGACCTGCTCGAACAAGGGCAGTCCGACTGTCTCGGTGAGTTTTTTTATTTGAACCGAGGCCGTCGGCTGGGCCATGTGAAGTTCCTGCGCCGCAAGGCTGAAATTTCCCAGGCGCGCGCTCGCCTCGAAAACGCGCAGTTGCGGCAGTGTTCCGTGCTTGAGATAGCGTCGGATATTTGCTTGCGGCATGGCGATTCCTCCTCGAATCGATTGCGATTCCGCCATGCCGTAAACGCACAGCGGCCTTCACCTCTGGATGAAGGCCGCTATTAAAAATACCTTCACCCGATGGGCAAAGGTCTCGCTTGCACGATGCCGACGCGACCGGGGCGTAAAGCCCGTATTGACGACCGCGTCACAGCAGCCACCGGCTGCCGAAGCTACTCCCCTTTGGAGGGGCGCCCGGCTCCCGCCGGGACACGCAATTCATTTATAGCAGACCAGACCCTGCCGATCAAGGTCTATTTGCGGTGAATATCCATTACTAATCGTAATGCCAGCCATTGGCAATCGTTTCAGCGGTTTCGTTTTCATAATGCAAGCCATCACAAACTTCAATTTTTCTTCGGCGGCGGCGTCACCCATACTTGGTTGAACGAAGCGTCGCCACGCGGCGTGTGTCTGCCAGTGGATCCGCGAATCCCAAGGAGTCTGCAATGCAAGACAGAGAAGCCCACGGCAAACCGATCGAAGAAATCGTCAACAGTCTACAGACACACCTCGATCGAGGTCTGACACGGCAGGAGGCACAGGCCCGTTTCGACAAGTTCGGCGCCAATGAGCTCACCGAGCGGCCACGGCCCGGATTTTTCGCCCTCCTCTGGGACCAGTTCAACAATTACCTCGTGATCATTCTGATCGTCGCGGCGCTGGTGTCGCTGGCGTTGGGAGAGTACGTTGACTCCATCGCGATCATGTTCATCGTCGTGCTGAACGCGGTGGTCGGTGTCATCCAGGAATCGAAGGCGGAACAGGCCCTCGCGGCCCTGCAGAAGATGTCCGCCCCCAATGCCCAGGTCATCCGCGACGGCCAGCAGATGACGATTCCGGGCCGGGAGATCGTCGGAGGCGATATCGTCCTTCTGGAAGCCGGCAACTATGTTCCCGCCGATCTGCGCCTGGTCGAGAGCATCAATCTCAAGATCGAGGAGGCCTCGCTGACCGGCGAATCGGTGCCGGTGGAGAAGAAGGCCGCCGTGGTGCTGGACAAGGAAATTCCCTTGGGCGACCGCAAGAACACCGCCTTTATGGGCACGCTGATCACCTACGGACGCGGCAAAGGGCTCGTTACGGGCACCGGCATGAACACCCAGATCGGTCTCATCGCCGAGATGATCCAGTCGTTCGAGGCCGAGGACACGCCGCTGCAGAAGAAGCTCGAGCATCTGGGGAAGGTTCTCGGCACGGCGTGTCTTGCGATCTGCGCGCTGGTGTTCATTTACGGTTTGTTCCGGGATACGCACCTCACGGACGCCCTGAGCGGCGGCTTCCTGAATTATCTGGAGGCGGAAAAGAAGGACATCATCAATCTGTTCATGACCGCGGTGAGCCTGGCCATTGCCGCCGTTCCCGAAGGCCTCCCCGCCATCGTGACCATCTGCCTCGCCCTGGGGATGCAGCGGATGATCAAGCACCACGCGCTGATCCGGAAGCTCCCCGCCGTGGAAACGCTGGGCTGTGCCACGGTGGTCTGCTCCGACAAGACCGGCACCCTGACGCAGAACCAGATGACCGTGGTTCAGGGATGGGCGGGCGGCAAGCGGTTCCGCATAACGGGAGAAGGGTATAGCCCGAACGGGCAGTTCTTCGCGGGCACGGAACCCTTCGATCCGCGCGTTGATCCAGACGCGACAGTCCTGCTCCACGGTGCACTGGTATGCAACGATGCGAAGCTGGAGGAAAGAACCGACGATACTGGCAAGCGCTCGTGGCAGATCATCGGCGATCCCACCGAAGGCGCCATGGTCGTTGCCGCCGCGAAGAGCGGATACCGGCGCGACGAGCTGGAAAAGGCCCTGCCTCGTATGCAGGAGATTCCCTTCGATTCCGACAGAAAGCGCATGACCACGATACACAGCGTTGATGGCGCGCATGCCCAAACTGTCGTTTCCAGCCTTGGCGCTCCGCCGCTCATCGCCTTCGTCAAGGGCGCGCCCGATGTCATCCTCGATCTATGCGGCCAAGGGCTGGAATCCGGCCAGTCCGTCGGCCTGACGCCGGAGCGGCGCCGCGCGATACTCGAGCAGAACCGGGACATGGCGAGCAACGCGCTGCGGGTGCTCGCAGTAGCCTATCGCCCGATGCAGGAACTGCCGCCAAGCGTGACCCCGGAAACCGTCGAGAAGGATCTTGTCTTCGTCGGACTACTCGGAATGATCGACCCGCCGCGGCCCGAGGTGGTCGACGCGATCAAAGTGGCCAACGGGGCCGGACTAAAGAGCGTCATGGTGACCGGCGATTACAAGGATACCGCCGAGGCCATCGCCCGGGACATCGGGCTCTTGACCCCGGGTGGGTTGGTGCTCACCGGCCTTGAGATAGAAAAGCTGAGCGACGAAGAATTGGCGGCCAAGGTCGACAGGCTGGAAGTATGTTGCCGGGTCTCGCCCCAGCATAAGACGAGAATCGTCGATGCCTTCAAAGCGCGAGGCCACGTCGTGGCGATGACCGGCGACGGCGTCAACGACGCGCCGGCCCTGAAGCGGGCGAATATCGGCGTCGCCATGGGTATCACCGGCACCGACGTGGCCAAGCAGACGGCGGACATGGTCCTCACCGACGACAATTTCGCCAGCATCGTCGCGGCCATCGAGCAGGGGCGGATCATCTATTCCAACATCCGCAAGTTCGTCTACTTCCTGCTCGCCTGCAACGTCGGCGAAATCCTCATCATCTTCGCGGCTATGCTGGTGGGCATGCCCATCCCCCTGAGGCCGGTCCAACTGCTGTGGCTCAATCTGGTCAGTGACGGCGCCCCCGCCCTCGCCCTGGGGCTGGAGAAGGGCGATCCCGATATCATGACGCACCCACCCCGTTCCCCTACCGAGCCCGTGATCAACA
>Ga0082335_1008990_pt1 | contig 11011 bp, 7 predicted proteins | sample Subgrocontami58m_FD_72375 | JGI IMG/M metagenome (GOLD analysis project Ga0082335, IMG submission 72375) | Subsurface groundwater microbial communities from S. Glens Falls, New York, USA - GMW37 contaminated, 5.8 m (SPADES assembly) (version 2) ... | reverse complement strand
GCGCCACAGCGCGGCGGCCGCCGCAACCGACGGAACTACGGATTGTCCGGATTGCACGGATTGTCCAACGGCAGAAGGTGTGATTCCTCGCAAGCACGACGCTCGCAGAATCTTGCTGCGCCGCGGAGAATCTCACGGATAGTAGAACAGAGGACTCAGATTGGGAGGGGAAGCGGACGGAAGTCCCTGAGTTGTTCGATCTTGTATTCCGCCGGTCGCCTGATCGGGGCTCGCCTTCTGCGATTGCAGTTCAGGCCGAAAGGAGGTGGCCGTAACTCGTTAACTCTCCTGTTCCTCTGTGATCTCCATGGCCATCTGGTAGCGTTGTCCTACTTAGTGACCGTGCACCGCGGTGGCGACCTCGCGCCGGCACTTCGGGCAGTATTCGGTCCGCCCGCACTGGTGGACCATCGCCGGTACCGGCACCTCGCAGCCGGGGCACTCGACCGTGCTGCCGGCGATCGATGCGTCTCCGATCTCGGCGAAGCAGGTCGGGCAGAATGCCTTCCGTCCGGCCGCGCGACCGCAGGACTCGCAGGTGATCGCGAGGTCGCAGAGATGGTTGGAGGGCACTTCGTGCTCGCAGCGCGGGCAGAAGTGTGTCCGGTTGCACTGGTGCTCGGGGCCCGTATCGACCCGACAGGTCGGGCAGAATGTGGTCAGACACTTGCCGGCCACGCCGGTGAAATGGTTGCCCCCCACCTCGCGCCGGCAACGGGGACAGAAGCGGGTCGTGCCGCAGAGATGGCCCGGACCCACCTCCTGCAGGCAGCGCGGACAGAAGGCGGTGACCAGGCACTCGTGTCCCTGCGCGGCATCCCGGTTGCAGCGCACGCAGTAGAAGGTGCGGCCGCACCGGTGTTCGGGGCCCGCGCGCGCGTGGCACTGGGGGCAGGAATCGCCGGCGCGTGGCGCGTTCGCGGCGGGCGCCGCGTTCCCCGACGGCGGCGCCGGCGCCCTCCCGCAACCGGCGAGCCCGACCGCCAGCAGCAGCAGCATGGCGAACGCACCCGGGACCCGCGCGATTCCGCGCGCGCGGCCCGCAGGCCCCGGAACCCGAATGCCCGCTCGCGGGCTCACGTGATCACCGTCGGTTCCTTGCGGCCCAGGCGTTCCTCGAGCCGCGACACCTCGCGCGCCGCCGCGATCAGCGACGCCAGAGTCCCCTGAGCGTCGGCGCCCTGCGCGGCCGGGTCCGTCTCGTGCCGCTCGACATAGACGCGCAGCGTGGCGCCCGCGGTGCCCGTGCCCGAGAGCCGGAACACGATCCGCCCGCCGTCCGCGAACAGCATCCGGATCCCCTGCCCCTTGCTGACGCTGCCGTCCACCGGGTCGGTGTACGCGAAATCGTCGGCCGCCTCGACCGTGTGCCGGCCCCCCAGCGTCTTCCCCGGCAGCGTCTTGAGCGAGTCCTTCAGGTGCTCCATCAGCATCATCGCGGCGTCGGTCGAGACCTCCTCGTAGTCGTGCCGCGTGTAGTAGTCCCGGCCGTACTCCGCCCAGTGCGCGCGCAGCACCTGCTCCACCGACTGCCGCCGCTTCGCCAGCACATTGAGCCAGAACAGCACGGCCCACAGACCGTCCTTCTCGCGCACGTGGTCCGACCCGGTGCCGAAGCTCTCCTCGCCGCACAGGGTGACCTTGCCCGCGTCCATCAGGTTGCCGAAGAACTTCCAGCCCGTCGGGGTCTCGAAGCAGGGCACGCCGAGCCGGCGCGCGACCCGGTCGGCGGCGCGGCTCGTCGGCATGGAGCGGGCCACGCCGGTCAGCCCCTTCGCGTATCCGGGGGCGAGCCTCGCGTTGGCTGCCAGCAACGCCAGGCTGTCCGAGGGGGTCACGAAGAAGCGGGGTCCCAGCACCATGTTGCGGTCGCCATCGCCGTCGGATGCGGCGCCGAAGTCGGGAGCGTCCGGCGCGATCATCCGCTCGACCAGCTCGTGGGCGTAGGTCAGGTTCGGATCCGGGTGCCCGCCGCCGAAGTCCTCGAGAGGGACGCCGTGGATCACGCTGCCGGGCGCCGCCCCGAGCCGGCGTTCGAGGATCTCGCGCGCGTACGGCCCGGTCACCGCATGCATCGCGTCGAAGCACAGCCGGAAGCCGCCCTTCAGCAGCGCGCGGATCGCGCCGAAATCGAAGAGCGACTCCATCAACGCGGCATAGTCGGCGACGGGATCCACCACCTCGACCGTCATCTGCCCCAGGGCGGATTCGCCCGGGCAGTCGAGCGGTACGTCACCCGCCGCGAGCGTTCGGTACCACCTCAGCTCGCGGCTCCGCGCGTGGATCGCCTGCGTGACCTTCTCGGGCGCGGGTCCGCCGTTGGCGGTGTTGAACTTCACCCCGAAGTCCCCCTCGGGCCCCCCGGGATTGTGGCTCGCCGAGAGGATGATCCCGCCCATCGCCCGGCGCTTGCGAATGACGCAGGAGGCGGCGGGGGTGGAGAAGAGGCCACCCTGACCCACGATCACGCGACCGATTCCGTTCCCCGCGGCCATGCGCAGGATCGTCTGAGCTGCCTCGCGGTTGAAAAATCTCCCGTCGCCGCCGAGCACCAGGGTCGCCCCGTGGATGTCCGGCAGGGCGTCGAGGATCGACTGGACGAAGTTCTCGAGGTAGCGCGGCTGGCGAAATACGGCGGTCTTCTTGCGCAAGCCCGAGGTGCCCGGTTTCTGGTCGGGAAACGGCTCCGTGCGGACGGTGCGGATCTCGTTCATCGGTCAGCTCTCGATGCGGGCGATCAGCCGCGCGGCTTCCTGACGCACCCGCGCGTAGATCTGCGGCAGCTTGCGGCGGTAGGTGGCTTCCATGAGGAAGGCGGGGACGGCGATGACGCAGGCGAAGGCGGGGCCCAGGAACGCCGCGCGTGCCAGAGTCAGGAAGAGCAGTCGGTCCCCGTGCAGCTCGGCGATCGCGGAGAAGGCATTGGCGCACAGGCCGAAGAGGCCGACCAGCAGCGCCACTCCCGCGAGCGTCCCGAGGGCGTGGATCCGGTCCATCCCTCGCCTTTCCTCGGTCTCCACGGTCGTGTGGATCGCCAGATCCATGGCCTCTTTTCCCCGGTGGGCCGCGGACAGGGCCACGGCGACCAGACGTGCGTAGTAGCGCGGCCGCGACTCGCAGAAGCGGAGCGCGTCGGCGTAGCACTTCTGATCGAGGAGCTTCTCCAGCTCGATGATCTCGAATGCCGAGCCGATGCGCGCGGCGGCGAGCGTCTGGATGCAGCCCCAGATGAAGAAGGACTCCCAGAAAGCGCACAGCGCGATCGCCAACGTGATCACCGGCGACTCGAACGCCGCCGCCAGCAGGGGAGGCTCGATCTCGAGCGGGGACGGCGCCTCCGCGGCGCCGGCGGCGGTGAGGAGCAGCCCCCAAGCCCCGGCGCAGAGGCCGGCCATCGTCATCAGCGTCAGCGCTCGTTTGCCCGAGCCGTGCCACTCCACCTTGTTGCTCCCGGGAGAACCGCACTTGTGGCCGACCGCGTCCCTACGCGTTCACGCCGGGGATCCGGAATCGGTCGCTCTGCGCGAAGAACTGGAACGGGTTGTCCCAGGCGACCTTCTTGACCTGCGCCTCGGTGAAGCCCGCTCCCCACATGAGCTCGATCGTCTTGGGGATCGCCAGCGGATCGCTCTGGCTCCAGTCGGCGGCGCTGTTCATGATCATCCGTTCGCAGCCGTACTTCTGCAGGATCGCCACCATCCGGGGCGGGCTCATCTTGGTCACCGGGTAGAGCGAGAAGCCCACCGCGTATCCGCCCGCGAGCGAGATCTCGACCGTCTCTTCGGTGTTGTGGTCCATCAGCACCCGCTTGGGGTCGATCTTCATCTCCTGCAGCACGCGGATGGTCCGCTTCGTGCCCTCGGCCTTGTTGACGTGCGGCGTGTGGATCAGAATCGGATAGCGGTGCTTCTCCGCGATCTCGATCTGCCGCCGCATCATCTCCTCCTCGGTGTCGGTGATCCGGTCGTAGCCGATCTCGCCGACGCCGACCACGGAGGGCCGCGCGAGGAATTCCTCCATTCGCGAGATCGCCTCGAGGGCCATCGGGCGGTCGTTGGCCTCCTTCGGGTTGACCGCGATCATGCAAAAGTGGTGGATGCCGTACTTCAGGGCGCGCGCGCGCTCGAAGTCGATGATGTGGTCGAAGTAGTCCCAGAAGCTCTCCGCATGCTTCCGGTCGCTGCCGAGCCAGAACGCCGGCTCGATGACCGCGACGCAACCGGCGCGCGCCATGTTCTGGTAGTCGTCCACCGTGCGCGAGAAGCAATGGATGTGCGGGTCGATGTACTTCATCCGTTTCTCCCGGAGTGGCGGACGGCGCTTCCGGTCACCGGAACGCCCCCGCGATCGGCACCACCGGCCCCGAAGACCGGACCCCCACCGTCGTACACGGGAGAGCGGCTCGATCCGGTGGGCGGGTATCGCGTCCCGTTTGCCGTCATGTCGTTCGCCGAAACCGACGTGGTGCCGCTAAAAAACCATCGAGGCGGGTGCCCGCGGCGCTCCGCCGGCTCGATCCAGAGTTCTCAGACAGAGCCTGGCTATTGCTAGTACCCGTCCCGGATCGCCTGAGCGGCCCTGCGGGCGATGTCCGCCTTCGGGTGCTGCGGATGCTTCTGGGCCAGGAAATCGTACCACTCCATCGCCTTCTTGCGGACGTCTATCCGCTTCTGGATCAGGTCCGGGTCGCCCTTCGCCTGCATTTCGAGGTCCGCGCCAATGTCGCGGAACGCCACCGCGGCGTCGTACACCGCGTCGGGATACCGGATGTCCTGCGGGTAGCGGGAGCAGAACAACTCGTTGACTTCTCCGCTGCGCTCGAGCCGGTACGTATAGCGAAAGAAGCCGGCGACGTTCAGATGCACCGTCGCGGCATTGGACCAGTTGGAGGTGTACGACTTCTCGTACATCCAGGTCAGAAACGAGTCCGAGGACAGAAACAAGGGCACGCCGAAGAAAACGACGATCCCCAGGACCCACTGTACGACCTTGCCCCACTTCATGGTCCGGCATCCTCTCCGCACAGGCTTCGGCCAACGGGTCTATTCTAAGTCACAGATCGGGAAAATCAAGGCAAGGAATCGATTGCCCCCCCCTCCGACGACGGGGCTCGGCGGCCTGGATCGCGGATCTTGCTCACCGTGATCGCCGCATACCTCGTCGAGTCCCGCGCGATGAAGTGCTGGACCTGCTCGAGGTCCTCGAACGCAGGCGCCGACCAGACGACTTCGCCCATTTCGTGCTCCTGCGAACGACCTCGTCGTGAGAGAGCACCCGCCCGTCGCGGACCGCTTCCTCCGCCACTTGGAGCTTCTCAGTCAGGTAGATGCGATACATCAATTCATCAAGGTCGATCGGCTCCGGCATTCTCCGGATCATCCCGAGGATTTCGGCCTTTTTAATGTGGTCTCCTCGTCCTGCGCCCGACCCTCGGTGATCGTAGATGTCCCGATCGATCGTGTCAACCTCATCCCTGCCTGCGAATGCGATCGTATTCCATCTCGGGCCACTGAGACCGTCGGCGAGGCGACACTACGCGCCCTACCTCCCCGTCCCGATCGCCGACTCCAGCTCGCGCAGCCCCTCGGCATCCACCGAGAAATACCGCGCCGCGGGGTGCTGGAACACCAGCGCGCTCACGCTCGCCTCCGGCTCCATCATGAAGCCTTCGGTCAGTTGCACGCCGATCTCCTCCGGCTGCAGCAGTCGGAACAGGATCTCCTGGTCCTCGAGCCGCGGGCAGGCCGGGTAGCCGAACGAGACGCGCAGCCCGTGGTAGTGGGCGCCGAAGCGCTGGTGCATCGTGAGCTCCGGGGGGTCCGGAAAGCCCCACATCGCCCGCAGCTTGGCGTGCAGCAGCTCCGCGAAGGCCTCCGCCGACTCGATCGCCAGCGCCTGGAGCGCGTGGCACTTCAGGTACTCGCCCGCGGTCTTGAATCGCTCCACGTGCTCGCGCAGCCCCTCCCCGGCGCTGGTCACGAACAACGCCACGTAGTCCTGCTTCCCCATTTCCGACGGCGCCAGGTAGTCGGCCAGGCAAAGCCCGTCCCCCTGCGTCTGCCGCGCGAAGCGGAAGCGCGCCGCTTCGGACCTGGCGTCGGGCGAGAGCAGCACCACGTCGTTCCCCTCGGCCCGCGCCGGGAAGAAGCGCCACAGCGCGTGCGGCCGGATCCACCGGTGCGACTGCGCCGCCTCCTCCACGTACGCGACCATGTCGAGCAGTTTGAGCGCCTTCTCGTCCTTCTGTTGGACCAACTGCTGCACGTTGCCGCGCAGGCCGAGGTGCTTGGAGTAGAGCATCTGGGGATTGATGTACGGGACGATCTCGTCGAGCGGGTAGTCGCGCAGCACGTGCCGCTTCAGATCCGGCGGCGACTTGACCTCCCAGTTGCGCGGGAGCGCGATCGAGGCCTTGCGCGGGGTGCACGCCGCGGGCCGCGCCTCGGCGCGGGCGGCGGTCCCGGCAAACCGCTCCTGCTCCGCCTTCACGTGCGCCTCGAGCTCCGGACGCCGCATCGGGTCGAACAGGCGGTTGGCCAGGTCGAGCCCCTCCATCGCGTCCTTGGCGTAGATCGTCATCCCGTCGAACTCGGGGGCGATCTTCGCGTAGGTGAACTTCTTGGTGAGCGCCGCTCCGCCGACGAACAGGGGGACCGAAATCTTCGCATTCCGCAGGTCGGCCGCGGTCGAGACCATCTGCTGCGCCGACTTCACCAGCAGTCCGGAAAGCCCGATCGCGGTCGGCGCGTGCTCCCGGAAGGCCTGGATCAGCGTCTCGCTGGCGACCTTGATCCCCAGGTTGATCACCCGGTAGCCGTTGTTCGAGAAGATGATCTCCACCAGGTTCTTGCCGATGTCGTGCACGTCCCCCTTCACCGTGGCGAGCAGGAACTTGGCCTTCACCGAGGAGGAGTTCTTGTCCATGAACTGCTCGAGGTGCGCGATCGACGCCTTCATCACCTCGGCGCTCTGCAGCACCTCGGCGACGATCAGTTCGTTGGCCCCGAACAGCCGGCCGACCTCGTCCATCCCCGCCATCAGCGGCCCGTTGATCACCTCGAGCGGAGTGTACTTCTCCAGCGCGAGATTCAGGTTGTCGATCAGCCCCTCTTTCGTGCCCTCGACCACGCGCCGGGAGATCCGCTGCTCGACCGGGAGGTGCGCCCAGGCGTCTTCCGGCGAGGCCGTCTTCTTCTTGGCGCCGCGGAAGAACGCGGCGAAGGCCTCGATCGCGTCGTCCCGGCGCGCGTAGAGCAGGTCCTCCGCCGCTTCGCGCTCGCGCGGCGGGATCGACGCGTAGCGCGCCAGCTTCTCCGAGTTCACGATCGCAAAATCCAGCCCGGCCCGCGTGCAGTGATAGAGAAAGACGCTGTTGAGCACCTCGCGCGACGATTCGGGCAGGCCGAACGACACGTTGGAGATTCCCAGGATCGTCCGCGTGTCCGGCAGCGCGTCCCTGATCGCCTCGATCCCCTCGATCGTCGCCGCCGCGGAGCCGACGTAGTTCTTGTCGCCGCTCGCGCAGGGGAAGACCAAGGGGTCGAAGATGATGTCGGTCGCGGGGATCCCGTACTTTTGCGTGAGCAGCGCGTAGGAGCGCCGGGCGATGGCCAGCTTGCGCTCGACCGTCACCCCCATCCCCTGCTGCTTGTCCTCGTCGATGCAGCCGACCACCAGCGCGGCGCCGTACGTGCGCGCGAGCGGGCACACGTGCGCGAACCGCTCCTCGCCGTCCTCCAGGTTCACCGAGTTGATGATCGCCTTGCCCTGCAGGTACTTGAGCGAGAGCTCGATCACCTTCGCGTCGGTCGAGTCGACCATCACGGGAGCCTTGACCTTGCGCACGAGCAGGGGCAGAAAGCGGTCCATGTCCGCGGCTTCGTCCCGATCCGGATTGGCGAGGCAGACGTCCACCACCTGGGCCCCGGCCTTCACCTGCTTGCGCCCGATCTCCGCGGCTTCCTCGAACTTCTCCTGGGCGATCAGGTCCTTGAACTTGCGGCTGCCGATCGAGTTGGTCCGCTCGCCCACGATCACCGGGCGATTGTCCTCCTCGATCTGGAGGAACTCCGTGCCCGAGACCAGCAACCGCCTGCCGTTCGGCACCTGCCGGGGAGCCTTGCCTGCGGCCATGTCCGCGATCAGGCGGATGTGCTCGGGCGTGGTCCCGCAGCAGCCGCCCACCACGTTGAGCCAGCCGTTCACCACGAAACGCTCGAGCTTGGACGAGATCAGCTCCGGCGTCTCATTGAACTGCCCCTCCTCGTCCGGCAGCCCGGCGTTCGGATAGCAGCTCACGTGCGTCCGCGCCAGCTCGGAGAGCGTGCGGATGTGGTGGGTCATGAATTCGGGCCCGGTCGAGCAGTTCAGCCCGATGGAGAGCGGCTCGAAGTGCTCGACCGAGGTGTACAGGGCCTCGACCGGCTGTCCGGCGAGCATGGTGCCCATGGCTTCGATCGTGCCGGAGATCATGAGGGGCAGGCGGACGCCCGACTCGGCGAAGTACCGGCGGGCGGCGATGGCCGCGGTCTTGAGGTTGAGCGTGTCGAGGCAGGTCTCGATCAGCAGGACGTCGACGCCGCCGTCGACCAGGCCGCGGACCTGCTCGAAGTAGGTGGCCGTCATCTCGTCGAAGCCGATCCCGCCGGTGACGGAAAGGGTCTTGGTGGTGGGGCCGAGGGCGCCGGCGACGAACCGCGGTTTCGCGGGGGTGGAGTACTTCGCCGCCGCCTGCCGGGCGATCCGCGCGGCGGCGAGATTGATGTCGTAGGCGCGGTCGCGCAGATCGAATTCGCCCAGCACCAGCGGCGTGCCGCCGAACGTGTTGGTCTCCACCATGTCGGCGCCGGCCTGGAAGTAACCCTCGTGGATGCCGCGGATCAGGTCCGGTCGAGTGAGACAGAGCGCTTCGTTGCACCCGTCGTGGGCGTCGCCCCCGAAGTCCTTCGCCTCGAGGTTGAGCGCGTGGATCATCGTGCCCATGGCGCCGTCAAGTACCAGGATGCGCCGGGTGAGCAGGTCGCGCAATTCGGCCTCGGGACGGCGTGTGCGCGTGCAGTCGGGGAGGGGGGCGGGGAGAGCTGCGGTGGACGCCATTCTGCACTCCTCGGAGCAGTAACGTTAGAACAGAGGATTATACCGTGATTGCGGATAGACTCAAGGGAATCTTCACTACTTGCACATAAGTTGTTGATTGGTCGGTGGATGAGTAGTGGGTAGCCAGTGGATGGCAGGTGGATTGGATGTGGAAAAGTACTCGTGTGGAGAGACGGGGGAGAGCCGGGGGACATTCCGGCTTCGTCGGTGGATGGAATCTCAGTTCTCTGTGGAGAACCTGGGGAAAGGCGGTTCGGTCTGAGCGGCGCGGATGCCGCGGTCGATTCGGATCTGCTCGTGCCTTGGTCCCTTCGGCGGGAAGACGGCTCGGGCTTCAAAGCCGACTGGGCGAAACGGGCGGCACTTTTCTGGTGGCCGCTCAGGTGCCCCCGCTATGATGCCGCCACCTATCCGGAGACTGTCGTGAACGACGGCGAAGCACAGCAACGCGAAGTCGATGAGCATGCCTTCGCGCACGCCCAGCTCTCGCCCCCGGCTCAGCTCTTCCTGGCCTCGTTCCTCGCCCTCTTCCTCGAGCTGCTGCTGATCCGCTGGGTCCCGTCCCTCGTGCGCGCCGTCGCGTACTACGGCAACCTGATGCTCCTGTCTTCGTTCCTCGGCCTCGGCTGCGGCGCACTGCTGGCAGAGCGAGGGGCGCGGCTGGATCGGTGGTTTCCCGTCGCACTGCTCGCGCTGGTGGTGGCGACCACAGCCCTCGCGGGCATTCGGTTCCAACAGGGCGGGGAGGAGTTGCGGTTCATGTTCGAACCGGGGGTGCGCACGACGGTCCTCCCCCTCCTCCTCCTCTTCGGGCTGAACGTCGCCGTGTTCGTGCCGCTCGGGGAGCGCATCGGCACGGTCTTCCGGCAGCTCCCGCCGCTCACCGCGTATGCCTGGGACCTGGGCGGCGCGCTGGCCGGAACCTGCCTGTTCGGGTTCTTTTCGTACACTTGGTTTTCGCCGGTGGTCGGGACGGTTCTCGCCCTCGCCGGCTGGGCGGTCGGGATCCGCGAGCGCTCCGCGCTGGCGCTCGGCGTCCCGGCGGGCGTCCTCGCGATCCTCGTCATGATCGTCGGCGTCGACCCCCATGCGATCTGGTCCCCCTACAACCTGATCTCGATCCGCCAGACCGACGCAACCGCCGGGGCGGAGTTCCCCGACGCGCCCCCGCCCGACCTTGCGACCCGGCTCGACCCGCCCAGGTACATCGTGCAGGTGAACGGCGACTTCTACATGTACAACCTCACGCTGAATGCCTCGCGCTACTCGCAGGTGCCCAAAATGGTCGCCTCGCTCGCGGCGCAGTACGCCATACCCCACCGGGTGCGGCCGGGCGCGCAGGACGTGCTCGTCGTCGGTTCCGGCGGAGGCTGCGACGTCGAATCCGCCCTCCTCAACGGCGCCCTGCGGGTGGACGCCGTCGAAATCGATCCCGCCGTGATCCGCATGGGCCTCGACTACAACGCCTCGCAGGCGTACCGGGACCCACGGGTCACCGTCCACGAGAACGACGCGCGCGCGTTTCTCCACGGCACCGACCGCAAATTCGACATGGTCGTGTTCGGGTTCCTCGACTCGCAGGGGTTGTTCAGCCAGATGTCGAGCATCCGGATCGACGGCTTCGTCTTCACCAGGGAGAGCTTCCGCGACGCATTCGACCGGCTGCGTTCGGGCGGACTGTTGAGCGTTTCCTTCTTCGCCGCCAATCAGGACTGGCTGGTCGATCGCCTGCGCGGGATGATGCGGTCCGCGACCGGCGCAGAGCCGCTCGCCTACGCCCGCCCCTCCGGCCAGGTCGTGCTCCTGGCGGGAAGGGGTTTTGTCCCGGTCGGCCCCGAGCGGGTGGGCGTGGTCGAGCGAACGGGCTTGAAACCCCTCTCCACGCCGGAGGCGGGCGCGGATTGGCCGTACCTGT
>Ga0082335_1005874_pt1 | contig 11011 bp, 12 predicted proteins | sample Subgrocontami58m_FD_72375 | JGI IMG/M metagenome (GOLD analysis project Ga0082335, IMG submission 72375) | Subsurface groundwater microbial communities from S. Glens Falls, New York, USA - GMW37 contaminated, 5.8 m (SPADES assembly) (version 2) ... | reverse complement strand
GTGTCGCGCGTGGCGAGGTAGATCGCGATGCCGCCCAGCTGGTGCATTCCGGCCTCGAACGACAGGCGCGTGCGCGTCGACTGCTTCTCGAAGATCATCGCGAGGGTCCGGTCGGCGAGCGGCTGGTAGGGCTTGTAGGCCTTGAACTGGGCCTTGATCCAGCGCGTGCGCTCGAACAGATGCTCGTATTCCGCGCGCGACAGATCGCGGAACTGGAGGTAGTGGCGTGGGGCCATGGCCTGACCACCCCTAGGCGCGGGCGGCCTGGGCCTGGGGCGCGGCGAGGAAGTCACGCACCAGGGGCGCGAGCGTCGATACCAGTGCGTGTACCTCGGACTCGCCCATCACCAGGGCAGGGAGCATGCGTATGACGTTGTCCGCGGTGACGTTGATGAGCAGGCCGGCCTCCAGCGCGAGCTTCACGAGACCGCCGCAGGGGCGGTCGAGCTCGATGCCGATCATGAGTCCGTGGCCGCGGATCTCGACGACGCCCTTAGTGTCGCCCAGGGCGCGGGCGAGCTCGACGCGCAGGAGCGATCCGATGCGTGCCGCGTTCTCCATCAACCGGTCCTGCTCTATGACCTCCAGCGTGGCGAGCGCGGCCGCGCAGGCAAGCGGATTGCCGCCGAAGGTCGAACCGTGGTTTCCGGGCTTGAACGCGCCGGCCGCCGCGCCGCGAGCGAGGCAGACCCCGATCGGAACGCCAGAGGCGAGGCCCTTGGCGAGCGTGACCACGTCCGGGAGAATGCCGGCGTTCTGATACACGAACCAGGCACCGGTGCGGCCGAGTCCGCACTGGACTTCGTCGAGCATCAAGAGCCAGCCGTGGCTGTCGCAGACCTCGCGCAGGCCGCGCAGATACTCCGCGTCGCAGACCCTGATGCCGCCTTCCCCCTGGATCGGCTCGACCAGCACGGCCACGATGTTGCGGTTGTGCTCGGCAACCTGGCGGACGCTTTCCAGGTCGTTGAACGGCACGCGCACGAAACCGGAGACCAGGGGTTCGAATCCGGCCTGCACCTTGCGGCTGCCGGTGGCCGACAGCGTCGCGAGCGTGCGGCCGTGAAACGCGCTCTCCATGACCACGATGGCGGGGCTGTCGATGCCCCTGCCATGGCCGTGCAGGCGCGCGATCTTGATGGCGGCCTCGTTCGCCTCGCAGCCGGAGTTGCAGAAGAAAGCGTTGTCCATGCCGGAAATCGCGGCGAGCTTGTCCGCAAGCTGTTCCTGCTCGGTGATCCGGTAGAGGTTGGAGACGTGAATGAGGCGGGCCGCCTGCTCGGCGACGGTCTTCACGAGCCTCGGGTGCGCGTGTCCCAGCGTGTTGACCGCAATTCCCGCGAGCGCGTCGAGGTAGCGCTTCCCCGACTCGTCCCACACCCAGATGCCCTGACCGCGCACGAACGCGACCGGAAGTCGGGCGTAGGTGTTCATGAGGTGCGTCATGGTCATGTCAGCCAAACCATCCCGGCGAAAAATACAGCGGCGGCCATCCGAGCCTGCAAGGCGGCCTGTCGCGCGCGGCGCTCGTCTGCCGCGCCCCGGTCGCCGCATGGCCGCCGCGGGGCCGCCGTGTGGGATAATGGGTTTCCTGAATCGCGGCAATATCTTAGCACAGTAATCCACCCGGGGGGATATACGCGCCTCGCAATCTTCAACCAGAAGGGTGGCGTGGGGAAGACGACCACCGTGCTGAACCTGGGGGCGGCGCTGTCCCGGCGGGGCATCGCGCCCCTGCTCGTCGATCTGGATCCGCAGGCGCACCTGTCCTCGATACTGTCCCCGGTGGACTCTGGCGCGCAGAGCCTGTTCGCCTTCTACAGCGACGCCCGGCCGCTCGAGGACCTCGCGCGCAAGGTCGGCTTCGAGGCGCTGCTGCTTCCCGCGCATGCGGAATTGCTCAAGGTGGACACGCTTTACGGCAAGGGCCCGGGCATCCTGAACCGCCTCAAGGAGGGGCTGGACGCGGCATTCACGGACGCGCCGCACCCGGTGCTGATCGACTGCTGTCCGATGCTGGGCGTGCTGTCGCTGTCCTCCATATTCGCTTCGGAGCGGGTGCTGGTGCCGATCTCGACCGATTTCCTCGCGGTCAAGGGCGCGTTGCAGCTGGAGAATACGCTGCGCGCGCTCGAGCATGTGCTGAAGCGGCGCGTCGAGCGTCGCTACGTCCTCACGCGCTTCGACACGCGCCGCCGCATGTCGCACGACATCGCCGGGCAGCTCACCGAACGCTTCGGCGCGGAACTGTGCCAGACGCGAGTCGGCGAATCGGTTTCGCTGGCCGAGAGTCCGGCAAAGGGGCTCGACATCTTCAGCCACGCGCCGCAATCGCGAGGCGCACGGGACTACGAGCAGTTGCTCGAGGAACTGATTTCTAGCGGGTTCTGGGAGGTGTAGGAGCGGCTGCCGCGCGCGGGGCCGGTCTGCCTGTCGGGCTTCGCTGCGCGCAGCGCCAACCTGCCGCGCCAGATTACTTGGTCAGCAGCGAGACCACGTCCTCGAAGCTCAGCGGGTCGGCCTTCTTGGGCGTCGCGAGGACAATGCATTCCAGCACTTCGCAGTGCTGGTACATCTGACGCAGCTTCTTTTCCGCGTCCGCCTCGTCCCGGCCGTGAATCACCAGGTTTTCCACCACCAGCCCGCGCCGGGTGCGGATGCGAAAGCCGTACTTGATGGTGGACAATGACGAATGCATAACCGTCCCGCTGTCAGGCACTTGAGAGCTGTATAGCATGCGGAAATCAAAAAAGCAATTTAAGGGACTGGTTCGCCGAGCATTTTTGACCCGCGATCTGCAATCCGACGCGCCCGATGGCGGAAAACGAAAAGGGCGGCTGCCCTGCGGCAACCGCCCTTAGCGGGAGGATTCAGCGCCGGTTGCCGCCGCCGATCAGGCCAGACCCTTGATCTGCGCGGCGAGCCGGCTCTTGTGGCGCGAGGCCTTGTTCTTGTGGATGATCTTCTTGTCGGCGATGCGGTCGACGACGCTGACCGACTGGCGGTAGACCTCCTGGGCCTTCGCCTTGTCGCCGGCGTCGATCGCCTTCTTCACGCTCTTGATCGCCGTGCGCAGGGCCGAACGCAGGGCCGTGTTGTGCTTGCGCCGCTTCTCGGATTGCCGGGCCGCCTTGCGCGCCCCTTGGGTGTTGGCCATATGCTCTTCTTTGGAAGGAAATCGAAAAGTCCATGATTATAGGGGCTTGGCTCCCTGCGGGCAACAGGATTTGCGGGAGCCTGCGCGCGCCCACCGTATAATCCCGGGCATGAATCTGTTGCGGGCGCTTGCGACGGTCAGCAGCATGACGCTGGTCTCGCGCATTCTGGGCTTCGTGCGCGACGCCGTCATCGCTCGGCTCTTCGGGGCAGGGCTCTATACCGACGCGTTCTTCGTCGCCTTCCGCATCCCCAACCTGCTGCGCCGCCTGTTTGCCGAAGGCGCTTTTTCACAGGCGTTCGTGCCGATCCTCGCCGAATACGCCGCGCGCGAAGGGCAGGCGCAGGCCAAGCTCCTGGTGGACCGCACCGCGACCCTGCTCGCGCTTGCGCTCGTCGTGGTGACGGCGCTGGGCGTCGCGGCGGCTCCCGTCATCATCTACGTGAGCGCGCCGGGGTTCGCCGCCGAGCCGGCGAAGTTCGACGTCACGGTGGCGATGCTGCGCGTCACCTTCCCCTACATCCTGTTCATTTCGCTGGTGTCGCTCGCCGGAGGGATCCTCAACACCTGGAAGCGGTTTGCGATCCCCGCATTCACCCCGACCGTCCTGAACCTGAGCTTCATCGGCTGTGCGCTGCTGGCGGCCCCGTACTTCGATCCGCCGGTGAAAGTGCTCGCCTGGGCGGTGCTCCTGGGCGGTGCGCTGCAACTCGCACTGCAGCTTCCGCCGCTTGCGGCGATCGGCATGCTGCCGCGGCCGAGCCTCGTCCTCGGGGACGCCGGGGTGAGGCGCATCCTGTTGCTCATGGGCCCGGCGGTGCTGGGCGTGTCGGTAAGCCAGATCAGCCTGCTGATCAACACGATATTCGCCTCGTATCTCGAATCCGGCAGCGTGTCCTGGCTCTACTATGCCGACCGGCTGATGGAGTTTCCGACCGGATTGCTCGGCGTCGCCCTGGGCACCATCCTGCTGCCGAGCCTCGCCAAGTATCATTCGGAGGCGGCGACCGACGAATATTCGCGCCTGCTCGACTGGGGATTGCGGCTCACGCTCATGCTCGCGCTGCCGGCCGCCGTTGCGCTGGCGGTGATCGCGGTGCCGCTCATCACCACCCTGTTCCACTACGGCGAATTCGCCGAGCGGGACGTCTGGATGACCCGCCAGGCGCTCATCGCCTACAGCGCGGGCCTGCTCGGGCTGATCATGGTCAAGGTGCTGGCACCGGGGTTCTATGCGCGGCAGAATATCCGCACACCGGTCAAGATCGCCATCGTGACGCTGCTTGCGACCCAGGCACTCAACGCCGCGCTGATCGTTCCGCTCAAGCATGCGGGGCTCGCGCTTGCGATCGGCCTAGGGGCCTGCCTCAACGCGGGGCTGCTGTACCACAAGCTCCGCGAGCACGGCATCTACCGGCCGCAGCCCGGCTGGCCGGCCTACTTGGCCAAGGTGCTCTGTGCGATCGCCGCGATGGCCGCGGTCCTGTGGTTCGCGATGGGGCCCGAGGCGTGGTGGCTCGTGGCATCGGGCGCGAAGCGCTCGCTCGCGCTGGCGGGCATCGTCGCCGGGGGAGCCGCGGTCTACTTCGCCTGCCTGTGGCTGCTCGGCTTCCGGCTGAAGGACTTCCGCCGGAGGGCCGAATGAGCCCGCAGCTCGACCGGTTCGCGGAGCTCGTCTCGCGCGACCAGTTCAACCTCGCCGAGGCGAGCCTGATGCTCGCGCAGGACGTCTATCCCGGAATCGAGATATCGGCGTACCTCGAACGCCTGGACGAGATCGCCGCCGCGATCAGGGGGCGCCTGGCGCGCGACGCATTCGCCGAGCAGAAAGTGCTCGCGCTGAACTACTACCTGTTCAACGACATGCGGTTCTGCGGCAATGTCGCGGACTACTACGATCCCCGCAACAGCTACCTGAACGAGGTGATCGAGCGGCGCACGGGAATTCCGATCACGCTGTCCATCCTCTACCTGGAAGTGGGCAAGCGCATCGGGCTGAACCTGAGGGGCGTCTCCTTTCCGGGGCACTTCCTGGTCAAGCTCAATGTGCGCCGGGGTCAGCTCGTGCTCGATCCGTTCACGGGCGGCGAGGCGCAATCCGAGGCCGAGCTGCGCCAGAGGCTGGCACAGGTGCTTCCGTCCAGGCAGGCGGAGAGCACTTCCCTCGATCCCTATCTCCAAGCGGCGACGCCCCGCGACATCGTCGCCCGCGTGCTGCGCAACCTGAAGAACATCTACATGCAAAGCGGCAAGCTGGAGAACGCGCTTGCGGTCATGCATCGCATGCTGCTGGTCGTGCCGGAGTCCGCCGAGGAGCTGCGCGACCGCGGGTTGCTCTATCAGCAGATGGAGTGCTTCAGGCCCGCGCTGTCGGACCTGCAGAACTATCTGCGGCGCCGGCCCGAGGCGCCGGACGCGGTCGAGGTGCACGGCAAGGTGGTCGAACTGAAGCAGGCCTGCGCCAAACTGAACTAGTTTCTTATCACTCGGATGTTGACGGAATTGGCGAAGATTTTGGGTTTCCATGGGTCTCCCGATTTTGCGCAGTTGCGAAGTTGCAACTGCGCAAAATCGGGAGATTTGGGATGGAAAATCACGGCAACGGTTCCGGCGGTGCCGGCTCAGACTGAATCTCATGCGGAAGAGGAGAAACCATGAAACTCACGAGCAGCAACTTCACGGACAACGGGCGCATCCCGGGCGCGCTCGCTTTCGCGGTGCCCGATCCTGCACAGCACATTACGTTGTCGTCGAACCGCAATCCCCATCTGAAGTGGAACGACGCGCCGAAGGGCACGCAGTCCTTCGTCGTGATCTGCCACGACTACGACGTGCCGACTAAGCCCGACGACGTGAACCAGGAAGGGAAGGTGGTCCCGAAGACGCTCCCGCGGGCGGATTTCTTCCATTGGCTGCTCGTCGACGTGCCCGGCTCGATGACGGAGATCCGCGAAGGCGAATACGCGGACGGCGTGACGCCGCGCGGCAAGAAGGGGCCGGAGGCGGCGCACGGCGCGCGCCAGGGGATCAACGACTACACCGGATGGTTCGCGGGCGACAAGGACATGGGCGGCAATTACTTCGGCTACGACGGCCCCTGCCCGCCGTGGAACGACGAGATCCTGCACCACTACGTGTTCACCGTCTACGCGCTCGACGTGCCGCGGCTCGGCGTTTCCGGCGCGTTCACCGGAAAGGACGTGCTCAAGGCGATGGAAGGCCACATCCTCGATCGCGCAGTGCTTACCGGGATCTATACGCTGAATCCGGCTCTGGGCGCCTAGGCGCCACCCGGCGTTGCACCACCATTCCCGCTCCCTGCCTCTGCGGCGGCGGGGCCCGCGGGAATGGACGGTTAGCCGCTATAATTCAAGACTTTGCTTTTCAACAGCGGCTTTTCCATGCTGGTCACTCGGGGTGCGTGCGCTGCAGCATTGCCGCCGGTCGCGCTGACCATCGGTAACTTCGACGGCGTGCACAAGGGCCACCAGGCGATCCTGGAGCGCCTCGTGCGCGAGGCGGAGGCGCGTTCGCTGGCTGCGTGCGTGCTCACCTTCGAGCCGCACCCGCGGGAGTTCTTCGCACCCCAGTCGGCACCCACGCGGCTCACGTCGTTGCGCGAAAAGCTCGAGCTGCTCGCTGCGCGGGGCATCGCGCGGGTGCACGCGCAGCGTTTCTCGCGCGGATTCGCGGCGATGCCGGCCGAGGCGTTCATCGAGCAGGTCCTGCATCGGACGCTGCGGGCGCGCTGGATCCTGATCGGGGACGACTTCCGCTTCGGCGCGAAGCGCACCGGCGACGTGGCCCTGCTCTCCGCGCTCAGCTCCCGCTACGGCTACGAGGTCCAGTCGGTGCACACCGTCGAGCACGCGGGGAGCCGCGTGTCGAGCTCCTCGGTGCGCGAGGCGCTCTGGGCGGGGGACCTCGCGCGCGCCGAGGCGCTGCTCGGCCGTCCCTACAGCATCAGCGGGCGCGTGGTGCACGGGAACAAGCTCGGCCGCGAACTGGGCTTCGCGACCGCCAACATCCAGCTCCAGCACAACCGTCCGCCGCTCATGGGCATCTACGCCGTGCGCGTACACGGCGCGGATACCCGGGTGCGCGACGCCGTGGCGAGCCTGGGGGTGCGGCCGACCATCAAGGCGGGCGGCCAGGCGATGCTCGAAGTGCACCTGTTCGACTTCGACCGCGAGCTCTACCGGAAACACCTGCGGGTAGATTTCCTGCAAAAGATCCGCGACGAGGAGAAGTATTCGGACCTCGAGAAGCTGCGCGCCCAGATCGCGCGCGACTGCGAGGCGGCGAGGCGTTTTTTGACTGCATATCGAAATGGCTGAAAAGAAAACCGACTACAAGGCGACGCTCAACCTTCCCGACACGCCGTTTCCGATGCGTGGCGACCTGGCGAAGCGCGAGCCCGGCTGGGTGGCCGACTGGCAGCGCAGGGACCTCTACCACAGGATACGCGAGGCCTCCAAGGGCCGGCCGAGGTTCGTGCTGCACGACGGACCGCCCTACGCGAACGGCGATATCCACATCGGCCACGCGCTGAACAAGATCCTCAAGGACATCATCACCAAGTCCCGCAGCCTCGCAGGTTACGACGCGGTGTACGTCCCGGGCTGGGATTGCCACGGCATGCCGATCGAGCGCGAAATCGAAAAGCGGCATGGCCGGAATCTTCCGCCGGAGAAGACTCAGGCGCTGTGCCGCGCCTATGCGACCCGGCAGATCGAGCAGCAGAAGCGCGATTTCCAGCGCCTGGGCGTGCTGGGCGACTGGGACCATCCCTACCTGACCATGGCCTACGGGAACGAGGCCGGTGAAATCCGCGTCCTCGCGCGGATCTTCTCCGCCGGGTACGTCTACCGGGGCCTGAAGCCGGTCAACTGGTGCTTCGATTGCGGCTCGGCGCTCGCCGAAGCCGAGGTCGAATATGCGGACCGGAAGGACTTCGCCATCGACGTCGGCTTCCCGCTCGCGGAGGACGAGCGCGAAAGGCTGGCGCGGGCGTTTGCGCTGAACGAACCGCCGCGGGGACCGGTCTACGCGGTCATCTGGACCACCACGCCCTGGACGATACCCGCGAACCAAGCCCTCAACGTTCATCCGGACTTCGACTACGCGCTGGTTCCGACGAAAAAGGGCTGGCTGGTCCTGGCGAGCGAGCGGTGGAAGCCGTGCCTGGAGCGCTTCGGGCTCGAGCTTGCCGGGACTCCGGAGTCCGTCCGCACCTGCAAAGGCTCCGCGCTCGAGAACATCCGCTTCAGGCATCCGTTCTACGACCGCGCGTCGCCGGTCTACCTGGGCGATTACGTCACGCTCGACACCGGCACCGGCATCGTCCACTCGGCGCCGGCCTACGGCGTGGAGGACTTCGAGTCCTGTCGCCGCTACGGCATGAAGGACGACGAAATCCTCACTCCGGTGATGGGCGACGGGAAATACGCGCCGTCGCTGCCGTTCTTCGGCGGCATGTCCATCTGGAAGGCGAATCCGGAAATCGTGAAGAAGATTGAGGAGACCGGGAACCTCTTCCACTGCGAAGACTATGCGCACAGCTACATGCATTGCTGGCGCCACAAGACGCCGATCATCTTTCGCGCGAGCACCCAGTGGTTCGCCAGCATGGACGGGGTGCCCGCGAATGATGGCGATAAGCCGAAGGAGACATTGCGCCAGTCGGCATTGCGCGCGGTCGAGGCGACGCGCTTCTACCCCGCGTGGGGCAAGGCGCGGCTGCACGCGATGATCGCGGGCCGCCCGGACTGGACGCTGTCGCGCCAGCGCCAGTGGGGCGTGCCGATGCCGTTCTTCATCCACCGCGAGACCGGAGCCCTGCATCCCCGCACCCCGGAGCTGCTGGAAGAGGTCGCGAAGCGCGTCGAGGCCGGAGGCATCGAGGCCTGGCAGACGCTCGATCCGAAGGAATTGATCGGCGAGGACGCGGCGCACTACGCCAAGGGCCGCGACACCCTGGACGTCTGGTTCGACTCCGGGTCCACCCACGAAACCGTGATGCGCGGCTCCCACAAGGCGAGCCTCAAGTTTCCGGCCGACCTGTACCTCGAAGGCTCGGACCAGCACCGCGGCTGGTTTCATTCGTCGCTGCTCGTATCGTGCATGCTGAACGGCCGCGCGCCCTACGACGCGTTGCTCACGCACGGGTTCATGATCGACGAGCACGGCCGCAAGATGAGCAAGTCGGTGGGCAATGCCATCGCGCCGCAGGAAATCTGCAACAAGCTGGGCGCGGAGATCCTCAGGCTTTGGGTCGGCTCGACCGACTATTCCGGGGAGATCGCGCTCTCCGACGAGATCCTGAAGCGCGTCGTCGAGGCCTACCGGCGCATCCGCAACACCCTGCGCTTCCTGCTCGCCAACACCGCGGACTTCGACCCCAAGCGGCATGCGCTGCCCCTGTCCGAATGGGTCGAGATCGACCGCTACGCCCTCGCGCTGACCGCGAAGCTTCAGCAAAGCGTGATCGCCGACTACGAGCGCTACGAATTCCATCCCATCGCGGCGCGGCTGCAGACCTTCTGCTCGGAGGACCTGGGTGCGTTCTACCTGGACATCCTGAAGGACCGGCTGTACACGAGCGGCGCGGATTCGCGCGCCCGGCGCTCGGCGCAGAACGCGCTTTATCACATCGCCCAGAGCCTGGTGCGGCTGATGGCGCCGATCCTCTCGTTCACCGCGGAGGAAGTGTGGCGCCACATCGGCGCCGGCAGCGAGAGCGTATTCCTGCACACCTGGTACGAGCTGCCCGCGGTTTCCAACGCGGAATTGCTGCTCGCCCGGTGGGAACTGATCCGGCAGGCGAAAGCCGAGGTGCAGAGGGAGCTTGAGACGCTGCGCGCCGCGGGGAAGCTCGGTTCGTCGCTTCAGGCCCAGGTGGAGGTCCGCGCCTCCGGCGAGAAGTACGCCGCGCTCGCGGCGCTGGGCGAGGATCTGCGCTTCGCGCTCATCACCTCGCAGGCTGCATTGCGCGAGGTGGGACGGGACGAGGAAGCCGGGGTGCTCGCCGTACCCAGCGCGTTCCCGAAGTGCGACCGCTGCTGGCACTACCGCGCCGATGTCGGCGTAGACCCCGACCGGCCGACGCTGTGCGCTCGCTGCGTGGAAAATCTCCGCGACGCCGGCGAGCAGCGGCGATTCGCCTGAGGCCATGGATAGCGCTCGCCTGCGCGGCACGCTGGCCTGGGTGGCGGTCTCGCTCGCCGTCGCGTTGGCCGACCAGGGCACGAAGCACCTGATCGGCGCCTTGCTCGATCCGGGGGAGGGCCGGCGCATCACCGGGTTCTTCAACCTCGTGCTCGTCTTCAACCGCGGCGCCGCGTTCAGCCTGCTCTCCGACGCACCCGGATGGCAGCGCGAGCTGTTCGCGGGAATCGCCATCATCGCCTCGGCGGTCATCGTGGTGCTGATCTTCCGCAACGCCTCCGCGCGCCTGTTCTGCGCCGGTCTGGCGCTTATCCTGGGAGGCGCTCTGGGGAACCTGTGGGACCGCGTCGCGCTCGGGCACGTGGTCGACTTCCTCGACTTTCACGCCGCGGGCTACCACTGGCCGGCGTTCAACCTCGCCGACAGCGCCATCACCGTCGGCGCCGCGCTCCTGATCCTCGACGGATTCCGCACGCGAACGCCGCCCGCGGCGTGAGCGCGCTCTGGGCTAGAATGAACCGATGAGCGAATCCGAACGCGAAGTGCTGCTCGCCAATCCGCGCGGATTCTGCGCGGGCGTGGAGCGCGCCATAGCCATCGTCGAGCGCGCGCTCGAGATCCACGGCGCGCCGATCTACGTGCGCCACGAGGTCGTGCACAACAAGTTCGTCGTCGACGACCTGCGCC
>Ga0082335_1008988_pt1 | contig 11016 bp, 14 predicted proteins | sample Subgrocontami58m_FD_72375 | JGI IMG/M metagenome (GOLD analysis project Ga0082335, IMG submission 72375) | Subsurface groundwater microbial communities from S. Glens Falls, New York, USA - GMW37 contaminated, 5.8 m (SPADES assembly) (version 2) ... | reverse complement strand
AGGAACGGTCGGAGCCGCTTGTGCAGCGATTCGGTGAATACGTGCTCGGGCAATCGGTGTATGTCCATGCGTTCGGTCTGAAATGAGGGGATGGCTCAGCACGCCCTCGCACCAACGGCGATGGCCGCCTACGTGCCAGAGCGGCGGCCAGGCTTCGCGAGAGCGCCGCGTACTCGTCGGTCAGGTGATTGCGACACACCGAATCGGTCAGGCTGACGATCTCTTCGAAGCGCGGCTTGACGGCGACAGGAACGGTTTGGCTGGGGGGATGTGACGGCATGCAGCGGGCGCGGCGGTCAGCGACGTTTCGGCCCTGGACGTGCAACGAAACGGTGAGTGAAATCGGAGTCGACGGCCAATGCTTCCTGGATGTTCAACTTCTCCATGACCACGAAACTGAGGCAATCCGTGAAGCTATACGTTTGGTCCCGGTATCGCTTGAAATGTCCGAACGCCGCACGCTCCTCATCCGGCGTGGCCCAGTGAATGCGCGCGAGCTTCTCGCCGTACAGCTTGTCGCCGATCCGTACCGCCTCTTCGTGTCCGATCTTGCGCGCGAGCGTAATCGTTTCAGCGACGACGTGATTGGTCGTCAGGAGCGTATCGGCGAGCCGAACATCTTTGAAGGTTCGGAACACCTCGACGACCCTCGCGTGGTGTTCGTCCCTCGTCGAGATGAGCGCGAGAGAAATCCGGTGTCGAGGAATGTCACTCGGGCGGTCGGCCGTACAGGTATTGATCGTGGTGTTCGGCCATATCCGAAGGAGCATCCTGGATGAAGCCGATCAGCATCTCGGCTGTCTTCCACCCAGTTGGATCGTCATCAGGCACGGCAGGAGAGGGAATGAGGACTTCCACCTCCGTTTGCTCTTTCAGGTGAAGGGGCTCCTTGGGTTTGAACACGCCGTTCTCGTAGACTGCTTTGACGGCCGTCGTCATCGCCGCACCTCGCCTCGTATTGTAGCCCGTCTCTGCATGGGCGCGACTCCGCAGGAACCAAGCTCCAAAGCTGTTCGCTGCGGCACAGATTACCGTTCCAATTTCGTTCCTCTCCAGCGGCATTCGACCGGATCTCGCGGATCCCGAGGATCTGAAAATCGGTTAAGTCCTTTAGAATCAACACGTGAGGTGGGACCGAATCCCACCCTCTCCGCCAACCTCCAGAACCGCTAGATCTGCTCGAGTCCGCTCGTCAGTCCACGTGCAGCACGACACTGCGGCCGTTGAGCGCGGAGCGATTGAACCCGAGAACTCCCGGGACACCTGGCGCCCAGTTTCACCAATGACCTGAATGAGATGAATCAGCGCGAGGCGAAGATTCTCGTCCGCGTCATACGCATCGCGTGAGAGGCCTCGGGTCTTGCCGACCGCCTTCTTCGCCATGTCGAGCATGCGCCCGACGTAGACGAGGTCACGCGGCGACATACAGAGGTTCGGCGCTGCTCAAGACCTGATCGCGAATGCGGGGGTTGAGAAACTTGGGCGTCACCATGTCGACGCGCCGGCCGTGCAAGAGCCCAGAGAACTCGCGCTCGATGCTGACGAAGTTGAGGCCCGGAACGTGGCCGGCTTGAAACTCCACCAGCACGTCGACGTCGCTGTCCAGGCCGAAATCGTCCCGAAGGACCGAGCCAAACAGGGCCAGCCGCGTGATGTGATGCCGTCGGCAGAACGCCGACACCGCGTCACGGTCGATCGAGACGTGCGGGCGCATGCGCTCCATGATACTCGGTCAGAAACGCAGTCGCTCCGCATGACTGCGTCGTGGCGGTGGCGACCGGGTCGAGCGCGGTCTCCTGGCGAGCGGTCTCAACGTTCTTCGCGGCAAGAACGGCGCACGGCGCCAGTCGGATGACGTCCTCGGCGACGCTTCCCGTGACCATCTGGAACGTCGGGCGGTAGACCGCGCGAGGGCAAGCTGTGCTCGTCCGGCGCTTTTGGGGCGTCGTGTCCCCGCTGCCGGATTCTCGTCAGCGGCCTGCTCTTGCCTCATAAGGGTCGAAAAAACCCAAGCTTTCGCCGTCCTGGAAGGTGTCCTTGGTCTTGCAATTACCGATGCGGGTCTCAGTGTGCATCCGGACCTCGAGCGGCTTCTGTCGGAGGACGAAACAGCGCGTGCGGGCGTGGAGCGCGCTCAGTCCGCGGCTCACGCCAACCTCGACATGGCTCGCGCCAACCTTGCACGCGAACGGGAGGAACGCCTTCGACAGCTTCAGCAGGAGCTGGATGAGACGATCGCGCAGATGCTCGCCGAGGCCGATCGTGAAGTCGAGCGACGCTGCGCCCTGCGGAGCGCCCACACACGCGCGAACGCCGCGCGAGGTGCCGCACTCGTGGACCGCGCCGCTGACCTCTGGGGACAGATCGTCCGTGAAGGCCCGCCGCCCAAGGTGTTGCCATGAGCGCTCCCTCGGCCCTGGCGTACGGCTACGCTCGGGCGCGCGCGCGAAAATCACGAGTCATCCCCGCGGCCGTGCTCGTTGGACTCGTGACCGCGGACCAACCGGCGCTCACGATTCCCGGATGGCGCGACGTGGAGGACGACCACGATGCGGCGGCGCTCGTCTCTCTCCTCTACGCGCGCCTCGTCGACGACTACGTCACGATGATTCGCGCATACCCCGCGGCTCGCAGGGTCCTGCTGGCGCTCGCGCGACTCCATGAGCTCGAAAACGTGAAGCTGGCGTGGCGCGTCGCGCTGGGGAGCGTGCCCCCGGCCGAATGGCGCGACTGCTGGCGCCCGATGGGCGCGCTCGAGACGATCAGCCGCACGGTCTGCGAAGCCACCTCCTCGCCGCAGCATGTCGCGCGGGCATGTGTCGGCACCCCTTACGAGGCCATCGCCAGGGTGGTGTCGAGCGCGCATCCCGGAGATCTCGCCGCGGCGGAATTCGCGTTCGATCGATGGGGTTCGCGCGAGCTGGCGGACGCGACGCGCGCCCTCCCTGAACCGGAGGGCGCGGCGCGCGATCTCCTGTGGCGCATCGTCCGCGAACGCGACATCACCCTGATGGAACGCGCGGTCGGCCCGCTCGGGCTGGCGCCGGAGTCGGCCGCCCGCATGACGACGAGGCTCGCCGGCGAGCTCGGCGCGGCCGGCATCCGCCGCTTCGCCGAGTGGTCCGCGGAGAGCGGCGCGCCGCTGCCGCTGCCGCCGCGAATCACAGGCAGCCGATCGCCGGTCCGCACGTTTGCCGAGGTCCTCAGCCGGATGCGCGCAAGTCGGCGCAAGGCGTGCCGGCGCGTGTTCCTGGGGCCCCCGTTCTGTCTGGCGCCGCCGATCGCGCTCGTGCTTCTTCGGGAAGACGAAGTGCGCGGGCTGTCATCGGTCGCCGAACTGCGCGCCCGGCGCGCGCCGGCGGACGTGGCCGCGCGTGTGCTCGATCTGGACGGGTACTGACATGTTCCGTGCCGTGCCGATGGTGCACTTCCAGGCGCAGGTGCCGAGCCGAGACGGACCGGCGGTGACGCGTCAGATTGCCGCCCAGGGACTGCTGCACCTGATCGACATCGCACACGGCACCACCTTCGCAGTCTCCACCGACGTCGGCACGCGCGAGTTGCTCGCACGCTTCCGCGACGAGGCGCGTACGATCCGCGCCGTCGCCACGGCGATCGAGCTGGCGTTGCCAGACGCAGCCGGCGCATTGTCCGCGCCAGAGGTGACCGACTTCAGCATCGAGTACCAGCAGATTGCGGAGCGGCTCGCACCGATTCGTGACGCGGTGGACGCGACGTCGCGGCGGCTCAGCGAGGCGCGCGACACGGCGGCACGCCAGCGGATCGCCGTCGAGCAGACGAGTCGTCTCTCGGCGGCGGATGTCGACCTGCAGCGGCTCGGTCGCGTGCGGTTCGCTCACATCCGTCTCGGGTATGCGGCGCGCGAGGAGCTCGCGTCGCTGGCCGGACTTCTGTCGCCGGCGCCCTTCGCGATCATCCCGCTCGATACCGTCGCCCCACGGTGGCTGACAGCCGTGGTGGCGCCCGCCTCGGTTCGGGATCGCATTGACGCGGCCCTGCGCGTCGGCGCCTTCGAGCCTGTCACGGTGTCTGCTGATGTCGCGGCGAGCGGCCTCGAAGAGCTCCAGCAGCGCGTCGCCACCGCCGAAGGGCAGGAGCGTGAGGGCCGCGAGGCGCTGACGGTCCTGAAGCGTGAAGCCGGCGACGTGCTGAAGGCGCTCGCCCAGCGCAGCGAGCTCGCCGTGCTGCTGCTGCAGGCGCAGACGTGCTTCGCCACGTCGGGTCGCTTTCTGGTCATTTCCGGCTGGATTCCTGAAGAACGGGCGCCGGAGCTCACCGCGGTGATTCAACGGGTCACGGGAGGCCGGGCGGTCGTCGCGACCGACAAGCCGGAGGATCTCCAGGCATCCTCAGCGACCACGCTCAAAGTCCCCATCCTGTACCGCAACCCGCTCCTCCTGCGTCCGTTCCAGAAGCTGGTGGACATCTACGGCGTGCCCTCGTACGGAGAGATTCAGCCCACCGCGTTCTTCGCCGTGAGCTTTCTGCTGATGTTCGGGCTGATGTTCGGCGACGTGGGCCACGGGCTCGTGCTCGTCTCAGCCGGCTACTTGCTCTTTCGGTATGCGCCGCGGTTCCTGGACTACGCCATTCTGCTCACCGAAGCGGGCAGTGCGTCGGCGGTGTTCGGCGTGCTGTACGGCAGCATCTTCGGCATCGAGACGCTTCTCCCAGCCGTGTGGCTCCATCCGATCCGCGATTTGCCGCAGTTCATGGGCGTGGCGGTCGGCCTGGGCATCGTGCTCGTCAGCGCCGGGATTGCGCTGAACGTGGTGAACAGCTGGCGATCCGGCGAGCGCGCCACCGCGCTCGTCGGCACAGGCGGCGTCTTCGGCGGGTTCGTCTATTGGACGACGCTGGCGCTGGCCGCGCGGTTCTTGCTGCCTCGAACCTGGACGCTGCCGGACCCCGCGATCTTCCTGCTCCTGGCGGGGGCGGTGGGTCTGCTCCTCGCCCGACCGCTCATCGTGCGAGCCCTCGGTGTCGATCGCACCGCACGCCCGCCGACGGGCGCGACGCCGCGATGGCTCGGCGCGCTCGAAGGGTCCGTCGAGCTCGTGGACGCCATCTTCGCGTATTTCGCAAACACGATCTCGTTCGTCCGCGTCGCGGCGTTCGCCGCCGTGCATGCCGCCGTGTTTGTCGCGATGTTCGCAATGGCCGACACGCTCGCGCAGTTTCGCTTCGGCGGTCCGTTATCGGCTGCCGCGCTCGTCGCCGGGAACGTCGTGATGATTCTGCTCGAGGGGCTGACGGTGACCGTTCAAGTGCTGCGGCTCGAGTACTACGAGTTCTTCGGCAAGTTCTTCCGGGGAGGCGGCGAGCAGTACCGCCCGCTGATGCTGCGGCCCGACGGCACGCAAGGAGGCACGTGATGTCTGGAAACTGGCGACTCCGAGCGCTGTTCATCGCGCTGGTCGCCGCGCCGCTGGTGTTGGCGGTCGCGATGCTGGCGCCCGCGTTCGCGCAGGTGAGCGCGCAGGCGTCCACCGCTCCCGCGGCCGTGCCACCCGAGGTGATGAAGTGGGGCTTCATGGCCGCAGCGATCGTCGCCGGGCTGTCCGCGATCGGCGCGGCGTATGCCGTGGCGGTGGTGGGTGGCGCCGCCATGGGCGCCGTCGCCGAAAGACCCGAGACGGCGGGACGCGCGCTGGTGTTCGTGGGCCTGGCTGAAGGCATCGCGATCTACGGTCTCATCATCGCGATCATGATTCTCGGGTTCCTGCGATGAGGCTGGTCGTTCTGAGCGATGGTGACGAGGCGCGCGGGTTCCGGCTCGCGGGCGTCGACACCATCGTCTGTCGAACACGTGCCGACCTCGATCGGGCTCTTGCGGAATGGCGCGGGCCTGATCGGTCTGACATCATGCTGGTTTCCGAACGCGTCTACCGCCTCGCACCCCGAGCGATCGACGCACTCCAGAACCGGCCCGGGTGGCCCCTTCTGGTCGTGCTGCCCGGAGCCCCGGAAGGCGGTGATGCCTGATGCCGTTCGGATCGATTGAAGCCGTCGTTGCGGCCGTGCAGGAAGACGCGAACGCCGAGGTCGAGAAGGTCGAGCGCGACCTCGCCGCCGCGATCGCGCGCGCGCGCGACGAGGACCAACGGCTGCCCGTCGTCGTGCCGGACGCCGACGCGCGAATCAGCCGGGCGCGGCGTCAGGCCCACGATCGCATCGTCGCCCAAGAGGCGGCCGACCATCAGTCCGCCCTCAAGGACCGGGAGATGTGGATTGCGCAGGCGGTGACCGAAGGCGAGCGGCGCCTGCTCGCGTTGGACGTGGCCACGGCCCGCGCGGATCTCGTCCGCCTGGCCCGCGAGGCGATCGACCGCATGCCGGACCAGGCGCTGGAGCTCCTGGTGTCCACGGCGCGTGCGGATCTCCTCGATGCCGCGACGCGGGACGAGGTCATGACCGCGCCCGGCAAGACGATCGCGCGAGTGACACCATTGCCGAACGTCGGATCGGGCGGCTGCATCGTGCAGACCCTCGACGGACGAATCAGGTACGACAACACCTATGCAGCCCGCGGTCGTCGCTTCGAGAGCTACTGGCGCGCGCGGTTGGGCGAAATGTGGTCCGCATGAGTGGCGACGCGACCGAACCGGCCGGACGGCTCATCGAGATCAGCGGCGCGGTCGTGCGGGCGCGGTGCGGCGTGCCGGTGGCGCTCGCCGAGGTCGTCTGGGTGGGCGACCAACGTCTCATTGGAGAGGTGATTGCGCTCGACGGCGACATCGCAACGATGCAGGTCTACGAGGAGACGGAAGGGTTGTCCGTGGGAGCGCCAATCGCGGCGAGCGGCGGGCCTCTGTCGGTCACGCTGGGACCGGGCCTGCTTGGCTCGGTGTTCGATGGCGTCCAGCGACCGCTGGATCATCTCGCGGTCAGTCATGGCGACTTTCTTGGCCGCGGCCAGCATCTCGAGCCGCTCGCCCCGGATCGGTTGTGGGCGTTCCATCCGACCGCGGCGGCAGGGTCGACGGTCGCCGGCGGTGACGCGCTCGGAACGGTCAGCGAGACGCCAGCGCTCGAGCACCATGTCCTCGTGCCGCCGATGGTGGGCGGCACGCTCGTCGACATCGTGCCGCAGGGCAGTTACTGCGCGTCGGATGTGCTGGGCCACGTCCAGTCGGCATCCGGCGATTCGGCCGACGTTCGACTCGTGCAACGGTGGCGGGTCCGAGCGCCGCGCCCGTTCCGGCACCATCTGCCTGCGACGACGCCACTGCTCACGGGACAGCGCGTGCTCGACACGTTCTTTCCGCTCGCGTGCGGAAGCGCGGCGGGCATGCCCGGCGGGTTCGGCACCGGGAAGACGGTCATGCAGCACCAGCTCTGCCGATGGGCGCGGGCCGACGTCATCGTGTTCGTCGGATGCGGCGAGCGAGGGAACGAGCTCACCGAGATGCTCTCGAAGCTCCCGGATCTCGTCGATCCGCGCAGCGGACGCCCCCTGTCCGAGCGCACGATTCTCATTGTCAACACGTCGAACATGCCGGTGCCCGCACGCGAGGCGTCGATCTACACGGGCGTCACGGTCGCCGAGTACTACCGCGACATGGGCTATCACGTGCTGCTCCTGGCCGACAGCACGTCGAGGTGGGCCGAGGCGCTGCGGGAGATTTCCGGCCGCCTCGGCGAGATTCCCGCGGAAGAAGGCTATCCGTCGTACTTGTCGAGCCGCCTGGCGGCGTTCTACGAGCGCGCCGGGCGTGTCGTGACGCTTGGAGGGCGTGAAGGATCCGTGTCGATCATCTCGGCGATTTCTCCGGCCGGCGGCGACTTGACCGAGCCGGTGACACGGCACACGCAGCGGTTCACCGGCTGTTTCTGGACGCTCGACAAGAAGCTCGCCGAGGCCCGCATGTTTCCCGCCGTCAGCGTCGAGGATTCGTACAGCACGGTGTCCGCCGACCTGGAGCGCTGGTGGCACGACGAGGTGTCGCCGGAGTGGGCCGCGCGCCGCAGGGAAGCCCTGAAGCTTCTCGAACACGCGGGCCAGCTGCGGAACGCGGCGCGCCTGGTCGGCGAGGAGACCCTCCCGGACCGGCAGCGGCTCGTGATCCGCGTCGCAGAACTGTTCGAGGACGGGTTCCTGCGCCAAAGCGCCTACGACGTCAAGGACGCGAGCTGCTCGCCCGCGCGGCAAATGCGCCTCCTCTCGCTGCTGCTGGAGCTCTACCATCGGGGCCTCGACGCCCTCGACCGCGGCGTGGGGGTTCGCGAGCTGTTCGGCCTGCCGATTGTCGCCTCCCTGGCGCGCGCGAAGTCTGCGTGTGGAGACGACCAGATCGCCGAGCTCGATCGATTGGGGGGCGTGCTTGCCGAGCAGTGCGGCGCGGCAGCCAGATCGGAGCCGGACGCGGCATGACGGCCATCGCGGGCGTCGAGTACGTGGGCCTGAAGGCCCTTCGCGGGCCGCTGGCGTTCATCGACGCCGTGCCGGGCCTCTCGTATCACGACCAGGTCGAGCTGACAGCGCCCGACGGCACGGTCCGCGCCGGCCGCGTGCTGAGCCTCTCTGAAGAGGCCGCCGTCGTCGAGATCTTCGGAGCGACCGACGGTTTGAAGCTGGGGAACACGCGTCTTCGCTTTGCAGGGTCGCCGTTCCGGCTTGGCGTCGGGCGCGAGCTGCTCGGCCGGACGTTCGATGGCCTGGGCCGTCCCCGCGACGATTTGCCGCCGCCGCTGGTCGTCGAGGAACGGGCGATTGAGGGCGTCGTCATCAATCCCTGCCGCCGGGAATACCCGCGGGACTTTCTGGAGACCGGCATCTCGGCGATCGATCTGTTGACGAGCGTCGTCCTCGGGCAAAAGATCCCGATCTTCACCGAGGCCGGGTTTCCTCACGACACCCTGGCTCTTCAGATCGTCCGGCAGGCGCGCGCGCCCGGCGTCGAGCACTTCGCGATCGTCTTTGCCGCGCTCGGGCTGCCGCGTTCGGTCGCCCTGCGTTACGAGGAGGCGTTCCGCACGGCGGGTGCGCTCGGTCGAATGGTCGCGTTCATGAACCTGGCTGACGATCCGGCCGCGGAGCGTCTCATCACGCCGCGCTGTGCCCTGACGGCTGCCGAATACCTCGCCTTCGACTGCGGGATGCACGTGCTCGTGATTCTGCACGACATCGCGAACTACGGCGAATCGCTGCGCGAGGTCTCGGCCGCGCGTGGCGAGGTGCCGAGCCGGAAGGGATACCCCGGGTACCTGTACAGCGATCTGGCGTCGATCTTCGAACGTGCCGGTCGCATCAAGGGGCGCACGGGGTCGCTCACGCAGATTCCGATCGTGACGATGCCGTCGGGAGACGTCACGCATCCCATTCCCGACCTGACGGGCTACGTCACCGAAGGGCAAATCGTGCTGGATCGCGGATTGGAGCGCCGCGGGATCTATCCGCCCATCGCGGTGCTGCCGTCGCTCTCACGCCTGATGAGCGACGGGATCGGCGCGGGTCGCACCCGCGAGGATCACGAGGACGCGGCGCGGCAGTTGTACGCCGCCTGCGCGCGCGTGGAACGGGCGCGCTCCCTCGAATCCATCATCGGCCGCGACGAGCTCTCCGAGGACGAGCGACGGTACCTGCAGTTCGGCGAGCTGTTCGAGACGACGTTTCTCCGGCAGGATCCGAACGAGGCGCGCTCGATCGAGGACACGTTGTCGCTGGCGTGGAAACTTTTCGCGGAGCTCCCGGTGTCGGATCTCACGCGATTGCCGCCGCCGCTGGTCGCGCGGTACCTGGAGGCGAAGCGATGATTGAGGCGGCGGGACGCTCTCGCCTGCTGTCGCTCCGCCGCGACCTCGCGTCGGCGCGCGCCGGCCGCGACCTGCTCGACCGCAAGCGCGAGGCGATTCTTCGAGCCGTCACGGAGCGGTTGCCTCGTGTGACCGAGCTCGGTCGCACCGTGTCCCGCGAGCTCGCCGCGGCGCGGGCCGTCCTCGGCGAGGCGCAGGTGGATCTGGGGCGGACCGCCGTCGATGCCGCCGCGCTCGCCCAGCCACCGATCGTCTCGATCGAGGTACGCGAGACGATGGTCGTCGGTGTGAGGTTGCCGCAGATCGGGATGACGGCGGCGCCGTTCCGGCCGCGCTACGGTCCAATGAGCGGATCCCCGCGGCTCGACCAGGCCGGTGCGGCGTTCACCGCCATCCTGCCGAGTCTGCTCGCGCTTGCGTCGGAGGAGGCGTCCGTCAGGCGGTTGCGGGCCGCGCTCGCGCGGACCGTGCGTCGCGTGAACGCGCTCGACGTGCTGGTGCTGCCAGAGCTCTCCGATCAGATTCATACGGTTGCTGCGGCGCTCGAGGAAGAGGATCGGGACGAAGCCGTTCGGCGTCGCCAGTGGTTGGAGAGCAGGGGCACGCGCCGGCTCGACCGCCGGATCGATTGACAAACATCCGTGCGAGGTATAGCGTGCAAATAGATCCATCGAACGCTGCTAGGCGTGGGGCCGGATGGATCGCACAACACAGAAGGCCCCAAGATTGAAAAGGAGGACGCGACTATGCTGAGCGGTACTCCGCCGGGCACGCAAGCCCGCCGTCAGAAGGCCATCACGTTCCAAGACTAGAGGCTCGCGCTACGCAAGAGGAGTCAGGTGCGCTCGACCTCAACTGAATTGCCTGTGGGCAACGGTCGCTTCGGCGACGACATACAGGATGGTCGCAGATCGCATGGGGCTTCGAACAGTGTTGCCGGGATTCCGGTTGAAGCGAAGTGATGACGAGCCGCTGACCCGAGGGATTCTGAATGGATAAAAACTGAGCGCGAAACGCGCAAGAGAAGGGCGCCTTTTCCGGAAAGGGTGCCCTTCTCCCGATCCCCCAGAAGTCCCCCCGCCAGAATCGAGTGGACCTTCCTCGCCTGCCCCTCAATAATCGTGGTGCTGCCGCATGTCGGTTGGTTCGGCTGCTCGAACGGCGGCAAGAATGCGCCCGGGTCGAAATAAACGGAGGAGAAGACATGGGGAAGGGGACACTCTCGATCCCGGTTCTTCT
>Ga0082335_1008985_pt1 | contig 11021 bp, 13 predicted proteins | sample Subgrocontami58m_FD_72375 | JGI IMG/M metagenome (GOLD analysis project Ga0082335, IMG submission 72375) | Subsurface groundwater microbial communities from S. Glens Falls, New York, USA - GMW37 contaminated, 5.8 m (SPADES assembly) (version 2) ... | reverse complement strand
AATCGCCCGAGGCGAAGGACAAGCTGCGCGCGCAGACCGAGCGCGCGGCCGCGCTGGGGATCTTCGGCGCGCCGAGCTTCATCGCCGGCGGCGAGCTGTTCTGGGGCAACGACCGGCTCGCTGCGGCGCTCGACTGGCAGAAGCGGCGATGATGCGCGGAGCAGGGCGATGATCCGATACGAAGGCGGCTGCCACTGCGGAAACCTTTCGATCGAAATGCAGATGAGGCGCGCGCCCGGCGAAGTCGCGCCGCTCGCCTGCGACTGCGACTTCTGCACGCGGCACGCGGGGGCCTACGTGTCCGATCCGAAGGGCACGCTGGAGATCGCCGTGCGGGACGAGGCGCAGTTGAGCCGCTACCGCCACGGCGCGAAGGTCGCCGATTTCCTCGTCTGCCGCAATTGCGGCGCGCTGGTCGCGGTGTGCTACGGCGAGGGCGCGAGCCTGTTTGCGACGGTCAACGCAAGGGCCGTCGCGGGCAGCGAGCGCTTCGCGCCGCTCGCCACGGTGTCGCCGAAGAAGCTCGAGGTCGGACCGAGAATCGAGATCTGGAAGAAAGCCTGGTTCCCCGGCGTGCGCGTGCGCATCGGCCCGGGCTCGAGCGCCTGATCGCGCGCATCGCCGCCGCGCCGTTCGTCGGACTTCGCTTGGCTCAGTCCATTAACCTGCGCGGCTACCGCCGCAAGACGACGGGATTGGACCGCTCCGCGATGCACTCGCTGCCGCCGACCGGGTAGTCGCGGCACACGGCCGGCCTGCGCGCGTAGATGCCGCACAGCAGCGTGTCCCGATCGAGGGCTGCGCACCAGCCGTCGGCGAGGCGCGCCATGACCTGCCCTCCCCACGGGTCCGTCTCCGTCAGCCCGGGCGGAACGTCGTCCTCGCCCATCAGCATCACTTCCAGCCGGCAGCAACAGGCCTGGCACGAGTCGCAGGTGATCGCCGTGCCGTCGCCGGCCTCGGGGGCGTGGGGCGTCATGCCTTGTTCGGCGAACCGGGACCGCGCTTGGGCCTCTTGAAGTAGTGCTTGGACGGCTTCGCGTCGGATGAGCCCTCCCTGCGCCGCGCCTGCTCCGGGCGACCCTGGCGGCGCCCGGGTTCCTGGCGGCGGCCGCCTTCGGGCTGCCCCGATGGCGCGCGGTTTCCCGGGGCCAGCTGGATTTCGAGCGTGACGATCTCGTCCCACACCGCGTCGGTGCGATCGCGATCGGGAATGGCCAGAAGCTCGCGCAATCGGCGGCGCGCATCGCGCTCCTGGGGCTCGGCGGGCTGCGCCTCGGCTCGTTGCGCATCGTTCCGTTGCGCGTCGTTGCGCTGCGTCTCGTTCCGCTGCGTCTCGTCCCGCTGCGCCTCGTCCCGCTGCGCCTCGTCCCGCTGCGCCTCGGCCGGTTGAGGCTCGCCGGACTGTCCCGGCATGGGGTTTCCTTTGTTCATGGCGCTATTATCTCCCGAATGGGGCACATCGACCGAATCGGGATCCGGCGCCCCCGGGGCGCGCGGCCGGGGCCGATTGGTGGCAAGATTTCGCCTTTCCGCCGATGACCGGAGAGTTCAATGAACGAAGAAGCCCTCAATCTCAGCATCCGCAAGTTTCTCAAGACGGTCGGCGTCAATTCGCAGCGGGAAATCGAGCATGCGGTGGCCAATGCCATCGCAAAGGGGACCATCGCCGGCAAGGAAACGTTTCCCGCGACCATGTCGCTGGAGGTCGAGGGGCTGAAACTGAAGGTCGCGTTCGACGGCGAAATCAAGCTCGAGTAGGCGGCGCGCGATCAGGGCTCGCGCGTACGGCGCATGCCCCGTGCGTTATCGGCTTCCCTGCGGACGGAGCGGGACGGTAGAATCCATGGGATGTTTCCCAACGTGTGATGTGGAGGAGAAGATAATGTCGAATGTTCGCATGTTGCTCGCCGGCGTAGCGCTCGCGACGTTGGCGGCCCCGGCGCTTGCCGGGTTCAATGACAAGAACCCGATCACCGCCACGGTGACGGGCGCCACCCCGACCGGCTATCCGCGCACCATGGTCGAGGGCCTGAACGCGGTGGTGCGCGACGTCTATCCGGGCTCGTCGATCTCGTTCAAGCCGAACTCGCCCGGCGGCGGCGTGCTCTCGGTCTCGGAGGGCCAGGCGGACTTCACCGCGACCGCGACCGGCACCGAGATCAGGCTCGCCAACGAGGGCAAGTTCCCGTTCAAGGCGCCGCTGAAGGGCAAGTTCAGCATGGCGATGATGCTGTGGGAGTCCCAATACATCCACGTGATGATGACCAAGGCCTGGGCCGACGCGAACGGCATCCGCAGCTTCGCCGACATCGCCGCGAAGAAGCCGCGCATGCGGCTTGCGATCAACCGCCCGGACAACCCGCAGACCACCATCGGCGGCCCCTACGAGATGATGAAGGCGCACGGCTTCACCATCGACGACATCCAGAAGTGGGGCGGCAGCTACGTGCTCGGCAACAGCTCGATCGGCCTGGACGCGCTGCTGGACGACAAGGCCGACGTGTACATGAACATCCGCAGCCTGGGCGACTCGCTGATCAAGGACGTGGCGAGCAAGCGGCCGCTGCTGTGGATCGACGACGACCCCGCCAAGGTCAAGCAGGCCGCGGCCGCGTTCGACTTCGACGTGGCCATGATCCCCAAGGGCACCTATCCCTTCATGGAGAAGGACTATCCGACCATCCGGCAGTGGAACGCGCTGGTGGTCAGCGCGAAGACGCCCGACGAAGTGGTGTACAAGTACGTCAAGGCGGTTGCCGAGAACCAGGACCGCGTGCAGAAGATCGGCGGCTCGATCAAGGTCTTCACCACCGCGGGCATGGTGCACAACCCGGGCAATCTTCCCTTCCATCCGGGCGCGCTGCGCTACTACAAGGAAAAGGGGATGATCAAGTAGGTCCCCGGGATTCACTGCGGCATGGCTGAGCAGAACCTGTTGGCGGCGGACGCGGGTCCGCCGCGGCGCCGCCTCGTGCGGTACATTCTCGAGGGCAAGCGGCACCGCCCGGTCGGCGCCTGGTCGGTGCTCATCTCGGCCGGGTCGGTGGCCGCGGCGCTCTACGTGCTGTGGATCGGCGCGCTCGCGACGGTCACCGGCGGGCTCGCGCTCGACGCCGCCGCGGAGCTCCAGCAGCTCGGCCTGCCGCACGGCGTGCTCGAGACCTTCGGCACGTGGGCGCGCGCCTTCACCGCCAACTACCACCTCGACATATCGATCTTCATCGGGATCACCTTCCCGATCGCGTTCCTGACCACCACCGCGCACCGCGACCGCGGCAAGCTCGCCTGGACCGACATCGCGCTCGCCGCGATCTCCGTCGCGATCGCCGCGTACTACATCGTCTTCGACGCCAGGTTCCTCAACTGGAGCCGCGGCTTCTCGCAGCCCAGCACGGCCGACATCGTGGTCGGCTTCACGCTGGTCGTCATCGTGGTCGAGCTGTGCCGGCGCTGCACCGGCTGGGGCCTCACCACGCTCGTGATCGTGCTGCTCGGCTTCACTTTCTTCGGCCACCTCATGCCGGGTCCGCTCAAGCACGAGAACTTCAGCGTGCCGTATTTCATCGAAGAGATGACGGTCATGACCAGCGGCATCTACGGCTCGCCGCTCGAGGTCGCCGCCACCTACGCCTTCCTGTTCGTGCTGTTCGGCAACTTCTACGAGAAGTCGGGGGGCGGGGCGCTGTTCTTCGACGTGGCCGGCGCCGTGACCGGCCGCATGGCCGGCGGCGCCGCGAAGGCTTGCGTGACCGCGAGCGGCCTGTACGGCTCGATCTCGGGCAGCCCGACGGCCGACGTCGCCACCACCGGGCCGCTCACCATCCCGATCATGAAGAAGATGGGCATCCCGGCCGCGCGCGCCGGCGCGATCGAGGCGACCGCCTCGAGCGGCGGGGCGATGCTGCCGCCGGTGATGGGGGCGGTCGCCTTCATCATGTCCGACCTCACCGGCATCCCCTACGCGACCATCGCCAAGGCCTCGGTGCTGCCGGCGCTGCTGTATTACGCGGCGATCTACATCCTGGTCCACAACGAGGCGATCAGGAACAACGAGGCGCGCCTGCCCGAGGACCAGATCCTGCCGCTGCACATCGCAATCGCGCGCGGCTGGCGCCACCTGCTGCCGATCGGCGCGCTGGTCGCGCTGCTCATGCTGGGCTACACGCCGGTGTACGTGGCCGCGGGATCGACTGCGGCGGTGATCGTGCTCTCCTGGTTCAGTCGGGAATCCGCGATCGGGCCGCGGCGCTTCGTGCAGTGCTGCACCGACACCATCACCCAGGTCGTGCCGCTGGTGGGCGCGGTCGCGGGCGCGGGCGTGGTCATCGGCTGCATCGAGATCAGCGCGCTCGCGGGCAAGTTCACGCTGCTCATCACCTACCTCTCGGGCGGGATGCTCGTCCCGACGCTGATCCTCGCCGCGGTGTTCCTGATCCTGCTCGGCATGGGCATGCCCACGCCCGCGGTGTACATCATGGGCGCGGCGCTGCTCGCGCCGGTGCTGCGCCAGCACTTCAACCTGCCCGAGATGCAGGTGCACCTGTTCATGCTCTACTTCGCCTGCCTCTCGGCGATCACGCCGCCCGTCGCGGTGGCGAACTTCGCCGCGAGCGCGATCGCGGGCGTCAATCCCATGGCGCTCGGCGGCTACGCGGTGAAGCTCGCCGTGGGCGGCTTCGTGCTGCCGTTCTTCTTCCTGTTCAACCCGGGCCTGAACATGGAGGGCGGGATCGGCGCGATCGCCGTCGCGGTGGTCTTCGCATCGGCGATGGTCACTTTCGCCTCGTTCGCGCTGCAGGGATGCCTCGGGGCGCGCACGATCGCATGGCCGCTGCGCCTGCTGCTCGCCGCCTGCATGGTCGGCGCGATCGTCCCGAGGCCCGAGTTGCAGGCGGCGGCGGCGGTGCTCGGGGCGCTCGTGCTGGTCGCGGTGTGGCGGTTCGCGCCGCGGGAGGCGCTGGCGGAGCCGGCGCGCTAGCCGCACCGCCCGCAGCGACGGCGCGCGCTCCGCGCGGGCGCAGCGGAGACCTCGCGTAAATGCCATGTACGTGCACGGTTATTCGGAGAAGGAGAGCGTGCGCCTGGTCGACCAGGCGAGCACGCTCACCGAGCTGCTGCATTCGGACACGGCCTACCCCGCGGGCAGCCTCGTGCTCGAGGCGGGGTGCGGGGTCGGCGCGCAGACCGTCGCGCTCGCCGCCAACAGTCCGCAGGCGACCTTCGTCTCGATCGACCTCGCCGAGGATTCGCTCGCGCAGGCGCGGCTGCGCACCCGCGGCCTGCCGAACGTTCACCTGCAGCGCGCCGACATCTTCGCGCTGCCCTTCGCGCCGGAGCGCTTCGACCACGTGTTCGTCTGCTTCGTGCTGGAGCACCTGCGCGATCCGGCCGCGGCGCTCGCGCACCTGCGCCGCGTGCTCAAGCCCGGCGGCTCGATGACGGTGATCGAGGGCGACCACGGCTCGGCGTACTTCCATCCGGACAGCGAGGCCGCGCGCAGCGCGATCCGCTGCTTGGTCGAGCTGCAGCGCGAAGCGGGCGGGGATTCGCTCATCGGGCGCAGGCTCTATCCGCTGCTCGTCCGGGCCGGGCTGCGCGAAGTGCGCGTGTCCCCGCGCCTGGTCTACGCCGACGGCAGCCGGCCGCAGATGGCCGAGGGCTTCACGAGGAAGACCTTCACCGCGATGGTGGAGGGTGTCGCCCGACAGGCGCTCGGCCGCGGGATGATCGACGCGGCGACCTGGGACGCGGGCATCCGGGACCTGTACCGGACCGCGGAGCCCGACGGGACTTTCTGCTATACCTTTTTCAAGGCGGTGGGCACGTGCTGATTCGCCGAACACACTTGGTGCGCCCTTCGCGTCCCGAGGCGGCCTTGCCAAGCGGCGGACGGAGCGGGGATGGACGCTGAGCTGCGCCTGCTCGCGCTGCGCGAGGTGCCGCTCGCCGGGCTGCGGGTATTCCGGGTCGCGCTCGTTTCACTGACGCTGACGAATCCGAGCCTCGAGGACGCGAAGGCGAAGGCCGGGGCGCTGATCGGTGCCGAGCAGGCGCTAGAATGAACCCATGATGGCTTTGCTCCTCGATCCGCAGGCCTGGATCGCCTTCTTCACGCTGACGGCGCTCGAGCTGGTGCTCGGCATCGACAACGTGATCTTCATCTCCATCCTGGTGGACAAGCTGCCGAAGGAGCAGCGCGAACTCGCGCGGCGCGTCGGCCTGTTCCTCGCGATGTTCATGCGCATCGGGCTGCTGCTCGTGCTGTCCTGGCTCGTCGGCCTCACCGAGCCCCTGGTGAGCGTGCTGCGCCAGGAGATCTCCGGCCGCGACCTGATCCTGATCGCGGGCGGGCTGTTCCTGATCTGGAAGAGCACCAAGGAGGTCCACCAGCTGCTGGAAGGCGAGGAGGGCGGCGCCTCGGGCGCAGTGCGCGCCACGTTCGCCGCGGTGATCGTGCAGGTGGTCGTGATCGATATCGTGTTCTCGCTCGATTCGATCATCACCGCGGTGGGGATGGTCGACGAGATCGCCGTGATGGTGGCCGCGGTGGTCGCCTCGGTCGCGCTGATGATGGCCTTCGCCGCCCCGATCGGGCGCGTCGTGGCCGAGCATCCGACCCTCAAGATGCTCGCGCTGTCGTTCCTGTTCGTGGTCGGCGTGGCGCTGATCGCCGACGGCTTCGACCATCACGTGCCCAAGGGCTACATCTACTTCGCGATGGCGTTCTCGGTGTGCGTCGAGATGCTCAACCTGCGCCTGCGCAGGCGCGTTGCGCGGCCCGTGCACCTGCACGAGCCGTACGCGGCCTCAGAAGACGAGCGTGAGCGCGTTGCTCGTCGCGACCAGGGCGGATAGGCGGCCCGTTTCGATCCACTCGATCAAGGCGGCCACGGTGCGCACGGTCCCCTGCGGACACAGCACCACCGGCGCTGCCACAAGGGCGCCGGCCACCGGAACCGACCAGTTGAACCGCCAGCGGGAGATGCGCATGCTCGCCTCCGTCGATAGGCCTCGCTCTCCCCCGGATTCCGCCCTCCGTTGCGTTTGACCGCGCGAAGTCGGCAGGGTTCGCCGCGGAGCGTATTAGAGCGCCATCGGGTCGCGCGAATCGCCGCCGCCCAGGATGTCCTCCATGCGCGAGCGCACCGCGCCGAGGATCTTCGGATGCGTGAGGATATAGAAGCGCTCCTCGCGCACGGCATCGAGCACCGTCTGGGCGACCTCGGCCGCGCTGATCCTGCCCGAGCGCACGGCGCGCTTGAGCCCCTCCTCGAGCGCGAGGTCCCCGGCCGACTTTTCCCGCCCGGGGTCCGAGAGTTCTGCGGGCCGGTTGCGCGCGGAGTCGGCGATGCCGGTGGGCACGTAGGCCGGGCACAGCACCGAGCATTTCACGCGGGCCCCGCGCCGGGCTAGGTCGTGGTGCAGCGTCTCGGTGAGCGCGACCACAGCGTGCTTGGTGACGTTGTAGACGCCCATTCCTGGCGGGGAGATGAGGCCCGAGACCGAGGCGGTATTGACGATGTGGCCTTCGCCGCCTTCCTCCGCCGACTGCGCGAGCAGGATCGGCGTGAACACGCGCACGCCGTGGATCACGCCCCAGAGATTGACCCCGAGCGCCCACTGCCAGTCGGTGGCACTCGCCTCCCAAACCGCGCCGAGCGGCGACACGCCGGCGTTGTTGACGACCAGGTGCGCGGCGCCGAAGGCCTCGAGCGTCCTCGCCGCGAGCGCATCGACCTCCTCCGCCTTCGACACATCGGTGCGCACGCCGATCACCGCCGCGCCGGCGGCGCGCAGCTCGGACTCGGTGCGGGCGAGGTCGGCGGCGTTCACGTCGGCGAGCACGAGCTTCATGCCCTCGCGCGCGAAGCGCTCGGCCATGGCGCGGCCAAGGCCGCTCGCCGCACCGGTGATCACGGCGACGCGGCCGGTGAAGTTCTTCATGTCGATCGCCTCCGGGATGTGCGTATCCGGCATGCTAGCCGAACGCCGGACACCCCGCAGCCTGCCCGGAAACCCGCATGGACAGTGGATTTGCGGGCACACGCCCGCGCGTGCGTCGTTTGTGCGACGATTGCGGCCTTTGCGGGAACAGGACCAGCATGAGCGGAGCGCCGACTCGCCATCCCGTCGTCAACGCGTCGCTGTGGATGCTCGGCGCGCTCTCGTCGTTCACGGCCATGGCGATCGGCGGCCGCGAGCTGTCCGCCGAGATCGGCACCTTCGAGATCCTGTTCTTCCGCAGCCTGGTCGGCCTCGCCATCATCGGCGCGCTGCTGTCGAGGTACGGCTGGCGGCAGGTTTCGCTGCGGCGCTTCCCGCTGCACGTCGCGCGCAACGTCGCCCACTTCGGCGGCCAGTTCGGCTGGTTCTACGCAATCGCGCTGATCCCGCTGGCACAGGTGTTCGCCATCGAGTTCACCACGCCGATCTGGGCCGCGGGGCTCGCCGTGGTGCTGCTGGCAGAGCGCATGACACGGGCGCGCCTCGGCGCGATCGCGCTCGGCGTCGCCGGCATGCTGATCATCCTGCGTCCCGGGGGCGCCGCGGTCGGTCCGGGATCGCTCGCGGTGCTCGCCGCCGCGGCTTGCTACGCGCTCTCCCATGTGCTCACGCGCAAGCTCGCGCGGACCGAGACCGTGCTCGCCATCCTGTTCTACATGACCGTGATCCAGTTGCCGCTCGCGGTGCTGCCGATGCTCGCGCACTGGGTGACGCCGTCGCCCGCGCTGTGGCCCTGGGTCGCGGTGGTCGGCGTGACCGCGCTGACCGCGCACTATTGCTTCACGCGCGCGCTCAAGCTCGCCGACGTGACGGTGGTCGTGGCGATGGACTTCCTGCGCCTGCCGCTCGTCGCGGTGGCGGGTCTCGCGTTCTACGGGGAGAAGCTCAACTGGCTGGTGCTGGTCGGTGCGGCGGTGATGCTCGTCGGCAATTTCACCAACATCCTCGCCGAGCGCGCCCGGCCGCGTTGAACCGCGCTACGCGTTGACCGGCCGCGGCCGGCGGTCGGGGCCGATCGCGACGTAGGTGAGCGTGGCCTCGGTGACCTTCACGACCTCGATGTCGGCGGGATTGCGCTGCGCGTACACCTCGACGCTGACGGTGATGGAGGTGTTGCCCACGCGCACGACATCGGCGTAGAAGGACAGCACGTCGCCGATGAAGACCGGCTGCTTGAACAGGAACGCGTTCACCGCCACGGTGCCCACGCGGCCGCGCGCGCGCTGCGAGGCGATCACGCCGCCCGCGATGTCGACCTGCGCCATGATCCAGCCGCCGAAGATGTCGCCGTGCTGGTTCGCGTCGGCGGGCATCGGCACCACGCGCAGCGTCGGGGCGCGGTCTTCCGGCAGGCTCACTTTCGGGGAATCGGCCATGGTCCGGGGTCCTATCGCTGTGCGAGATAGTGTAGCGGCCCGCCCCTGAACGGCGCGAATCCGGTGCCGAAGATGAGCCCCGCGTCGGCGAGATCGGCGTCGGCGACGATGCCCTCGGCGACCACGGCCTGCGCTTCCTTCAGGTAGGGCCCGATCAGGCGCTCGACGAGCTGCGGGGTCACCGCGCCCGCCGCGCCCTTCTGCGGCTTGCCGCCCTGCCAGGCGTAGAAGCCGCGGCCGGTCTTCTTGCCCAGGTTTCCGGCGGCGACGAGATCGGCGAGCTTCTTCGGCGGTTCGGCCGCGCTCCCGGCGAGGGATTTGCCCGCGGCGATGCAGATGTCGAGGCCCACGGTGTCGGCGAGCTCGATCGGTCCCATGGGCATGCCGAACTGCGTCATCGCGGCGTCGAGCGTCTCGGGCGCGGTGCCCTCGTCGATCATCCGCAGCGCTTCGTTGAGGTAGGGTCCGAGGACGCGGTTGACGAGAAACCCGGGGGAGTCCTTGACGTGCAGCGGCAGCTTGTCGATCGAGCGCACGAAGGCGGCCGCGTTGTCCGCGGCCGCGCGGTCGGTATTGTCGCCCGAGACGATCTCGACCAGCTGCATCTGCGGTACCGGGTTGAAGAAATGGATGCCTACCAGCCGCGACGGATCCTTGAAGTTCGCGCTCACGTCGGCGAGCTTGAGGCTGGAGGTGTTGGTCGCGAGGATCGCGCCGGGTTTCGCCGCCGCTTCGAGCTTCGCGAACAGCGCGCGCTTCGCCTCGAGGTTCTCGAAGATCGCCTCGATGATCACGTCTGCCTGCCGCGCGCCGTCGCCGGCCACGTCGGGAATCAGCCGGTCGGAGGCGTCGCGCACGAGCCGGGCGTCGCGCAGCCGCCGCTTGAACAGCGCGTGCGCTCGCTTCATCCCCGGAGCGAGCGCCCGCGCGTCCCTGTCCTGCAGCGTGACCGTGAGCCCGCGCATCGCGCACCAGGCGGCGATGTCCCCGCCCATGACGCCCGCGCCCACCACGTGCACGCGCTTCGCCGCGAAGGCGGATTCCTTGCCGAGCGATTTCATCCGCTCCTGCAGTAAGAAGATGCGGATGAGGTTGCGCGCGGTCTCGCCCTCGGCGAGCGTCGCCACCGAGGCGGGGTCGCCCGGCGGCGGCGCGAACGGGTCGCCGTCGTATTTCTCCCACAGCTCGAGGATCGCGTACGGGGCGGGGTAGTGCTCGCGCCGCGCCTTTGCGGCGAGCTGCTTGCGCGCCGTTCGCGCGACGAGCGGGCGCAACAGGGGCGTGTTCATCATCGATTGCAGGAACGGCAGACGGCGCGGCGCGGGCGCCTCGAGCGCGATGATGCGCGCGCTCGAGTCCATGACGCGCGGCGGGACGCTCGCGTCCACCAGGCCCATGCTCTTCGCGCGGCGCGCGTCGACGCTCCTGCCGGTCATCAGCATGTCGAGCGCGGCGGTCGGGCCGACCACGCGCGGCAGGCGCTTCACGCCGCCCCAGCCCGGCAGGATGCCGAGCATCACCTCGGGGAGCGCGAAGCGCGTACCGGGCTGGTCGACGGCGATGCGGTAGCGGCAGGCGAGCGCGAGCTCCAGGCCCCCGCCCATGCAGAAGCCGTTCACGAGCGCGACGCTGGGAAAG
>Ga0082335_1008984_pt1 | contig 11021 bp, 6 predicted proteins | sample Subgrocontami58m_FD_72375 | JGI IMG/M metagenome (GOLD analysis project Ga0082335, IMG submission 72375) | Subsurface groundwater microbial communities from S. Glens Falls, New York, USA - GMW37 contaminated, 5.8 m (SPADES assembly) (version 2) ... | reverse complement strand
TCTTAATAATGGCTTGCTGTCTACCCTTCTTTTACACCAGGATAGTTTCGTCAAAAGAAAAGATAAAGAAGAATTTTATATTTATTCTCGTCCTTGGCGGTATCGCGATGCTTTCAAATACGCTTTACAATCTAGCTTTGCAACTGACCACGGTCGCGAACACTCAAATCATTTTATATTTGTGCGTCTTTTGGGGTATTTTGTTCGGCTCACTGTTTTTAAACGAAAAGTCCTCAACAAGAAAAATTGTTTATACCGGCATAGCCTTTCTTGGAATTTGTGTGGCGATTCTAAAAAACGATGCAGGTATCGCCATTTCGCTTGGTATCGGTGAATTACTTGCCCTTGCCGTAAGTTTCCTTCTCTCAATGGATGCGATTATTTCAAGAAAGATAAGGCAGGTGAGTATTTTCGCCAGAATGCTTCTTATCTACGCCGTCATGGCGTTGCTGACATTTGTTATTATTTTTTACACGCACAGCATCGCATATTTCTACAATTTTCTTTCTTATCCGTTCGTCGTGTATTCTCTGGCGCTTGCGGCGACATCAGGTATCCTCGGGAAAGGGTTGACCTATTTAGGAATTAACTATGTTCCCGCATCAATCGCGCTCGTGCTCATGCTCTTAGAGCCAATCGCTCAAATGATGACCGCGTATCTCATAGCGGATGAAAAACTATCCTTCCTTAGCATGGCCGGAATTTTCATCGTTTTTGCAATGGTCTTTTTAATCTCAAAGAAGAAAACAGAAGTGGTGGCTTCCGTGTAGATATAAGGGTTTACGAAATCCTTAATTTTTTTGAGCGGGCGCGGCGATGGCGGGAGAGGGAGAAGCGGTGCGCCTCGGCATTCGCGAGGACGGCGTCTGCCTCGCTCACGCCCGCCGCCCTTGCGGCGATGACCTCGCGCGGGCGGTGCCGCTCGTCTTTCACTATCGCAGCGACCGGAATACTCATGCCTGCTTCTTTCAGCACTGCCTCTGCCGCTTTCTTCTGCGTGCGTCCGCCGTCCACCACGATTACCTTCGGGAACGGCCACTCCGGGTGACCGAGTCGGCGCGAGAGCACTTCCTTCAGTGACGCAATGTCGTCATTCTTCTGTACACCTCGTATACGAAATGTGCGATATTCTTTTTTCACCGGCGCGCCGTCCACCACGACCGTCATCACGCCGATAGCATTCGTGCCCGCCAGATGCGCCGTATCATACGCCTCTATCCGGTATCCCCGACTTGTCACGGTCGCTACATCTTGGGGATACCGGTCAGTATCCTTGATGAGCGAGACGTCCTGGATGTGGTCGAGCGCGAAGAGTTCGCGCCTCGCGGTGGCCGCGTCCTCGAAGCGTTCCTCGCGCGCCGCCGCCTTCATTTCGCGCTCGAGCAGGCGGCGCAACTCCTTCCCGCGGCCGGAGAGAAAGAGCGCGACCTTGCGGATGGTACGGCGATACTCCTTCTCGTCATACGCACGCGGATACTGCCCTATCTGGGTGTTGAATTCTATGTTCGCCACTTGGTGTTTACTCTTCGCCCCGACGGGTCTTGGTGTGTCGAAGAACGGGAAGATGCGCCGGATGAGCCGCAGGCCTTCGCGCAGCTGCGCCCCGGAGGGAAAGGGTCCATATATCGCCCGCAAGGCGACGCCCTGCGATTTGCGACTTTTGAAATCCAGGTCCTTGCCGCGCACGACGAGCACGCGCGGAATGTCTTCTTTCGTTATCACCGCATAGAGAAATGTCTTATCGTCCTTGCCGTCCACATTCGCTTTCGGCAGATACTTCTTGATAAGCGCGGCCTCGCGCACGAGCGCTTCGAGCACGGTCGGCGTCGGCTCGAAGGCGATGCGGTCGGCCTTGGTCACCATATCAACGACGCGGGGCCCTCGTGTCGCGATGAGGTCATCGTCGAAGTAGGAGCGCACCCGGTCGCGTAAGCTCGTCGCCTTGCCCACGTACAGCACTTTCCTCCCCTGCTTGAAGAGATACACCCCCGGCACATCCGGCAAGTTGAATGTATGTAGTCCGCTTCGTTGCATACCTAGCTCGCCAGAGGTCGATTGCGATACGTGTAAAGGTGGAGCGGAATCTGTATGATAAGAAATACAATCGCGAATATGAAAAACGAAGGTTGGTAGCCGAAGCGTTCTATGGAGAGACCAATCGCGGCGACAGCGCACATTGAGATAACGTTCTGTATTTGATTCCCGGCAGAAAGAAGTGTGGCCTTGAATGTATGATTTCGAATAACATCAAGCTGGTACCCGGTATCCACCTGACTTAATCCATACCTAAGAGCATTATCCAAGACGAACACGACCACTACCACCCAAGGATTAGAGACAAGACCAAGAATGAGAAACAATCCTCCGTACATAAGGATTTGCACTCGCTGGAAGGAGTACACGTCTCCGATCAGGCGATGCAGCTTGCCACTGTAGGCGAGAAGCAGCGCGGCGAGAGCGCGCCCGGTACCGAAAAATATCCCGAACCATATGACAGGGATACCGAGCAGGAGCTGATATGGGCCGCGGAATCCATCTACGGCAAAGATGAGGGCGCTGACGACACCAGAGAAAGTCGCGATACGAAAAAACCGCAGAGCAAGACCCTGGCGGATGACTTCAAGAAACTTGGTCTCGCTCACTTCTGCAGCATGCTCGGGATTCACTGCCGGGCGAACGAGCGAAAGGGCCATGACAAGACCCACTACATCAAGACCGAGCATGATGATAAATGGAATCTTATAACTTATGCTGACAGAAAATGGCACAATAGCCGCCATAATCGCCGGGATGAAAAAACCGATAGAACTGACCTTCCCCATGACCGCGGTGTACTCATCGTCGCGACCGAGTCCACGCAACGTTTCGTGCATGAAGGCACTTCCTACTCCACTCAAGAAGGCAAATCCCATGCTCATCAGGATAGAGCCGATGATAAGCCACCATACGTTCGTGGCAAAAAGGAAGAAGAAAGTCGAAAAGAATATAATGCCTCGCGACAGTACGATTGCGTCCTTGTGACCGATCTTGTCCGCCAGGTAGCTGCTCGGTATGTCGAAAATAAATGATGCACCGTTCCCCGCAAGCAGGAAGATACCTATCCAAAAGGGAGTTACGCCGGGAATCGTGAGGTAGTACACACCGAGAATGGCGATGAACACTCGCTTGTTCGTGACAAGCAGCACGGCATATTTCCAGATGTTCGATTGGAGTGCTACAGAGGACATACGCATCAGGGTATCACGCGATTACGCCTTCTTACGCTTATGAAGATGCTTCGCTAGATACTCGCCGGTATAGGAGCCCTTGGTGTCGGCGACTTCTTCGGGGGTGCCCTTGGCGATGACCCTGCCGCCGCCCGCGCCGCCTTCGGGGCCGAAGTCGATGAGATAGTCCGCGCTCTTCACCACGTCGAGGTTGTGCTCGATGACGACGACCGTGTTGCCGCGCCGCACGAGCTCCTGGAGAATCTCGATGAGCTTCTTCACGTCCTCATAGTGGAGGCCGACGGTCGGCTCGTCGAGGAGATAGATGGTCTTCATCGGCATCGAGCGATAGAGCTCGCTCGCTATCTTCACCCGCTGCGCCTCGCCGCCGGAGAGCGTCGTCGCGCTCTGGCCGAGCGTAAGGTACTGGAGCCCGGTCGAGTTCAAACTCATCAGGCGGTCGTTGATAGCCGGAATATCGCCGAAGAACTTCTCCGCCTCCTCGATGGTCATCTGGAGCACTTCATAAATATTCTTGCCGCGGAAGGTGACCTCGAGCGTCTCTTTCATGAATCGCTTCCCCTCGCAGACGTCGCAGGTGACGTAGACCGTCGGGAGGAAGTGCATCTCCACCGCGATGGAGCCGTTACCCTGACAGGCCTCGCAGCGGCCGCCAGGCACGTTGAAGGAGAAGCGGCCCGGCTTCCAGCCGCGCGCCCGCGCCTCGGCCGTGGCGGCGAAGAGGTCGCGGATATGGGTGAAAGCGCCGGTGTAGGTCGCGGGATTAGAGCGCGGCGTGCGGCCGATGGGCGACTGGTCGATGAGGACCGCGCGGCCGACATATTCAGTGCCGGTCATCGAGGCGACGTGCTCGAGCTTGGCCTCGCGGCGCGCAAAGCGCGCCGCGATGTTGCGGTGCAGGATGTCGTAGAGGAAGGTCGACTTCCCGCTCCCCGAGACGCCCGTGATGCAGACGAGCTTACCCAAAGGCACATCGATATTCTGATTCACGAGATTATGCAGCGTCGCGCCGCGCACCTTGAGCCACCCGCGTTCGGCCGTGCGCCGCTCCTCGGGCACGGGAATCTCTTTTTCTTGGCGCAGATACGAGAGCGTCATAGAATCGCTTTCATTCTTCTTCGCGGTCAGGAGGTCGTCGAGCCAGCCAGCCGCGACGACATTGCCGCCGTGGACACCCGCGCCCGGACCAATATCCACAATGTAGTCGGAGGAGAAGATAGTCTCTTCGTCGTGCTCGACGACAATGATGGTGTTCCCGAGCTCTTTCAGCGTCAGCAGCGTCGAGATCAGGCGGTCGTTGTCGCGCTGGTGGAGCCCGATGGTCGGCTCGTCGAGCACATAGAGCGCGCCGGTCAGCCCACTTCCCAGCTGCGAGGCAAGACGTATTCTCTGTGCCTCGCCGCCGGAGAGGGTCGCCGCGGAGCGGTTGAGAGTGAGGTAATCGAGGCCCACATTAAGCATAAACGTCAGTCGGCTTTCTATTTCTTTCAAAATGGGTGCGGCGATATCGAACTTCATTTCAGAAAGCTCAATAGAATCGACGAACTCTTTTGCTTCTCGTATCGACATATTCGTGAAGTCCACAATGTTCACTCCGAGCATATTTTTCTGCTTATTGCCTACTGCTTTCTGCTTGCTATTTATGTACACGCGCAGTGCCTCGGGGCGCAGACGCTTCCCCTCGCAGACCGGACATATCTCTTCGGAGAAGAGCGACTCGGTACCGAGGCCGTGACAATGTGGACACGCGCCGTAGGGCGAGTTGAAGGAGAAGAGACGCGGCTCCACTTCCGGGAACGACGCGCCATCGTCCGGGCAGATGAACTTGGACGAGAGCACTTCTACCGTGCCGTCGGCGTGCCGTATCTTCACCAGGCCGTCCGCCTGCTTGAGCGCGAGCTCCAGCGCCTCGGAGAGGCGCTCGCGCGCGGCGGAGGTCGAACGCACGAATTCGGAGACGAAGATGGAGTCCACGACGGCGTCGATGCTGTGCTGCTTATTACGCTCCATAACTATCTTCTCGCGGAGCGAGTGCACCTTTCCATCTACCACTACCCTCTCATATCCCTTGCCGAGGAGGTCATAGAGCAGCTGATAATATTCTCCCTTGCGCCCCACGACGACCGGCGCATGGATAGTAATTGCGCGCTTATCAACTGCCACACCGAGCACTTCGGGCCCCTGCTTACTGCTCCTGCTCACTGCCTCTACTCGCTGAAAGACGAGTTTAATCATTTCTTCTTTTGAAAGGCGGACGATGGGTACGTCGTGGTGGATACAGTACGGCTGGCCTGCGCGCGCGTAGAGCACGCGCAGATAGTCATAAATCTCCGTCACGGTGGCGACGGTGGAGCGCGGATTATTGGAGCGGCTCTTCTGGTCTATAGAAATGGCCGGCGACAATCCTGATATCTCGTCCACATCCGGCTTCGCCATCTGGTTGAGGAACTGACGCGCGTAGGCAGAGAGGGACTCCACATAGCGCCGCTGACCTTCTGCAAAAATCGTATCAAAAGCGAGTGAGCTTTTCCCCGAGCCCGAGAGTCCCGTGATAACCGTCATCGCGCCCCGCGGCATCTCCACGTCAATATTCTTCAAGTTATGAGTGCGCGCACCCTTCACGCGGAGCCAGTCGCTCCCGTGCTTGTGCTTATGTTCTTCTTTAGCTGTTTGTTTTTGGGGTTTTGGCATTGAGAACTCCTGCCCGTGGCGGGGCAGGTACAGAGTAAGTATAGCACCACGAGTTAGATGCGAGAAGCTGGGGAGAGTATACTGGTCTCAATGGCCCGTAGCAGGAAATCCAAAGAAAAGATCTCTCTATTTGAACACGCTATTCAGGACTTTCAAAATGATGTTGAGGGGTTAATTTTCGCATTCCCGATAACAGTGCGCCCGCTCATAAAGAAGGCCTTGAAGGCATCTCAGAATTTTAAAGCATTTGAAAAAACCGCCATTAAGGGCACAAAAACAGGCTTTTTAATTAAATCTTCGCGCATCTCGGAATTCGAAAAACTCCACCACCAATCACAAGTCCAATGGGGTGCACTGAACTCCGTCTCTCAAAGCTTATTAATTTCTCTGATTAGTCACTTTGATCATTTTTTGGGGAAAATGGTGGAGCTATCTTTCAGGCAAGTTCCCGAATTGCTAAATGGGACTGAAAAGAAAATTAGTGTCGTTGAAATTCTAGAGATTGATAACCTTACAAATGCTCGGGATTTCCTGATACGTAGAGAAGTGGACTCGCTTTTACATGAAAATCGATGGAACTGTATCAAATGGCTCGAAGAGAAGTTAAAGGTCGATTTTAAAATTGATGAAGATTTAATGCGCGGCTTAGTAGAAGCGGCAGAGAGAAGAAACCTTTTTGTTCATTCGGGTGCCATAGTTACGAAAGATTATATAGCAACCTGTAAGAAATTCGGTGTTCCTCTAGACCCTACTCTAAAAGTGGGTGCCGAAATTAGAATAGATCCTAAACACTTTTACGAATCCGCAGCCATCGTTTTTAATATTGGAGTTCAAATGGGACATGTTGTTTGGAGGAAATTGGTTCCAAAAGAAATGGAGATTTCTGATATAAGTATAATCAATTTGAGCTCCGATTTGCTTAAGGAACAAAAAAATAAGCGGGCATTGAGACTTTTAAACTTTGCCACTGGACTCTCTGATTTTTTTGATGATAAATCAAAACTTATTATGATAATTAATAAAGCTCTGGCGCTCAAACAGAGTAAAAAAATAAAAGAAGCGCACGATCTTATTGCTAAACATTCATGGTCTCATTGCGACAACGACCTAAAAATTGCAGTTGCAATGTTGCTGGGAAATAAGAAGGATGTTCTTAGTTTCATGGAAAAAATTGGTCCGGATAGAGAAATGAGCTGGGCCTATGGTGAGTGGCCACTGTTTTCAAAATTCAATAAGACGCCGGCCTTTAAAAAAGCTTACTCTAAAATTTATAAGAAACCTTTTGTGATAGAAAAAGACAGAAAAAAAGATAGAAAAAGGGGCTTTAAAATTTAAAATTTACACGCCGCTAAGCGGTTTGCGGGTGCGGGGTTTGCGAGCGCGGGGACCCGTGCCTTCCAATTTATAAATTTCGTCGCGGATGAGGGCGGCGGTCTCGAAGTCGAGCTGCTCCACCGCCTCCGCCATCTCTTCCCTCTTCCTCTTAATAAACTCCTTCGGGTCGTCTTTGTATGCGAGCGTGTCGAGCACCAGGAGCTCGTCGATGGTCCGCTGGTGCTCCGTACGCATTGAAGCCGCGATGTCGTGTATCTCCTTCTTGATGGTCTGCGGCGTGATGTCGTGCGCGGTGTTATAGGCGAGCTGTTTCTCCCGGCGGCGGTTGGTCTCGCCGATGGCGCGCTCCAAGGAGCCGGTCATTACGTCGGCGTAGAGGATGACGCGACCGAGCACGTTGCGTGCCGCGCGGCCGATGGTCTGAATAAGCGACGTGTCGCTGCGCAGGAATCCTTCTTTGTCGGCATCGAGGATACCCACAAGCTCCACCTCGGGCAGGTCGAGTCCCTCGCGCAGGAGATTCACGCCGACGAGGATATCGAAGCCGCCTTGGCGGAACTTGGTGAGGATGTCGATGCGGTCGATGGTCTTCACGTCGGAGTGGAGATATTCGGCCTTGATGCCCTTCTCGCGCAGGAAGGCGGCGAGATCTTCTGCCATCTGCTTGGTCAGCGTCGTCGCGAGCGCACGACCGCCGCCCTTTATAGTCTTCTCGGCTTCAGTAATGAAATCCGCAATTTGCCCCCGATACTCAGGAGTGAAGGACACGGCGTGTAGTTCAGAGTTGAATGACACGCCGTGTCCTTCAGGAACAGCCGCGCCTTCGGAGACGGGACGGACCGTGAGTTCGGGGTCGATGAGACCGGTCGGGCGGATGACTTGTTCAACTATTTGCTCTGAATGCGCCTTCTCATACGGCCCCGGCGTCGCGCTCGTGTAGAGTACCTGCCCAGTGCGCTCCTCGAACTCCTCGAAGCGGAGCGGGCGGTTGTCACGTGCCGAGGGCAGGCGGAAGCCGTACTCGACGAGCACGTCCTTGCGTGACTTGTCGCCCGCGTACATGCCGCCGATCTGCGGGACGGTGACGTGCGACTCGTCGATGACGGTGAGGAAGTCTGCCGAGCCGTCTTTCTTATGGGGGAAGTAGGAGAGGAGCGTGTGCGGCGGCTCGCCCGCCTTACGTCCGTCGAAGTGGCGAGAATAATTCTCGATGCCGCTCGTATAGCCGAGCTCGCGGATAAGCGCCAGGTCGTGGAGCGTGCGGCGCTTCAGCCGCTCGGCCTCAAGCGGTTTCTCCTCTCTCTTAAACTTGGCTAGCTGCTCCTCGAGCTCGAGCTTGATGTCCTCGATAGCGCGATCGCGCTCATCCTCACTCGTGATGAAGTGCTTGGCCGGGAAGACGAACACGGACGAGGGCTCCCGCATCAATGCGCGCGAGACCGGGTCGAGTTGATGAATGGAAGCAACAACGTCACCATCGAAGGTGACGCGATAGATGGCGCGCTCGTTGACCGGCATAAACTCGAGCGAATTGCCGATGGCGCGCAGCTGGCCCGGATTGAGGTCGGCGTTCGTCCGTTCAAAATAAATCCCAACCAGCTTCCGTATTAATCCTCCCCTGCCTCCTGCTACTGCCTCCTGCTCCTGTATTTTGACGTGCACCTTCTCATATTCCGCGGGCGAGCCGAGGCCGTAGATGGCGGAGACCGAGGCGACGATGATGACATCTTTACGGGTGAGCAGGGCCTGCGTCGCCGCGTGACGCAGGCGGTCTATCTCGGCATTTATCATTGCCTCTTTCTCTATATAAGTATCAGAGTGCGCGATATACGCCTCCGGCTGGTAGTAGTCGTAGTAGGAGACGAAGTAGTGCACCGCATTTTCAGGAAAAAATTCTCTGTATTCTTGTGCGAGCTGGGCCGCGAGCGTCTTGTTGTGCGCGAGCACGAGGGTCGGCTTGTCATGCGCCGCGATGACGTTCGCTACGGTAAAGGTCTTGCCCGAACCCGTCACGCCGAAGAGAGTCTGGTGTTGCAGGCCTTTCTTGAGTCCTTCCTCAAGTTTCTGTATCGCAGAGGGCTGGTCGCCCGCCGGCGCCCAGGGTGTGTGGAGTTTGAAGTTAGTCATATCTTGACATCGGAACCTTAAACTATACTATGCGTGGAGATATACCGCCAGCAGCACATCCATCAATCAGTCGGAAGGAGTTCGTATGACCACCATCGTATGGCGTCGTCGCCGTGAGCAGTCACCGATCGCCCCCGCAATCCGCGCAGCAAGGAAAGTGGGAGAAAGCAAGCTCGCCGGCGCGCGGAGATTCCTGGCCGCAAAGGAACAGAAGGAAAACAAGTTGAACGCCGCCGCAATCAGACGCCACGCCAAGAGACACGGACTGGAACTTGAGTACCACGATGCTCCGTGGACCTTCTCCGCCCACAGCGGCGAGAGGATCGCGTTGCCGGCCGGCTACTTCGCGGTAGTGGATGGGATATTCGAGCAGATCGTCGTCGAGTACAGGTAACCGACGCGATATCGAACCCAGGGGGCCAATCGGCCCCTTTCTTTTTTACTCTATTCTACCATTCGCGCGAATTAGAGAAGAGATTATCCGTAGTACTGTCGTGTAAAATCTTCGCGATAGATATCAAAACGTCCATCGAGGATTGCCTGGCGCGCGCCAGAGACGAGGTCGAGGATGAATTTCACATTATGCATAGAAGCGATGATGGCACCGAGCATCTCGCCGCTCCGCAGTAGGTGCGATACATACGCACGCGTAAATTCTGAACCTTCTGAAATCGGCGTGAAGTCGTTACGATACTTTTCGTTCTTTAAATGAATGAGGCCGTGCGCAGTGTAGATGGAGCCGTGACGACCGAGGCGCGTGGCGGCGACACAGTCGAAGAGGTCGACGCCCGCGGCGATGCTCGCGAGCATGTCGGCGGGTTCACCGATGCCGAGGCCGTGCACGGGCATAGTTTCTGGCAACTCTTTCAACATCGCAAGTGCCGATTCGAGCGAGTCGTCGCCATACTTCTTACTGAACGAGCCGCCGAGGCCGAACCCGTCAAAGCCCATCTCTGCAATCGTCTTTGCGCTCTCGCGGCGCAGGTCGTCGAACTGGCCTCCCTGTGCGATGCCAAAAATTGCTTGTTTTTTATTCGCCTCGATGTTTTGCCGATGCGCTTTGAGCGAGCGCTCCGCCCAGCGATGCGTGCGCTCCATCGCCTCTTTCTGGTATGCATACGGCTCGGTCGGCGCGGTGCATTCGTCAAAGGCGAAGAAGATGTCCGCGCCAAGCGCGTGCTGTATCTCGACCGAGCGTTCGGGTGTGAAGCGATGCAGTGAGCCGTCCTGATGCGAGGTGAAGGAGACTCCCTCGTCGTCGATGATGGCGAGCTGACCGTGCTGACTCGCCACCTCCTCGTCATACACGGCGATTTGGTCCTCCTTCTCCGTGACCTCGCCGACCGCGCCTGCCGTTCTTGTAAATTTCGATACCTTTTTGCCAAATCCGGCTCCGAGTGAGAAGACCTGGAAGCCGCCCGAGTCGGTGATGGTCGGCTTGCCCCGCGTAGCCTTGGCGGAGTGGGGGCCCTCCTCTACCCAGCCCATGAACTTCCCGAGTCCGCCAGCGTCTTTCACAATTTTCTCGCCCGGCTGCAGGTAGAGGTGATACGTGTTCGCGAGCACGACCTCGGCGCCGAGCGCTTTCAACTGTTCGGGCAGGATGCCCTTCACACTCCCTTTCGTCCCCACCGGCGCGAA
>Ga0082335_1008982_pt1 | contig 11024 bp, 10 predicted proteins | sample Subgrocontami58m_FD_72375 | JGI IMG/M metagenome (GOLD analysis project Ga0082335, IMG submission 72375) | Subsurface groundwater microbial communities from S. Glens Falls, New York, USA - GMW37 contaminated, 5.8 m (SPADES assembly) (version 2) ... | reverse complement strand
CCCTGGGGGACAACCTCCCCCCGTTTCTCGAGCGGTACGCGGTGGTTCCCGCCAGGCTCCTCGGCGGCGGTGCCCTTTCCGTCCGGGAGCTGCTCACGCCCGTAACGGCGACGTTTCTCCACGGCGGGTGGATGCACCTGCTGGGGAACATGCTCTACCTCTACATCTTCGGGGACAACGTGGAGGACACCCTCGGTCACGGCAGGTACCTTCTGTTCTACATCGCGTGCGGGGCGGCGTCCTTCGCTGTGCAGATCGGCTTCCAGCCCGGCTCCGCGGTGCCCAACCTCGGCGCCTCCGGCGCGATCGCCGGCGTCCTCGGCGCCTACTTTCTCCTCTTCCCGCGGGCGCGCGTGGTGACGCTCCTGCCGCTGTTCATCTTCTTCACGACGGTCGAGATCCCGGCGGTCGTCTTCCTCGGCCTTTGGTTCCTGCTGCAGTTCCTGAGCGGCACCGTTTCCCTCGGACAACCGGCCGCGACGGGCGGCGTCGCCTGGTGGGCGCACGTCGGCGGATTCGTCGCGGGGGTTGTCTTCCTGAAGGTGTTCTCGATCCGGAGACGGGGAAGGGCGGACATGTGACGGTCGGCACACCGATATTGTTGTGGCCTAACATCGGGATTCAGGTCAGAGGGACGACAAGTCGACGGATCGAGCGGGGGTGGGGTGGATGCTCCGGCCTCCCGGGTTCCTACGCGGCCTTCCTCCCGAGATGCAGGCCAATCGGCCTCTCCCCGAAAGCCGTTTCCAGCCCATCGACCAGGACCTTGAATCCTCCGTAGACCATTCGCTTGACGTCGAACGGCATCGATTCCGGATCGCACATTTCGGCGATTCGCGGATCCTTCATCACCTTTTCGTTGACGCGATCCCGGTGGGAGCGGGATTTGTACACGATATAGGAAAACACCACCGTCTCGCCGGGTTTGACTTTAAATTGATGCGGGAACGGGACGCCCATCTTTACGTCGAGATCGTCGCCCGCGCACTCCTTGTAGTCGAGCGCACCGAATTCCCGCCAGATCTTCCCCGCCTTTTTCGCCATGCGCACGTAGGCCGGAAGATTTTTCCTCGGTACGGCCAGAACGAATCCATCGACGTATTTCATATAATAGTTCCTCCTTCGGTGCGGCGCCGGACCGTCATGCGATATTTTTCGACCGCCGCCGCTCGCTATGGCCGGCGCATCCACCCGTATTCCCATTCGATTCTCAGTCAAAGGCTGGAGTTGCGACGGAAGGGGAGATTCGAGGTGGCGGAAATCCGCCGGTCCCCGCGGCGATCCGCGGCGCGCCCGATGCATTAAAATAATTTGAAAGAAATCCCGAAAAGCCTGCGGAAGAAGATGCACCGCCTCATCGAGGAGGTGAAGGCGGCGTAGTCGGGATTGCGAACGGTTTCAATCCTCAGGGCGGCAGCGCGTTTTTCAGGGCCTCCAGTTCCGGTTCGCCCGGCCCTAGCGGCAGCACGACTCTGCCGCGACGCACCGCCGAGCGGCATGCCGCCATCATGATTTCAAAGCCCTTCAGGGCGCTCTCGCCGTTGCAGGGGTGAACCTTGGCGGGATCGTCGAGCCAGGCGGCGATGTCCTGGACATAAGGCGGCATGTCGTGAACGTAATCCATGCAGCCGGGACCGGAAATCACTCCGTGCGAGTCTTGCGTGACGGCGCGCCATCCTCCGCCCGTCAAGACCTCGGCGAATCCGTGCGTGCCTTGCGCGCCGATGCGGCACTTGCGCCACCAATACTCCACTTCCGGCACGTCGGGTGCTCCGTCGCCGCATTCGATGACGCCGCGAACCCCGTTGTCGAAATGAACCAGGGCGGCGATATGATCGGGTGAAGCATGCACGTCCGCGAACTTCTCCCGGCCGGCGGCCTGGCCCATCACCCATTCCGCTTCCGCATGGCCGTTGTACCAGCGGACATACTCGATGAGGTGCGTCATCATGTGCATCATCCATCCCGTGGCGTGTCCGTAGACGGTATGAATCCGGCCGATGGCCCCGCTCGCGATGATCTCCTTCACCTTCCGGTAATGCTCCCCGTAACGGTGCTGATGGCTGACGACGGATTTGACCCCGGCCTCGCGCAGCAGCTTGTCGATCTCCAGCGCTTCGTTGGTGGAGGCGGCCATCGGCTTTTCGTACGCAATAAGCTTCACGCCGGCTTCCACTCCTGCGCGGACCAGCGGGAGCCTGACCTGCGGCGGCGTGCAAAACGCGAAGATGTCGGGCCTGGTCTCGGCCAGAACCCGGGCGACGTCCGTGCCTGCACGGGCTTCCGGGAACTTTTGCCTGGCGGTCTCCAGCCGTTCGGGGGTCCGATTGCACAACCCGACGACGCGGAAGCGTGGATTGCCGGCGAATGCCTCGGCGTGATGCATCCCCCGCTTGCCCAGGCCCGTCACGGTCACGGTGTACGTTGCGGAAGCGACGCTCATGCACTCTTCCTGGCGTGCTTCCATGCGCAGCAGGCGTCAATGACGTAGTCGATCTCGGTCTCCGTCAGTTCCGGGTACATGGGCAGGGATATCACGCTGGCCGCGGATCTTTCGGTCAGCGGCAAGCGGACATTCAGGTCCGCCGCCTTCCCCCATGGATAGCCTTCCTGCTGGTGAATGGCGATCGGGTAATGGACCTTGGCGTCGATTCCCGCATCGTTCAGGTAGCTGAGTACATCGTCCCGCCCCGGCGTCTCGATCACGTAGAGGTGATAAACGTGCCGGTAGCCGGGTATTTCGAAGGGGAGCTTGAACCCCGTCTTATCCAGGCCGGCATTGTACCTGGCGGCGATCTCGCGCCTCCTCTCGCTCCAGACGGGTAGTTGTTTAAGCTTTACCCCGAGAATCGCGGCGTGCAAATCGTCGAGGCGGCTGTTGTACCCCATGCTGTGATGGGAGCGCTTGGCCGAGCCGTGGTTGCGCAACGCCCGGATGCGGGAGGCGATGTCCTCCCGGTTCGTGATGACGGCGCCGCCGTCGCCGAACGTGCCAAGGTTCTTCTGGGTGATGAAGCTGGCGCAGACGGCGTCGCTCAACTCGCCCGCGGCGAACCCGTCGCCGCGCGCGCCGATCGCCTGGGCGCAATCTTCGACGACGTGCAGACCATGGCGCTTCGCGATCTTCGATATCGCCCGCATGTCCGCCATCTGGCCGTAGAGATGGACCGGCACGAGGGCCTTGGTTCTGGGCGTGATCGCCGCCTCGATCCGGCCGGGATCGATATTGCAGGTGTACGGATCGATCTCCACGAAGACGACCTTGGCGCCCGTGAACCAGATCGCCTCGGCCGTCGCGAAGAAGGTATTCGCCGTCGTGATCACCTCGTCGCCCGGGCCTATCCCCAATGCCAGGAACGTAAGCCAAAGGGCGTCGGTGCCGGAGTTGACGCCGACGGCATGCTTCATCTCGTGGAAGGAAGCCAATTCCCGCTCGAAGCGCGCAAGCGCGGGCCCCAACACGTACTCGCCGCTCTCGAGCACGCTGTGAATTGCCGCATCCAGTTCCGCTTTCAGGTCGTGGTACTGCCGGACATGCCCGTAAAATCCGACTTTCATGGCTGTCTCCTTCCGTCGCGGAGATCCGTTGAATTAGAGTGAGCAAGGCGGCCCCATGGTTTCCTGCCTCCCGTCAGTTCCCGAATGTCGGCGGCTTGCGCCGTCCCCCCGCAAAAGGCAGTACACTAAAAATTGGTCCCCGGATAATGCCGACATCGGGGGAGGGCGAGGGGGAGGGCGATGGAGCGCATTCCCGCAATCCTCATCGCGCGCACGACCCTGGCAAGGAAGCCGGAATAATGTGCGGCATCGTCGGTTACACCGGTCCGAACCAGTGCGTGCAGATCCTGCTGTCCGGACTGGGAAAACTGGAGTACCGCGGGTACGACTCGGCGGGTGTCGCCGTCCTGGACGGCGGACGGATCGACATACGCAAGAGCGAGGGGAAGCTCACGCGCCTGCTGGACCTGGTCGCCCGGGAGCCCATAGCGGGAACCTGCGGCGTGGGGCATACGCGGTGGGCGACCCACGGACGTCCCTCCGACATTAATGCCCACCCCCACCAGGCCGGGGCCGTGGCGGTTGTCCACAACGGGATCGTCGAGAACCACCGGACCCTCAAGGAGAGGCTCCAGGCACGCGGGTGCCGATTTATCTCCGAGACGGACACGGAGGTGATCTCACATCTGCTGGACGGGCATGTCGCCTCGGGCCTGTCGCTTGAGGAGGCGGTCCGCAGGACGACTGTCGAGCTTACGGGGTCGTATGCCTTCCTGGCGGTCTCGGAGAAGGAGCCGGGGCGAATTGTGGGCACTCGGCTGAACTGTCCAATGGTTGTGGGGCTGGGGGAGGGAGAGGTTTTCCTCGCCTCCGACCTGCCGCCTCTTCTCTCCCATACCCGCAACGCCCTGTTCCTCGAGGACGGGGAATTGGTCATCGCCGAGCCGGACGGCACGGTACGGCTCACCGACTTCCTCGGGAACCCGCACGAGCCGATGCCCCGGTACATCGACTGGTCCCCCGTGATGGCGGAGAAGGGGGGGTACCGCCACTTCATGCTGAAGGAAATCCACGAGCAGCCCCGCGCGATCCTGGACACCCTGGCCGGAACGACGGTCCCCGAGAGCGGCGAGCTCTTCTTCGAGACGCTCCCACTGGCCGACGCGGCCCTCAAAGGCTTACGGAAGGTGCTCCTCGTCGCCTGCGGGTCCTCCTGGCACGCGGCGCTGGTGGGGAAGTTCATGATCGAGGGGCTCGCGCGCCTTCCCGTCGAGGTGGACCTGGGATCGGAATTCCGATACCGCAACCCCGTGGTGGAAACGGGGACGATGTGCATCGCGATCTCCCAGTCCGGGGAGACGGCGGACACGCTGGCGGGGCTGCGGGAGGCGCGGTCGAAGGGGGCGGTGGCGGTCTCCATCTGCAACGTGGTCTCCTCGACCATCGCCAGGGAGTCCGACGGGGTCGTTTACACCCGCGCCGGCCCCGAAATAGGGGTCGCCTCCACCAAAGCGTTCACGACCCAGCTCACCGCGCTCTACCTCCTTGCGTTGCACCTTGCCAAGAAGCGGGGGGAGCTCACGTCCGAGGCGGTCGCCTGCCACCTGCTGGAGATCGCCGATGTGTTGCGCCATATCGATGGGATCCTCTCCCGGGAAGAAGAGATCACGGAGCTTGCCCGCAAGTTCAAGAATGCCCGGGATTTCCTCTTCCTGGGACGCGGGATCTCCTATCCGATCGCTTTGGAGGGGGCGCTCAAGCTCAAGGAGATCTCCTACATCCACGCCGAGGGATACCCGGCGGGGGAGATGAAGCACGGGCCGATCGCCCTGATCGATGGAGGGATGCCGGTGCTGGTCCTTTGCTCGAAGGGGGAGTCCTACGAGAAGACCCTGTCCAACCTGGAAGAGGACCGCGCACGGGGGGGGCGGGTGATCGCCTTCGGCACAGAAGGGGACCTCGCGCAGGCGGAAAAGGCCGAGGAGGTCTTTTACCTTCCCGAGTGCGGTATGTTCGCCCGTCCCATCGTCGAGGTCGTCCCGCTGCAGCTCCTTGCTTACCACATGGCGGTGCTCAAGGGTACCGACGTCGATCAGCCGAGGAACCTCGCAAAAAGCGTCACGGTCGAATAAGGCCGAAGAAATTCAGTGCGCACGCCATAACGCCAGGAAGGCCCCCGCCAAAACCGCGAGGATCAAGAGGGATCGACTGGAAGGTAGCGCAGGAGGACATCAATCATGTCAGGGGAAGCGGCGGAAGCGTTCACAGGGGGCAAGGAGGATCGAATCGCTCCGGCCCCGCAACAGCACGAATACGATGTTCTGGTGGTCGGGGGAGGTCCGGCCGGACTTTCCGCCGCGGCCTACTGCGGGCGAAAATTCCTCCGCACGGCGGTCTTCGAGGGAGAGTGCTGGGGGGGGATCCTCACCCGATGGTGCCCCGACAAGAAGATCGACAATTACCCGGGAACGCGCCCGGGAGTGCGCGCCGACGAGCTTGCGCAGTCGATCGTGGATTTCGCCCAACGCGCCGGCGTCGACCTTGTCGAAAAAAGGGTCGAGGAAATCTCGCGAGACGGGGAGATCCTCGCGGGGGGTGTGAAATACCGCGGGAAGGTGGTCATCCTGGCCAACGGGAGCATGGCCGCGGAGGCCGGCATCCCTCGCGAAATGGAGTTGGCCGACCACGACGGCGGAATATTTTACAAGATTCCCGATCCTTCCCGATTCCGCGGAAAGCGCGTGATCATCGTTGGAGGGGGGGACACCGCGCTCTCCCACCTTCAGCGACTACAGGGAATCGCCTCGCGGATCACCCTTGTGCACCGCCAGAAAACATTGCGATCCGAGTATGGAGCACCGGAAATACAGGATGGGGATGGGGAAGTTGCAATTTTTCTGGAGACCGCTGTGGACACGATTCTGGGAGACGACCGCGTCATGGGAGTCCGCCTCAAGGACCTCGCCAGCGGAAAGACGCGCGACCTGCCGGCCGACGCCGTGGTGATGGCCGTAGGGACAAAGCCCAACTTCGCCCTCTTCCGGGACCTTGGCGTTTTCCTGGACTCCAAGGGCCATGTCGTCGCCGATCCGTGGCAAAGAACGAACATCCCGCGTATTTTGGCGATCGGGGACATATCCTCCCCGCTGAAGATGATCGTCACCGCCGTGGCGCAGGCCGCCGTCGCCGCGCACCAGGCGTACGTGGAAGTCCGGTCCCCCTACTGGAAATAAGCGGAGCCGGGATGGATCATCCACCGGGGACGAGAATTCGCGCTTCGGAGTTCTCCTTTCGGCGGTCACGCCGCCGACTTCGCCTCCTTGGCGAGCAGGATCCGCTTGGCTTCGGTCATCGCCTTGAGCTTGCCGAACGCGATTCCGCGGCGAAGGTGGTTCATGCCGCAAGAGCTCGTGATCAGGGTCTGCTCGGGCGTCAGCCAGCGCAGCCGGGTGATTCGCTCCGCGATCACTTCCGGGGCCTCCACGTTGGGATCCTGAACGTCGACCGCCCCCACCGCCAGACGTTTGTTTCCCAGCCGCCCTTCGTACCGATCGGCAAAGTCGTGTTCTACGAGCAGCACGTCGCATCGGATTCTGCAAATCAGATCGGTGGGGTATCTGCCGTAGTCGAAGTACCGGTGGCCGATTTGTCCGTCGTATTCCTCCCCGACGGCGTAGTTGCCCTGGCACACGTGCACCTGGACGGACGTTTTTTTCAGGCCCTCCACCGCCAGGTTGATTGCCTCCACGGCCGCCTCGACCTCCGCGTCGTCGGAGACGGCGAACAGCGGTTCGTCGATCTGCACGTACCTGCACCCCGCCGTTTCCAGATCCCGGAAGTTCCGGTTGAGGACCTTCGCCAGGTCCTGCATCATCTTCCCGATGTCACCGTAATGCTCGTCGAAGGCAACCTTGGCCAGCATGTGGGGGCCCGTCATGGTGACCTTCACGTCTCGATCGGTCTGGGAGGATACCGTCCGGAACTCCTCCACCAACCCCAGGTCGGCATAGCCGATCGAGCTCACGCATACGGCCGCCGGATGGAACACGTTCAGGTCCTTCTTCGTGATCGGTTTGGGCCGGGTTTCCTTTGCAAAACCGGGGAGTTTCTCCCAGAAGAAATTGAGCATGGCGTTGGGCGGCGCATGGCGGTTGTTCGTGCGGCGGTGCATCTCCCCGCCCGTCAGGATGTCGATTCCCGCGACCTCCTGATCCTTGACTGCCGCCTGCGTGCAGCGGAACTGGGCGTCGGCCATGTCGGCTCGGGAGAGCTTGCCCGCCTCGACCTCTTTCTCAAGCGATTCGTACCACCGGGGGACGCTGTAAGACCCCACGACGGTGGTCGCGTATTTCGCGTACTTAGAGATTGCAGTCATGAAAGTGATCCTCCTTCCACATTCCCCCTAATTAAATTAGATGACCTTACCGAACCCCGTCGCTTCAAATGTCAAGAACTCGCAAGCACGGAAACGTCTCCGCTGCCGGGGGTGTCAACAGTATATGGAGGCCGGATGAAACTGCTCTTCGTCGGCGACGTTATGCTCGGCAGGTTGGTGAATCAGGCGCTGAAGGCGAGGCCGCCGGAGTACCCATGGGGGAACACGCTTGACGTCTTCCGGTATGCGGTGGACCGGATCGAGCGCAACGACGAATCATTCGTGTTTCTCGTTGAACTCGGGGAAGGGGAGGAAACGCGGGTTGTTCTCTATCCCACCACGAACCGGGAGTTCCAGGCAAACCTGGCCGAAGGGGCGCGGGCGCGGGCCATCGCTGAAAAGATGCAGAACCTCTGTCGCTTCTGGAACACCACTTCCTCCTGGCACCCGGGGGAGCAGCGACTGATTCTTTCGAGAGGAACTGGTTGACGTAGCCTCCCAGGAGGCGCAGCCACGTGACCGTCTTGTGACTGGAAGACGGAAATCCCCGCGTCCAGTTGGTTTAAAATCGGGAATCTAATCAGTATAGCAAGTCAACGGAACGATAGGAGGGATCCTTGCCTACTGCGCTCGTGACCGGGGCGACCTCGGGGATCGGGAACGCCTTCGCGCGGCGCTTCGCCGCCGAAGGGTACGGGCTCGTCCTTGTCTCCCGAGACGTCGGCCGACTCGACGCGGTAGCGGTTGCTCTTCGCGAGCGGTATCGGGTAGACGTGGAAGTGCTCCCCGCCGATCTGTCCGACCGGGAACAGGTTGAGCGGGTGGCCGACCGTCTGCGCGACAATACACGGCCCATCGACTTCCTTGTCAATAACGCGGGGTTCACCACGCAAAAACCGTTTCCAACGGGAGACCTGCCCGAGGAAGAGCGGATGCTCGACGTGCTGATACGCGCCGTCCTTGTGCTCACAGCCTCTGCAGTCCCTGGAATGGTCGCCCGGGAGCGAGGGAACATCGTAACGGTTTCCTCCGTCGCCGGGTTCCTGCCTACGGGTACATACTCGGCCGCCAAGTCATGGGCAACGTCGTTCACCACATCACTTGCGGATAAACTGGCTGGGACGGGCGTTATCGCCACCGCCATGTGCCCCGGGTTCGTGCGTACCGAGTTTCACCAGCGGGCGAAGATGGATATGTCGGCTATCCCCGGATGGCTTTGGCTTTCCGCGGACCGCGTTGTGGACGACTGCCTCTCGGATGTTCGCCGGGGGCGGACGATAAGCGTACCGAGCTATCGCTACAAGATGATCGCATTCCTGCTCCGCCACCTGCCCGTTTCACAAAGAAACTTAACCAGGTCGCACGCAGGTGGCGTGCTTGACTGCTCCCATGCAGTCGCAGGAGTCGCAGGAATAGAAGATTTCATCTTGGCGGGGATGTAGATGGGGGACAGTGGCCTGTCCTGGTTCGTAACAAACCAGTTCGGCAACCATGTTTTCCGAAGCGATCAGTTTTTTATGGAGCCCTTCACGACGCGGAACGAGAAGACCTTCCCCGCGTGTCCTTCATTTCCGACCAATATTTCGTAACGCCCTTCGGCGCCAAACGGGAAGGGGACGAGAGAGAGATTAAGGTACCCCTTTATCTTCGTCCGCGAGTCGAGGGGTGTTCACCTCGTGTTCGCCGACCTGACAATCTGCGAGAAGTACAGGTGGATGCCGCGGTAACCCGTGATCTCAGGATGAAAACTGGAGACAAGCAGCCGACCCTCCTGCAGCAACACCGGCGCGTTCCCGTGCGTGGCCAACACCTGCACAGCCTGACCCACTCGTGTCACCACAGGCGCCCGGATGAACGCGACGCGGAACGGGTCCGCATCGATCGCCGGGGCCGCGAGTTGCGTCTCGAAACTCTCCCGTTGGCGCCCGTAAGCATTGCGGGCCACGCCGATGTCCATCAGTCCAAGCATGAGGGGCTCTCCGCCGGTGGCCTCTTTCGCCATCAGAATCATCCCCGCGCAGGTACCATACACCGGCATCCCGGCGCCGGCGCGGTCTTTGATCGCCACATCGAGCCCGCCCCGGGTGAGCAGCTTCCCGATCGTGGGACTCTCCCCGCCGGGGATGATCAATCCGTCCGCGATCTCCAGCGCCGCGGGCGTCCGCACCTCCACCCCCTGCGCCCCGCAGACTTCAATCATGCCGAGGTGCTCTGTGACGTCGCCCTGCAGGCCGAGCACGCCGATGCGGATCATCGAAATCCAGCGGCCGCCCCTACCAGCCGCGCAGTTGCAGGAGCTCCTTTTCGGGAAGCGCGCGCACGTCGAGCCCGCGCATCGGCTCACCGAGTCCCTCGGACGCACGGGCGATCACCTCGGGCTCGTTGAAGTGCGCGACGGCGTCGACGATCCCCCGGGCGCGCCGCGCCGGGTCTTCGGATTTGAAGATCCCCGAGCCGACGAACACGCCGTCGCATCCCAGTTGCATCATCAATGCGGCATCCGGCGGCGTCGCGATACCACCGGCCGCGAAGTTCACCAGCGGAAGCCGGCCGAGCCCCCGCGCCTCCACGACCAGGTCGTAGGGCGCGCGGAGCTCCCCGGCTGCGGCCATCAGTTCCGCGTCCGGCAGCTCTTGCAGCCGGCGGATCCCGTCCGTGATCGCCCGCATGTGGCGCACCGCCTCGACCACGTTGCCGGTCCCCGCCTCACCCTTGGTGCGGATCATGGCCGCACCCTCACCGATGCGCCGCAGCGATTCGCCCAGGTCGCGCGCGCCGCAGACGAACGGAATCTTGAACTTCCGCTTGTCGATGTGGAACTGCTCGTCGGCAGGCGTGAGCACCTCGCTCTCGTCGATGAAGTCCACGCCGACCGCTTCCAGAACCTGCGCCTCCACGAAATGACCGATCCGCACCTTGGCCATCACCGGAATCGTGACCGCGGCCATGATCTCCTTGATCCGTGCCGGGTCGGCCATGCGGGCCACCCCGCCCTGGGCGCGGATGTCGGCCGGCACGCGCTCCAAGGCCATCACCGCGACGGCCCCGGCCTCCTCGGCGACCCTGGCTTGATCGGCCGTCGTGACGTCCATGATCACGCCGCCTTTGAGCATCTGCGCGAGGCCGCGCTTGAGGGGTTCCGTCGGGGTCT
>Ga0082335_1008981_pt1 | contig 11027 bp, 9 predicted proteins | sample Subgrocontami58m_FD_72375 | JGI IMG/M metagenome (GOLD analysis project Ga0082335, IMG submission 72375) | Subsurface groundwater microbial communities from S. Glens Falls, New York, USA - GMW37 contaminated, 5.8 m (SPADES assembly) (version 2) ... | reverse complement strand
AGGCCGAAGTGTCGAGCCGGTAGCGCGTGCGGTTGAGGCCGAGCCGCTTGGTGGCGGCGGCGAAGCGGGCGCTGAGCAGTTGCGCAATCGGGCCCTCGCCCTTCATGCGCGTGCCGAACTCGGCCTGGTAGAGTTCGCCGCCGCGGATCTGGCGGATCAGCGACAGCACGCGCTCGGCGCGGTCGGGCCGGTGGGTGCGCAGCCATTCCTCGAACAGCTCCTTGATCTCGAGCGGCAGGCGCAGAACGATGTAGCCGGCGCGCGTGGCGCCCGCGTCCATCGCCGCTTCCAGGATCGATTCCATTTCGTGGTCGTTCAGGCCCGGGATCATCGGCGAGGTCATGACGCCCACCGGAATGCCGGCCGTCGCCAGCGCGCGGATCGCGTCGAGCCGGCGCTGCGGCGTCGCGGCGCGCGGCTCCATCGCGCGCGCAAGATCGCGGTCGAGCGTGGTCACCGACACGAAGACCTCGGCCAGGTTGCGCCGCGCCATGTCGCCCAGGATATCGATATCGCGCGTCACCAGATGGCCCTTGGTGACGATGCCGACCGGATTGTTGAAGTCGCTGAGCACGCGCAGGATCTGGCGCGTGACCTTCAGCTCGCGCTCGGCCGGCTGGTAGGGATCGGTGTTGGTGCCCATGGCGATCACGTCGCAGCGGTATTTGGGCGCCGCGAGTTCCGCTGCCAGCAGCTTGGCCGCCTCGGGCTTGAAAAGAATCTTGGTCTCGAAGTCGAGGCCGGGCGACAGGCCGAGATAGGCATGCGTCGGCCGGGCGAAGCAATAGATGCAGCCGTGCTCGCATCCGCGATAGGGATTGATCGAGCGGTCGAAGGGAATGTCGGGCGAGGAATTGCGTGCCAGGATCGTGCGCGTGGCGTCGCGCGTCAGCGTCGTGCGCAAGGGCGGCAGCGCGTCGTCCTCGGCCGCGGCCGCCACTTCGGCCTCCCAGCCGTCGGTGGTGCGGACGCGCTTTTCGGTGTCGTAGCGGCTGGTCCCGTTCGACAGCGCACCGCGGCCCTTGTGCTGGGGCTCGGCGATCGGATCGTCGGGATAGTCGGGCGGGACTGTCGGTCTCATGATCGGGTGACATTGAGAACAAATAGAGAACGAGTCAAGCATAGTCGCGTCACAAATACCGGCTAATGCTCCGCGCCATGCAGTCATTGCTAGCAATCGAGATCAGGCCAGCCCAGCCTTCCGACACCGCCTTCCTGTCGAGCCTCTCGCCGCGCCTCTCCGGCGTGCCCGGTCCGGCATGGCACGACCTCGCCGCCATGGAGGGCTTCCAGGACCGCTACATGACCTCGACCTTCGCCGCCGTCGATGACGGCGCGCAGACGCTGATCGCCTGGTCGAGCGACGGGCGACGCCTCGGCTACGTCCACATGCGCCCCGGCAAGGACGGCGTGACCGAGGAGCCGTGCGGCTACGTCTCGCTGCTTGCCGTCGACAAGAACGCGGAGGGATCGGGCGTGGCGACCCAGCTCATGGCCGCCGCCGAAGGCTGGGCCCGGGCGCGCGGCTACCGGTTCCTGAGCCTCGACGTGTTCGCCGACAACCGCCGCGCCGTCGACTTCTACAAGCGCGGCGGGTTCGAGACCGAGACGCTCCGCATGGTGAAGCCGCTATAGCCACTCGGCGCGAATGGTGCGGATGGCTTCGCGATCGAAGCACTGATCGATGCGCGCCTGCAGATGGACTTTCATCGCGGGTTCGAGACCGGCATCGCTCCATTGGCCAGGATCGTCCGGATCGCGGGGCTGGCGTGTCTGCACCCGCCAGCGCGCCATGAACATCGTCGTACGCAGCCAGGTCAGCCGGCGCATCGGCATCAGCCAGGGTTCCAGTTCCGCCGCCCGCGCCTTGCCAATGCGCGCGAGATAGTGGGCGTAGAAGCCCGCCACCTGCCCTTGGCTCAGGATCTGGCCGACGGCGGGATGCCAGAGCGTCGAGGTCGGCAGCGTCGCATGGGCGAGATCGATCGCAGGTGAACCCACGTGCACCTTCTCCAGATCGACGAACCAGGCGATGCCATCGGCATCGACAATGAAGTTACCGGGATGGGTGTCGGCGAGCGCGATCGCGAGCGGCTGCGGCCGCTTGGCGTAGGCGAGCGCCATGCCGCGCATCAGCCGCAGCTCCTCGGCGATCTCGGCACGGGCGCCCTGGTCGGGCACGGCCTTGTCGAGGAAACGCATCGCGTTCTGCTCGACAACTTCCAGCGTCTCGAGGAAGGGGTTCTCTTGCCGCGGGATCGGCGACGAGGCGGACGGCTTCTCCAACAAATGAATCGCCGCCAGCGAGGTCGCGATCGCGCCGAGATCGCGTGGTAGCACCGGCGCGTGGCCCACGATGCGATCCACGATCAGCGCGCCGCCGGGCAGGCCCGCGCGCGGCGGCAGGACGTCGTGCAGAACCGGTGTGCACTTGCTGGAGGCGAGAAGCCGGAACGCCGCCGCCTGGATTTCGAGCCGGGCAGCAGCGCCCGCATCACCTTCATAAGCATAGGCGACGCGCGCGATCAGACTGTCGGGCAGGCGCACATGGCCATGTGCCGTGCCGGTCGCCGGCAGCGCCTCGAGGTCCTCCGACGTAAGATGGGCGAAACGCGGTCGCTCGTGCAGCGCCGCCAGAAGAGCGTCATTCATAGCGGACCGCGGGCCTCCAGGCCCGCCTCATAGGCTCCCGCCATTTCATGAGCGGGCTTGGAGGCCCGCGGTCCAATGACGACTCGATCACGAACCCTCACCCGCTCCTGGGCACCTTGCCTTCGTTCAGGCGCGGCATCAGTTCGGCGAAGTTGCAGGGCCGGAAACGGATGTCGAGCTGCTGGCGCAGGATGTCGTCCCAGCCGTCCTTGCAGGCCCCGGTCGATCCGGGCAGAGCGAAGATGTAGGTGGCATTGGCCACGCCCGCGGTCGCACGGCTCTGCATCGTCGAGGTGCCGATCTTCTGGAAGCTGATCCAGCGGAAGGTCTCGCCGAAGCCCTCGATCTTCTTCTCGAACAGCGCCTCCAGCGCTTCGGGCGTGACGTCGCGGCCGGTGACGCCGGTGCCGCCTGTGGTGATCACGACCTCGATGGCAGGATCGTCGATCCATTTCTGCACCTGGGCGCGGATCACGGCCACGTCGTCGGTGACGATGGCGCGATCGGCCAGCGTGTGGCCGTCGCGCTGGAGGCGCTCGACCAGGGTGTCGCCCGACTTGTCGGTCTCGGGCGTGCGGGTGTCGGAAACCGTCAGAACGGCGATGTTGACCGGCTTGAACGGCTTGCTCTCATCAATTCTGTTCATGCGAGCATTCTATCTTTCCTCGCTTGTCGAAGCGAGCCGTCGGTCCTAGATGGGAGCCATGACCGATTGGAAACACGATGGCGTCCGCGTCATCCCCGCAGGCTCGCTGGACACCAACACCGCCCAGACCCCGGGCATGAACCGCGCTGCGGCGATCAATTTCGCCCGCGTCGGCGCGCAGAAGCTGTGGGCCGGGACGGTCACCATCCATGCCCATGCCAAGACAGGCGCCCATCACCACGGCCACCTCGAAAGCGTGATCTACGTCGTGAAGGGCCGCGCCCGCATGCGCTGGGGCGACCAGCTCCAGTTCACCGCCGAGGCCGGCCCGGGCGACTTCATCTATGTGCCGCCCTACGTGCCGCACCAGGAGATCAACGCCTCGGAGACCGAGCCGCTGGAATGCGTCCTGGTCCGCTCCGACAACGAGGCCGTGGCGATCAACATCGACATCACCCCGGCCGAGAAGGTCGAGGAAGTCTACTGGGTGGATCCGACGCATCCCCATCCGCACAAGCATTAGCTTGCGCAAATGGGCGGGCGGCAGCGCGTTCAAACGCGCGAGAGCCCGCACGGTGCAGAATAGATAAGAACTAAGCCCCCGCCCGCGTCTCCGCCGACCGGTCCCAGATATTCGGCTGCTCGCGGTTCGTATAGCCCGACACGAACAGATTGGGCGCGCCCGTCGTCACATCGAACGTGTGCCTGCGCACCGCGCCGATGTTGCCGCCATAGACATGGATGCTGATCGACGGCCGGTCGGCCAGCGCATTGGTGACCTGGTGGATGTCGCCACCAGGGTTGCGAGGGGCTGGCACCAACACCTCGACGTCGCCCGGCTCGAGCTTGCTGAGCTTGCCCGGAACCAGCGCACCGGTCTCGGGATGGCGCGTGAAGTGCAGCGAGGTCTCGGAGCCGCGCAGCATGCCGACCAGTCCCCACATCTGGTGATCGTGCACCGGCGTGTTGGCGCTGGGCGCCCACACGAAGCTCACGACGCAGAAGCGTTCGAACGGGTCGCACCACAAGAGGTTCTGGGCATAGCCGTGCGGCGGCGCTTTGGCCGCAGACTCGGGCAGCCAGTCGTCGTGCTTGACCAGCTCGCCCAGAAGCTTGGTGCCGACCTCGACGATCGCCACCTCGTCCTTGTCCTGCCAGGCGCCACCCGTGAGCGACGTCATGTCCCCGATGAAGCGACGTAGCCGGTCGATACTCATTCCGCGGCCTTTCGTGATAATTGAGCGCCGAACACCGCGTCGCCGTCGGCCCCAAGGGCTGGAGGATCGCGCCGCTTGGCGAGGTTGGTTCCCGAAATCTTCACCGGGTTGCCGAAGGTCCTGGTCTTCACACCCGATGGCAGTTCCATTTCCTCGATCCAGCCCATATGGGCCACCTGAGGATCGGCCAGGATCTGGCTGTAAGTGTTGATGCGGCCTTGCGGCACGCCCGCCTTCTCGAAGACAGAGAGCCAGTGATCGACACCAGCCTTGGCGAACTCGACCTCGAGCAGTTCCTTCAACGCGACCTGGTTGGCGGCGCGAAGCTGCGTGGTCTTGAAGCGCGCGTCGGCCAGCAGGTCGGGACGACCGACCACCTCGGTTACGCTCTGCCAGAGCTTGTCGTTGCCGGCGGCGATGACGAAATGGCCGTCGCTCGCCTTGAAGGCCTGATAGGGCGCATTGCGCGGATGGGCCGAGCCCAGCTTCTTCGGATCGCGGCCGGTGCCGAAATATTCGCTGGTCTGAAGGGCGGCCATGCCGAGGCTGCAGCCCAGCATCGAGGCGTCGATGTGCGCGCCCTCGCCGCCCCCCGCGACGCGGCGCAGCAGCGCGGCGATGGTGAAGGCGGCATAGAGGCCGGTCCCGGTGTCGGAGACCGGCACGCCGCATTTCACCGGGGCACCATCGGGCTCGCCGGTCACGCTCATGATGCCACTCATCGCCTGCACCGTGACGTCGAAGCCACCCTCGCCCGAGCGCGGGCCACTTTGGCCGAAGGCCGAGATCGAGCAATAGACCAGGTCGGGCTTTTCGGCGCGGAAAGATTCGTAGCCCAGGCCCAGGCGATCCATCACGCCCGGCCGGTTGTTCTCCAGCACGACGTCGGCCGACAGGATCAGCTGGCGCGCCGCCGCCTTGTGGGCCGGGTTTTTCAGATCGAGCACCACGGAGCGCTTGTTGCGGTTGATCGAGGCGAAATTCTCGCTGAACCCCTCATTTATGGGAGGCCACTGGCGCATCATGTCGCCTTCGGGCGGCTCGACCTTGATCACCTCGGCGCCCATGTCGGCCAGCAGCATGCCGCAATATGGCCCGGCCAGGACCTGGCAGAACTCGACGACCCTTACGCCTGACAACGGCAGCATGGACTAGCGCCTCGTGCCTTGGGTCGCGTCCTGGGACGTGTAGCGTGGCCACTCGTGGGCCGCGATCTGGTCGAGCGACGGTGTCGGCTGGCCGAGACGGACCTGGTAGAGCCAATAGTTCGCCAGTACGCGCTGCACGAAATCGCGCGTCTCGTGGAGCGGGATCGAGGCGATGTAGAGCAGCGGATCCTGGCCGGCATTGAGCGAGCCGTCCCACTTCATCACGTTGCCCGGCCCGCCGTTGTAGCCGGCCGCGGTGCGCACGAGGTTGTCGTCGACACCGTTCAGCAGCACCGAGATGTAGGCCTGTCCCAGCGCCATGCTGGTCGACGGATCGTAGGGATTGGCGCCGGCCTGCTCAGGCGCGTAGCGCGTCGACACGACCCGCGCGGTGCCCGGCATCAGCTGCATCAGGCCCATGGCACCCACGACCGAGCGCGCCTTGGGGTTGAATGCCGATTCCTGGCGCATGAAGCCGTAGACCAGTGCGCGGTCGACGGTGAAGCCACCCGACGGCTGCCACGGCGGGATCGGATACATGGCGCCGTCATAGCCCGCGATCTTGTGGCGCTGGTCCCAGTTTGCATTGCCGACACGGACCGACAGGGCCGGCAGGGATGCCTTGTTGGCGAGGCCCAGCACGGCTTCGACCAGCTGCGGATCGGCGTCAATGGAAGCGCCATAGAGCTCGCGCTCGGCCGCCGTGATGGCGCCGAGCTGCAGCAGCGCGAGTGCCCGACGGGTGGCGCTATTGCTGCGCAACAAATCAGACCGGCGGCGATCGAGCTCCGCCACCTTCCAGTCCGGCGCAATCGTCATGCCGAGCGCCTTCTGCGCCACCAAGCCATAGAAAGTGGTGCCGTGCAGCGCCGCACGCTTGAGGTAGGGCGCGAATTTCTGCGGATTTCCGGCAAGCAGATTGGCGCGCGCCGCCCAGAACGAGCCGGCGGAGAGCGTCCACGACGAGGCCTGGTCGGGCGGAGCGTCGGCCACCAGTTCGAAGCGACGCGCGGCCTCGGCCATGTTGCCGCGGGTAAAGGCCGCCATGGCGGCGTTCCAGTTGGCATCGGGCGGCAGGCCGACCTCAACCGGGACCTCGACGCCCCGCTGCGAGTCGGCTTCGAGCGCACGCGTCCGGATACGGCCGCGCCACAGCTCGACTTCCTGCGGCCCCAGCGTGTCGACGGTCGACTTGCGATCGAGCAGGACGAAGGCGGCATTGAAGCCGCCGTCGTCGGCCATGTGCTGCAGGCGCGACCGGAGTTCGGCCGCCTGCGAAGCGTCGGCGCCGGTGACGGTGCGGGCGGCGGCAAAGCTTGGCGAGCCCGGCGTAAAGCCCACGAAGCTCGCCGGTGTCAGTTCGGGTCCGCCTGGCGTGCGCCGCGCCAGCGCCAGCCGGTAGATCGCCGGCGCATCGGGATGGTCGTTGTACTCCTGCAGCCAGCTGGCGAGTTCCTCGTAGCGCGCCGGATGACCTTGGCTCAGCAGGCGCTGCGCGCCGACATAGCCCATCAGGGTCTTGTCCTGCAGCTTGGCGATCTCGGCGCCGGCCTCGGCCCATTGGCCGGCGGCCTGGGCCTGGAAGATACGCCGGTAGCGGTCTCGGTTTTCGGCGTCGAGGACGGTCGGCAGGTCGGCCACGACGGCTGCTTCATCGAGCTCGATGACCGGTGGCGCGGGCACGAAGACGGGTCGACGGGGCTGGACCGTGGGATGCGACGCCGGTCGGCTGGCGGCCTTGGCCGTCGTCGTCGAGGCGGGTTTGGCCGCCGTCGGCGGCTTGGCGGGCGGCTTGGTCGTCGTCTGGGCCAGGGCGGAGGCTGCCACCAGGGTCGTCGCGCCCAGCAGGACGGCGGACAGGATGTTCTTCATGGCGACACCGTAGTGGGACTTGCCGTGTGGCGACAAGCGCTGGATGGCTATACTGGGGGCCAACGGAGGATCAAATGAACCTGCATCAAGAGCGTGCCGCTGCCGTGCGGCGCCTGGTCGACGAGGCCCGCAGCATCGAAAAGAGCGGCGTCACGCCGGGCAGCCTCGGGAAGATCGGCGGCCTCTTGTCCGCCCTGGCGGCGCGCGCCGAGCTCTTTCCCCAGGGCGAGTTTCCGCTCGGACCCGACGGCGGCATCTATCGCCTGAGCGAGGATCCCGACCATCGCTTCGCGCTCTATGCCTCGGCTGGCGGGCCCGGCAAGAAGGTGCCGCCGCACAACCACACGACCTGGGCGATCATCGCCGGCGTGCATGGCGCCGAGCGCAACGTGGTCTACGACCGCCTCGACAACGGCGCGCACGAGGGCGTCGTCCAACTGCGCGAGGCGCCGGCCAAGGAAAAGACGCTGAAGCGCGGCGACGTCATCGCCTACCTGCCCGAGGATTTCCACCACATCGAGACGCCGGTGGGGTCGGGCAATGCGCTACATCTTCATTTCTATGGCCTCAGCCTCGAACACCTGCCGGACCGCGTCAGCGTCGACATGGCGACAGGTGCCGCCAAGCGCTTCATGGCCAAGGCCAAGATCCTGACGCCGCTGCTCACCGTGCAGCAGCTCAAGGCGATGCTGAAGTCGGGCGAGATCTTCGCGTTCTTCGACGTGCGCGAGGAAGGCGAGTTCTCCACCCAGGGCCATCCGCTGTTCGCCACGCCCCTTCCCCTCTCCCGCCTCGAGCCCCGCGTGCTCGCGCTGCTGCCCGACCCGCAGACGCGGATCGTGCTGATGGACAGCGGCGAGGAAGGCCAGGCGGGCAGCCGCGCCAACCGCGCCGCCGCACGCCTTTCCGTGCTCGGCTACAACAACGTCGCCGTCGTGAAGGACGGGCTTAAAGCCTGGCGCGATGCGGGCTACGAGGTCTTCACCGGCGTCAACGTCCCCAGCAAGGCGTTCGGCGAGGTGGTCGAGCACGGCAACGACACGCCACGCATCGATGCCGCCGACGTGCAGAAGCTCCTGGATTCGAAGGCCGACATGGTGATCCTCGATTCCCGGCCGCTACCGGAATTCACCAACATGTCGATCCCCGGCGGCATCGACTGTCCCGGCGCCGAGCTGGTCTATCGCGTGAAGGATTTCGTGCCGAGCCCCGACACGCTGGTCGTCGTCAATTGCGCCGGCCGCACGCGTTCGATCATCGGCGCGCAGTCGCTGATCAATGCCGGCCTGCCCAACAAGGTATTGGCGCTCAAGAACGGCACCATGGGCTGGCATCTGGCCGGCCTGAAGGTGGCGCGCGGCGAGACCAGGAGTTTTGGACCGCAGGGACCTGAGGCCGCGAAGTTCGCGCAGGTGGCTGCGGCTAACATCGCCAAGAAGATGAACATCAGGAAGATCGACAAGGCGGGACTCGCCAAACTGGAAGCGAAGGGCGGCCCGCTCTATCGCCTCGACGTGCGCGATCCCGCCGAATACGCCCAGGGCCACCTGAAAGGCTTCCGGCATGCCGCCGGCGGCCAGCTCGTGCAGGCGACCGATCAATATGTCGGCGCGCGCAACGCCACCATCGTGCTGCATGACAATGACGGCGTGCGGGCCACCATGACGGCGCACTGGCTGATGCAGATGGGCTGGGCCGAGACCTACGTCCTCGACCACAAGGCAGCGCCGGCCGAACTCACGACCGAGGCGGAACCGCGCTATCCCAAGGGCTTCACGGTGCCGACAACCGCGTCGGTGACGGCGGCCGAGTTGCATACGTCGCTTGCGGCCACTTTGGTGATCGACCTCGACACCAGCCTCCGCTACCGCGACGGCCATGTCCCGGGGGCCTGGTTTGCCGTCCGCGCCAACCTGACCAGGACCATTCCCGAGATGCTGGCCAAGCAGAAGGGCGTCACGCGCATCGTGCTGGCCTCGCCCGACGGCGAAATCGCAGCCCTTGCCGCGGCCGAGGCCGAGGCCGCCGCCGGCGGTTTGCCGGTGACGATCCTGGCCGGCGGCACGGCAGCGTGGCGCAAGGCCGAGCTGGCGCTCGAGGCGGGCCATGTCCGGATGGCTGATCCGCCGACCGACGTCTGGTATCGGCCGTACGACTTCAAGGAGGATGTCGAAGCCGCCATGCGGCAGTACCTCGACTGGGAGGTCGATCTGGTGCCGCAGGTGGAGCGCGACGGCGATGCGACCTTCTCCGTTCTGAAGTCGGCGGGAGGCCACTAACCAATTGGCAAACAACGGGAATCGGTTCCTTGACAGGGCCGGACCCACCCCCTAGACATCCGCCCGCAACCGGATGGCGAGGGTAGTCTCTATCGACGTCGTCCGAGGGCAGAAGCGATGGAAACACCCGATCCCGCAGGCGACCGCAGGCGTGTCGATGATCTGGATGCGCGGCTCAAGGCGGCCCGCGGAAAGGTCGAAAAACCGCAGCAGAACAGCGACCAGAGCGGAATGTCGCAGCGGCAGACGGGCGTTGCCTATCGCGTCTTGGCGGATATGATCGCGGGCCTTTTGGTCGGGGGATTTCTCGGCTATTGGCTCGACCGCTGGCTGGGCTGGGCACCGTACTCTTTGGTGACCGGCCTGGTTCTGGGGTTCGCTGCGGGTGCCAACAATGCTTGGCGCGCCATCCGGGTCTATTCGGATGAGGCGGCGAAGGGTGACGACGGGAGTCGGCGCCTTCCCTGAGGCAGTTGGGGGCTTGAGGCGGTTCGTGGGCGTCGGAATGAGTGGGGAAGTCCTAAATGCATAGCCCGATGGAGCAGTTCGAGATCAAGCGACTGCTCGATTTCCATTTCGCCGGTCTCGACGTTTCCTTCACCAATTCGTCGCTGTGGATGATCATCGCCGTCATTCTGGCGACCGGCGTGTTCGTCGTCGGCATGCGCCAGCGGGCGCTGGTACCGGGCCGCCTGCAGTCGGTCGCCGAGCTGGGCTACGAGTTCATCGCCGGCATGGTGCGCGAGAACGTCGGCAACCAGGGCAAGAAGTACTTCCCGTTCATCCTGACCCTCTTCATCTTCATTCTGTTCTGCAACGTGCTGGGCATGGTGCCCTACTCGTTCACGCCCACCAGCCACATCGTCGTCACCTTCGCGATGGCGCTGTTCGTGTTCGTGGGCGTCACCTTGATCGGCCTCGCCAAGCACGGCCTGCACTTCTTCTCGCTCTTCGTGCCCAAGGGCGTTCCCTGGGTGCTGCTGCTGCTGCTGGTGCCGATCGAGATCATCTCCTATTTCATCCGCCCGTTCAGCCTGTCGATCCGCCTGTTCGCCAACATGCTGGCCGGCCACACCATGCTGAAGGTGTTCGGCGGCTTCGTCGTGATGATGGGCATCCTCGGCGGCTGGGCGCCGCTCGCCTTCATCGTCGTCTTCACCGGCCTCGAGCTGCTGATCGCCTTCCTGCAGGCCTATGTCTTCGCGATCCTGAC
>Ga0082335_1008977_pt1 | contig 11030 bp, 8 predicted proteins | sample Subgrocontami58m_FD_72375 | JGI IMG/M metagenome (GOLD analysis project Ga0082335, IMG submission 72375) | Subsurface groundwater microbial communities from S. Glens Falls, New York, USA - GMW37 contaminated, 5.8 m (SPADES assembly) (version 2) ... | reverse complement strand
CAACCTCGTCGCGCACGGCTACGGCCGCAAATTCATCGGCGCCGGCGACGAGATCATTTTGACGACGCTCGAGCACCATTCGAATATCGTGCCGTGGCAGATGTTATGCGAAGAGAAGGGCGCGAAAATTCGCGTCGTGCCGATCAACAACGCCGGTGAGCTCCTGATCGACGACTACGAGAAGCTCTTCAACGTGCACACCAAGTTCGTCGGCGTGACGCACGTGTCGAACGCGCTTGGCACCATCAACCCGATCAAGTCCATGATCGAATTCGCGCATGCGCGTGGCGTGCCGGTGCTGATCGACGGCGCGCAGGCCGTGCCGCACCTGCCGGTTGACGTGCAGGACCTCGACTGCGATTTCTACGCATGCTCCGGTCACAAGCTGTGCGGACCGACGGGCATCGGAATTCTGTACGGCAAGGCGGCGCTGCTCGAGACAATGCAGCCGTTCAAGGGCGGCGGCGACATGATTTTGTCGGTCACGTTCGAGAAAACCACCTACAACGTGATTCCGCATAAATTCGAGGCCGGCACGCCGCCGATCGCGGCCGCCATCGGGCTCGGCGCCGCGATAGACTACCTGACGGCGACAGGCATGGAGAAAATCGCCGCGCATGAACTCGACTTGCTGAATTACGCAACCGAGCAAGTGAATGGCATGCCGGGCGTGCGTATCATCGGCACCGCGGAAAAGAAGGCCGCGGTACTGTCGTTTGCGGTCGACGGCGTGCACCCACACGACGTCGGCACGCTGTTGAACGAGGAGGGGGTTGCGATCCGCACCGGGCACCACTGCGCGCAGCCGGTGATGCAGCATTTCAAGGTGCCGGCGACCTCGCGCGCGTCGTTCGCGTTTTACAACACGCTGGCGGAAGTCGATGCGCTGGTGGCGGGCATTCGCACCGTGCAGAAGGTATTTGCGTAATGGCCGATCCGAAATCCCTGTATCAGGAGGTCATCCTCGACCACAACCGGAAGCCGCGCAATTTCGGCACGCTGGAGCACGCGAGCCACACCGCCACGGGCCACAATCCGCTGTGCGGCGACCATATCGGCCTCGCGCTCAAGCTCAATGGGGAGGCCATTGACGGTATCGCGTTTCAGGGCGAGGCGTGCGCGATCTGCAAGGCTTCCGCATCGATGATGACCGCCACCGTCAAAGGCAAGACCCGGCAGGACGCGGAAACGCTGATCCAGGAATTCCGCGACATGGCCACCGGCAAGCTCGATCTGCAGCGGCAGCCGCACCATCTCGGCCGGCTGGCGGTATTCGCCGGCGTGCGCGACCTGCCCGTGCGCGTCAAATGCGCGATTCTGCCGTGGCATACGCTGCACGCGGCGCTCAATTCGGTCGCCAGCACCTCGACCGAGGCCGATGCCGATCCGATGCACGCGCCGATCGGCGGAGCCTAGACCATGCCGAAAATAGCGGAAATCGAAGGCACGCCCAATCCGAACGCGATGAAGTTCATCCTCAAGGAACCGCTGACCTGGGGGATAACGCGCTCGTACGACAATGCGGAGCAGGCGCACGACGATCCGCTGGCGGCCGCGTTGTTCGGTTTTGAACACGTGACCAACGTGTTCTACGTCGATCACTGGATTACGGTCACCCAGGATGGCGGCGCCGACTGGCACGAGTTACAGCGCAAGCTCGCCGAACCGATCCGCGCCGCGCCGGCGGCGGACGAGCACTCGGCCGCCGCGGTTGCCGAGTCCACTGCCGCGATTGCCGACCTGAGCCCGGCAGACCAGCAACGGCTCGAAAAGATCAATGAATTGCTCGACGAGCAGATCCGCCCGTACCTGCAGGGCGACGGCGGCGACCTGCACGTGCTCGGGCTCGAAGGCAACAAGCTGTCGGTGCATTACCAGGGCGCGTGCGGCAGCTGCCCGAGCTCGATATCGGGTACGCTCACCGGCATCGAGAACCTGGTGAAGTCGATCGAGCCGGATATCGAAGTCGTCGCGGTTTAAATGAGTGACTGGGTGACTGTCGCGCGGGCCGGCGAGCTTGCGCCCGGACAATGGAAGAGTGTTGATGTCGACGGCGCGCAGGTTGCGGTGTTCAACCTTGACGGCCGGTATTTCGCCATCGAGGATGTCTGCAGCCACGACGGCGGGCAATTGACCGGCGGCAGCATTGAAGGATCCGAAATCGTCTGCCCGCGCCATGGCGCGCGCTTCTGTATCAAGACCGGCGCCGCGCTGACCGCACCGGCGTACGAAGCGACCGCCCAATTCCCCGTGCGCGTTGAAAACGGCGAGGTGCAGGTACGCGACGACCGCTGGGATTGAACCAGGCGTTGAATGCGCCGCAGCAAAGGAACCCTCATGGCAGGCATGGACAAAAACACTCCGACCCCGATCGAAATCAAGCTGCATCAAAAATCACGCGTGCTGGAAATCGCTTTCGCCGACGGCAAGAATTTCAGGTTGCCCTGCGAGTTTCTGCGCGTTTATTCACCTTCGGCGGAAGTGCGCGGCCACGGGCCGGGACAGGAAGTCCTGCAGATCGGCAAGCAGAATATCGAGATCACCCGGATCGAGCCGGTTGGCACGTATGCGGTGCAACCGGTGTTTTCCGACGGGCACGATACCGGTATTTATTCCTGGGATTACATCTACAGCCTGGGCATGAACCAGGACGAAATGTGGCAGCACTACCTGCAGCGCATGGCGGAAGCGGGCGCAAGCCGCGAGCCGCTGCCGGGCGCATCCGTTGAACGTCCCAAGTCGAAATAGCCGCGCATGGATCGCGGCAACGATTCCTGCCTGCTAAGCAGCGCAGGCGAAGAAAACCGGCCGGACCCCGCTGCGCGGTTCAAGGTCGTACTGATCAATCCCTATGAGCTGGGCCGCCAGCCGTTCGCCCTGGCTGAGCCGTCCGCATGGCTGAAGCAGGCCGGATTCGAAGTGCAGTGCATCGATCTCTCGTTGCAAAAACTCGCTCCGGATTTGCTCGCGGGCGCGAAGCTCGCAGCACTGTATGTCGGCATGCACACCGCCACCCGCATCGCGGTCGAGGCCATTCCGCGCATCCGTGAAATGGCGCCGCACGCGCATTTGTGCGTGTACGGCCTGTATGCGCCGATGAATCAGAAGCTGCTGCGCGGCCTCGGCGTGAAAACCATACTGGGCGGCGAGTTTGAGCCGGGGCTGGTGAGCCTGGCGCAGCGGCTGCGCGCAGGTGACGCGTGCGATGCGCAGCTCGAGCCGGTGGTGAACCTTGCCAGGATCACATTTATCACGCCCGACCGCTCCGGCCTGCCGCACCTGCAGCGCTACGCCCACTTGATATTGCCGGACGGCAGTAAGAAAATGGTCGGCTTCATTGAGGCAAGCCGGGGCTGCAAGCACCTGTGCCGTCACTGCCCGGTGGTGCCGGTTTATCAGGGCAAGTTCCGCGTGGTGCCGGTCGAGGTGGTGCTGGCGGACATCTCGCAGCAGGTGCAGGCGGGTGCCGCGCATATCTCCTTCGGCGATCCGGATTTTTTCAACGGTCCGGGTCATGCCATGAAAGTGGTCGCGGCGATGCACGCTAAATTCCCCGTCCTGAGCTTCGACGCGACCATCAAGATTCAGCATCTCATCGACCACGCCGGACTGCTTTCGCAATTGCGCGCGGCGGGATGTCTGTTCATCACGGCGGCGGTCGAGTCGGTGGACGACAAGGTGCTGGAGTACCTCGCCAAGAACCACACGCGCACCGGCTTCGAACGCGCTTTGCAACTGTGCCGCGACGCCGGCATATTCCTGGCGCCAACGTTCGTGCCATTCACGCCCTGGACAACATTGGAGGGCTACCTTGACCTGCTGCGCACGTTGGTGCGTTTGCGTTTAGCGGAGGCGGTGCCGCCGATTCAGCTTTGCATTCGCCTGCTCGTGCCGGAAGGCTCTTATCTGCTGCAGTTGCCCGGTTTCCGCGAAATGATAGAGCCATTCGATGCGAAATTACTCGGCTACCCGTGGCGGCACGCCGATTCTCGCGTGGATGCGCTGCAGCACGCGGTGCAGTCCTGCGCCGCGCAAGGAGATCAACAGGGAGGGTCGCGCAGCGACATATTCGGGCAGATCTGGCGGCTCGCGCACGCCGCGCTCGGCATCAAGGTGGAGCAGCTCGACCGGGCGGATTCTGGCGGGCCCATCGCACGCCTGTCCGAGCCCTGGTACTGCTGCGCCGAGCCCACCGAGCAGCAACTGCAAAGTTTTTGAGCGCCCGGCCGTGAAGCGCGTCCTGCTGTTGCTGCCTGTTGCCAGTTACCGTAACGCGGATTTTCTCGCCGCCGCAACAAAACTCGAGGTGGAAATCATCGCTGCCGCGGATAACTGCCATCGACTCGCGCCGCTATGGGGCATGAGCCCGATTCAAGCCGTGCCGTTCGATCAGCCTGAAATCGCGGTAACGCAGGTGCTGGCCGCGCTCGGGCGCAAGCCGGACGCGGTGCTGGCGGTTGACGACACCGGATTGGAACTGGCCGCGCTGCTGCGCGAACGCCTGCACCTGCCGGGCAATCCGCCCGCGGCGGTGCGGTTGACCCGCGACAAGCTCGCGTTTCGCCGCTTGCTGCAAAGCGGAGGCCTCAACTGTCCGGATTTTTATCACCTTGGCAACGACGCCCGGGCCGCAACACTGCTGCCGCCGCTGCGGTTTCCAGTGGTCGTCAAAGCGCGCCGGCTTGCCGCCAGCCGCGGCGTGATACGCGCCGACACGCCGCAGGCATACGCGCAAGCCGTGCAATGGGTGCGTGGCATACAGGCCAAAGCCGATCGTGACGCCGCCAGGCTTGGCTTGGTCGTGGAAAGCTTCATCCCCGGCCACGAACACGCGCTGGAAGGGCTACTGCAAGACGGGCGGTTGCGCGTGCTGGCGCTATTCGACAAACCCGATCCGTTGGACGGGCCCTATTTCGAGGAAACCCTGTACGTGACGCCGTCGCGTCTGCCACACGCACAGCAGGACGGGATTGCCCGAACCGCGCAATGCGCGTGTGAACTGGCTGGGCTCACCAGCGGCCCCGTTCATGCCGAAATGCGTGTAAACGAACGGGGAACGTGGTTGCTGGAGGTCGCCGCGCGCTCCATCGGCGGACTGTGCGGCAGGATGCTGCGGCATGCGCTGGGCATGAGCCTGGAAGAATTGATCCTGCGCCACGCGCTTGACCGGCCATTGCCACAGACGCAACAGGGGGAGGCCGGCGGCGTGATGATGATCCCGATTCCCGGACGCGGTATTTTTCTGGGCGCGCGCAACATCGAAGCCGCGCTGCAGGTCGCCGGCATCAGCGACATTCAGATCACCGTCAGCCCGGGTCAGATTATTGCGCCGCCGCCGGACGGCGCGAGCTACCTGGGATTCATTTTCGCGCATGGAATGTTGCCAGACGCGGTAGAATCCGCTTTGCGACAAGCGCACCAGCGGCTCGTCTTCGAAATCCAGGCAGATATTCCCGTTAACCAGGTAAGGGCATAGGAATGGTTACTATCGAATCAACCCCCGCAATGGCAGCCAAGGTCTACGCGACCATGGCGCGCAATCTCAAAGTGGTCCGCCGCCGTCTGGGTAAACCGCTGACCCTGGCGGACAAGGTCCTGCTGGGACATCTGGATGACCCTGAAAAGCAGGACCTTGAACCCGGCAAGAGCTATCTGTTCTTGCGTCCCGACCGCGTCGTTTTCCAGGACGTGCTCGGACAAACCGGCTTGCTCCAGTTCATGCAAACCCGGCGCGCCAAAGTTGCGGTGCCGACCTCCATCCATTGCGACCATCTGATCCAGGCCAGAGTCGAAGGCGCGCAAGACCTGCGCGAGTCGCTCGCGGAAAATACCGAAGTCTATGACTTCCTGCGTTCCGCAGCCGCCAAGTTCGGCGCGGGTTTCTGGGGTCCGGGGGCGGGCATCATACATCAGGTGGTGCTCGAGAATTATGCTTTCCCCGGCGAATTGATCATCGGCACGGATTCGCACACGCCCAACGCCGGCGGCCTCGGGGCATGCTCGGTCGGGGTGGGCGGGGCCGACGCGGTCGAGACGATCGCCGGGTTGCCGTGGGAAGTGCTGTACCCGAAACACATCGCGGTGTACCTGACGGGCAAGATGAGCGGCTGGACTGCGCCCAAGGACGTCATTCTTTACGTGGCGGGCGCACTGACCGTTTCCGGCGGCACCAACGCCATCGTCGAATACATCGGCCCCGGCGCGCGTACTATCAGCGCCACCGGCAAGGCGACGATCACCAACATGGGTGCGGAACTCGGGGCGACGACTTCGATGTTCCCCGCTGACGACCGCATGTCCACCTACCTGCGCGCGACGGCGCGTGGCGATCTGGTACCGCTGATCGAGAAGTACAAGCACCTGCTGGAACCGGACCCGGAAGTCGAGGCCGATCCCGAGAAATATTACGATCGCGTGGTCAGACTCGACCTGTCGACACTGGAGCCGCACGTAGTGGGACCGCATTCCCCGGACCGGGCGCGCCCGATTTCGAAGCTCGCCGCCGAGGTGGCCGATGCAACAAACGGTTTCGTCGACAAGATCTCGACTGCGCTGATCGGCAGCTGCACCAACTCTTCCTACGAAGACATGAGCCGCTCGGCGGATGTCGCCGAGCAGGCCAAGGCGCACGGCGTCAAAGCGGCCATGCCGTACCTGGTTACCCCGGGTTCCGAGCAGGTACGGGCGACAATCGAGCGTGACGGGCAGATGCAATCGCTGCTGGATATCAATGGCGCGGTGCTGGCGAATGCCTGCGGACCGTGCATCGGCCAGTGGCGCAGGGCCAAGGAAGTCTCGGCCGTGCCCAATACCATCGTGACTTCGTATAACCGCAACTTTCCGATGCGCAATGACGGTCAGCCGACCACGATGAATTTCATTGCCAGCCCCGAGATCGTGACCGCCCTGGCGCTGGCGGGGCGGCTGTCGTTCAATCCGCTCACCGACACGCTTACCGGCGCCGATGGCCAGCCGTTCCGGCTCGATCCTCCCAAGCTGGCGCCTGAAGTTCCCGCGAGAAACTTCGACCGCGGACACGCGACCTACATCGCGCCGCCTGCTGACGGCAGCGGCGTCGAGCTGAAGGTGAACCCCGACAGCACGAGAATCCAGTTGATGCAGCCGTGGTCGGCGTGGGACGGCAAGGACTTCACCGACATGCCGGTGCTCATGAAGACCAAGGGCAAGACCACGACCGACCATATTTCTCCCGCCGGCCCGTGGCTGCGTTACCGCGGGCACCTGGACAAATTCAGCGACAACATGTTCATGGGCGCTACCAACGCCTATACCGGCGAGGCGGGTAAAGGCAAGAACGTTCTGACCGGTCAGACGGGTCAACCCATCGCCAACAGCGCCCGCTACTACAAGTCCAAAGGCATTAAGTGGGTCGTGGTCGGCGACAGCAACTACGGCGAGGGCAGCAGCCGCGAGCACGCGGCGCTGTCACCGCGTCTACTCGGCGGCGCGGCCGTGATCGTGCGCAGCTTTGCGCGCATCCACGAGTCCAACCTCAAGAAACAGGGCCTGCTGGCACTCACTTTCCCGGATCCCGCAGACTACGATCGCATCCGCGAGGACGATCGCTTGAGCCTCGTCGGGCTGAAGAACCTGGCGACCGGCAAGCCTGTCGAGTGCCGCGTGCAACACGCGGACGGCAGCAGCGAGACGCTCCGTCTCAATCACTCGTTCAGCGGGCCTCAGCTCGAGTGGTTCCGCAAGGGCTCGGCGCTGAACCTGTTTCACGGCGGCACCGCGCAGCCCAAAAAACGCAGCGCCGCGGGCAAGAAGGCGAAGAAACCGGTGGCGAAGAAACGCAGCAAAGCGAGTTCCCGCAAGACGAGCGCAGCGCGCAAACCGGCAGCGAAGAAGCGCGGCAAAACGGTTGCTCGCAAAACGAGCAGGGCACGCAAACCGGCGGCAGCAAAAAAACGCGGCACAAAGAAACCAGTGGCCGCGAAGCGCCGGGGGCGCCGGTAGCTATGTAGGATGGGTTGAGCGCAGCGATACCCATCACGAGTCAAAACGATATTGCCGGTTTCTTGATGGGTATCGTTCCTCAACCCATCCTACGGTTCTGGCGCAAGGCGATTGGTCTACCCTAATCCAGCACGTGCGAAACCAGCCCGTCGGCGAGCTTGGGTTCGAACCAGGTTGACTTCGTCGGCATGACTTCGCCCGCCTCGGCGACGGCCATCAGGTCTTCCATGCCCGTCGGATGCAGCGCGAAGGCGGCGGCCATCTCGCCGCTGTTTACGCGCTTTTCAAGTTCAGGCAGGCCGCGGATGCCGCCGACGTAATCGATACGTTTGTCCCGACGCAAATCCTTGATGCCCAGTACGGGTCCGAGCAGGTAATCGGTCAACAGGCTCGCATCGAGGCGCGCCGTGGGATCGTTGACGGGAATCAGTTCACGGTGGATCGCGAGGCGATACCATTGGCCGGAGAGATACAGGCCGAATTCGGCAGGTCCGGGTAGCACCGGCGCAGGGCTGGTTGCGACCGAAAAGCTCTCCCGCACGCGCGCCAGGAAAGTTGCTGCATTCATGCCGTTCAGGTCGGCGACGACGCGGTTGTAGGAGAGTATCTGCATCTGGTGGTGGGGAAATATCACGGTCAGGAAGTAGTTGTAGTTTTCCTCTCCGGTGTGACGCGGATTGGCGGCACGGCGCGCCGCGGTGGCGCGCGAGGCAGCGGCCGAGCGGTGATGGCCATCGGCGATGTAAAGGGCGGGCATGGCGTCGAAGGCCAGTGTCAGTCGCGTCTGGATCTCGGCGTCGTGCACTACCCACAGCGTGTGGCGGATGCCATGGTCAGCGGTGACGTCGGCGTCAGGTGCGCCGGCCGAGCAACGGGCGAGAATGTCGTCCACCTCTGGCGCATGCGGATAAGCAACCATCACCGGGCCGGTTTGGGCATTCAGCGCTTCGATCTGGCGCACGCGGTCGTTTTCCTTGTCGATTTGCGTGAACTCGTGCTTGCGGATGCGGTTGGTGTCGTAGTCCGCTACCGAGGCTGCCGCCACCAGGCCGGTCTGCGTATGTCCGCCCATGATCAGGCGATAGACGTAGTAGCAGCGCGCCGCATCACGCACGAGGATGCCGGCGCTTAACATGAAACCCAGGTTTTCCGCTGCCTTGGCATAGACTTGGCGCGCGTAGGGATCGGTTCCCACCGGCAGGTCGATTTCCGGCTTGGAGATGTGGAGGAAACTCCAGCGCTTGCCGGCGGCCCGCGCGCGTGCTTCGTCGGTGGACAGCACGTCATAAGGTGGGGCGATGACTTCGGCGGCGCGCCCCGGGGCCGGGCGCAGACCGGTGAAGGGTCGGATCAAGTGCATATCGGGTTCCTGTAGTTGATGTGAGATTAAGACATGTTACAGCGCCGATCGTGCCCGGATCAGCCGGCAAGCTCGCTGAAAATCTGCTTCACGCGCGTGACGCGCTCGCCGACCTCGTGCAGGTCGGCGGTAATCCTGAGACGGTCGGGTCCCGCCAATCGATAATTCTTGTTACGCTGGATCAGTGCGATCACGCGTCCCGCGTCGAGCGGCGGGTTCGGTATGAACTGCAACTGCAGGCCCGACTCCGAGGCATCAATGCGCGCCACCCCCAGCGGCTTGCCGAGCACGCGCAGGCGGTGGCTGTCGAGCAGCGTCCTCGCGTGCGGCGGCAGCGGCCCGAAGCGGTCGATGAGTTCCTCGTGCATCGCGTCGAGTTCGTCCGCGTTGTCGCAGTTGGCGAGCCGCTTGTAGAGCACCAGGCGCTCGTGGATGTCATTGCAGTAAACGTCGGGAAGCAGCGCCGGCGCGTGCAGGTTGATTTCGGTGGTGATGCCGAGCGGCGCCGCCAGGTCGGGCTCGCGGCCTTCCTTCAGCGACTTCACCGCGGCTTCCAGCATCGCGCAATAAAGGTTGAAGCCGACTTCCTGCATTTCGCCGGACTGCGATTCGCCCAGCATTTCCCCCGCGCCGCGGATTTCGAGATCGTGCATCGCGAGGAAAAAGCCGGCGCCGAGTTCTTCCATCAGCTGGATCGCTTCGAGGCGCTTCCTGGCCTGGCTGGTGATGTTGCCTTCGTCGGGAAGCAGCAGGTAGGCGTAAGCCTGGTGATGCGAGCGCCCGACGCGTCCGCGCAGCTGGTGCAATTGCGCGAGGCCGAACTTGTCCGCACGGTTGATGATGATGGTGTTGGCGGTCGGGATGTCGATGCCGGTCTCGATGATGGTGGTGCACAGCAGGATGTTGAAGCGCTGCTGGTAGAAGTCCCGCATCGCCATTTCGAGATCGCGCTCGCGCATCTGGCCGTGCGCGACGCGGATGCGCGCTTCCGGCACCAGCCGCGCGAGGTTTTCCCCGGTCTGGGTGATGGTGTCGACGTCGTTGTGCAGGAAATAAACCTGGCCGCCGCGCTTCAATTCGCGCAGCACCGCCTCGCGGATCAGGCCGCGGCTGGTGCGCGCGACGAAAGTCTTGATCGCGAGCCGGCGCTGCGGCGCGGTCGCGATCACCGAGAAGTCGCGCAGGCCCTCGAGCGCCATGCCGAGCGTGCGCGGAATCGGCGTCGCGGTCAGCGTCAGCACGTCGACTTCGGCGCGTAATGCTTTCAGGCGTTCCTTCTGCCGCACGCCGAAGCGGTGCTCCTCGTCGATGATCGCGAGCCCGAGTTGCTTGAAGTGAATATCCTTCTGCAGCAGCTTGTGGGTGCCGATCACGATGTCGACTTTGCCGTCGGCGAGCTCGGCAAGTGTTGCGCCGACCTGCTTCTGCGAGCGGAAGCGCGACAGCTCGGCGATCCTGACCGGCCAGTCGGCGAAGCGGTCGGTAAAGGTATTGAAGTGCTGCTCGGCGAGCAGCGTGGTCGGCACGAGCACCGCGACCTGCCTGCCTTCGTTGACGGCGACGAAGGCAGCGCGCAGCGCGACCTCGGTCTTGCCGAAACCGACGTCGCCGCAAATCAGCCGGTCCATCGGCTTTCCCCGCTGCAGGGCGTCGCGGCCCCCGGTGACGGCGGCAGACAGGGCCGGGGGTT
>Ga0082335_1008975_pt1 | contig 11032 bp, 11 predicted proteins | sample Subgrocontami58m_FD_72375 | JGI IMG/M metagenome (GOLD analysis project Ga0082335, IMG submission 72375) | Subsurface groundwater microbial communities from S. Glens Falls, New York, USA - GMW37 contaminated, 5.8 m (SPADES assembly) (version 2) ... | reverse complement strand
CGACGTAGGCGAGGTCGCCCGAATCGAGCCATTCGCCGTGGAAGAGCTTGCGGGTTTCCTCGGGATTGCGGAAATAGCCGGAGGTCGCCGAGGGTCCGCGAAACTCGAGCCGGCCGACCGTGCGGTCCGGGACTTCCTGTCCTGCGTCGTTCACGATCCGCACCTGGTGGTCGGGCAACGGAACGCCGCAGGCGACGAAGCGCAGCGCGTCGGGCTCGTCCGCTGCTGCCGCGAGCGCGACGCCGGACTTCATGAATGGCTCGCGCCGGACCCGGTCGACGAGCGGCGCGCGTCCCAGCGGCGGAATCGCCAGGCCGACGGTGCATTCGGCGAGGCCGTAGACCGGCATCAACGCCTCTGGCCGGAAACCGTAGCGTGCAAAGCGCTCGGTGAAGTGCGCGATGGTGTCCGCGCTCACCGGCTCGGCGCCGTTCGCGGAGACCCGCCACGAACTCAGGTCCAGTCCTTCGAGCGCGCGCTCGTCCAGCCGCCGCAGGCAGAGCTCGTAGGCGAAGTTCGGCGCGGCCGTGGCCGTCCCCCGATGGCGGTGGATCGCCCACAACCAGCGCTCCGGGCGCGAAAGGAAGTCGAGCGGCGACATGAGGACCAGCGGACAGGCGTGATACAGGCTCCCCAGCCAGGTTCCGATCAGCCCCATGTCATGATACAGCGGCAGCCAGCTCACGACGACGTCGGTCGAGTCCAGCCGCACCGCCTTGCCCCAGGCGCGGATGTTGGCGAGCAGGTTTGCGTGCGTGAGCACGACGCCCTTGGGGTTGCCGGTGCTGCCCGAGGTGTACTGGATGAAGGCCGTATCCTCCGGCCTCAGGACCGGATTGGCGGTCGGCGCGGCGTCCACGCGCAACTCGGGCACCGTGACGACGGCGCGCAGGCTTTCCACCTGCGCTTCGAGGAATCTCGCGATGACCTTCGCCTCGGGCACGGTGATCAGCATCTGGGCGAGACAGCTCGACAGGATCCCTGATTGCCTTCGAAGATGATCCTCCAGTTGCGACATGCGCGCCGGCGGGTAGATCGGCACGGGCACTCCGCCCGCGAGCAGGATGCCGAAGAAGCAATGCAGGAATTCGAGGCAGGTCGGCAGCATGATCGCCACCGCCTGTCCCGCGCCCAGGCCCTCGCGCTTCAGCCCTTCGGCGATCGACTGCGCGGCCGAACGCAGGCCCGCGTAGCTGAGCGTTTCGGTCTGCTCTTCCGTGCGGTAGAACGTGACGTGCATTCGGTCAGGATGCGCAGCGACGTGCCAGTCGAGCATCTGCACGAGGTCGAGCGCCGCCGATGGCGTGCCTTCCGCGCGCTCGAGCGGGCCGGTCGCCGCGGCGACTGCGGCAGGGGCCGACGGATGTCCTGCGGAGGCGAGCAGCGCGTCAAGAAGGTCGCGCGGCGTCTCGGCCTCGGCCAGCGTCTCGGCCGGCAGTTTCACGCCGAAGTCGCGCTCGATGCGCGTGATCAGCTCCACCCTGCCGAGGCTGTCCAGCCCAAGCTCGCGCTCGAGCGAGCTCTCGAGCGCGGCCTGCGGCATCCGGCCGGCGTGAGACTCGGCGACCAGCCTGTCGATGACGGCGAGCAGCCTGGCTGCGGTGTCCTCCCCCGAAGCCACGTTCGCGACTCCTACAGCGCAGAGACCTCGCGCAGCGCCTCGCGCGCGTTGCGAAAGCCGTCCACCGCAGCGGGAACGCCCGCATAGACGCCCACGTGCAGCAGTACCTCGCGGATTTCCTCCTTGGTGCAGCCGTTCCGGAGCGCACCCTTGACGTGGATCTTCAGCTCGTGCGGGCGGTTGAGCACGGTCAGCAGCGCGATGTTGATGAGGCTGCGCATCTTGCGCGGCAGCACCTCGCGGTTCCACAGCCAGCCCCAGCAATACTCGGTCACCATCTCCTGGAGCGGCGCGGAGAAATCATCGGCGTTCTTCAGCGCCTGGTCCACGTATTCGGGGGTCAGGACCTCCTTGCGGACTTTGAGGCCTTTCTCGTACCAATCGCCGGGCATGACGGATCTCCTTGCAGGTTGAGGGGTTCAAACGATGGAAAGACGGGCGAAAAAAATCGGGGTCAGAGCGAGCTTACTCTGACCCCGATTTCCCGGCACGCCGGGACGCCGTTTCAGGCAGCCTGGGCCTTGCGCCGGCTGCCGCGCGCCTTCACGAGATCCAGCGCGACGTCGACGATCATGTCCTCCTGGCCGCCCACCATGCGGCGCTTTCCGAGCTCCGCGAGGATGTCGAAGGTCGGGATGTCGTACTTGGCCGACGCGGTCTCCGCGTGGCGCAGGAAGCTCGAGTAGACCCCCGCGTAGCCGAGCGCCAAGGTTTCGCGGTCGACCCGCACCGGACGGTCCTGCAGCGGGCGCACGAGGCCGTCGGCCGCGTCCATCAACGTCAGCAGGTCGCAGCCGTGGTTCAGGCCCATGCGGTCGAGCACCGCGATCAGCACCTCGAGCGGCGTGTTGCCCGCTCCGGCGCCCATTCCCGCGAGCGACGCGTCGACGCGGTCGCAGCCTTCCTCGAGCGCAATGATGGAGTTCGCCACGCCGAGCGAAAGATTGTGGTGGCAGTGGATGCCGACCTCGGTCTCGGGCTTGAGCAGGTCGCGGTAGGCGCGCACCTTGTCGCGCGCGTCCTGCATCAGCATCGCGCCACCCGAATCGGTCACGTAGACGCAATGCGCGCCGTAGGATTCCATCAGCTTCGCCTGCTGCGCCAGTTCCCTGGGGGGGATCATGTGCGCCATCATCAGGAACCCGACCGTGTCCATGCCGAGCTTGCGCGCATGCTCCATGTGCTGCCTGGAGATGTCGGCCTCGGTGCAGTGCGTGGCGATGCGCACCACGCGCGCGCCGGCCGCGTAAGCCTCGTTCAGGTCGTGCACCGTGGCGATCCCCGGGATGAGCAGCGTCGCCACCTTGGCGTGCTTCACTTCGGCCGCCACGGCCGATATCCATTCCAGGTCGGTGTGCATGCCGAAGCCGTAATTGAAGCTCGATCCCGCCAGGCCGTCGCCGTGCGAGATCTCGATGCTGTCGACCCTCGCAGCGTCGAGCGCGCGGGTGATCGTGCGCACCTGCTCGAGGCTGTACTGGTGGCGGCGCGGATGCATCCCGTCGCGCAGCGTGACGTCGGAGATGGTGATCTTCTTCCTGGGATCGATCGTGCTCATGTTCGTCTCCTTCGCTTAGGCGGCCACGGCGAGTTTCGTGACGGCGAGTTGCTCCGCCGTTGCCAGCGCCGCCGAGGTCATGATGTCCAGGTTGCCCGCGTAGGACGGAAGGTAATGCGCCGCGCCCTCCACCTCGAGGAAGATGGTGACCTTGAGGCCCGAAAGCCTGCCCAGCCCCGGAACGTTGAGCGGCTTGTCGGCCGGGATGCGGTCGAACTGCACTTCCTGCTTCAGCCGGTATCCCGGGACGTAGGCCGCCACCTTGGCCACCATGTCGGCGATCGAGGCGCGGATCGCTGCCTCGTCGGCGCCCGCCTCGGCGAGGCAGTACACCGTGTCGCGCATGATCAGCGGCGGCTCGGCGGGATTCAGGATGATGATGGCCTTGCCGCGCGCTGCGCCGCCGACCGTCATGATCGCCTTCGAAGTGGTCTCGGTGAACTCGTCGATGTTGGCGCGCGTTCCGGGACCCGCGGACTTGCTCGCGATCGATGCGACGATCTCGCCGTAGTACACCTTGGCCACGCGCGAAACCGCCTTCACCATCGGAATGGTCGCCTGCCCGCCGCAGGTCACCATGTTGATGTTCGGGCTGTCCAGGTGCTCGTCGAGATTGACCACCGGAATCACGTAGGGACCGATCGCGGCCGGCGTCAGGTCGATCACCTGCACGCCGTGCCGCTGCAGGACCTCGTTGTGGTGCGCGTGCGCGCCCGCCGAGGTCGCGTCGAACGCGATCCGGATGTCCTTGAAGTTCGGCAGCTTCACCAGGCCTTCCACGCCCTCGTGGGTGGCCGGCACGCCCAGGCGCTTCGCGCGCGCAAGGCCGTCGGAGGCCGGGTCGATACCGACCATCGCGCCCATCACCAGATGCTTCGATGTGCGCATCACCTTGATCATCAGGTCGGTGCCGATATTGCCCGAGCCTATGATTGCCACCGGAATACGGTCATCGCCGCTCATCGCGTTCTCCTGTAGGTAGGACTTGAATTTTAGCTCAGCGTTTTCTTCTTCGTGGCGCTTTCGGCCCGTGAAATTCCGGCCACGCCCCAGTGCTCCGGCGGTACTTCCGTGATCAACACCCGCACCGCATCCGGCGCGACCTTGCATGTGCGCACCACCGCCTCGGTCACTTCGGCGAGCAGCGCCCGCTTCTGTTCCGGTGAACGCCCGGGCAGCATCGATATCTGTACAAGTGGCATGGTCATTTCTCCGTAGAAAAGGCAACGCGTCCAAGAGACTGCAATTCGGTCTCGACCCAGCTTCCCGCAGCCAGCGGCTCGGCGGCGGTCGCGCCGCCCGCCATGACGATCCAGCCCGCCTGCAGAGGCTCGCCCGCCTGCGCCGCGAAACGGGCCGCCGCCACGAGCGAACGCAGCGGATGCCCGAGAATGGCCGCGGTCGTGCCGATCTGGATCGGCTTTCCGTTCGCCGACATCACCAGTCCGAGATTGGAGAATTCCAGGTCGGGCTTGTGCCAGGGACCGGTGACGAATCCCGAGGACGAGGAATTGTCGGCGACCACGTCGATGTGCGAGAACTTGAAATTCTCGTAGCGCGAATCGATGATTTCCATCGCCGCCGCGACGGCTTCGACGGCCGAGAGCGCCTGCAGCGGCGTCACGGCGCCCGAAAGCGGCGCCTTGAGCAGGAAGGCGATCTCCGGCTCTACCCGCGGATGAACGTAGCGGCCCATGCTGATCGGCCCGCCGTCCTCGACGATCATCCCGTCGGTGAGCCGGCCCCAGATCATGTCGTGCACGCCCATCTGCACCATCTTCGCGCGGCTCGTGAAGCCCATCTTGATGCCCACGCGCTTCTCGCCGCGGTCCAGGCGCAAGCCGATGCTCGCGCGCTGGATCTGGTAGGCATCGTCGAGGGAGAGTTTGTTGCTTGCGGTGAGCTGCGCAATGGCGCGCGCCTGGCGCGCCGCATCGTCCACCACAATGGCAAGTCCGCGAATATCGCTCATGTCATGCTCCGAATGCGGTGCGCACCGAGCCCAGCCCGGAAATGCGCACCTCGACCGTATCCCCGGCCGCAACCCCCGCCATGGGCCCGAGCGCGCCGGTCATGATCACGTCGCCCGCCTTGAGCGGCGAGCCCGCCTGCGCCATCGTGCGCGCGAGCCACAGCGCCGCGTTGAGGGGATTGCCCAGGCAGGCCACGCCCGCGCCGAGGGACACCTGCTCGCCGCGTCGCTCCATCACCATGCCGCACAGGCGCAGGTCGAGGCCTTCGAGCTTCTTCGGCTCGTTGCCCAGCACGATCATCCCGCCCGAAGCGTTGTCCGCGATGGTGTCCTGGATCTTGATGTTCCAGTTCTCGATGCGGCTGCCGACGATCTCGATCGCCGCCACCGCGTAGGCGACCGCCGAGATCAGCTCGCTGATGGTGACGTCCTTCTTCTTCAGGTCCCTCTCCAGGACCAGCGCCACCTCGGCCTCGACCTTGGGCTGCATGAGGCGCGCGACCGGCACTTCCTCGCCGTCGCACATCACCCTGTCGGCGAATATCATCCCGTAATCGGGCTGGTCCACGCCGAGCTGCTTCTGCACCGACTTGGCCGTGAGCCCGATCTTGCAGCCGGCCACGCGGCGGCCCTTGCGCACCCAGTATTGCGTGTTCGCCTTCTGGATCGCGTAGGCGCTCGCGATGTCGCCGGGCGGCATCTCGTCGCGAATGGGCTTGATCGCGACGCCCGTTTCCTCCGCCTTGCGCAGGCGCTCGGCGATCTTGCTGATCTTCTGCGGACTGAGTGTCATGTCGGGATTCCTGTCAACTGCGAAACTCGGGAATGTCGGGCTTGGAGCCCCACATGCAGAACGACTCCGGCGCGAACGGGAACTGCCGCGGCCGATAGGTCGCTTCCTGCTCCGGCAGGATGTGCTTCACCCCGACGGAGTACTCGTAGATCATCTTGTCCGGCCCCTCGAAATACAGGAAACACGCCGACGAGGTCGCGTGCCGCCCCGGCCCGAACACGATCCTCACGCCCTTCTCCCGCAGGAAGTACCAGGAGCGCATGATGTCGTCGATGTCCTCGACCTGGTGGTTGATGTGCTGCACGCCCGGATGCGGCGAGGGGAAGAGCGCGAGCGTGTGGTGAATGGTGCCGATGCGCAGCAGCGGCGCGTCGCCGATCCAGTCCGACACGCGCGCGTTCAGCACCCGGGTCCAGAACGCCTCGTCGCGCGCGGCGTCGGCCGTGCGCAGCCCGATATGGCTGAAGTGCGTGATCCCGGCGTCGCGGCTCGGGAAATGCCTCGGCCCGCTGTGGAAAGGCCGCACCACGATCTCGTGCTTGTTTCCGGTGGGGTCCTTGAACGCGAGAAACTGCCTCACGCGCCGCGTTTCGCACTCCTCGGGCGTGCCGTAATGCACGCGATGGCCCGCGTTCTCCAGCTCCGCGCCGATGCGGTCGAAATCGGCGGCGTCGCGAAGATCGAACGCGCTCGTATGGTCGCCGGGGTCGCCCTCGAAGACCATCAGCGTGTAGTCCCGCGTGTCGCCGCGCACCGCCACCTTGTCGCTGCGGAAATACGCCGACTTGCCCTCGCGCGCGCTGAGCTGCAGGCCGACGATGCGCGTCAGGAACTCGATCGTCGAATCGAGGTCGGCCGTGCCGATGCGCAGGTAGCGAATGTCGTGAAGATGGATCATTTTGCTGTCACAGTCTCTTGTCACTCGACAGGATTGGCCAAGAACTTGGTCTTCATTATGTCTCCCGATTTTGTGCAGTTGCTTGCAACTGCACAAAATCGGGAGATCTATCAAGGTCGATTCGTGGCACCTCGCCCAATTCCGACCACCCTTCCGTTCAGCCCAGCTTCTTCACCCGCGCGATCCAGTCGCGGAAAGCGAGCATCTGGTCGGTCATGAACTTGCGCGTCGTCGCGTCGGTCAGCGTACCGCTCGCGTCGAACTTCGACGCCTCCATGCCGATGAAGACTTCGGGGCGGACCAGCAGGAACGCGTCGAGCTGCGCGAGGATCTTGCGCAGGTCGTACTGGGCGCTGACGCCGCCCTTCAAGCCCATAGTGGCGCTGAACATCGCGACCGGCTTCTTCTGGAACGGCTGCGCGGGCGGGCGCGACGCCCAGTCGATCGCGTTCTTGAGCACGCCCGACACCGAGAAGTTGTACTCGGGGCAGGCGAACAGCAGGCCGTCGGCCCGAGCGATGCGCTCGCGGAACGCCGCGACCGGCGGCGGAAACCCCTTGTCGCACACGTCCTGGTTGAACAGCGGAATGTCGGCGATGCTCGCGATCTCGAGCGACATCCCCTCGGGCATGAGCCCGCCCGCGGTCCTGAGCGCGTACATGTTGTACGACTTCTCCCTCAGGCTGCCGCAGATCCCCACGATTCGCATGGTTGCTCCTGACCGATTCTCGAAATTCAGGGTTGGTTAGTCATTTCTTGTCATCCTGAGCGAAGCCGAAGGACTCCTCGGAATGACATCACTGCGTTTCTCTGAAGGCTCATTTCTCCAGGCCCACCATGATGCGCAGGCACTTCACGAACAGCGGCCTCAGCTCCGGCGGCAGCGGCTCCATGATGCGCCGCTCGACCACCGCGTCCCCGGGCAGCACCTCCTCGAGGGCCCGGATGCCCTTGTCGGTGATCGTGATCTCGTAGGCCCTGCCGTCGTCGCGAGAGCGGTCGCGGCGCACGTAGCCCCGCGCCACCATGCGCGCGAGCATCTCGGCGAACGAATTGCGGTCGATCGCGATCTTCTCGGCCAGCGCGTTCTGGTTCGCGCCCGGATTCTGGTACGCGGTGATGAGCAGCGCCTTCTGGCGCGGCGTCAGGCCGCTCGCGCCCAGCTCCTCGTTGAAGATCTCCTCGGCCCGGAAGTGCGCGCGCCTCAACAGGTGGGAAACGATGTCGGTGAGCACGAAGCGATCGAGCGCGCTCCCGGCCGCGGCGCGGGCCGCGGTTTCGGCGGAGGATCGGTGCGGTTTCGCCTGCATGGACGCTGGGGTGGGCATGGATCAATTCAGACGTATTGTGCATAATTCTAATCGGCGACGGGGCGGGCGCGCAAGTGCCGCGTGCGCGCGCGGATTCGCCGCTCCGCCCCGTGTCTTCGAACGCTGCGCCACAACAAAGGCCCCCTCCCCGCCTGTCCGTTGACACCTGCGGCACTGCGGCGTAAGGTAGTTAAATACGCCGTAATAGGCCTAGTTTCACGGCCGGACCGATCGAATCCCGGGAGCGCGCATGAACGCAAAGACCGAAATCCAGGAACGCAAGAACTACATCGACGGCCGCTTCGTCGGCAGCGCGAGGCAGTTCACCAAGCTGAGCCCCGTCGACGGCACCGCCGTCGCCGTCGCCCACGAGGCCGACCGTGCGATGGTCGACGAGGCCGTGCGCGCCGCGCGCGCGGCGCTCAAGGGCCCGTGGGGCCGCATGCCGCTGCAGGAGCGCGTCGACCTGCTGCGCAAGATCGCCGCGGGCGTCGAGCGCCGCTTCGAGGACTTCCTTGCAGCCGAGGTCGCCGACACCGGCAAGCCGGTCAGCCTCGCCTCGCACCTGGACATCCCGCGCGGCGCGGCGAATTTCCGCATCTTCGCCGACATCGTGCGCACCTATGGAACGGAGTCCTATTTCCTGGATACGCCCGACGGCAAGGGCGCGGTCAATTACGCGCTGAGGAAACCGCTCGGAGTGATCGGGGTGATCTCGCCGTGGAACCTGCCGCTCTTGCTGCTGACCTGGAAGCTCGCCCCCGCACTCGCCTGCGGCAATACCATCGTCGCCAAGCCCTCGGAGGAGACGCCCTCGACGGCGACGCTGCTCGCCGAGGTGATGCACGAAGCGGGCGTTCCGCCGGGCGTGTTCAACGTCATCCACGGCTTCGGCCCCGATTCGGCCGGCGAATTCATCACCACCCATCCGGGCGTCGACGCCATCACGTTCACCGGCGAGACGACCACCGGCTCGGCGATCCTGAAGGCGGTCGCGCCCACCGTGAAGCCCGTGTCCTTCGAGCTGGGCGGCAAGAATCCGGGCATCGTCTTCGCGGACTGCGACTTCGATGCGGCCGCGGCGGGCATGGCGAACGCGATCTTCTCCAACTGCGGCCAGGTGTGCCTCGCGCCCGAGCGCGTCTACGTCGAGCGGCCGATCTTCGAGCGCTTCGTGCAGGCACTGAAACAGAGGGCCGAAGCCTACGTCATGGGCTGGCCGGGCGAGGCCAGGACCAACATGGGCCCGCTCATCTCGAAGCAGCATCGCGAGAAAGTGCTCTCCTACTACGCCCTCGCCAGGGAGGAAGGCGCGACGGTGGTCACCGGCGGCGGCATCCCGAAATTCGGCGATGCGCGCGACAACGGCGCGTACATCCAGCCGACGCTGTGGACGGGCCTGCTCGAGACCGCGCGCACCGTGAAGGAGGAAATCTTCGGGCCTTGCGCGCACATCGCGCCATTCGACACCGAGGAGGAAGCGATCGCCATGGCGAACGACACCCGCTACGGCCTCGCCTCGACCGTCTGGACCACGAACCTCTCGCGCGGGCACCGCGTGGCGCACGCCATGGAATGCGGCATCGCCTGGGTGAACTGCTGGTTCCTGCGCGACCTGCGCACGCCCTTCGGCGGCGCCAAGCTCTCGGGCATCGGCCGCGAGGGCGGGCTGCATTCGCTCAACTTCTACAGCGAGACCTCGAACGTGTGCGTCAAGCTCTAGCGGCTACGCGCGCCTTCAGGTACCAGTCGAGGATCTGCTCGCCGTTCCAGTGCAGCACGCCGGGGAATCCGGCGATGTACTCGTACACCTCCTCCAGGTACTTGATGCGGAACGGCTGGCCACTGATGTACGGATGGATCGCGATCGCCATGATCTTGGGGCGCTCGGCGCCCTCCTGGTGGAGCCGGTCGAAGCTGTCGATGCATTTCTGCTTCCAGTATGCGGCCTCGTGGTGCTGCACCATCATCACCGGGATGTCGTTGGTCTCCACCGAATACGGCAGCGTCACGAGCGGCCCGTTCGCGGTATTGATCTCGGTGGGCTCGTCGTCGTGGACCCAGTCGCCGATGTAGCGGATGCCCGCCGCGGCGAGGTGCTCGGGCGTGTCGAGCGTCTCGGTGAGCCCCGGCCCGAGCCAGCCGACCGCGCGCTTGCCGGTGAAGCGCTCGATCGTGTCCAGGGTGCGCCGAATCATCGCCGGCTGGTCCTTTTCGTTGTGGATCGGCCCCTGCTCGTAGCTGTGGCCCATGAACTCCCAGCCCGAGTCCTTGCAGGCCTGCGCGACGCGCGGGTAGTCCACGCACACGCGCGCGTTGATCGCGAGCGTCGGCCGGATGCCGTGGCGCTCGTACAGGGAATGGAAACGCCAGAAGCCCACGCGCATGCCGTATTCGTGCCAGGACCAGTTGGGCACGTCCGGCAGCAGCGAGGCACCCGTGGGCGGAGGCAGCACCTGGCGCGCCATCGCGCGCGCGATGTCCCACACCTCGAGGTTCACGATGGTCCAGACGACGATGCGCTCGCCGTTCGGCAGCCTGAGCCTGGGCCGATCGACGATCGCGCTGTAGGGAATGCGTTCGCGCGGAATCATTGCCATGGCGTCTCCCTTCAAGGTTTGAGCGCAGCGGACCCGCGCCGGCGGCCGAGCAGCAGCATGATCGCGGCGCTCATGAACAGCGCCGCGGCGCCCGTCACGAACACGAGCTGCGGCCTGCCCGTGTCGATCAGCCAGCCGACGAGCGGCGGTGCGATCGTCGAGCCCAGGTCGAGGCCCGAATAGACGAAGCCGTAGACCTTGCCGCGCGCGTGCGCGGGCGTGACCTCGCGCACGATGATGTCGCGCGACGGATTGACGCTGCCGACGCAGAAGCCCGCGA
>Ga0082335_1008974_pt1 | contig 11033 bp, 13 predicted proteins | sample Subgrocontami58m_FD_72375 | JGI IMG/M metagenome (GOLD analysis project Ga0082335, IMG submission 72375) | Subsurface groundwater microbial communities from S. Glens Falls, New York, USA - GMW37 contaminated, 5.8 m (SPADES assembly) (version 2) ... | reverse complement strand
GACCCGGCGCCATTGGGGTCGTGGAGAAGATCTTCCCTGATCAGGAGCATTGCTACGCCGTGGTCTTTCCGGACTCAGGCGTCAGCGTCTTCCTGAGCAAAACGGAACTCGACAACCAGATGGCCTACGAGGTAATCTAGCGGGGCAGTACCGAACGCTGGAGCCAGGGACCCGCTGCGAGTCCTTGGCCGCAACAGATTCTTCCCGGTCCATTGCGGACCGAGCAGAGGCAAGCTGGGCCTCACCAGCATGTTTTTCCAACCCCACCGCGGGACGCTCTGTCCCGCGGTGGGGCATGGTGTCTCGCTTTCCTTTATGGAGGCACCATGAATGCAGGTTTGGAACAAATTCCCGCTCAAACTCGCGCAAGCGCAGGACCCGTTGATCCGTACGTGCAGGTGATCCGAAAGGTGATCGGCATGGCGCGGGGCAACATCAGCGTCCTGAGCACTGCGCCCGTGCGCGAGGGGAGGTGGATCGAGGTGATCATCTTCACCGAAAACGTGGATCGAAACCTGGCCCTGGAGTTCAGCCCGGGCTTCGTCTTCAGTTCCACCGTCGATGTGAGCAACAACGGCGCCAGCGAAGAGCATCTTGCCGGCCTCGTCGGGAGGATCGTCGTCGACATCTCCCTGTGCAAGCCGAATTACTCCGAGGGCAACAGCCGCAACGCCTACCTCTCCGGAACCTTCCTTCTGCCAAGGATGGGGGTGCCGACAGAGGAGGTGCAGGCGGTCGCCGCGGAAGTAATCGCTCGGCGGTGCAAGAATGCGGAGGATCGCACTCTTGCGCGGCTCGCCGAGGAACTGGTACGCGTGCTCAACGGCCCGCGCGCCAGCAACCTGGCCGAAGGAGTTGCAAGACTCCTGCGACCCGATCAGCTCGTGCAGTTCGCGAAAGACCTGCCGGCCATCGCGCGCGCCTCGGCGCGCTAGCAGCGTCTGATCGACTCGTAGCATCTGCCACCTCCGGTGGCAGCCCATCACGAGCCCCGCCTGCCAGTCCGGATGCGCGGCTCAAAACCATCATCGTCGAGCATCCCTTCACCGGTAATCGACCCGCGGCAACGCGCGTCCGGCCGGTGTCGGGATGCCTCCACGATGGCAACCCGGGTTTCCGGGTTCTGTCCCTCGTCGGGGGTCGTCTCCCCGCGAGGGGAGCGGCTCCGCCGACGGTTTTAGGACCGATTATTGTGGATTGCAATATTTATTGCATCTGTAATAATTCACCATAGGAGCCACCATGAGGGTATTTCCGATGCTGGATTGGCATTATTCAAGAACAGATCTGGCCAAAGCGTACCTGCAGCAGTTCGCCACGGGAATCACGAGCGCGCTTACGCTGTTCGCGCCAAGGCGCTACGGCAAGACCGAATTCCTGCTGCGCGACCTGGCGCCGTGCGCGCAACGCCAGGGCAATCGCGTCGTCTACGCCTCCATGTGGGCTTCGCGTACTGAGCCGCTCCTCGCCCTCCTCGCGGCACTTGAGGAAGCGCTGCGGCCTCAGACTCTCGCGGACCGAGTCAAGACCATCTTCGACTCCCCTGTGAAGTCGGTCGAGCTCGAGGCGGAAATGGCCATCGGCACCGCGAAGGCTACGGTCGAGTTCGACCGGAAGAAAGGCCACGCGCATGGCCTCATCCTGCAACTGCCGGCCAAGCTCGACGCCCTGATACGGCGAGCAAGGCCGGGCAAGGTTCTGCTGTTGCTGGATGAAGTCCAATACCTGGCCAAGCCGGAGTTTGAGGATCTGGTTGCAGCGATTCGGACTGCGCTCGATGTAAGAAAGGCGGACGTCAAGGTGGTCTATACGGGCTCATCGAGGGTGCGGCTACAACGCATGTTCGAAGCCATCAAGGCCCCCCTGTTTCGCTCCAGCCAGACCACAACGTTTCCGGACCTGGACCAGGAATTCGTCGAGTTCATCCTCAACACGGTGAAGAAGGCGACCAACCGCAAGCTTGACCAGCGGGCGGCCTGGCGGGGCTTCGAAATGCTTGCCAAGAGCCCGGGCCTGTTTCGCGATGCGGTCGAGGCAGTGATCATGGACAACAACGACAACATCGTCGCTGTGTGCCGCACGATCGCCGCCGAGGCCGCCCGTGGCGCGGGCTATGAAGAAACCTGGATGTCCTACAAGGACATCGACCGAGCGGTTATCCGCCGCGTCATCAACAGGCAACCGCTGTACACCGCGGCCGCATGCAAGGACATCGCTGCGCAAATCGGCGTCAAGAAGCTTACTGCCCAGCAGGTCCAAGTCTGCGTAAACCGTCTCGCCGATGCCCAGGTGCTTCTCGGCCAGGGCAGGGGCAAGTACGAAGTGGAAGATCCCGGCTTCTCAGCTTGGATCGAGAAGCACATCTAGGCCGCTCGTCGCAGTCACCTGCGAGAACTGCCGCCGGCCCGTTGTCTCTCGGGCCGTGTCAACGGGCTGGAGCATCCCACGCGGCTGCTTCTCCCGACAAGATTGTCGTCCGAGCAATGCCTTCGCCGGTCCGGAGCGCCTCAGCGCGCACCAACCAGCAGCGAACGTTCGGATGATTCAGGCCCCGGCGCGAGCCGGGTTCATAACCCCAGCGGGGATCCATTTCCCCGCAAGGGGGAGTGGCTCCTCGCTTTTTTTTGTGAAGGAGCTACTCATGCGCTTCAAAATCAGCCAGGACGCCCTCGACAGGTTTGCAGGCCAGCTGCGCCTCGCCGGCAACGGCGGTGCGGCCTTCCTCGCAACCTCGGGCGTGGTGTCTACGAGCTGGAAGGCGATGGCGCTGGGCGCGGTAACCTGGGTGGTATTCCAGGCCCTCGCCCTGCTCGTATCGTCTGTCCATCTTGACGACTCCTCCTAACCCGGTACGATGGAGTTGTTCAACAGGAAGGACACTTCTTCGACAACCTAAGTGGCCCCGGTAATTTCGGTGCTATTTCGACAAACTAAGAGGAGTCACGCCATGTCGTTCGACGCTGGCGTCATTGTGGCCGGGCTGGTGTTCAACATCGGCGCAACCCTGCTGACAGGGTGCGTTGTGTGGCTCGCCGCCCGATCGCAAAAGAGGCCTCCCGCCGCTACCTAAGCGGCGCGGCCATCCGCCCCCTCGAAAGAGGGGGTTCGCCAAAGCCCACACGGTTTTGGCGAACCCAGCGGACGACCTCCTTCATCTGGCCGCGCGCGCCTTCGCTTCGATGGCGCGATCTCCACCGTCCAAGTAGAACAACGGAACGGCCTGCGCCGAAGCCCGCAAGAACCGCAAAATCTCTATTGAATTCCGCGAGACTCTCTGTAGATTGATTCACGTAGGGCGCCAATGCCGCCCCGTTTCAAGGAGCGAACCATGATCAAGAATCTTGCAATCACCGTGCCGACGATCGGCCGCATCTCCATCGGGCACATCGAGGAAGAGGGCGACAGACGTCTGCCCAAGAAGGACAATTTCTTTCGCATCACGACCCAGTTCAAGCAGGGGGGCGATTGGGTCGAGCACCCGGTCACGGCGTCCCTGCGCAAGAACCCCGACGAAAAACTGACATCGATTCCCGTGCGTCTCATGTTCGATAAGCCGGAACTCAACTTCCGCTACCGCTACGAACTCTTCGACAAGGGGACCAAGCGTCAGCTCTGCGTCGGCGACGGCGAAAAGGCCAAGCGCCTCACCGCCGAAGGGAAGATCCAGGACGTTGACTGCCCGGGTGCGGACCGCTGCGCGTTCGGCGCAAAGCTCGGCTGCAAGATTTTCGGCCGACTCTATGTGCAGATCGAGGGTCAGAAGAACGACCTCGCCACCTTCATTCACCGCACGCGCGGCTTCAACGCCACCAAGGCGCTGCAGGCCAGCATCAATGGGCTCGCGCAAGGGTTCCCGGGCCTCCTAGCGGGGATGCCGCTCACCCTCAAGCTGCGCGGCAAGTCCAGTTCGCTCTCCCACGGCTCGGTCTTCTTCTACGCGGACCTCGAGCTGCGCGACGGCGCGACCCTCGCGGAGGCTGCCAAAGCGGCCAAGGACAGGAAGGAGGAACTCGAGGCAACGGGCTTCAAGCGTGACAAGTTCGAGGAGGCCTACCTCCAGGGCCTCCAGGCGAGCCCGTTCGACGAAACCTCGGAGGAGGCCGACGAGCTCGAGGAATGGTTCCTCGAGGAAGAGCCGGGTGGCGAGGGCTCATCCCGCAAGGAGGGGGCAGGGCAGGCCTCCGGCAGGTCCGAGAGGCGCGCGAAATCCCACGCCGTTATCGAAGGGAACGCGGGCGCTACCGGCCTGGGCGCCCTTCGCCGCAGCCTTACCCACCAACCACCCGGGGCCGCCTCGGAAGCCGCGCCTGCGACGGCCTGATTAGGGCCACGTCGCGACGGCTATTTCCTCATCTCAAGGCGTTGCCAACGGACACCATACTGGTATCCTCCGGCCAATGCACAAACCAAGGTGCTAAACATGGTCTCTATCCGAAACACCCTCGCTATCCTGCTGGCAGCCGTCGTCCTCGCCGCTTGCGGCGCGAGTGGCCAAAGCACGGTCGAGCAGTTCTACCGCAACCTCGACAAGGGTGACATTTCCGCGGCGTACCAGGCGATTTCTCCGAACTCCCGCTCGCTCGTGCCCGAAGCCAAGGTCCGGGCCATGCTTGCCGATCAAAGCCGCCGCGTCCAGCAGCAGGGTGGTCTGCAGGCGATCGAAGCGTCCGGCTCGGAAAAAGGCGAAATCGGGCAGTACACGGTCAAGCTCCGCTTCGGCAACAAGTCCGAGAGGAGCGAAGTCGTCAAGGTCGTGAAGCTCGACGGCAAGTGGTACATCGACAAGTAATCATGGCCCCCATCTTTCGGACCTGGCTGGTACTCGGGGTTGCACTCCTTGCTGTTCTCCCCGCGGCCAGCCCAGCTCCCAGAGAGCGCCCCGCGATCGACGAGGCGCTGCTGCGTCCAGGCGACCTGCTATTTCGCGCCGGCGACAGCGTGCACAGCGCGGCAGTCCTGGCGGCGCAGGGGAACGGCTGGAGTCACGTGGGGATCGTGGTCAGGGCGGGATCCGGCGCACTCGAGGTCATTCACGCGGCCCCGGCTGACGAACCGGGCGAATTCGACGGTGTGCGTCGCGCATCGCTGGCAGAGTTTGCTCGCCACGCCCACAAACTCGGCGCTTACCGGCCGCAGTCTGCGGCCGCCGCAAGCTATGCCGCTGCACACGCCGAGCAGTACCTTGGCCGGCCTTTCGATTCCAGGCTGGACGGCGACTCGGACGCCGAACTGTACTGTACCGAGCTGATCACCGCTGCGTTTCAAGGGTCTGATCTGCCGCTCGAACCGGCGAGGACCCGTTATACCGTCCCTATGCTGGGAGCGGTCAGCGTCATCGAACCGAATGCTCTGGCAGCCATACCGATGCTCTCGCGTATTCTTTAGGAAGGCTCTGACATGACTACGTCACCCAAACGCGCCATCGCCGCAGTTACCACCATCGCTTATCTTCTCGCGCCCACCGGAGCGCTGGCAGCAGACCCCCTCACCAACATTATCCAGGGCCTGCAAGGCCTCAACCGGGTCCTCTCCACGGTTGCTCCTCCTCCAAACCAACAGCCTGGTCAACCCGGTGTTGCTCCTCTCGGCGCGGCAAGACCGACAGGCCCGGTCGCGACGACCTCGCAGTGTGAAATCGTCGTCCAATATGACCAACAGGGCCGGCCACTGCCGTGCTTGATGCCCGCAGCAAATCAGGGGACCTACCAGATCGAAGACCCCGCGTACCGACTGGCTGCCCGCCAACGTCTTGACCAGACCGTGGCCGCCTTGCAGGCGAAGCGGGAGATCGACGCGGTCGACGCCGCGCGGTTTGTCGAGGCGATCCGCCCGTTCCTGAGCGCTTTGGAAAATGAGCAACGCGCTGCCACGTCCACCGATCTTGTCATCCCTCCAGGGGATACTCGCGTCCTGGACTTTCGCTCATATTGCCTCCAGTACGGCATAACAAGCCCATCCCTCGCTGCTGGGATGAGTCTGCAACCGGTCACCCCACTCCTTCCCACTGGCGCACAACCCATGTACGAGCAAATCATGGCGTACGCGCGGCTCAACCCCGGCGATCATCGCGCAGCTATAAGTCTCATCGACGGGCTTACCCAGGCGCGCCGCGGGATGATGCACAACATTACGCCAGCCGAGGGGCTCAGCGGCGAACAGCGCACCCTCATGGACAGGGTGCTTCCCAACGGCGCCTATCTGTACCAGCAGGCGGTCCTCTCGGCGGTCAACGAGTACAACCGTCTCCCTAGGGAACGGCAACGCCAGATCCAAGATGAACTCACGGATTTCTACCGGGCCAACGGTGATGTCGCCGGCAAGGCCGCATCACGTCGCCCGCGTCCAACCCAACTCGCTCCGGGTGTTGTCGCGAATGCGCAGGCGAACTCGCCGTTCGGCGCAGACGGGGTGAGGGTCCGCTTCCAGAACAACTCAACCGATGCGTACCGCTTCAAGCTCACAAACTACGCCGGTGCCCCTTATGCCGCGCAGCGCGTAGGCCTTGCCGGCGCGACGACTCTCCCCAAGCTTTCTCCTGAGGCTGCCGCGGCTGCATCCGCAGCCGTGTCGGATTCCGCGCGAAAGCTGACCGACGTGACGTTCAAAGACGCGACCACGATCGTCCCGAAGCTCATCACCCACAGCGCCGCCGCCAAAGCCCTTCTTTCGACGCTACCTTGGGTCGGCTTGGGCATTGCCACATGGGAAGGGGTCACCGGCAAGGATGTCTTCACTGGCGAAACCCTGTCCCCTGCACAGCGGCTAGTTTCGCTCGCGGGCGTCATCCCCGGAGAACGGGCTATCCAAGGCCTGATCGCCCCTGTCGCGGGGCCGCTCGTCGCCAACGTCGCGCGCTACACCGCCAACACGGCCGACGTCGCCGGCGTGCTCGTTTCCGACACCACCCAGGCGTTGGACCCGCTGCTCTTCAACAATGACCGGGTTTTCGCTGCCGTCAAGGAAAGTCTCGACGCAATCGCCCGCGGCGTCGGCGTGCCCGCGGATATCGCGGCCACCGTTCGGGCAAACCTCAGTACCAGCTGATTTCCGCTGACACCATTGCCGCAGCCGGGCAACGGCAGTACTTACCGAATATTTCCTCGCAAGACGCCATCAGGCAGTCATGCAGATCACCCGGGCCGCGGCCGGTCTCGCCGCGGACGCGCCCCCGGCGAGCAAACCGCCCCAGGAAGCCCCCGCCTGACCACGCCGATCGGGTTCCCACGGAATTGCAACCGCAGGCATACCTAATCCCGCCCCCTTGGATCTTGCATTCCTATAGCAATTACAGTACAGTTCTTTTGCAGTAGAAATACGAGGAGAGCGAGGCAAGTATGCGCACCCACGCGGAAGTCAAAACCGAAACCGCTGAAGCGAGGGACTCTCGCGTGCTTACGCGAGCCACGCTGCGCGCCGCGGAGCTGCTCGACGTTTCGCAATCGACACTTGCGCGAATCCTGGGGGTCAGCGCCGCAACGGTTACCCGCATGCGCCAGGAAGCCTATCGACTCGATCCCCGGCGAAAAGAATGGGAGCTGGCACTGCTCTTCGTGCGCCTGTTTCGCTCCCTTGACTCCATCGTCGGCGGCCGAGAAGCGCACGCCAAAGCGTGGCTGCACAGTGACAACCGCGCCCTCGCGAACAAGCCGATCGACCTCATCCTCAAGGTGAGTGGCCTGGTGCAGGTCGTCAACTATCTCGATGCCTCGCGTGGCCGGGCTTGAGCTGCACCGGGTCGATGCGTCGATCTGGCGTGCCGTCGAGGCCCAGCACATAGTCTCGACCATGCGCCTGGTCGACAACGACCTTAACGACCAGCGCGCCCTCGAGGATCTCATCGAGACGGTGAAGCCGCCGCTTGCCGCGGGTACTCAGGACCTGCACTGGCTGCTTGCCGCGCCGTTTCGCTATCCGACGCTCGCCACCGGCAGCCGCTTTCGGGCGCCGCCGGACCCCGGGGTGTTCTACGGCGGCTGTGAGATACGTTCGGCCTGCGCCGAGGCGGGCTATTGGCGATGGAGATTCGTCCAAGAGAGCGCGGGGCTCACCGAGATGGCGGCCCAGCCGATGAGCCTTTTTCAAGCGGGGGTTCGAACCGAGGCGCTTGATCTCACGCGCGCTCCTTACGTGGCGCGGCGCGCGGCGTGGGTGCATCCGGCGGACTACTCCCGCACGCAGGCGATCGCGCGTAAGGCGCGTGCGGCGAGCGCCGGCGCGATCGTCTATGAATCGGTGCGCGACCCGAAGCACGGGCGCTGCATGGCCGTCCTCACCCCCGGTGCATTTCCAAAGGGTCAGGCCCCCGCCACGCAAACGTGGTACCTCACCATCGCCCTGGCCGGGTCGACTTGGTCGCGGGCACCCGGGGAGGCGTTCTCCTTCGTGCACGCTTAGGAATTGCGCAGCAGCAGTTCCCAGGTGTTATGGCGCAATCAGGACGTGTGGTTCGGGGCGCGCCGCGTGCGGCGTACCACTGCAGACCTGAATTGTGGCACGAGGCTTCCGGCACGATCGCACCTCCTAATCTGATGCGCTCATCCGCGAACCAGCAGCTGGCTGGTGGCACGCAGCTTCAACCCCTTAAGCGGCCGGCGTCACGAAGTTGTCCCGCATTCGGAAGGCCGCGGACGAGCCGCTCTCAACGAAGGTGTCGAGCAGGCAGAGGACCGCCTGCCGGACACTGGGGTCGCGCTTCAGCTCCAGGGGCCTTCCGTACACAAATCGTTGCAGTAGGACTTCGAGAAGAAATACTGTGTTGGTCTTCGCGAGCATTGCCTGGGCAGCTCCACGCTTGACGGACTCCGAGAGGCGAACGAAGGCCTCGGGAAGCGACCGCTCGCCGATGTGATAGAGGAAGTGCACGTAATCCCCGAGCACAATCTCCCAATGTGCGATCCAGACGGTAATGCCTGCGGCTAACAGGTGAGGCTACACCCGTTTCAGTACCGCTCGGAGTTGGAAATTTCCGGTTCCGTTGAACCCGTCGGTGCGGGCTCGAGCCCGCATCGGCGGGCGAATTTAGCAGGCGGCAGCCAGTCCACGGCAATGTGGAGCCGCACCTCGTTATGGTACCTGCGCTAAACCTCGATCTTGAGCTTCGTATCGGCCAGTGGCAAGAGTCAGTGGGCGCTTAGGCACTCCTGCCGCAGGCGCCCATTGAAGAGTCGGCGTGATCGTGGTATTGGGCTAGTTCTCGTTGCCTTTCCGCTTGGCAGTCCGACGATGCCAAACGCGGGTTTCTCTTGCTTGGGAGGGGGAAAAATGAACCTTCGTGCAATTCGCTCAATTCTTGTCACCGTTGTTCTGTCACTTGCATCAGTTGCGGCGCCAGCCGCCGACTTTGTGATCTATACGCAGAACCTGCTGCACTTCGGGCAGGGCAGCGCCGCGAAAACAAAGGCCAAGTGCGATGCGATCGAAGCGGCTGGCCGTACTGTGGATGTCATCCTTCTGCAAGAGGTGATGCAGAAACAATATCCCTGTGCTTCGGTGCCTGCAGGTTTTGTGTGGGAGTCTTATGGGCCGTTAGGATCGACTATCTACAAGGAGTTCTACGGGTTCCTCTGGCGTGTAACCCCGCGAACCGACGGGCCGACAATTACTGATGGCGGGTATTACGCCGAGGCGGCCGCGAGTAAGTTCTCGCGACCGCCTCGCGCAATCTTTCTCAAGGTCGCACCGCACGGCAGGACGACCAGCTACAACGTCTGGATCGGAAATATCCACACGATCTTTGGCACAAAAGTATCCGACAGGCAGAAGGAGGCGACAGCAACGGCGACGTTCTTCAGCTCTCTGAAGGACGAGGCAGCCGGCGATGTCTCCGCGCCATCAGGGGGTTTCCCAGTCATCATCGGCGGGGACTGGAACCTCGCGGCGAAGTCGCAGAGCGGGAAGCTGAATTCCGGCTTTGAGGCCCTTGTCGCGGCGGGGGCGGGAATTGAACCCAATGTTCTGACGAGTCTGAATTCGAAGGCGCAACGTAGCAGCGCCTATGATCACTTCTCCTTTAGCGTGGAGCATGTGACGCTATCGAATGTCGAGGTCCATCCGGCCGGTTCAAACGAATGGAAGAGCTGGCGACAATCCGTATCGGACCACTTGGGCGTGACCGCAGAGGTAACATTTCATTAGGGGCGGAGCCCGCTCGTGTCGCGAGACGTGAACCGGACGTCCGTCGGCCAGGCGATAGGGATAGGGGGCCTTGGTCATTCTTGGCTGGACAGCTCGCCTACGGAAACAGGGGCTGGTCCAAAGGACGCTTCCCAAAACGGCTGCCACGCGGGATTCACGCGGTAACGCTCGCCACAAATCAGACGTAGTGTTGCGAGTGACGAGTGGCGGTCTGTGTTGGGCAGGAAAGAGTCGAACCGGATTTGCGGATCTTCGGAAATGAGGGCGGGCAGAATGCCGAGAAACGTGCCACGTGCTCTGCTTCGTGGCGGGGTGGAAGAGATCGCCTCGGCCCGGGTCAGCCTCTGGCGCACACCACAAGCAACGCCCGTGCTTCCGACTATCAGGCGTCCGCTTTCGGGCGTGGAGGCGACCTTCAAGAAAGACGCTCGAGCGTCGGCATCTCGGCCATTGCTGCCGCTGGCTCTGAGTGATACGGACGGCCGGTGTAGATTCCTCACCGGCCATTGGCCACGAACTTAGGCCGAACGGCAGCTATTCATTACGACGAATGCGTACTCGCGACCGAGGCCGTGTGGAAACTCTTTCGCGCTGACGATGTCGTACCCCCGGTCAGATCGACGGGAGTTAATCGATGGGGCGATACGTCGAAGGGCAAGATCGAACGCAGAGTGCTCTCTTCCCAGAGCGGCTGGACGACTGGATCCACGAGGACAGCACGGTTCGCGTCATTGATGTCTTCGTCGATGGACTCGATCTGAGGAAGCTGGGCTTCGAACGCGCCGATCCTGCCGCGACGGGCCGGCCGGCATACAGCCCAGCAACGCTGCTCAAGATCTACGTCTACGGTTACCTCAATAGGGTGCAGTCGAGCAGCGTTGCTGGGCTGTATGCCGGCC